>ENA-OZVE01000492-OZVE01000492.1-human-gut-metagenome-genome-assembly--contig:-NODE-492-length-8179-cov-4.601551_pt1 | contig 8179 bp, 7 predicted proteins | sample MGYA00243439_ERZ654033 | MGnify/ENA primary metagenome ERZ654033 (study PRJEB26926, sample SAMN06164879) | human gut metagenome | biome: ENVO:00009003; feature: ENVO:2100002; material: ENVO:00002003... | reverse complement strand
GGAGATGTGTATAAGAGACAGCCGAAGAAGAGCGTGCCTTATGGTGATCAGAAAGGTTACGGAGCAGCTACTTACTACGCAAAGTTTGAGCGCGATGTGTTCAACCTGACGATTGAGAAGAAGGCTGCGAGTGACTCGAACATCGACCAGAACCAGACCTTCGTGTTCCGCGTCCAAGGTGAGGGCGTGGATATGCAGGTCGTGATCACCGGAACGAACAAGCAGGTGATCAAGAACCTCCCGGTTGGCGATTACACCATCACCGAGGACACGAGCTGGTCATGGAAATACACGCCGACAAGCAAAGACCAGCCTGTCACGAAAAATGACATCAAAGACGGTGCCGCGACCGTGACCTTCGAAAACGAAAATAACGGCACCAACTGGCTCACGAGCCTTGCCAAGGCCATCAACACATGGGCCGGCGGCAATGCCCATAAGAAAACAAACTGAACAGGAGGGATGACACATGAAACGTATCTTTAACGGTTCAGGCGGGAGAAAAGCCGCGCTCATCCTCTCCCTGTGCCTGATCTTCGCGCTGGCAGTCGGCACCACCTTTGCCCTGCTCAAGGCGAACACCGCTCCGGTGACCAACACGTTCAAGGCTGCTGAGTCCGGCACACACGTTGATGTTGAGGATAGCGGCAACGAGAAAACGGGCATCTTCGTCACGAACGAGGGCACGGCCACGTCCTACGTCCGCGTCAAGCTGGTCATGAACTGGGTCAGCGACGATGATAGCAAAACCATTTCCGCCACGCCGGTGAATATCACGGTCGATTACGACAACACCAACTGGTTCGAGCAGGACGGCATCTACTACTATAAGATGCCGGTCGGACCGAATATGACGACCGATAACCTGCTGCAGAAGGACAAGCACATTACTGAGCCGACGGGCAAGCCCGAGGGTTATCACCTCGAGGTGACGGTGCTGGCCGAGAGCATTCAGGCCGCACCGAGCACGGCTGTGGAAGGCGCATGGACGGCGGTCAAAGTCGGCCCGGACAGCTGCTTAACACTGAAAGACACCACGACACCATAAGGAGGGCAACGGTATGAAACACAAAAAGCTTACCATGATCGTCGCCCTCGTGCTGGTGGCCGCGCTGGCCGCCGGACTGGGCATCTGGGCGACGGGCGAGGCGAACATCCCCACCGTCACGTACTATGACGGCTCGGACGGCACCAACGCACACTTCACCTTCACCCACACCGGCAAGGGCTCGGACACGAACCTGTTCCCGAACTTCTCCGACTGCATGCCCGGCGACAGCCTCACGCAGACCATCCGCGTGCAGGCCGACAGCAAAAACGGCGCGCAGGGCGCAAAGATCTATCTGCGCGCGGAGATCGACGGCGACGCCTCCGCCAAGGAAGGCTCCGCCATCACGTACAACGATGTGCTCGATCACATCAGCATGACCGTGTCGAAAAATGGCGTTGTGCTCGCGTCTAACAAGACCGCGAAGCTCTTCAGTCAGCTCGACGCGAGCGAGGGCCTCAAGAGCAACGTCTTCATTGCCGAGGTCAGCCCCAAGACTGACCCGGTCGATCTGGACGTGACCATCGAGGTCGACCCCGCCATGGGCAATGCGTTCCAGGAAGCGGCTGCGCACATCGCGTTCGTGTTCTCCGTCGAGGACAACGAAGTGCCGCCTCCGCCGCTGGAGCGTGAGAAGCACGATGCGTACATCGTCGGCTACCCGAACGGCAACGTCGGCCCGAACGACAACATCACGCGTGCAGAGGTCGCCACGATCTTCTACCGTCTGCTGCAGGACGACGCGCGCGAACAGGTCTGGTGCACCACGTATCCGTACCCGGATGTGGAGGCCAACAGCTGGTACAGCAATCAGGTCGCCACGCTGACGAACGCCGGCATCCTCGCCGGCTTCCCGGACGGCAGATTCGGCCCGCACGAGCACATCACCCGCGCGGAGTTCGCCACGATCGCGGCGCTGTTCTTCCACGCGCCGGAGGTCGAGGGCGATGCGTTCTCCGATATCTCCGACAGCTGGGCGCGCGAGTACATCAACCGCGCGGCGGCCCTTGGCCTGGTCAGCGGCTTGCCGGACGGCACGTTCCGCCCGAATGCGGAGATCACCCGCGCCGAGGTCATGGAGATCATCAACAACGTCTTGTTCCGCACGCCGGACAAGGATCACTTCCTCCCCGACATGGTCACCTGGCCGGACAACAGCAACCCCGACGCTTGGTACTATGAGCCCGTGCAGGAAGCCACCAACAGCCACGATTACGAGCGCGTGAACAACACGTCGCCCGAGACGTGGACGAAGATCACGCAGCAGCGTGACTGGGATGCGCTCGAGGCCGAGCTGGCCCAGAAGTACCCCAACCGCTAAGCGCACGGCGCTGACGGAAAACTCAACCATAGCGAACACCCCCTGTGCAGAGCACAGGGGGTGTTTTTGCGCTGATGGTCCAGTTCGTCTTTCGCTCCGGCGTGCAGGGCGTGGGTCATGCGGAGTTTACGCTGGTCGCCGGCTGCGCCGAGCTGATCGCGCGTGTTTTGATCTGCGCCTTCCTGCCGAGGCTCGTCAACGGCGGGGCGATCGACGCGTCGGCCTCCGTGGGGGCGTACATTGCGCTGTGCTTCGCAGATCCGGGCGCGTGGATCCTGGCGGTCGTTTCGCTGCTCTATCCGGCCGCGCGGTATCTGTTCGGCGGCGAGCGCAAAAAGCCAAGCGGGAACGACTGAAAATCGGTATTGGCAGCGCGGACGGGACGGGCGGACGACTTTGCGGGAGCAAGAGCCGTTGACAAGCGATCCGCAGCAGTATATTATACTATGGGTGGGTGTGTACCTGCCGGCAGTCAGGCGAAGAGTCTGACTGCCGTTTTTGTACCGGCCGAAGCGTGATCGGAGGGATTGTGTATGAATATTACCGTTTATCTTGGCGCAAATGAAGGAAACGACCCCGGTCTGCGCAAAGCGGTCGAAGAGCTGGGGACCTGGATCGGCAGCAGCGGAAACGCGCTGGTCTACGGCGGCTCCAGATCCGGACTGATGGGTGCGATCGCGGACAGCGTTTTGCTCTCCGGCGGTGAAGTGACCGGCGTCGAGCCGCGGTGCTTCATCGAAAACGAATTCCAGCACGACGGCCTGACCAGGCTGATCGTGACCGAGGACATGACGGAGCGCAAACGCAAAATGATCGAGCTCGGCGATGCCTTTATCGCCTTCCCCGGCGGCACGGGAACGCTCGAGGAGATCACGGAGGTCATGTCGAAGGTGTCTCTGAAGCAGCTGGACGCGCCGTGCATTCTCTACAACCTGAACGGTTACTACAATGCGCTGCAGGCGCTTCTGGGGCATATGATCGAAAAGGGACTGTCGTCCGAGGAGCGGCAGGAGGGCATTTATTTTGCCGGAGACATTGAGGAGATCCGGCACATCTTGAGTCTCGCGTGATTTCCGACCGTCTCCTGAATATGCAAAGATCCCCTCCGTGTGCTTTCCTGCACACGGAGGGGATCTGCTTTTTATAAAGTTTGTTTGGCTGCATGCCGGCCTTTACGCGGCCGCCTCAGCCCAGATACTGCTTGTCGTAGTTGTTCTGGATGCAGGAGATGACCTTCGTGATGACGGTGTTGAACGGGGTAGGCACGCCCAGCCGCTCGCCGTAGCGCGCGATGGCGCCGTTGAGCACGGAGATCTCCGTCTGGCGCTGGTGCAGCACGGCGTCCTGCGCCATGGAGGGATAGTAGTTGCCGAGGTTTGCGACGATGTTCGGCTCCTCCTTTTCCATGAGCGGCCAGAGGTCGCCGATGCCGAGCGCCTGCGCGACAGCGCAGCCCTCTTTCCAGACGTGCATGACGATGTCGTGGCCGTAGGGGTCGGCGAACGTCTCCTTCACCTTCAGGCGCATGACGGCGCTCACGCCGTTGTAGCCGCTGTTAGCGATGACTTTCTTCCAGATGTACGGACGCACGTCCTCGTCAAAGCTCGCATTGCAGCCGCCCGCCCGGAAGCACGCCTCGAGCGCCTTGCCGGCGGCGTCGGCCTTCGGGTTGTTGTGCACGGCGCCGAAGTGCATCTGGATGCCTTTTTCCGGCTTGCTCACGCACACGCCGGGGCCGGCCAGTTCCGTTCCGATCAGGCCGCTGCCGTAGAGGATGCGGTCGGTCTCCACGAACTGGGCGAGCACCTCGTCGTTGCCGAGGCCGTTCTGCAGCGAGACGACGACCGTCTCCGGCCCGATGCAGGGCATGGTGTCGGCCATGACGTCCGCGGTCTGCGTGGCCTTGACCATGAGGATGACCATGTCCATGGTGCCGATGTCGTGCGCGGTGGCGCTCGTGTGGAAGCCTGTGAGCACCTCCTCGCCCTCCGGCGTGCGGAAGACCAGCCCGTCGGCCGCGATCTTGTCCATGTGCGCTTTGTACTTATCGACGAGCCAGAGCTCGGCGCCGCCCTTGCGCAGATAGGCGGCGAACACGCTGCCGGCAGCGCCGGAGCCGATCATTGCAATTTTCATGCGTTTGCCTCCTTAGCAGACTGCCGGCCGGTTGTTGGCCGGCCGGCAGAGAAAATCCGGGGTGGGAAATTACTTCAGGTACTGCTTGTCGTAGTTGCCCTGGATGCAGCGCACGACCTGGGACAGGACCTTGCACACCGGGGTGTCGATGCCCAGCTGCTCACCGTACTCAGCGATCTTGCCGTTGAGCACGTCGATCTCGGTCTGGCGGTGGTTGAAGAGCATGTCCTGGCACATGGACGGATAGTAGTCCGCGATGTTGGTGACGATGTCCTTGTGATCATGGGCGATGAACTCATCGGCGTCCATCGGCACACCCTTAGCGGTCGCGACTGCGCAGGTCTCGCGGATGACGCTGTGGAACAGCCACTGGCCGAACGGATCCGCCTCGACCTCGCCGATCTTCAGACGCAGGACCGCGCACACGGTGTTGACGGTGGCGTTCACGCAGACCTTTTTCCAGATGAACTTGTAGATGTTGTTGTCGGTGCCCGGCTCGCCGTCGCGCCAGTAAGCGTCGCAGCCGCCGTCACGGTAGCACTTGAGCATCTCGGTGCAGGCTGCGTCGGTGAGCTCCGAGCGGACCGCACCGCCGAAGTTCATCTGCACGCCGCCGGCCGGGGTGGACACGCAGTGTGCGGGTTCGGGCAGAGCCGTGCCCAGCACGCCGGAGCCGATGATGCAGCGCTCTTTCGGGAAGACCTTGAAGAGGTTGTCATCGTTGCCGAGGCCGTTGATGAGGGAGACGGCGACGGTCGTGTCGCCGACGACGGGCATGGAGTCCTGGATGGCCTGCTCGAGCTGGGTCGCCTTGGTCATGTAGATGATGACGTCGACCTTGCCCTCCGCAGCGGCCGCGTCAGCAGCGGTGGTGTAGGTGCGGAAGCCCTTGAGCTGGTAGTCGTAATCCTTGTAGCCGCCATCTTCCTCCTGATGGATGGTGAAGTGCATGCCTTCCTCTGCAACCTTCTTCATGTGGGCCTCGTAGCGGTCGATGAGGATGATGTCCGCACCGCCCTTACGCAGGTAAGAAGCGAAGACACTGCCGGCTGCGCCGGAACCATACATTGCAAATTTCATAACTTTTTCTCTCCTTTTCTGAATCTGTTTGCGATATCTTCGGCCGCTGCAGGCGGATGCCTGACGGCGGATTACCGAACGGTGTTGGTGAGGGTGCCGATGCCCTCGATGCTGCACGCGACCACGTCGCCCGGGTGCAGCCACTTCGGCGGGTCAAAGCCCATACCCACGCCGGCGGGCGTGCCCATGGAGATGATCGTGCCGGGCCGAAGCGTCATGCCCTGGCTGAGCTCGGCAATCACGTACGGCACGTGGAAGATCATGCGGTCGGTCGTGCTGTCCTGCCGGAGCTCGCCGTTGATGCGGCTCTGGATCTTCCAGGATTTGCGCACGTCGAATTCCTCCGGCGTGACGATCCACGGGCCCATCGGCGTGAAGCCGTCAAGGCTCTTGCCGCGGTACCACTGCTTGTGCTGGTTCTGGATCGTGCGTGCGCTCACGTCATTTAAAATAGTGTAACCGAACACATAGTCCAGTGCGTCCGCTTCGGTGACGTTGTACGCCGCCTTGCCGATGATGACGGCCAGCTCTGCCTCATAGTCGAGGTCGGCGACGAGATCATTGTGGCTGAGAATGTCGCCGCCGGGGGCGACGGCCTCGTCCACGCGCTTGGAAAAATAGATCGGGAACGTATCCGGTGCCTTGACGCCCTTGCCGGCGACGGATTCGCTCTCCTTGGCGTGGTCAAAATAATTGATGCCCAGGCAGATCACGTCCTGCACCGGGCGGGGGATGGGCGCGAGCAGCCGCACGCGCTCGAGCGGCAGGGCCTCACCGCGCAGCACGGCAGCCGTGTCCAGCACCGGCCAGATGCCGATGAGCGCCTGCATGTCCGCGCAGCCCGGCACGGGATACACGGCGGTGCCAGCCGCGTTGAGCAGACCAACGGCGCTGCGGCCGTCTTTTTCAAATGTCACGAGCTTCATAACGTGCGCGCTCCCTCCAAAATCGACACGGGGTCATGGATGTGTACGCAAAAATGATGGTTAAAAATTCATCAATCGCGTTCGCTACGGCCGACGCTTCAAGTCAAAAAATTGCCAAACTCGCTTGACAAAAATCCAACAAGAAATTCGACCTCCCAGCGTTGCTATGATAGCACGAAAGTGTAGACGCCGCAACTGTTTTCTTTCTGTCAGAGTGCTAAAATCACGCAAAAGATTACAAAAACGCCAGAATCAGAGTGCATAAAAATACATGCAGGATTTTGTGCAACTCGACAATTTTCAGAAAATGACTGAAAAAAATTGGGGATTGGAAGAGGCTGTTATTGACTTTTGCGTGTGAGAGAATTATAAATTTACTATCCCAAGTTGTTAACGGCTTGTTCATAAATTAACGCATGGGTGTGGATTTCGAGCCCTGTCCCGGTTGGTAGGAGAGCACGAGGCAGGATTGAAATAAAAGAGAGAAAAGCAAAAAAAGAGCAAAAAGAGAGAGGTAAAAAATGGATAACAAAAAGCTCAAGAGCAGCTGGGCAGCCGCCTTTACCGTGGCGTCTGTCTGGTTCGGCACCCACGTGGGCGCCGGCTTCGCGACCGGCAACCAGGTCGTGAACTACTTCGTCCAGTATGGCTGGACCGCGGCAATCTTCCCGCTGCTGGCCATGGGCATCCTGGCCGTCGTCATGTACATCATGATGAAGTTTGCCAAGCTCAGCGGTTTCGACAACTACAAGGACACCTATCGTGCCCTGTATCCGAAGCCGTGGATGGAGGTCTTCTTTGAGGTCTTCTACATCATCATCATCCTCGCGGCGGTCGCTTCCTGCGTTGACGGCGCCGGCGGCATCGTCAAGAGCCTGATCGACCTGCCCGATATCATCTGCAACCTCGTCATCATCGCCCTGCTGATCCTTCTGTCGATCTTCGGCGTTGACCTGATCATCAAGGCTTCTACCGTTCTTTCCACCGCGATCCTGATCGTCACCGCGATCCTGGTCATCATGGGCTTTGTCGTTCCGATCGACGCGGTTGCCCAGGAGCTGGCCACTGAGAACGCGGCCTACGCTTCCATCCCGGCCATCGCTGACGTCACCTCCCAGAAGGGCCTCGAGGGCGTCTGGCGCGGCGTGTTCGTGTACGCTGCTTTCCAGTGCGTGTCCGTCCCGGCCATGATCGCCGCTTCCACCGAGCTGACCCACAAGGGCGTCAAGCGCGCCAGCATCCTTGGCTGGCTCATGAACGGCGGCGCGCTCGCCGCTTCCGGCGCCATGCTGCTGCGCTGGTACCCGATCCTCTGCGCCATCAAGAGCACCGGTGTTGATACGGTTGCCAGCATTGCAGCCCGCCATATCGGCGATGTCATGAAGCTCCCCAACCAGAGCGTTGTCACCCTCATGGGCAGCGGCTACACCTGGCTGTTCGTCGTGTACACCATCCTGCTGTTCTGCGCGTTCGTGTCCACGTCCGTCACGCTGGTCTACTCCATGATCCAGCGCTTCGAGGGTCACTGCTTCCCGAAGGCCATCAAGAGCAAGGCTGCGCGCAGCGTGATCGTCGGCCTGATCGTCATCGGCCTGTGCTATGCAGTTTCCCTGCTCGGCCTGTCGACCATCATCTCCAAGATCTACGGCTATGACGGCTACTATGCAT
>ENA-OZVE01000472-OZVE01000472.1-human-gut-metagenome-genome-assembly--contig:-NODE-472-length-8302-cov-4.774342_pt1 | contig 8302 bp, 7 predicted proteins | sample MGYA00243439_ERZ654033 | MGnify/ENA primary metagenome ERZ654033 (study PRJEB26926, sample SAMN06164879) | human gut metagenome | biome: ENVO:00009003; feature: ENVO:2100002; material: ENVO:00002003... | reverse complement strand
GCTCGGAGATGTGTATAAGAGACAGACAAGGGCCTGTCCGCCGTCTATCCCCAGGTGGAGCTGAGCAATGACGATACCGAGGCCGCCCTGGACGAGTACGCCCGGGCCAACCCCGATGTGCAGCATCCGGAAAGAGCCGCCATGGGCGACGAGGTGACGCTGGACTTCGAGGGCTTTGTGGACGGCGTGCCCTTTGAGGGCGGCAAGGGCGAGCAGTATCCCCTGCTGCTGGGCAGCGGCTACTTCATTCCCGGCTTTGAGGAGCAGGTGGCCGGCGCCGCCGTGGGCGAGGAGCGCGACGTAAAGGTCACCTTCCCCACGGAGTACGTCCCGGAGCTGGCCGGCAAGGACGCGGTGTTCCATATCAAGGTCCACCAGATCACCCGGCGGGCCATGCCGGAGTGGGACGATGATTTCGCCCGCCGGCAGGGATTTGCCGATGTCTCTGCCCTGCGCCGGGCCGTCATGGAGACGGCGGTGCAGAAAAAGCAGGCCCAGGCCGCCGAGCAGTTCGCCAATGACCTGATCCGCCAGGTGACGGAGGCCATGACCGTTACCATTCCCGCTGCCATGGTGGAGAACCAGCTGGACGGGCTGATCAACGAGCTGCGCGGCCACCTGCAGGCCCAGGGCGTGTCCCTGGAGCAGTATCTGGAGATGGGGAACACCACCATGGAGCAGCTGCGTGACCACGCCCGCGAGCAGGCCGCCGCGGCGGCGCGCTATGAGCTGGCCATGACCGAGATCGCCCACCGCGAGGGAATCGACATTTCCGAGGCCGACGTGGACGCCAAGTACGCCGAGCTGTCCAGGCAGTATGGCCTGTCCGTGGAGCTGCTGCGCCAGCAGCTGCCGCCCCTGCGCCTGCGCCACGACCTGAAGCTGGCCGCCGCCCAGGCGGTGGTGGTGGACTCCGCCAAACGCAAATGACCGCCCCGCGGGCAGCAGCCTGCCCGCGTACCGATCAATGAAAAGCAAGGGAAGGCCCGTACGGGCCTTCTCTTTTTGTATCCCGAAAACCACTCGCCCAGTGAGTGGCTTTCAGGATACAAAGGGCGGCGGACAGATACTGCCCGCCGCCAGATCGCTTTGTCGCTTATATGCCCTACCAGGGATAGAAGTAGATCACCGTGTCCGGCTCCATCTGAATGGGCAGATAGGAGCCGTGCTGTCCCTTGTCAACGGACAGATAGGTGTAGTCCTCGAAGGCCATGGGAACCTGCACGATGAAGCCATCGTGGATGATCCGTTCCGTCTCGCCGGGCGTGTATCTCTTGCCGCCGGTGCGGGTCATATCCAGCATCAGTACGCCGGAGTATTCCCCGTTGGCGGTCAGCCCCCATTCGCCTTCATAGACCTCCTCCGGTGTGACGAAGTCACTTTCGTACCACCAGGTGAAGGTCGCCGCGCCCCAATAGTCCTCCTGACTGCTGTTGGCGTGCAGCTCCAGAGTGGCCAGAGCGGGCTTATCCGTATGACCCTGCCACGCCCATATCTCCTGCGTCAGCTGGGAGCCGGAGGGACACGTCCAGCCGATGTCGCTGCCGAAGCCGTCGTTCCCCTCCTGCGAGTAAAAGGTGAAGTCGTAGGCCAGTCTCCGTTCGTTCTCGGAGTCGTAGGGCAGCGCCACGATTCCGGGGATGGGATACCAGCTCAGGGTATCGGGGTGGCTGTCGGTCAAGAGCAGCTCCGTGGTATCGGTGGGGACAGTCCCCAGATCGTTGGAGACGAACAGCAGGATCGGGTCGCCGCTCTCGCTGCGGTAGAGCACCTCAAGGGTCTCGTAAGACAAGAGGGTTTGTGTTTGAAGATCGAAGTGTAGAAATTAGACGGGGCGATGATGTTATTTGGAACGGAAGTATTCAGACAATAGAAAATACCTTGTTAGAAATTTGTGCGTTTTCATTGTTTAAGGTTGAACTGCTCAAAAATGAATGGAGGATGTGAGATGGCTAACCTTCAAGAACGCCGGGACAAATCCGGCAAGCTGATCTCCTACTCCATCCGCGTCCACCGTGGCCGTGGTGCTGACGGTAAGCAGCTCAAGCCGTGGACGGCGACTTTTGAAAAAGAGTGCCGGGAGGGTGTGACCTCCGACAGCCGTCTGAGATTTGAAGAATACTGCAACTATGTGATCGGCCTAAAGGAGCAGCGGGGTATAAAGCACTCGACCATTGTCCGCTATAGAGAACTGACGGAGCGTCTATACCCGCTCCCGTTGGGGTCAGCGTTTGGGTCAGGAAAAAGCAGCGGGAGAAAACAACAACTTATGCAAACAAAAAGACCCGAAACCGTAAGGTTTCGGGTCTTTTCTGGTTGCGGAGGGAGGACTTGAACCTCCGACCTCCGGGTTATGAGCTGCAGTCAGGAATACTTTTGCGGCGATTATTCAGGGGTTTGGCACATATTGACGGCTTTTTCCAACGCTCCGAATCCACTGAAATCTGCCCAATCCACTGTGTGCTAACCCCGTATGGGTCAAAATATGGGTCAAAATGTGGTCTTAAAAATGGGTCAGCCAAGCAGGCAGCTTTCACTGCCAAATTTGGACTTACGACACATTCAAGACCACTTTGGATTCACTTTTCCGATGGTTACGCTGCCCGGGTTTTCAAGAGATTTTTCATCCCCTGTTTTCGAGCCAACCGCCAATACCGGAAGCTTTTCTTACTCTGCCAGTAATCTCCCGCCCTAGTTCCAACATGGGTCAAAAACATGGGTCGGGCGGTTTTCCTCTCCCAAGGCAGAAACCAACTCCCATCCCAAGGTGTCGTGATTGTACCATAGCTTTTAGAAATTGCAAGTCTTTTCTTCCCAAAAGAAACTGCCGCCGGATGGTATCAACCGATACCACCCGGCGGCAGCTAACAATACGAAGTAATCAAATAAGTGGAAATCTTACTCTGCTAACAAATCAATTTGCTACCAATGCAGTCAGAGCATCCGCTGTGTCCTTAGATTTCTCGTCACCAGCAGTCTGTGCGATCTCAGCAGCTATCGCCTCTTCATCCATCTTCAGCTTATCCAGCAGGAAAGCATGCCTCAAATCAAAGCTTTGGAACACATCATCCCATGTCAAAGCATAGACTTCATAGTTGTCAATTTCAGCAACCAAGCCCTTTTTGCCTTTAGACTTCTGGGAATCGTATCGTGCCTTGACATCGTCATCAACAGCGCTACATACAGCAATAAACTTCCATCTGCGGTACTGGCTATTAAACAACGGTTGTTTTCGGACGTAATCCATATAGTCTTCAATTTGACGTAAAACCGCTTTGGTGAGCACTACTTTGGGTGCTTTCAGCTCAACGACCAGATTTTCCTGAATCGCACTACCATTTGCATCCTCAGTATTTCTTGCAGCACAAGCAAAAATATCCATCCGGCGAAGCTCTTCTTCATCTGGTGTCAACACTGGATTTGGAGCCTTATCACCATAGAGCAAGTACAGATACTCTTCAAGCGCCTTTTGCATTCGCTTGTCTGCCGTTACCAGGTGATACTGTTCTCCGAACAGCCAGTAATGCTGCTCCACAATCTTTTGAACGTGGTCACGTTCATTCGCATATCCTGCATAGTCAAAGACGATTGTCTTGAGAACCTCGATGACCTTATACCGGTCTTCAATAAAACGAATGGTTGCTATAATATTCTCCAGATGTGTCCGCTTTAACACAGATGCAAATTCTTCACGCTGCTTTGGCGACAGTTGAACAATTTCATCGATAATGGAAAGAACATTTTCCCTTTCTTCGGAGCTGAGCAACAAATTCAAAAAACCCAGTAAAGATTTTTCCTGAATCGGCTTCAGGTTATGGAATATCCTAGGCTGAATTCGATAAATCTCCTTTGTGACTTGCACCAAATCCTTTTTACGTAAGGCCCCGTAAAAGTCATTCGGGAATGTAGGGAAAGAATCTCTGGCCTCCATTCGCGCAATGGCTTTATCCACTTGTGCCGCCATGTGCTTATGCAAGCTTTCTTCTATAACATCCTGAATTTCTTTGCTTAACTCTTTTAGAACCTTCTTGTCTTCATCATACTCATTCAGCGCAGTTTGCCCATCAAGTTCTACTCTTTTGCCCTTTAATGTAATTCCGTCTCTCCCCAAAAAGAACGGCGAAGTGACAAATACACTGTGGTTAAAATTCACCGTATTACGGTTAAATGTTGTCGTATCCTTCGACCTAACAACACCCTCTTCATCCAGGAAATACACAGAGAAATTCTCTGTAATTTTCTCATTCCAAACAATCAACGCAATTTTGAACGGGATTCTGGATATTAGGATTTCCTTTTCAACACTTGCATCAGTATTAATGTACTTTCGATAATCCAACTCTGTACCATTGATGGTTAGTACGATTTTCTTATCCTTATTGAGGTACAGATACCATGCAAAGGCTTTGAGCATAGTATCTTCTAACTGCGCAAAGCTTACATCATCTTCACATATACCATCAATGCCACTGATGATCAGTCTCGTGCCCGTTGATCTCGTTGTTGGTGCCGGATCAGAAACATCGCATTGGTTTTTATCAGCATTCTCCAAGCTGATTGTATACGCGATATTGCCATCTGGTGTTGCCGTTACCGTCGACCATTCAGCCAAGGATGCAAAGGAAAAACACGAGAATCGTCCTTTGCCCTTGTTTGCCTTTGTTTTGATTTGCAGGGATCGGCTGTTCTTTTGAGAATCGAGGAATGCACCAAATGTGCGTTCAAGGGAATCATAGGCGATTCCATCTCCGTTGTCAGTGATAACAATCTCTGCACTTCCTGTCAGCTCATTGGGAATACAATCAATTGCAACAGCGGTTGCATTGGCCTCAAAGCTGTTCCATACATATTCGCACAGGGCATCCTTGTAGTCCTTCGTAATACCCGAACTCTCTACACTCTGATTGTTTACACTAAGCTTAAGAATCATTTGAATACCCCCAACTGTCTATATCTGTCACCGAGGTTATACTTCTCCTCTGCCCTGAAACTGGCAGTCGAGCAGCGGCTGATCGCCCGCAATCCGGCAGACGGCTGCGCGTTGCCGAAGGCGGAGCGCAAGGAAATGCAGACGCTTCCCGTTGAGCAGCTGACGTCCTTCCTCCGCGAGGCAAAAGACAGCGGCGTGTTCGCCCTGTACTACATCGACCTGACCACCGGCCTGCGGCGGGGCGAGTTGCTCGGATTAAAATGGTCGGACATTGATTTGGAAAAAGGAGACCTTCGGGTTCAACGGCAGATCGGGCGCATCGACGGCAAGATCATTGAGATGCCGCTGAAAACGAAAAACGCCTACCGCACACTGCCGCTGTCGGCAGACGCGATAGACGTTCTAAAGGCACAGAAAAACAAGGTGGGAAGCAGCGAATGGGTATTTCCATCGCCCACCGGAGGCCCCATGTCGCCGGACAGCGTGTTGCACATGCTGCATCGCGTTCTAAAGCGGGCAGGGCTGCCAAAGGTGCGTTTTCATGACCTGCGCCACACCTTCGCAACGCTGGCTCTGCAAAACGGCGTGGACATCAAAACCGTATCTGGCATGCTGGGGCATTTTTCGGCAGGCTTCACGCTGGACACCTACGCTCATGTAACGACCTCCGCCAAGCGTGAAGCGGCAAAAACAATGGGTAACATCCTCTCTGGTGCGGTATAGTGCTTTCCGCTATCCGCTCCCGTTGGGGTCAGCGTTTGGGTCAGAAAAAACGGCAAGGAAGATATTGGACACAAAAGTGCGGAAAAAGTCCCGAAATCTTACGATTTCGGGACTTTTCTGGTTGCGGAGAGAGGACTTGAACCTCCGACCTCCGGGTTATGAGCCCGACGAGCTACCAACTGCTCTACTCCGCGATATTGTACTGTACCGGGTGGTGCCGGTGACCGGACTCGAACCGGTACGGCATTGCTGCCGGGAGATTTTAAGTCTCCTGTGTCTACCATTCCACCACACCGGCGGATCAGGCACTTGTTAGAATACCACACCGCCCGGCCTGTGTCAACACCTTTTGGAAAAAACATTTCGACAAAGTTATAAAACCCCGTTGCGCGCCGCGCTTTTCTGCGCTATAATGTGTCCACGGAACAAACTGGAACAGGAGGAACATCCTATGAATATTTGGCATGATATTGCCCCCGCGCGGGTAAAGCCCGAGGATTTCTGGGCGGTCATCGAGATCGAAAAGGGCTCCAAGAACAAATACGAGATGGACAAGGATACCGGTATGCTGCGGCTGGACCGTATCCTCTACACCTCTACCCACTATCCCGCCAACTACGGCTTCATTCCCCGCACCTGGGCCGACGACGGCGACCCCCTGGACGTGCTGGTGCTGTGCAGCGAGTCCATCCGCCCCATGAGTTTGGTGCGCTGCTTCCCCATCGGCGTCATCACCATGGAGGACGGCGGCGACCTGGATGAGAAGATCATCGCCATCCCCTTCGAGGACCCCACCTATCATCTGTACACGGATATTTCCGAGCTGCCTGCCCACGTGGCCAGCGAGATCAAGCACTTCTTCCGGGTCTATAAGAGCCTGGAGGGCAAGGAGACCGTGGTCAGCGACGTGCTGGGCCGTCAGGCGGCGGTGGATATCATCATCAAGTGCCAGGATGCCTACATCGAGAAATACTGCAAGTGACATACCGCGCCGCCATCCCCGCCGATGGCGGCGCTTTTTCTGCGGGCGGGAAACCTTTTCCGAAGGAATTGCGTCTATATAGCAGATGAGCCTTTTGAAAGGAGGCGGATCCTATGAAAAAACGTGCGGCGGCGCTGGTGCTGGCGCTGCTGATGCTGCTGGCCCTGCCCGGCTGCGGCATCAAGGCGCAGGCACTGACCAAGGATATCGTGCCCCAGGCACTGGACACGACTACCGACCTGACTGCCGGAGGCGAGGCGGTGTCGGCCTTTGCCCTGTCACTGCTTCGCAGTGAACGGGCGGGAGAGACGGGTGTGCTGCTGTCACCGGTGTCCATCCTGAACGCACTGGGCATGACGGCCAACGGCGCCGGTGGAACTACCCTGAAGCAGATGGAAACGGCGGCGGGCATGAGTCTGAACCAGCTGAATGAATTTCTGTACACCTACCGCATGAGCCTGCCTGCTGCGTACAAGAGCTGCGCCGTTTCGCTGGCCAACTCCGCGTGGGTGCGGGATACCTTCCGGGTGGAGGACAGCTTCCTGCGCGCCTGCGTCAACTACTACAATGCGGAGGTCTATCGTTCTGCGTTCGACGGCAGCCTGGTCACCGACCTGAACCGCTGGGTCGGTAAGGAGACAAACGGCCTGATCGACAGTCTGCTGGAGCAGGCACCCGGCGAGGCCACCATGCTGTATCTGGTCAACGCCGCCTGCTTTGACGCCCGGTGGGAGACGCCCTACGAAGCGTCGGATATCCGCGAGGGCGGGACCTTCACCGCCGCTTCCGGTGCGCGCCAGACGGCGGATTACCTGACCAGCAGCGAGAGCATCTATCTGTCCGGCAACAACGTTACCGGCTTCCTGAAGCCCTATGACGGCGGGAAATATGCGTTCGTAGCGCTGCTGCCCGACGAGGGCGTGACGCTGGAGGACTACCTGAAGAACCTCACCGGTGAGCATCTGTATCAGCTGATCACCAATCACCAATACGCCGATGTGCAGGCGTCCATCCCCCGGTTTACCGCCCAAACGGAGTTGGAGCTGGAGAAGGCGCTGACGGCTATGGGTATCACGGACCTGTTTGACGTGTCCAGAGCTGACCTGCGGGCTATGGGCAGTGCGCCCAGCGGCAATAATCTGTACGTCTCCTCTGTGCTGCACAAGACGTATCTGTCGCTGGACGAAAACGGCACCAGGGCCGCCGCGGCCACGTCAGTGCAGGTGAACAGCGGCAGCGCGCAGCCCACCGACGTCAAGACCGTCACGCTGGATCGCCCCTTCCTCTACATGGTCGTGGACACCCACGCCTGCGTGCCCCTGTTCATGGGCACCGTCACCTCTATGAAATAAGCGAAAAGAACGCCCGACAGGGCGTTCTTTTCGCTTATTCGCCGCCGTTCACATAGTCGTGGGGATCGATGACCGCCCCGTCCCGGCTGACGGAGAAGTGGAGATGGGGCCCCATGCGGCTCTCGGCGGCGGAGGTGCTGCCCACATAGCCGATGACCTCCCCGGCGGCCACGGTCTGGCCCTGCGCCACAGGCGTATTTTCCTGTAAGCTGCTGTACTGGGTGGCGTACCCGCCGTCGTGCTGAATGACCACCGTGGTGCCCATCAGCTCGTCGTCGGTAACGGACTGCACCTGTCTCTTATACACATCTCCGA
>ENA-OZVE01000465-OZVE01000465.1-human-gut-metagenome-genome-assembly--contig:-NODE-465-length-8369-cov-5.890065_pt1 | contig 8369 bp, 4 predicted proteins | sample MGYA00243439_ERZ654033 | MGnify/ENA primary metagenome ERZ654033 (study PRJEB26926, sample SAMN06164879) | human gut metagenome | biome: ENVO:00009003; feature: ENVO:2100002; material: ENVO:00002003... | reverse complement strand
CGGCTGGCTGCCGACGGCGCACCCGGCCGCACCTTCCCCGGCGTCGGCGGTGTTGTCCGGCGTCATTACGAAAGCGGGCGTGCTGGGTCTTTTGCGCGTCATTTACTGCTTCCTCGGCGCACAGAATCTGCGCGGAACGTGGGTGCAGACGGTGCTGATGGCGCTCTCGCTCTTGACGGTTTTCATCGGTTCTCTGCTGGCATATCGGGAGCACCACCTCAAAAAGCGGCTGGCATGGTCTACGGTCAGTCAGGTGAGCTACGTCGTGTTCGGGTTGAGCACGCTGCATCCGCTGGGGCTGCTTGGCGCCATGCTGCACGTCGTGTGCCACTCGTTGGTCAAGGACGTGCTGTTCATGGGTGCGGGCGCAGTCATCTTGAAAACAGGCGAAACGCAGGTGGATGCCCTCCGTGGTATCGGCAAGCGGATGCCGGTCACGATGTGGTGCTTCGCGATTGGAAGCCTTGGGCTGATTGGCATTCCGCCGTGTCTGGGCTTTTTCAGCAAGTGGGAGCTGGCGCAGGGCAGCCTTGCCATGACGGGCGTGGCTTCATGGCTGAACTGGTTTGGGCCCGTTGTGCTGCTGCTCTCCGCCCTGTTGACGGCTGGCTACCTGATGCCGATTGTCCTGCGCGGCTTCTTCCCCGGAAAAGACGCACAAGTCGGCGAAAAGTGTGAAGCGTCCGCGTCGATGCTCATTCCCATGCTGGTGCTGACGGTGCTGTCAGTGGCGCTGGGCATGTTCCCGTCGCTGCTGACCGGCCTTCTTTCCCCTATTTTGACCGCACTGCTGTAAGGAGGAAGCGCATATGCTGTTATTCTTGACCATCGCGCTGCCCATGCTTGGCGGCGCGGCAATGGGACTGATGCGCTTTTCCAGCGCGAAATCCCGCGGAATCTACGTTGAAACCATCGTGCTGGCGACGAGCATCCTGACGTGGGTGCTGCTGCTCACCCGCACGGATACCACCTACGTCCTCTGCCACATGAACAGCGAGCTGGCGCTTGCGTTCCGTGTGGACGGCATGAGCTGCATTTTCGCAGGGCTGGTATCCATCCTCTGGCCGCTGGCGTCGCTGTACGGCTTTGAGTACATGCAGCACGAGGAGCGTCCGAACACGTTCTTCAGCTACTACACGATGAGCTATGCCGTCACGCTGGCCGTCGCGTTCTCGGCAAACCTGTTCTCGCTCTACGTCTTTTATGAGTGCTTGACGCTGATTACCCTGCCTCTTGTCATCCACAAAAAGGACACCATGTCCATCCGCGCAGGGCGCAAGTACCTCACCTTCTCCATCTCCGGCGCGGCGCTGGCGTTCATTGCGCTGGTGTTCATCATCTACTACGGCACGACGACGGACTTTGTGCTCGGCGGCGTGCTGGACGCGGAAAAAATCAGCGGGATGGAAGAACTGCTGAAATTCGTGTTCCTGCTGGCGTTCGTCGGTTTCGGCACGAAAGCGGCTGTTTTCCCGATGTACGCATGGCTGCCGGCGGCTTCTGTCGCCCCGACGCCCGTGACAGCGCTGCTGCACGCGGTGGCGGTCGTCAACGCGGGCGCGTATGCTGTCCTGCGCGTGATTTACTACTCCTTCGGCGCGTCGTTCCTCTACGGGACGTGGGCGCAGACGGTCGCTTTGCTGCTTAGCTGCTTCACGATTCTCTTCGGTTCGACAATGGCGGTTCGCGAACAGCACTTCAAGCGCCGTCTGGCGTACTCGACCATCTCCAACCTATCCTACATGCTCATGGGCGCGGCGCTGATGACTCCCGACGGCATGACGGGCAGCTTGAGCCATCTGGTGATTCACGGCGTGATCAAGATTACGCTGTTCTACTGCGCAGGCGCGATTCTCATCAAGACCGGCAAGGAGTATGTGCAGGATCTGCGCGGATACAGCAGGATTATGCCTGCGACGTGTGGCATCTTCCTGCTGGGCAGCATTGCGCTGGTCGGCACGCCGCCGCTGGCAGGCTTCGTCAGCAAGTGGAATCTGCTGACCGCCGCGTCCGCCACGGAGCTGCCAATGGGAACAGTCGCGATTGTCTGTCTCATCATCTCCGCCATCCTGACGGCAATCTACCTCTTCACTGCCGCACTGCCGATGTACTTCCGCCCGCTCAACGCTGATCAGGCGCAATTGGCGGGGCAGAAGCTCGATCCCAGCTGGATGATGCTCTTGCCGATGGGGATTTTGTGTGCGCTGATGATTGGGCTGGGGCTGTGGTCGCAGCCGCTGGTGACATTCCTGCGGAATATTTCCGCTGGTGTGATTTTCTAAGGACAGGAGGAAAGAAAGATGACATCGTGGATTCTGATTTTGCTGACCTTCCTGCCCTTCCTCGCCGCCATCATCGCCTATATGCTTGGCCGCCGGGATGAACGCGCCATGAACGGGTTCGTGAGCATCACGGGTATTGTGATTTTCGCGCTGAGCGTAGTGCTGCTGTTCCTGCCGGAGGGCGAAGTCGCCCTGCCCGGCTTCTGCGGGCTGGGGCTGTACCTGCGTGCGGACGGCTTCCGCGGGCTGTACAGCTGCGTCGCCGCCTTCATGTGGATGATGACGGGGCTGTTTGCGCCGGAATACTTCCAGCATCACGGCAACAAGGCGCGGTACAGCTTCTTCACGCTGATGACGCTCGGTGCGACGCTGGGCGTGTTCCTCTCGGACAACCTCGGCACGACGTTCCTGTTCTTTGAAATCATGTCCTTCGCCAGCTATGCGTGGGTCGCGCAGGAGGAAACGCCGGGCGCACTCCGGGCGGCGGCGACGTACCTTGCGGTGGCGGTCATCGGCGGTCTGACGACGCTGATGGGCTTGTTCCTCTTGCAGCATCAGCTGGGGACACTCGACTTTTCGTCCCTGCGCGCCGCCATGGGGCAGCAGGATGTAACCGTCGCGGTATGGCTGACGCTGGTCGGCTTTGGCGCGAAGGCCGGCCTGTTCCCGCTGCATATCTGGCTGCCGAAAGCGCACCCGGTTGCGCCTGCGCCCGCATCAGCGCTTTTGTCGGGCATCCTGACAAAATCCGGCGTATTCGGGCTGATTGTGCTGTGTGCGAACCTGATGCAAGGCAATGCCGCGTTCGGCAATGCGCTGATGATTTTCGCCGCGATTACGATGTTCCTCGGTGCACTGCTGGCGCTGTTCTCCACCGACCTCAAACGGACGCTCGCCTGCTCGTCGATGAGTCAAATCGGCTTCATCACGCTGGGGCTGTCGGTGATGGTGCTGCTGGGCGACGAAGGCACGCTGGCGGCGTATGGCAGCGTGATGCACATGCTGAATCACTCGCTCATCAAGCTGACGCTGTTCATCGCGGTGGGCGTGGTGTACATGAACCTGCACGCGCTGAATCTTGATGATATCCGCGGCTTCGGGCGCAAAAAGCCGCTGCTGCACATTGCATTCCTGCTGGGGGCGCTGAGCATTGCGTGCATCCCGCCTCTGGGCAGCGGATACAACAGCAAGAGTCTGCTGCACGAAGGGCTGCTGGAACTGATTGGCGAAATGCAGGCGGCAGGCAGCGCGTGGATGGGCTACAAGGCGATTGAGGTGCTCTTCCTCATCAGCGGCGGATTGACCGTCGCGTACATGGCGAAGCTGTACATCTGCATTTTCTGGCAGAAGCACCCGACCCGTCAGGCGGAATTCGACGCCATGACGCACTACATGAACGGCACAACCGCGTTTGCGCTGCTGGGCAGTGCGGCGGCGCTCCCCTTCCTTGGCGCACTGCCGGGGCTGCTGCTCACACCGTTCGGGGCAAAAAGCGCATCGTTCTTCGGCGTACCCGCGCTGAAGGAAGCGATTGCGTACTTCTCGGCGGAGAACCTGCAGGGCGCGGCGATTTCCATCATCATCGGCGCGGCGGTGTATCTGCTGATTGTCCTCCCGCTGCTGACGCGCAAGGACGAAGGCGGCGTGCGCCTGTACGTCAACCGTTGGAATGAGAAGCTCGACTTGGAGAACGCTGTCTACCGTCCGCTGCTGCTGACGCTGTTGCCGCAGGTGCTGACGCTGGTGTTCCGCTTCATTGCGGAGCTGCCGGAAAACCTCGTGATGGCAAGCCGCGCGACCATCTTCCGGATGCGCAAGACACGCAAGCCCGTGCCAGTCGGCAACCGCTTCACCTACACGCTGGGGCGCGCGCTGAACGCACTGGCGCGGCTGCTTAACCGCACGATTCTGCACCGCCACCCGATGCGCACGGACTTCGAGTATGTGCTGGACGCTTCCTTCCGCGAAATTTCCGGCGGCATCCGCAGCATGAGCGTGAGCATTTCCTTTGGGCTGCTGCTGCTGTGCATTGGGCTGTATGTAACCTGTTTGTATCTGCTGCAATAATCGGCATAATTATTTGCGGAGGCATTTCCGGGCTGTGAACCCTTGTGCAGCCCGGTTTTTGCTGCTAAAGCAATGGGTTTTCGCTGTTTTCGATACTTTTCGTCAGCGTTCTTTGGCAGATTTGGGCGTTTTTAGACAAATTGTCGTGGAAGCTGGCGGGAAGCATACTTGTCATTTTCCCATTTCTGTGGTATGATACACGACGGCAATGCAAACAATGATTTTGCATCGCAATCTTTGATTCCGGAGCAGGGCATTCAACGGCATTCCACGAAAGCCCCTTTGCAAATAAAAAGGAGGATTCCCATGCCTACGACATCTTTTGACAAGGATTCCATCAAGGCATCCATTATCGGCAAGCTGCAGCGCTATAACGGCCGCACCATCGAGGAAGCATCGAATGGGCAGATTTATCGCGCACTGGCTTCCACCGTCCGCGACCAGATCATGCAGAAATGGATGATTTCCCGCGAAGAACGCAAGACGAACAACAACAAGCGTCTATTTTACCTCTCCGTGGAATTTCTGATGGGCCGCAGCCTATACACCAACATCCTGAACCTCGTCTCGCTCGATGCCTACAAGCAAGCGCTGGACGAACTGCACATCGACGTGGACAAGGTGCTTCAGGAAGAGCCTGAACCCGCGCTGGGCAACGGCGGTCTGGGCCGTCTGGCAGCGTGCTTCATGGACTCGCTGGCGTCCCTTGACCTGCCCGCGATGGGCTGCTCCATCCGCTATGAATACGGTCTGTTCCGCCAGAAGATTGTGGACGGTCAGCAGGTCGAGCTGCCAGACTACTGGCTGGGCAACGGCAACGTGTGGGAAATGCCCGTAATGGAGGACGCCTGCGAGGTGCACTTCAACGGTCACGTCGAAATGGGCAACGAGAACGGCCGCACGGTGTTCCGTCACGTCGGCTACAACACGGTCGAGGCTGTTCCCTACGACATGCCGCTGGTGGGCTATGACACCTCCACCGTCAACAGTCTGCGCCTGTGGAGCGCCCGCGCCCCGAAGCGCATTGACCTGAGCGACTTCAACCACGGCCACTATGTGCAGGCGTCGGAGGAAAAGGAACTGGCGGAAGCTATCTCCAACATCCTCTACCCCGAAGACAACCACTACGAAGGCAAACTCCTCCGCTTGAAGCAGCAGTATTTCTTCACCTCCGCCACTCTCCAGTACATCCTCAAGGACTTCAAGAAGCTCAACGGCACGAACTGGAGCAAGCTGCCGGAGAAGGTCGTCATCCACATCAACGACACGCATCCGGGTCTGGCGATTCCGGAACTGATGCGCCTGCTGATGGACGAAGAAGGCTTGGGCTGGGACGAAGCGCAGCAGATTGTCAGCCGCACGATGGCGTACACCAACCACACCATCATGGCGGAAGCGCTCGAAAAGTGGCCGGAAGACATGGTGAAGAGCCTGCTGCCGCGCATCTATCAGATTCTGGTGGAAATGAACAAGCGTCTCTGCGCGCGCCTGTGGAACTTCTTCCCCGGCGAAGCGGAGCGCGTGGGTCGCATGGCGATTATTGCCTACGGTTACATCCACATGGCGAACCTGTGCGTTGCCATGACGTTCTCCACCAACGGCGTGAGCAAGCTGCACGGCGATATCCTCAAGCAGGAGACGTTCCACGACTTCTACCTCGTTATGCCGGAGAAGTTCAGCGCAATTACCAACGGCATCACGCATCGCCGCTGGCTGATGGCGTGCAACCCGGAACTGACCAAGCTTATCTGCGACACCATCGGCACGGACTGGGTGAAAGATCCGGAACTGCTGCATGACCTTGCGCCCTATGCTGACGACGCGGCGTTCCGCGAGCAGTTTGAGAAGATTAAGCACAACAACAAGGTTCGTCTGTCGAATTTCCTGAAAGAACATCAGGGCGCAATCGTTGACCCGAACTTCATCTTCGACGCGCAGTCCAAGCGTCTGCACGAATACAAGCGCCAGATGCTCAACGCTTTGCACATCCTTGTGCTGTACAACCGCATCGTCAATGACCCGAGCTTCACCATGCAGCCGCGTGTGTTCATCTTCGGCTCGAAGGCAGCGCCGGGCTACAACCGCGCCAAGCTGATTATCCGCTTCATCAACGGTCTGTCCGCGCTGATTGCCAAGCACCCGCGCGCCAGCAAGATGCTGCAGGTCGTCTTCCTCGAAAACTACGACGTGTCCAGCGCGCAGCTGCTGATTCCGGCAACCGAAATCTCCGAACAGATTTCCACCGCGTCCAAGGAAGCCAGCGGCACGGGCAACATGAAGTACATGATGAACGGCGCCATCACGATCGGCACGATGGACGGCGCAAACGTCGAGATTTCCGAGCAGGTCGGCATGGATAACATCTACATCTTCGGTATGCGTTCCGACACGGTGCTGGATATGTACCGTGAGCGCAACTACAACCCGATGACCATCTTTGAGACGAATCAGGAACTGCGTCTGGCGTTGACCCAGATGATCGACGGCACCGTGCTGCCGGACGCGCCGAGCGCCCTGCAGGATTTGTATCACAGCCTGCTGATTGGCGACTGGGGCAACATGGCCGATCCGTTCTTCGTCCTGAAAGACTTCGGCTCGTACTCGATGGCGCAGCGCCGCATCGACGCGGATTATGCCGACCGCGACAAGTGGAACCGCATGGCGGTCATCAATACCGCAATGTCCGGTGTTTTCTGCTCCGACCGCACAATTCGCGAGTACAACGACACCATTTGGCATCTTGACCCGCTCAAGCGCAAGGTATAAACTGCATATTTTTGAGAGCACTGCGGAAAAATATCCATCCGCAGTGCTCCCGGTTCAAAAGTCCGGAGCATTTCGGGCTTTTTTGCCGTGTTTCCGCAATTATTGATGATTGGATGGATGGATATCATGCTGCTGCACGATTCCCACAACGAATTTTATCGCACACCGTCCGGCCCTGCTCCGGCTGGCAGCAATGTTCTGATTCGCCTGCACTGCGACGAAGCGACGAGCGTCGTCCTGCGCACTTGGATGACGGAAGAACTTTGCTACACCATGCTGCCGACCGCTGAGCATGTCTGGGAAGTTGCCATTCCCCTGCCGACCACGCCGGGGCTTTTCTGGTATTACTTCCTGATTTACCGCAAGGACGGCCGCACCATCCGCTATGGCAACCAGCCGGACAAACTTGGCGGCGTCGGTGTCGCGTATGACCACGGCGAGCCGGAATCCTTCCAGATTACGCTCTACGACCCAGCTTACAAGACGCCGGAAGCCTTCCACGGGGCGAATACCTACCAGATTTTCCCCGACCGTTTCCGCCATGCGCCAACAAAAGCCGTTGATGACCGCAAAGACCGCTATGTCCACCAGAACTGGGATGAAGAGCTGTTGGGCGTGGGCGACCTGCGCGGCGGCAAGTATCAGGAACTGGACTTCTACGGCGGCACGCTGACCGGCATTCAGGAGAAGCTGCCCTACCTGAAGGACATGGGCATCGACATCATCTACCTGAACCCGATTTTCCGCGCACGGTCGAATCACCGCTACGACACGGGCGACTACACGCAGGTTGACCCGCTGTGCGGCACGAACACGGAGTTCACCGAACTGTGCGAAGCGGCGAAGAAAGTCGGCATCCGCGTGATGCTCGACGGCGTATTTTCCCACACGGGCGAAGACAGCGTGTACTTCAACCACTTCGGGCATTATCCGACGCTCGGCGCCTATCAGGGGCAATCCTCCCCCTACTACGACTGGTACACCTTCAACCACTATCCGGAAGACTACAAGGCATGGTGGGGCATTCTCTCCCTGCCGGAGCTGCGCAAGGACAATCCGGAATACCAGAAGTTCATGTTCCAGCCGCACGAGGGTGTTGTTCCGCGTTGGATTGAGGCGGGCAGCTGCGGCTGGCGGCTGGATGTGGCGGACGAATTGCCGGTGGACTTCCTGCGCAAGCTGCGCGCCGCCGCAAAGGCCGCTGACCTGTCTCTTATACACATCTCCGAGCCCACGAGACCCTAAGACATCTCG
>ENA-OZVE01000459-OZVE01000459.1-human-gut-metagenome-genome-assembly--contig:-NODE-459-length-8429-cov-7.339145_pt1 | contig 8429 bp, 9 predicted proteins | sample MGYA00243439_ERZ654033 | MGnify/ENA primary metagenome ERZ654033 (study PRJEB26926, sample SAMN06164879) | human gut metagenome | biome: ENVO:00009003; feature: ENVO:2100002; material: ENVO:00002003... | reverse complement strand
GTCTCGTGGGCTCGGAGATGTGTATAAGAGACAGTATTTAAATCTTCCGAAATTACCACAATATTGCCGTTTTTGTAATATAACTGTACAAATTTGATAACTTCCCGAAAATTAAAAATTTATCAAAATTACTCTCAGCCGTAAAATCGGCTTAAAATACTTGACAAACGGGCAATTGTATATTATAATTCACAGGTGTAAAGAAATTTTCTTTACACGCAGACCAGAATCACGGGAGCTGTCAGGTATGGAAAAAAACATTGAAGTATCTCTCTTGTTTGATTTTTACGGTGAGCTTTTAAAGCCCTCGGGCAAAAAGGCGATTGACCTTTATTATAATGAAGATTTGTCGCTTGCAGAGGTTGCCGATGAAATGGGAATAACAAGACAGGGTGTGCGTGACAGTATCAAGCGCAGTGAGCAACAGCTTTTTGAGCTTGAAGAAAAGCTCGGTCTGTTCAAACAGTTCAGTAAGCTTGAGCAGGGGCTTGACGAAATTTCGGCTCTTGCACTTGAAATAAAAGAACTTTCACAGGATACACAAATCACAGAGCTTGCGGATGTTATCATCGAAAAATCAGGCTCGCTGAAAGATTAAAGGAGTTTTCATGGCATTTGAAGGACTTGCAGATAAGCTTGGCAATGCGTTCAAAAAACTGAAAAACAAAGGCAAGCTTTCTGAAAAAGATGTTAAGGAAGCAATGCGAGAGGTTCGACTCGCACTTCTTGAGGCCGATGTAAACTACAAGGTTGCAAAGGACTTTACAAACAAAGTAACAGAGCGTGCTGTCGGTCAGGATGTTATGCAAAGTCTTACTCCTGCACAGATGGTTGTTAAGATTGTTGACGAGGAGCTTACAAGCCTTATGGGCGGTGAGGACGCACGAATTGAGTTTGCGTCAAAGCCTCCGACAGTCATCATGATGTGCGGTCTTCAGGGTTCGGGTAAAACAACCCACACGGCAAAGCTTGCAAAAATGCTGAAAAAGCAAGGCAGAAATCCTCTGCTTGCCGCCTGTGATGTATATCGTCCCGCCGCTATCGACCAGTTGAAGGTTGTCGGTGAAAAGGCAGGAGTTCCTGTTTTTGAAATGGGAAAAGCAAATCCCGTTAAGATTGCAAAAGAGGCAATCAAGCGTGCAAAGGACTACGGCAACGATGTTGTTATTCTCGATACCGCAGGCCGACTTCATATTGATGAGGCTCTTATGGATGAGCTTAAAAACATCAAAAAAGAAGTTGAACCAAACGAAATTTTGCTTGTTATCGACTCGATGACAGGTCAGGACGCAGTTAATGTTGCGAAGAGCTTTAACGAACTTCTTGACATTACGGGTGTTATTCTCACAAAGCTTGACGGTGACACTCGAGGCGGTGCAGCGCTTTCGGTAAAGGCTGTTACAGGCAGACCTATTAAATTTGCAGGTACAGGCGAAAAGCTTGACGATATTGAAGTTTTCCACCCCGACAGAATGGCAAGCCGTATTCTCGGCATGGGTGATGTGCTTACTCTCATTGAGGACGCACAGAATAAAATGGATGCCGAAAAAGCTGAAGAAATGGCTCAGAAGATGATGAGCAACAAATTCGACTTTAACGATTTGTACGATCAGTTTGAGCAGGTCAAAAAAATGGGACCGCTCAAGGGCATTCTCTCAAAAATTCCGGGTGTCGGAAAACAGCTTGAGGGCGTTGACATTGACGACAGACAGATTGACTGGGTTCAGGCAATTATCCTCTCAATGACACCCGAAGAAAGAAGTCATCCGCACATTATGAACCCGTCAAGAAAGCGCAGAATTGCGGCAGGTTCGGGCAGAAGCATTGAAGAGGTCAACCGACTTATCAAGCAGATTGACCAGATGCAGAAGATGATGCGTCAGATGACAAAGGGCGGAAAAGGCTCTAAGAAAAGAAGAAAAATGAAAGGTCTTCCCGGACTCGGCGGTATGCCGATGAACGGTATGGGACCTGCAGGCGGAATGGGCGGACCGGACGGAATGCCTCCGTTCAAATAATTAACATTAATCAAACATTAAACAAAGTTTTTCATCCAATTACGGTTGGTGAATATAAATTAACAATTTTTATGAGGTGAACATTATGGCAGTAAAGATCAGACTTAGAAGAATGGGTTCAAAGAAGGCTCCTTTCTACAGAGTAGTAGTAGCAGATTCAAGATATCCGAGAAACGGCCGTTTCATTGAAGAAATCGGCACATATGATATTCTCAAGAAGCCTTCTGAGTTCAATGTTGACGCTGAAGCAGTTAAGAAGTGGATTGCTAACGGTGCTCAGCCAACAGACACAGTAAAGGCTCTTCTCAAGAAGAACGGCGTAATTGAATAATTGCGTTTCGGAAAGGACAAACAATGAAAGATTTACTTGCAGTTATCGCAAAGGGTCTTGTTGACGATCCCGATTCCGTATCAGTTGAAGCAGACGCTCCCAACGAAGAGGGAACAGTTGTTTACCACATTCATGTTGCAGAAAACGACATGGGCAGAATCATCGGTAAGCAGGGCAGAATTGCCAAGGCTATCCGCACAATTGCCCGCAGTGCCGCTATCCGCAATGAAGAAAAAATTATGGTTGAAATCGACTGATTAACGGTTCATAACCGAACAAAAGCCTCCCACCACGGGAGGCTTTTTTGTTTTGTCAACAGACAAAATCACACTTTTCAATGAAAATTGAGGGGTTAAAAACTACACTTTTCAATGAAAATTGAGGGGCAAAAGCTACACTTTTCAAATTATGAGCAAAAATTTGATGTAAAAAGCACAATGCAACCTATGTACTTGGGTTACACCGTGTTTGTAAAATCTTTTAAATTCAGGCAACTTTACACTGTGATTATTTTATCAGTTCTTCAAGCTGTGACTTATTATATTTACTCTTATAGATATCATAGCCTGCCGTGTCAAGGTTTATGTTTGCGTGCCTTTTGTCAGCCTGAACATAGACATCATCACCCTTGACATATATCAAAACCCAAATATCTCGACTGGTATCTTTCAGGTATGATAAAAGAAGTACATAACTCGGTTCAACATCTATCGAATCCACCTTATTATCAGATGTCATATATATCAAATCGTCAGATGCCTTCAACTTTTCGTTAAGGTTGTTTTTGTTTGATTTTGAAATGAGTTCATTAGTTTTGTAGTCATAAAATTCAACTGAAAATTGGTTTGGATCTGCGGTCGGAGTAGTATCTGATAAAGCAGTTGTATCGGCTTCATCAGAAGTTTGAGCGTTATTTGACGCAACTTCACCACCACAACCTGTAAATAAAACAGAAGTTGAGATAATAACTGCCAACAAGATAATCGAGATAATTTTTTTCATAATTAACACCCTCTTGTGTTTTTGTCGGCTTAATTATACACCTTAAATTCATTCTGTCAAGATATTCAAAACAAAAAATCAACCGCAAAGTTTTTCACTCTGCGGTTGATTTTATTTTTATTAAGAATTACGCTTAATTGGAGTTTGCTGTTGTAAAGGTAAACTGACCGTCTGCGAAATCGCAGGTAACTACTGCGCCGTCCTTGACCTTGCCTTCAAGCATCTGCTCTGAAAGCGGATCTTCAATCTCGTTCTGTATTGCACGGCGGAGAGGTCTTGCACCGTAGTTTTCGTCAAAGCCCTTGTCGGCAATCTCGCTGACTGCGTTGTCTGTAAAGCTGATTTTAATATTCATCTTATCAAGACGGTTTTCAAGAGTTTTGAGCATCTTAACGGCAATCTGCTTAATTTCGTCCTTGTTGAGCTTGTTGAACACGATAATATCGTCAACACGGTTCAAGAATTCAGGACGGAATACCTTGCGGAGTTCGCCTGTTACAAGCTCCTTGATGTCCTTTTTCTCGCTCTCTTCGGCATTCTCATTTTCGGAATTAAAACCGAGTGAGCTCTGCTTTTCGGTGATAAGTCTTGCGCCGACATTAGAGGTCATTATGATAATGGTGTTCTTAAAGTCAACCGTTCTGCCCTGTGAGTCGGTAAGTCTGCCATCCTCAAGAATCTGGAGGAGCATATTGAATACATCGGGGTGAGCCTTTTCAATCTCATCAAAAAGTACAACCGAATACGGTTTTCTTCTTACCTTTTCGGTGAGCTGACCGCCCTCTTCAAAGCCTACATATCCGGGCGGTGAACCGATAAGCTTTGACACGGTGTGTTTCTCCATATATTCACTCATATCAAGACGGAGCATTGCATTTTCATCGCCGAACATTGCCTCTGCAAGAGCCTTGCAAAGTTCTGTTTTACCGACACCTGTCGGACCGAGGAAGATAAACGAACCTACAGGTCTTTTCGGGTCTTTAAGACCTACTCTGCCTCGTCTGATAGCCTTTGCGATTGCAGTTACAGCCTCGCTCTGACCGATAACTCTTTCGTGGAGAACATTCTCCATGTTAAGAAGTCTTTCGCTTTCTTCCTTAGTAAGCTGAACAACAGGGATACCTGTCCATTCGGAAACAATCTTTGCGATATCCTCGGCAGTTACCTCGCCGCTATTACCCTTCTGCTGTTCCTGCCACTTCTTCTTTGCATCGTCAAGCTTTGTCTGAAGTTCCTTCTGCTCATCACGAAGTCTTGCAGCCCTTTCAAAGTCCTGCTCGTTAATTGCGCTTGCCTTTTCTTTTTCATAGTCTGCAATTTCATCTTCAAGCTCCTTTACATTATCAGGAGAAGTAAGAGATGCAAGCCTTACCTTTGACGCACCCTCATCAATAAGGTCAATTGCCTTATCGGGGAGGTAACGGTCTGCGATATATCTTGATGACAATGTTACTGCGGCATTGATTGCCTCATCGGTAATCTTAACCTTATGGTGTGCCTCGTAGCTGTCACGCAAGCCTTTAAGAATCTGTACAGCCTGTTCGGGAGTAGGCTCGCCAACCTTTACGGGCTGGAAACGACGCTCCAAAGCGGCATCTTTTTCAATATATTTTCTGTACTCGTTAAGAGTTGTTGCACCGATAACCTGAAAATCGCCTCTTGCAAGTGACGGTTTAAGGATATTTGCGGCGTCTGCACTGCCCTCTGCGGCACCTGCACCAACGATAGTATGAAGTTCATCAATGAAGAGGATAGTGTTCTTTGACTTTTTAACCTCGTCAATAGCCGCCTTGATTCTCTCCTCAAAGTCACCTCTGTACTTCGCACCTGCTACCATACCTGTGAGGTCAAGGCTGACAACTCGCTTGTCTTTAAGAATTTCAGGCACATTGCCCTTTGCAATTTCAAGTGCAAGTCCCTCTGCAACCGCAGTTTTACCTACACCGGGTTCACCGATAAGAACAGGATTGTTCTTTGTACGGCGGGAAAGAATCTGGATAACCCTCTGGATTTCCTTTTCTCTGCCGATTACAGGATCAATTTCACCGTTCTTTGCGGCTTGAGTAAGATCTCTGCCGAATTTATCAAGAGCCGAACCGCCTTTCTGTGAACCGTTCGGAGCGGATTCGTTTTCAAAACCGCCGAAGCCTTCCTCTGCACCGCCCTGCATACCTTTTGACACAGCCTGTGCAAGTCTTTCAACAGATACACCGAGTTCCTCAAGAAAAGCAACTGCGTAGCTGTCGCTCTCCGAAAGGATTGCAAGGAGCAAATGCTCTGTGCCTACATAGGTGTAGCCTGTTTTTGAAGAAATGATAACTGCGGCTCTCAAAACTCTCTTTGTACGGGGAGTAAAATCATCGGGAGTAAGCTCAACGAGCGACATTGTACCGTTAATGGATTCAAGCTTTTCACGGAGAGCATCTTCCGTTACTCCGCACTCATTAAGAGCTGTTGCGGCAACACCGCTGCCCTCTTTTACGAGTCCGTAGAGAATATGTTCTGTACCGACATAGTTGTGGCGCATCTCCTCTGCACTTTCAATCGCAAGATTAAGCGCCTTGTTTGCTTTTTCTGTAAAACCTTTGAACTGATACATAAAATCATCACCCTTCCTTGTGGATAATGTATTAACTGCTTATTTTCTATGAAAGAGCCTCTCTTAAAATTTTTGCCCTTTCAATATCTCTTTCCTGTGCGGAAAGATTTTTTCCTGAGTTTACCATAAGCGTTGCAGGCTCAATTTTTTCCATAAGAGAGTCAACAACATCTGCGGTAACATCTTTTATCTGTCCCGACAAAATGCCGAAACGAACATTTGACAACAGCTTTAAAGCCTCGTCATGAGTCATAACCATTGCCGATTTCAACAAGCCTAAGCTTCTGCTTACGCTGTCCTGAATATCAATACTCTTTGCAAGTCTTTCTCTTGCCTGTCGTTCCTGAGAAACAAGCTGTTTTGTGATGTTCTCAAGATTTTCAATTGCGGCTTTTTCGGAGATACCGAGCGTTACCTGATTTGAAAGCTGATAAAGCGAACCGCTGGGTTCTGAGCCTTCACCGTAAGCACCACGGATTGTAAGTCCGAGCTTTGAAAGGTTGCCTGCAATTCTGCCGATTGTACGGCTCTTTTCAAGTGCCGGCAGATGGAGCATAACAGAGGCTCTCATGCCTGTACCGAGGTTTGTAGGGCATTGTGTAAGATAACCGAGTTTGTCATCAAAAGCAAATTCAAGGTTTTCATCAAGCAGGGTGTCAAGCTTATCGGCTGTGTCATATGCCTGTTCAAGCGACAAGCCGTCTGTGATAACCTGAAGTCTTATGTGATCTTCCTCGTTAATCATAATGCTCATGCTTTCATCCTTGCTCAACAGCAATGCTCTGCCCTCTGTTTCGCTGATGAATTCGGGACTTACAAGATGTCTTTCAACAAGCGACACACCCTGTGCCTCTGTCAAATCATCAAGCTTAATCAGATTGAAATCCGAGGCAATTGAGCTGTTGCTGTCCCTGATTGCACTTGTAACCTTTTCAATAACCTTTTTTCTGCCCTGTTCGGACAGTCGGCACGGAAACGGGTAATCTTTCAGGTTTCTTGCAAGTCTTACTCTGGTGGAAATTACTTCGTTACTCATAATTAAGCCTCCATTTCCTTAATCTGGTCTCTTAACTCTGCGGCATGTTCAAAATTCTGTTCCGAAATTGCCTTGTCGAGTTCCTTTTTAAGTGCCTTGATTTTATCTTTCTTTGTCATCTCGGCACTCTTTTCGGCTTTCTTTGTACCGAAACGGCTGTTCTTACCGCAATGGGTTGTGTTGCCGTGTATTCTTCTGATTGAAGGAAGAAGCTGGTCGCCGAAGATTTCGTAACATTTTGCACAGCCTACATGACCCGACTTTGCAATATCGGAATATGAACTTCCGCAGAAGTCACAGCGTGTTGCCTGAGTTCTTGCAGGAAGGCTGTTGCCGAAGAAGCTTCCGAGAAGTCCCGAAAATTCGTCCTCAAAGTTACCGAAGATGTTTGTGTATCCCATTTTCTTTGCACATTCACTGCACAAATCATATTCTTTAATTTCACCGTTGATAACGGTCTTTACATGAGTATTTGCATTGTTAGCACCGCATTTTTGACATTTCATAATAACTGCCTCCGTTCAAAATCAACTTAATGTGAGCAACATATTCTTGAACAAGTCCGCTCGCACGGCATCTCGTTTACTCTGTTCAACATTTGTAAGCGTTCTGTCGGACAACGCCGAGGCTATCAGCCTTGCCGATGTAAGCTCAATCATATCTCTTTGCAACATATTTTTGAGCATTGCCTCTGCACTTGCCTTGTCAAGTGTTGTTCCAATCGAATTTATTATATGCATAAGCGCCGTACCTCTATCCATCTTCACACGGCTTATTCGGATAAATCCGCCGCCGCCCCTACGGCTCTCTACAATGTAGCCTTTTTCGGGAGTGAATCGGGAGGTTATAACATAATTGATTTGGCTCGGTACACATCCGAGGTTGCCGGCGAGTTCGTTTCGCTGAATCTCCGCACTGCCGTTTTCACGGTCAAGCATCTCTATAATGTACTGTGCCACCAAATCGCTCATTCTCATTTTGGTCGCCTCTTTTCATTTGTTTGACTACATTATAATATCAAGGTCAGAGAAAGTCAAAGTCAATTAAAGTCAAAAATTAAAGCATAAGCTTTGAAATTCTCACGAATCCTCGCTTATGCTCTCGTTTCCTAATATTTTAAAATATTTTTGACTTTTTCTGACTTTCAATTTTTATCCGATAAAGTCTGACTTTTCAAGCAATTTGACCTTACATAATTACATTAACCGTGTAATCAACATCGTAAATTTCACCGTCAAACCAATTTATAAAACCTATGTAGATGCAGATTTTGTCATCATGTTTATTCATATCACGAACAACCTTAAAGCACTCCGACCAACCTGAAAAGCGTTCAAGTCTTTTGACTGTATCAACATCGGCATTGCCGTTTACAAACACACACATTGCAAGGCTGTCTCTTATACACATCTCCGAGCCCACGAGACCCTAAGACATCTCGTA
>ENA-OZVE01000452-OZVE01000452.1-human-gut-metagenome-genome-assembly--contig:-NODE-452-length-8491-cov-9.340564_pt1 | contig 8491 bp, 9 predicted proteins | sample MGYA00243439_ERZ654033 | MGnify/ENA primary metagenome ERZ654033 (study PRJEB26926, sample SAMN06164879) | human gut metagenome | biome: ENVO:00009003; feature: ENVO:2100002; material: ENVO:00002003... | reverse complement strand
GAGATGTCTTAGGGTCTCGTGGGCTCGGAGATGTGTATAAGAGACAGTTCCATGATAAGTTCTACAGTGTCAAGAGAATCAGCTCCCAGGTCGTTAGTGAAGCTAGCTTCGTTAGTAACTTCTGATTCTTCTACGCCTAATTTATCGACGATAATCGCTTTCACTCTTGATGCAATTTCAGACATAACTTTAAGTTTTTAATTAATAATTAGTTTTATTTCTTTAAATTTGCGGTGCAAAGGAATGAATATTTATCATTCCTCGCAAATATTTGATGAATTAAATGCACCTTTTTGCACATTTTTCACGGTTTTGTGCAGTAATTGGAGGGATTATGGGAAAAAATATCGCAGTTTTAGCGTCGGGAAGTGGTACGAATGCCGAGAATATCATCCGTTATTTCCGGGAAAAAGGTTCGGCACGTGTGGCTCTGGTTTTGACTAACCGGCAGAATGCGTTTGTTTTAGAGCGTGCCAAGGGGCTGGGAGTGCCTTGTGTCTGGTTTGCCAAGAGCGATTGGGAAAGTGGAGAGCTTGTTTTGTCGACGCTTCGAGAGCATGATATTGATTTTGTGGTATTGGCAGGATTCCTGGCACGTGTGCCGGACAATATTCTGCATGCTTATCCCAATAAAATGATAAATATACATCCTTCGTTGCTGCCCAAGTTCGGTGGAAAGGGAATGTACGGCGACCGTGTGCACGAGGCAGTGATTGCTTCCGGCGAAAAGGAAAGCGGTATTACCATCCATTATACGAATGAGCATTATGACGAAGGCGGCATTATCTGCCAGCAGAAATGCCCCGTATTGCCGGGCGATACGCCGGAGGAGCTGGCGCAACGCATCCACCGGCTGGAGTATGAATACTATCCGAAGGTGATAGAGGAGTTGGTGGAAGGCCTCTCTCCCAGTTATTTATAGAATCGGTTAAGGGAGAGGATGGCCTCGTTCAGCTTACGGTTGTCTATCTTGTAGTTTTCCAGGGGATTCAATGCACTGTCGCTGATTTCTATATATCCGGAAGGGTGTTTTTCCAGAATAGTATGATTTTCTACGATAAAGGCATAATTGAGATTGTCGCCCACGATATGCCAGTTCCGTGGACAAGTATCGGTTATTAAATGCCCCATACTGTAATCGGAAGGCGGATTGGTTACACCCAGCACTTTATTCATTAGGGTTGGTGCAAAATCATAGTGCGTGGTACGGTGATGGTAGGTATGTGGCTGTTCTCCCGGTTCATATAATAGGAAGGGGATATGTGTTTGTACCGGTGAATAATTACTGCCGTGGCCCCAATAATTTTTATGATTCTCATTGAATTCTTGTCCATGGTCTCCGGTAATGATGACCAGGGTATTGTCTAGCAGTTTCTTTTCCTCAAGTTTGTGGAGGACGCATCCCACCAGTGAGTCGGCTTCCGCCACGCAGTTGTAGTAGAGGTTCAGGAAAGGAGTAGGGTCTATGTCGTTGTTCAGTTTCATATAGTCGGCGAACTCCCAGGACGGTTGGAAACGATAAAGCTTGTCCTTCGGCACTTCATATCCGTGTGCCAAATCATAGAAGAGAAAGGAAAAGAAAGGTTTTGTACCGCTGCCCAGCGTATCGAGTGCTTGCAGATAATCTGCTGTAATACGGCAGTCGCGGTCATAAACGGTTTTTCCTTCGGTATGGGTACGCAAGTCGGGTACCTTTGAGAAAAGTATTTTGGCAAATGGCGGGTTGACGATTGTAGCACTGGGATAAATACCTATCTGATAATTCTGCTTCAATAGTTCTTCTATGAGCAGGGGCTGTATGCCCGATACCTCAAAATCAGTCCAGTAGATGGATGAGAGACTGAAGAAAAGCCCGAAGATACTTCCACGTGTGCCATTGCTGCTGCTTAGATGGGAGGTGAATCTGCTGCAACTGTCGGCAAAGTGGCTGATATGAGGTGTAATGTCCTGGTTAAAGGCGCGGTAGTTCCATGAGTCTATGGCTATCAGCACTACATTCTTGGGGTTGGAATGGACTTCGTATTTCAAAGAATCTATCGGATAGTTGAGGTCAGCAGACTGCTTTTTGTTGTTGAAGTTCATTTTAATGACATCCTTGGATGAGACCACTCCTAACTTCATCATCAGGCGGGTTGCCGTAAGCGGGAAGTAATAGGGCAGGCAGGGGGCGCTGCGAATCACTGAAGTCTTTTGCACTACGGCGGCATAGGCATGATAAAAGTTAGAGAATAGTGCAAACAAAATCAGAGTGGCAAGTATAGGACGGAAGCCACAGCGGTGAAAGCGGGTATAACAATGGCCTGCAAGTATTCTTAGCAAAGTATTGGCGGCAAATATACCCACTAATACTCCTGCAATCTTCAGATAAAGCCAGAAGCTGAATGTGAAAATCTCACTGTTGCCCTCTCCAACCAGGAGATTCAGTACAAAACCATTGATATGGAACTTGTAAAGACTGTACACACTGCCGTCTATGTAAGCAAGTATATTGAGTAATGATACAAGAATAATGTGTGTGATGGCGGCGGCTTGATGGCGCCGGACGGTAATGGCTACGATTAAGGATATGATGTAAGGAATAAGTGCCCACAAGGCGGCATGTGAGCAAGCGGCCGTTATATAAAACATCCAGCCTCCCACGTCCATCATGGCGAGCCGGGGACTGTGAATCAGATAAAACAGAAATTGTATGGCAATCGTCAGAGTTGAAATTGCATAAAAAATAAATCCTTCACTGAGTGATTTCTCTAACTGTATTTTTTGCATTGATATTGTAATGTTTTGCCTATAGTTTCCTCTGATTCGGCATTGATAGTAAAGGCGTGAGGAGCTTATATAGTGACGTCTTTTGTATTATCGGGCTGTATCTCTAAATGTATGTGCTACTTTGGGATATAAATGTAAGCATCTTTTTCTCTTCGTAGCGGGTAGTCTCCCCGCAATTTTTCAAATTGTTCGGGATGTGTTTTCAGTGCTTCGCTGTCCCTTCTCGGGTCATACATTTGCAGATATGCTTCTGCCAGGCTGTCGGCGGTAATAATCGGGTTCCGGGGTTGGGGGGGAGCGATGCGGTAGTCGGCTTTGATGTGAAAGAAACGGCAAAGGGCATCCAGGGACATACGGGTGGCATTGGCTTTTCCGTCGGCTGAATAACCGGCTATATGGGGAGTTCCAAGGAACACTCTATTTAATAAGGTAAGATTGATATCAGGCTCATTCTCCCATACATCAATGATGGCATCGGAAATCAGTCCGTCTTCTAAGGCATTCAGGAGCGCATTGGTTTCAATCACCTCTCCACGTGAGGTATTGATAATGACGGGACAGCGTTTTAATGACCGGAAGAAAGTATGGTCTGCCAAATGGAATGTTTTGTATGGCCCTTCCTTATATAAAGGTACGTGGAAGGTGAGGATATCACATTCTGCTGCGAGTGCTTGCAAGGAACTGAAATCGCTCTCTCCTTCCTTGTCTTGCCGGGGCAGGTCATTCTTCAGGACACGCATGCCTAGTTCTTGCCCTACTTGGGCTATTTTGCTACCCACATTGCCTACGCCGATGATGCCTAATGTCAATTCGGACAGTTGTACTCCTTTGAGTTGTTGCAATAATAGTAAGGCTGATTGCACGTATTGAGCTACGGATGCTGAATTGCATCCGGGGGCATTGGTCCAAGCGATGCCTGCTTCACGGCAATATTCCGTATCTATATGGTCGAAGCCTATGGTGGCGGTAGCAATGAAGCGGACTTTACTGCCTTCCAGCAATTCCTTGTTGCAGCGGGTGCGGGTACGTATAATCAGTGCATCGGCATCTTTTACCAACTCCGGAGTGAAGTCTCTGCCGGGAGTATAAATCACGCTGTCGGCTATTTTTTCGATGGCTTCCTTAATAAAAGGTATCTTGTTGTCAACAATGACTCTCATAATGCTGCTGTTCTTTTCGACGATTTTCCATCGTGCGAAGATACGACTAATCCGTCAAAGTGGCTAAGTAATGCCCGGAAAATAATTCGGCTTTTTCCGTTTTAAGTTTGCATTTCTGCCCTCACCGCTCTCACTCTTTTCTTCAACTTCCCTATTCATCGGCATTGCAGGGGTGGGTGAGAGCAATCGAAAAGGGTGAGGGTAAATTTTGCTCTCACCCGTGTTTTCTTCCGTTCCGCATCCTTCTTTCTTCTGTTGCATCCTTTTCATTCTTTCGTTTTACTTTTGGATTCTTCAGCAGCCCACGTTAGTGAGCCGTGATGTTCACTTGAGTGAACTAAACAGCTCACTAGTGTGGTTGAATTGGTTCATAACAGTGGGCCGATGATGAATAAAGTAGTTTTCGGGAAGGAGATAAGGTGTTTGAAGGATAAAACAATGGGCCAGTACGGATTGGGCAATGGGGATGTGCCCGATTCCGTACTTGGTTTTTGTAACAGACAGCAAGTGATTGCTCATCTCTATCTTATGTTTTATAGGTGAATTTGTGTTTTTGTCAAAAAAGGAAAGCGAAATAGACTGCTATATGAGGATTATCTTGTACATTTGCAGCTGAAACTTTTTAGAGATGAGAATAGGATACGACGGAAAACGGGCTGTGCAGAATTTTACGGGATTGGGCAATTACAGCCGGTATGTGGTGCAGTCATTGTCAGCCTTTGCTCCGGAAAACGAGTATTGGTTGTATGCTCCGGTACACCGTGAAAATCAGCAACTCTCGTCGATGGTGGCTGAAAGCCGGGGAACGGTATCGGTACATTATCCATCTTATTGGCTCTGGAGAGGAATGACTTCGTTGTGGCGCGTGGGAGGTATACGCAGGACTTTGAAACGGGACAACATACGGCTGTTCCACGGATTGAGTAACGAACTTCCCCTGACCATCCATCGGGTACGGGAAGTAAAGAGTGTGGTGACTGTTCACGACCTTATTTTCCTGAGACTTTCACATTGTTTTTCGTTGGTCGACCGCTTGATTTATAACTACAAATGCCGCTATGCATGCAAGCATGCAGACCACATCATTGCCGTGAGTGAGTGTACCAAGCGTGACATCATACATTATTATGGAATTCCTGCGGATAAAATTTCCGTTATTTACCAAGGGTGTAGTTCTCTGTATGCCTGTCGTGTCGGTAAGGATAAGCGCAAGGAGGTGATGCGGAGTTATCGGTTGCCCGAACGCTATATCTTGTCGGTGGGCACCATTGAGGAGCGTAAAAATGCGCTGGCCATTGTGAAGGCTTTGGAGTATCTGCCCGATGAACTGCATTTTGTTCTGGTAGGGAGACCCACAGCCTATATCCATCAGCTGAAAGAGTTTATGACAAAAGCCGGATTGCAAGACAGAGTACATTTTCTGCATGGTATCCCTTCGGACGATTTACCTGCCATTTATCAGTCGGCCGAGACTTTTGTATACCCATCCGTTTACGAAGGTTTTGGCATCCCTATTCTTGAGGCTTTGCATTCCGGCATTCCGGTGGTAGCAGCAACCGGCTCTTGTCTTGAAGAAGCGGGGGGGGAGCATTCATTGTATGTGCGTCCCCATGATGTGGAGGGATTGGCGGCAGCGATTGCCCGTACACAAGAGCCTTCTTTGCGTGCCACCATGATTGAGGAGGGGCTGAAGTGGGCACAGCGTTTCACGGAGGAGCAGATGGCGCGTGAGACGATGGAGTGTTATCGGAAAGTACTAACAAAAGAAACCTAAGATATGAATTATTTGGACCGCAATGAGTTTAACTACGCACCTTCGCAAGAGGTGGTGGAGGCTCTAAAGAATTTTGATATAAACAAACTCTGTTTCTATACCCGTATCTACGACGAAGGCAAGAAGAGCATTCTGTCCGTTTATCTGTCCGAGACTTACGGAATCGATGAGCCGCAGGTGCTGTTGGGTTATGGTGGAGAAGATATATTGAAACAAGCAGTCCACTATTTCCTGACCCAAGAGGATGGGAACAAGACGATGCTCATTCCTAAATTCTCGTGGTGGTACTATAAATCCATTGCTGATGAAGTGGACGGGCATACGTTGCAGTATCCATTGTATGAGGATGGCAATACCTTTAAATATGATTTCGCTGCCATGAAAGAGATGGTACAGCGTGAGAATCCCAAGGTCTTATTAATCGCTTCGCCCAATAATCCCACCGGTAACGGTCTGACCCCCGCAGAATTGGACGCTTTGTTGGCTGAGTTGCCCGTAACAACCATCGTTTTGGTGGACGAAGCCTATGCCTCTTTCGTATCTACTGATACGGACTATATTAAAATGCTGGTTGATAAATATCCCAACCTGATTATTTCACGCACGCTTTCCAAGTTCTACGGATTGCCCGGATTGCGCATGGGGTTTGGGTTTATGAGTAAGGAGTTGGCCAGCTTTGGCAAATACAGCAACAAATATCTGGGTTATAACCGTATCTCTGAGGATATTGCTATTGCCGCACTGAAATCGGATGCGCATTACCGGAATATAGCACGGCTGATGAATGAGAGTCGCGCCTGCTTTGAAGCGGAGATAGGGACGTTGCCTGGTTTCAAGGTATATGAGTCGGTGGCGAACTTTGTCCTTATAAAATATCCGATTGTCTTGAAAGAACGCTTACAGAAAGCTTTTGCCGACGAGGATTATAAGGTGAAGTTCATGAATGAACCAGACATCAATACCCATTTGCGTATTACCTTGGGGCGTCCTGAACAGAACCGTATTGTCATTGACACCATTAAAAAAATTGCATTACAATGAAAGCGGTTATATTGGCTGCAGGGATAGCTTCGCGTTTGCGTCCGTTGACTGATACCACTCCAAAATGTCTGTTGAAAGTTGGAGAGCGTTGTTTGCTGCAAAGAGCCTTTGATGCATTGCTGCAGAATGGCTTTCGGGAGTTTGTCATTGTCACCGGTTATAGACAGCAGCAGATTGTGAACTTTCTGGAAGCTCATTATCCGGCATTGGAGGTTACGTTTATCTATAATGAAAAATATGCTTCTACCAATAATATCTACTCTTTATGGCTTACACGGCCTTATGTAGATAAAGAGGACATTCTGTTGCTGGACAGCGATATCCTTTTTGACCCGCAGATTGTAGCCAAGTTGCTTGGATATGGTCAAGCGGATGCGTTGGCTCTGAACCATCATACATTGGGGGAAGAGGAAATCAAGGTAATAGCGGACAATGATGGCAAGGTGTTGGAAATCAGTAAGACGTGCTCCATATCCCGAGCTATTGGCGAGTCTATTGGCATCGAGAAGATGTCTGCCGCTTATACAGAAGCGCTTTTCCGGGAATTGGAGGTTATGATTACCAAAGAAGGTTTGGATAATATCTTCTATGAACGTGCTTTTGAGCGTCTCATACCACAAGGACACTCTTTCTATGCGCTTGACACTACCGAATATTTTTCTGTGGAGCTTGATACGGTGAATGACTTTGAACAAGCACAGCGGTTGATTCCTTCACAACTTTATTAATTAATGGGCTGATTTTTATGGCAGATTATGATATACGTCCTTTGCAGCTTCGTATTTTGAAGATATTGCTTGCTGTGGATAAAGTTTGTAAAGAACATGGTTTGCGCTATTATATAATGGCCGGTACTATGCTTGGTGCAGTCCGTCATAAGGGATTTATCCCTTGGGACGATGATTTGGATATCGGTATGCCGAGGGCTGATTATGATTTGTTGATGTCTCATTCCAAGGAGTGGCTTCCCCAGCCTTATGAGGCTGTCTGCGCAGAAAATGATCCGAATTATCCATTACCTTTTGCCAAGATACAAGATGCGGATACGACTCTTATCGAGCGTATGCATTTGAAATACTTGGGAGGTATCTACTTGGACGTGTTTCCATTGGACGGTGTACCGCAAAGCAACCTGAAACAGAGGATTCATTTTGCCCGGTATGAATTTTACAAGCGGGTGCTCTATTTTATCTACCGCGACCCTTATAAGCATGGGAAAGGTCTCGGCTCATGGTTGCCGCTGCTGTGCCGGAGACTTTTTACTACTGCCGGCGTACAGAGGAGTATCAGAAATGTGATGACCACCTATGACTTTGACAAGTCTTCTTTAGTTTGTGATTATGATGACGGTATGCGCGGCATCATGCCCAAGGCAGAGCTGGGAACTCCGACTCCCGTTTCGTTTGAGGACGAAACTGTGTGGGGAGTACAAGATTATGATACCTATCTGACCAGAAAATATGGAGACTACATGGTTATACCGAAACAAAGCGGGCAGAGACAGCATAATTTCCACTATCTGGATTTAGATAAGCCCTACAGAGAATATGGAGCTTGATTACCGGTGTAACTGAAAGTCAATGATGTAATAATGCTATCAATGATTAGAGTTGTTCGGTCATCTTGAAGTACTTTTCCAATACAAGAAGGGATATCAATTGTTCCCGTTTTTTATTCTTGAATTGCTCTATATACTCATGCTGTCTCTTATACACATCTCCGAGCCCACGAGACCCTAAGACATCTCGTA
>ENA-OZVE01000421-OZVE01000421.1-human-gut-metagenome-genome-assembly--contig:-NODE-421-length-8793-cov-5.151637_pt1 | contig 8793 bp, 6 predicted proteins | sample MGYA00243439_ERZ654033 | MGnify/ENA primary metagenome ERZ654033 (study PRJEB26926, sample SAMN06164879) | human gut metagenome | biome: ENVO:00009003; feature: ENVO:2100002; material: ENVO:00002003... | reverse complement strand
CTCCCGCCCCATGCTGAGCGTCTCGCCGCCCCGCGTCAGGCGAATTTCGCCCGTCGCGCTGCTGTGGCTGATGCTGATTTGCTCGCCATTCGCCAGCGCCATCGTCTGCCCGCCGCTGACCGCCATTGCGCCGACCGCCGTCACCGTGAGCGACGCGGGATTGCTGCCAATGGACAGCAGGCGCACACGCACCATGCCGTTGCGTGTGGCAGCGCTCCGCTCCAGCGGCGCGGAGTACACGGCAATATCCGCCGTGTCCTCGGCGAATGATGTGGGCATTGCGGAGAGCATCAGGAAAAGCATCAGAAGCAGGCACAGCGCCCGCTGGTATCGGAATTGCACGGAAAAATCCTCCTTGTGGTGGTACTTCTCCTCCATTGTAGCAGAAAGCGCCCGGCGTGTCATGCAGATTGTAACAAACCGCGCTGGAAATTTCCGTCACGCACAAAAAGGCAGGCGCTCCGACCTGTTGGGTTCAGGTCAGAACGCCTGTCGGATGATGCGGATTATTCCTGCGTTTCCGTTTTCTTCGCGCGCGGCTTGCGGGCAGGTTTGTCTGCCTTTGCCGCTTCCTTCGCCGCCTTGTCCGCCTCGATTTCCGCCTTCGTGCGGCGCTTGCGGGCGGGCTTCGCGGGGGCTTCCGCGGTCACTTCCGCCGCAGCGGCTTTTGCCGCCTTCTCCGCTTCAATCTCCGCCTTCGTGCGGCGCTTGCGTGCAGGCTTTACAGGCGCTTCGGCGGCTTTCGCGGCTTCCTTGGCTGCCTTCTCCGCTTCCTTCGCCGCCTTGTCCGCCGCAATCTGCTCCTTCGTGCGGCGGACGCGCTTGGGCTTCACGGGTTCTTCCTTCTCATACGGATACGGAACGACCACTGGGTTCGCCTCCGCGTCGTCATCAGAAGGTGCCTTCTCCTGATTCGATGCGGAGTCATGGTCGAAACGCCCACTCACCAAGCCTTCGTACAGTTCCATATATTTCTTGGAGGAGTTCGTCCAGCTGTAATCGCCAGTCATGCCGCGCTGCTGGAGCGTGTGCCACACATCCTTGTGGTTCTCGTAGTAGTCGATGGCACGGTTGATGACATTGAGCATGTCATTGGCGTTGTAGTTGAAGAACGTGAAGCCATTGCCGTCGCCGGTGTACTCGTTGTAGGACAGCACCGTGTCGCGCAGACCGCCCGTCTCGCGGACAATCGGCACTGTGCCGTAGCGCAGGGCAATCAGCTGGCTCAAGCCGCACGGCTCGAACTGGCTGGGCATAAGGAACATGTCGCAGCCCGCGTAGATTTGATGCGCCAGTGCGTGGTCCATCGCAAACCGCGCCGCGACCTTGCCCTTGAACTCGCCCTCTGCCCACGAGAACAGATTGACATAGCGGCTCTCGCCCATGCCCAGCACAACCAGCTGCACGTTCTCGCTCATCAGGTCGCCGATGATGTAGTCCACAAGATCAAGCCCCTTCTGGCTGCTCAGGCGGCCCACCATGCCGATAATCGGCACATTCGGGTCAACAGTCAGACCGAGCTTCTCCTGCAATTCTGCCTTGCACTTTGCCTTGCCGGACAGGTCATCCGCGGTATATTCCGCCGGAATGCGCGCGTCCGTCGCGGGATTGTAGTCCGCCATGTCGATGCCATTGAGCACGCCGAACACTTCACGCTTGCGCGCGCGGAGCAGACCATCCAGCCGCTCGCCGTAGTACGCCGTCTGAATTTCCTCGGCATAAGACGGGCTAACGGTGGTGATGATGTCGGAATACACCAGCGCAGCCTTCATGAAGTTCGCGCAGCCGTAGCACTCCAGCTTGTCGTCCGTCCACAGGCTGTCGCCCAGACCCAGCACGTCCTGCACTTCGCGGATGCCGAACACGCCCTGATACTGCAGATTGTGGATGGTGAACATGGTCTTGATGTTCGCGAAGAACGGCAGGTGGGCATACTGAATTTTCAGCAGTGCGGGCACCATGCCGGACTGCCAGTCATGCGCATGAATCACGTCGGGCTGGAAGTCCAGCAGCGGCAGGGCGTTCAACGCCGCGCGGCAGAAGAAACCAAAGCGTTCGTACTCGTCGCCGCCCATGCCGTAGATATACGGACGGCCAAAATAGAACTTGTTGTCCACAAAGTAGAACTTCACGCCGTCCTTTTCCAGCAGTTCAATGCCGCAGTACTGACGACGCCAGCCCAGCGCGACCTCAAAGTCGGTCACATGAGTCATCTGGTCAACATACTGCTTCGGCACCGCCGCATACAGGGGCAGCATCACGCGCACGTCGTGACCCTGCTTCGCCAGAACAGGCGCCAGCGCGCCGACAACGTCCGCCAGACCGCCAGTCTTGATAAACGGGACGCACTCGCTCGCCGTAAAGAGAATCTTCATCGTTTCTATCCTCCATCAGAAATATTTCCTGCCGGGGGCAAGGGAAAAAATTACGGGAAATAACAAACCGCACCAACAGTATAGCACATATTGGCGCGGTTTGCAAATCCGAACCGCGTCAGTGATTCAGGCGATTCGTTTGTTAGATGACAACATTCTTCGCGATAACAATCGGGTACGCCGCCGGGCCGATGAGCCGCGCGCTGCGCTTGATGACCGTTTGCTTGTCCAGAATGCAGTTTTCGATGGAAGCGTCGTTGTGCACCTGACCATCCTGCATGATGATGCAGTTCTTCACATGCGCACCGGGGGCAATGCGCACGCCGCGCGCCAGTACAGAGTTCTCCACCGTGCCTTCAATGATGCAGCCATCCGCCACCAGCGAGTTGACGACGGTCACATTGTCGCCATAGCGGGCGGGCATCTCGTCGCGAACCTTGGTGTACACAGGCAGCTCCGCCGTGAACAGGCGATGGCGAATCTGGGTATCCAGCATATCCATATTGAACTTGAAGTAGCTCTGCACGGAGTCCATGCGCCAGCACAGACCAGTGTACGCCCACGCATTCACGCGCGCCGTGCCTTCCGTCACCAGACGGAGCAGCACATCACGGTTGAAGTCATGATAGCCGTGCGCCACGCCCTTGTCCACCAGCGTGCGCAGCAGCTCACGCTTCATCACGACGACCTCCATGCTCGTCAGCGGCAGGTTCGGATGCGTCGGATCAACTTCCATGTCCGTCACCATGCCGCTTTCGTCCACCGCCAGATAGCAGCCCAGTTCGTCGCGCTGCATGTTCGGATCAGCAGTGTACATGATGGTGATGTCCGCGCCGCTGTTCTGATGATACGCCACAAACTCCGCGATATTCGCGTTGTAGATGATGGTGGAGTTGCTCAGCACCAGATATTCCTGCTTGGAGCGGGAGAGATAGTTGGTGTTGGAGCGCAGCGCATCCAGCATACCAGAGTACACGCCAACATTCTCGCGCGTCAGGAACGGCGGCAGCACCTTGAGGCCGTCATTCTTCCCGTGCAAATCCCACTCCTTGCCGGAGCCGATGTGATCCATCAGGGAGTGATAATTCTTCTGCATGATAACGCCGACGTTCTTGATGCCGCCGTTGACCATCGAGGACAGCAGGAAGTCAATGACGCGGTAGCGGCCGCCCACAGGCAGCGCCGCGATGGCGCGGGTCAGGGTCAGCTCGCGCAGATTGGCGTCATTTTCGCCGGTGTAGATAACACCCATTACGTTTTTCATTTTCTTACATCCTTTCCGCTGCTGTGATTATCAGAATTTGGTGTTTTCGTCCACCTGCTGACCCGCGGTCACGCTGACACCGGCGGGAAGGGTGACGCCCTGACCGACGACGGCGATATTGCCCGTCTCTTCGCCGACCACGCAGCCCGCACCGATCACGGCATTCTCCGCCACAATCGCCCGACGGACAACCGCGCCGCGCTTGATGACCGCATAGGGCATGACAACCGAGTCAATGACGCTTGCACCCTCTTCAATGGTCACGCCTGCGAAAATCACGGAGTGCTGCACAGAGCCGTAGACTTCCGAGCCTTCCGTAACCAGCGAATCGCTCACGACAGCGCCCTTGGCGATGTAGTGCGGCGCAAGGCCCGGATTCTTGGCATAGATGCGCCACTTCTTGTCATGCAGGTCAATCGGCATGGGCACGCTGAGCAAGTCCATGTTCGCTTCCCACAGGGACTCAATCGTGCCGACGTCCTTCCAGTAGCCCTCGAAGTTGTATGCCACCATGACCTGCTTGTCGTTCAGCATCGCGGGGATGATGTTCTTGCCGAAGTCATTGGCGGATGTCTTGTCTGCCTCGTCCGCGGTCAGGTACGCGCGGAGCTTCGCCCACGAGAAGATGTAAATACCCATGGACGCCTTGTTGGACTTGGGCTGCTTGGGCTTTTCTTCAAATTCAACAATGTTGTCGTCCGCGTCCGTATTCATGATGCCGAAGCGGCTCGCTTCTTCCCACGGCACAGGGCGCACAGCAATCGTCGCATCCGCGCCTTTGCGGATGTGGTACTGCAGCATGGCGTTGTAGTCCATCTTATAGATATGGTCGCCGGAGAGAATCAGGACGTAATCCGGATCATACTGCTCGATAAACGCCATATTCTGATAGATGGCGTTTGCCGTGCCGCGATACCAGTCGCCCGTCTTGCCCGTCTGATAGGGCGGCAGGACGAACACGCCGCCGGTGGACAAGTCCAAATCCCACGGTGCGCCGGAGCCAATGTAGGAATTCAGTTCCAGCGGCATATACTGCGTCAGCACGCCCACGGTGTCAATGCCGCTGTTGGTGCAGTTGGACAGCGGGAAGTCAATGATGCGGTACTTGCCGCCGTAGGGAACAGCCGGCTTTGCCACCTTCTTAGTCAGGACACCCAGACGGCTGCCCTGTCCGCCTGCCAGCAGCATGGCAACACAGGTCTTCTTTTTCATGATGAGAACACGCTCCTTCATCCTTGTTTCTTGCGAAGCGCACCGACCGTGCAGGATTCGCGCCGCCCTCGGTGCATCAGGTGGCACGGTGATGTATGTGAAACAGCGCTTTCGCTCCTCCCCTGATTGCGGCGAGCGCCGATTCAGCCGATGGAAATGGAATTGGCTTTGCCGGCGGACTTTTCCGGCAGCGGCTGCGGTTTCTTTGCCGTTTGGGATGCTTTCTTTGGCGGCACATCCGCGATTTCCGGGATAACGCGCGCTTTCTTCACCTTCTCCGGCAGCGGGTCGCGCTGATAGGTGAAATAGACCGTTGAGAGCGGCGGCACGCAGATATCGCAGCTGTATTGGAAATCCTGAAGCTGCTCTTCTTCCGTGCGAATCGCCCAGTTGTTGTACTGATTCGAGCCGCCGTATTCCTTGCGGTCGGTGTTGAAGCACTCCGTCAGCGTACCCATCTGCGGCAGCCCGATGCGGTACTGCGGATGGAACACAGGCGTGAAGTTCGTCACGCACAGGAGCGAGTTGCCCCGCTTATCCGTGCGCAGGAACGCAACGATGGAGTTATCGCTGTCGTTCGCCTGAATCCACTGGAAGCCGTCCCAGCTGTCATCAATCTGGTAGAGCGCGGGCGTCGTGCGGTAGATTTCGTTCAGACGCTTGCAGCACTGCTGCACCTGCGGATGATTCTCGTACAGCAGCAGGAACCAGTCCAGCTGGTCGTCATACTTCCACTCGATGAAGTGACCAAACTCGCCACCCATGAACAGCAGCTTCTTGCCCGGATGCGCCATCGTGTAGCCGTACAGTGCGCGAAGTCCTGCGAACTTCTTCCACAGGTCGCCCGGCTGCTTGTCCAGCATCGAGTGCTTGCCGTGTACCACCTCGTCGTGGCTAAACGGCAGGATGTAGTTCTCCGAGAAAGCGTACATCAGTGAGAACGTCAGCTTGTCGTGGTGATACTTGCGGTAGACCGGGTCGAGCTTGATATACGCCAGCATATCATTCATCCAGCCCATGTTCCACTTGAACCCGAAGCCCAGCCCGCCCAGATAAATCGGGCGCGTGACCATCGGATAGGCGCTGGATTCCTCCGCCACCATCATCACACCGGGAAAATCACGGTAGACGATTTCATTCATCCGGCGCAGGAAGGCAATCGCATCAAGATTCTCGTGCCCGCCGTACTTGTTGGGCAGCCATTGCCCCGGCTCACGGCAGAAGTCGTACATCAGCATGGACGTGACCGCATCCACACGCAGCCCGTCGGCGTGATACCACTCCAGCCAGAAGCAGGCGTTGGAGAGCATGAACGAGTTGACCTCGCCGCGCGCATAGTCGAACATGTGCGTCCCCCACTGCGGCATATCGCCGCGCCGGGGATCGGGATGCTCATAGCAGGGCGTACCGTCGAAGCGGCGCAGTCCCATTGCGTCGCGCGGGAAATGCGCGGGAACCCAGTCCAGCAGCACGCCGATGCCCGCCTGATGCAGCGCGTCAATGAGCGCCATCAGCTCCTTCGGTTCGCCGAAGCGCGCCGTCGCCGCATAGTAGCCGGACACCTGGTAGCCCCACGACATATCCAGCGGATGCTCCATCACCGGCATGAACTCCACATGCGTGTAGCCCATTTCTTTCAGGTACGGCACGAGCTGTTCGGCAATCTCCGTGTACGTCAGGAACGTGCCATCCTTGTGCCGCCGCCACGAGCCAAGGTGCATCTCGTAGATGTTCACCGGACTGTGGTACGGGTCGTAGGACTTGCGCGCCTCCATCCAGTCCGCGTCGCCCCAGCGGTAGCCGCTCAGGTCGTAAATACGGCTGGCAGTGTCGGGGCGCATCTGCATGGCGAATCCATAGGGGTCAGCCTTGTCCTGCCACGTCCCGTCTTGCGCCTGAATGCAATATTTGTAGGTTGTCAGTTTCTTTGCAGCGTCGGGATAATCATAGCGTTTCGGGTCACTCTTCACGTCGAAGGTTTTCGCGGGCAGCCGCACTTCCCATGTACCGTCGTAAACCTTCTGCATGGGCGTTTTTTTCCTGTCCCACTGGTTGAATTCGCCAATGAGAGAAACCGCCCGCGCGTTCGGCGCCCAGACAGCGAAATGCCACATTTCCTGTCCGTCCTGCGTCACCGGGTGCGCGCCGAGCATCTCATAGGCTCTGCGGTTCGTTCCCTGATGGAACTGATCCCGCACCGCGGCGGTCGGGCCGTTGTAGCGCATAGTTACACCTGCCTTTGCTTGCGTTGCGTTCCTCCGTCTGCAATCACGGAGAGCCGCGTTTGCGTTCTTCACTCTTTTCACTTACTATTGAATCACTTTTATGCATTTTCGTCAAGTCATATTCAGCATTTTCTCCTGCATTTTTTGCGATTTTCGGAAAGTGCGTTCATTTTGACCGTAGACGATGCGGTAAGTATTTCGCCATTGCCGACATAAATTCCTGCTCATGCACGAAATTTTCCGTGCATAAACTGGTTTTGCGCCGTCGGAGCGAAAACTGTTTCCCCCGTGCGGCGATTTGTGCAATCCGAACATTTCCCGAAATTTCTGCGAAAAGGTTGTGTGCCCATGAAACAAAAACAGCTGTTGTCGTTTCTTGTGTGTATCCTGATGCTTTCTTCCTGTGCCGCGCCGACCGATTCCACGCTTGACAGCGGCTTAACACTTCGGGTCTACTTCGCCGATGCGGAGGAAATCCGCCTGCTGCCGCTGGAAGACTACGTTTTCGGCGCATTAGCGGCAGAGATGCCCGCGAATTACGCGCCGGAAGCGCTCAAATGTCAAGCCATCGCCGCCCGGACGCGTGCCGTCGCGCAGAGCCGCGCGTTCGGCGGAAACGGGTGCGTCCGCCACCCGGACTGCGATATCTGCACGGACAGCGCGTGCTGTCAGGCATACCAGACGGATGCGCAGCTGCACGCCCGCTGGGGCAGCGAGTACGTCGTCCTCCGCGCGCGCATTGACCGCGCCGTCCGCGCAACAGACGGCTTGCTGCTCACCAGCGGCGGCTTGCCCATCGAGGTGCTGTACCACGCCTGTTCCGGCGGAAAAACCGAAGATGCCGCCGCCGTGTTCGCATCCGCCAAGCCGTATCTGGTCAGCGTAGACAGTCCCGGCGAAGAGGGGTATGCCGGCTTCCGCGCCGACACGTCCTTCTCCTGCGAGGAAGCGGCAGATCTGCTTCTGCGCGCTTTTCCCGGCTGCGGCGTGACGGCGGACACGCTGCCCAGCGCGATTCGTCTGCAATCCACGACCGCTTCCGGGCGCGTCGCGACGCTGCTGGTCGGCAGCCAAACTGTCCGCGGCGCTGATTTCCGCAAAGCGCTCTCCTTGCGAAGCACCTATTTTACTTGGGAGGCGGATGGCGACCGCATCGTTTTCCACACCGTCGGATACGGGCACGGCGTCGGCTTGTCGCAGGCAGGCGCACAGGCGATGGCGGCGGGCGGCGCGGATTTCGCGGAAATTTTGGCGCACTACTACCCCGGCACACAGCTGACGCGGATGGATAAAACAGGTTTTTCCGGCTCATAATAGGAGAAAACGCCCTACACGGCATGGTTGAGGTGATTTTCTCATGGCTGACCGTCATTTTCGTTCACTTTTCCACGCGCTGCATCTACGCCGGGAGCAGTGGACTTTTCTGCTGATGGCGCTGTTGTGCGTCTCGGTGATTGTCGGCACGGCGCTGTGGACGCGGCAGGCGGAATTCGCACGCGTCACGCCGACCCCGCCCATCTCCGGCGACATATCCGCTGCGCAGCTGCTTCAGCAGTCGCTTGACAGTGCGCAGACCGCCACGCCCGCGCCGACAGTCTCCCCCACCGTCCGCAGCGTTACCACGCCGCTCGAAAGCATGACGCTGCTGCGTCCCTTCGACAACACACGGATGCGGCAAAGCAGCGCCACGGGCTGTCTCTTATACACATCTCCGAGC
>ENA-OZVE01000416-OZVE01000416.1-human-gut-metagenome-genome-assembly--contig:-NODE-416-length-8825-cov-9.444242_pt1 | contig 8825 bp, 17 predicted proteins | sample MGYA00243439_ERZ654033 | MGnify/ENA primary metagenome ERZ654033 (study PRJEB26926, sample SAMN06164879) | human gut metagenome | biome: ENVO:00009003; feature: ENVO:2100002; material: ENVO:00002003... | reverse complement strand
GAGATGTCTTAGGGTCTCGTGGGCTCGGAGATGTGTATAAGAGACAGGTATACTAGTATTGAAAAAGTAAAAGTGCCGACTACGCCGCATATAGCTCCAATAATAAATCCTGCTAACATTTTCTTCCTCCTTTCATGGTATGAAAAAGCAATTATGTATTATTTAATCAAAAATAACAATATCCATATCAACCGTACTTTCACTTCTTTCAGCATAAGGATTAAGGCATTCCGATACACATTCAGCCGCAACAAAAGCTTTAAATGGGTCTGTCTTGCGGCTTTTCGGTTCTATCTTGCCATATGTGATGTTTCCGGCGGGGGAGGTTACCGTTTTACTGTTCTGACATGCCCATCTCATTAACGGATTATCTCCCCACACAAAATTGTGATTTGCAAAGCCGCTTGTAATTAGCGGTATATTCAGCATTTCATCTGACGGTCTTAGCTTTACAACGTTGTTGTAATCCTTATCAGCCGAAAAATAAATATTCCTTAATGCTTTTGACATAAGGGAATATCTGTAATTATCAATACCGATTTTCAGTATTTTCGAATTACGCTTTGCCGCTTCGTTCGCTAGCCATACTGCCGGAAGTTCCGGAGATATTTCAACTGCATCAACAAATGTCAGCAGTCCCTGCGCCGCCCATTGTTCAAGCGGTGCTGCTTTTATTCTCTTTAAATCCGGACTGTTTTTACATACCCATGTATGTGTTATCCAGTAATCTTTACTGCCCACACGGTACAAAAGTCCTGCGCCTAAAAAGTCAGTTGATTTCATGTAATCAATACCGCCAACGCACGGCATACCGTTCAATAAATCTTCATCGATCGGCTGATTGGTAGCAAGTATATTGTTCCATGATGTAACTGCATTTTCCAACTCTTTTGGAGGGCGATTCATACGCTTGGCAATAAATGAAGTATTTGCAGCCGGATTAAGCGAGTAGTCAAAATACTCTGTTTCCAATTCTGTTCTTAAGTGCGGAAGATATGGTAGTGACGGATTAGGTTTTGCCCATTTGGTTTTATCGTCAACCTCGTCATCTGAATCAAGACGGCACAAAAAAGGCAATGTACCGTTATCCGGTATATCGCCGTCTAAAATTTTTCCGCATTTTTCAATCAAATCATCAAGAGGACCCCCACGAACCAATCCGTCAGTTGACATTATCGTTCGTCTGGGATATTGCTTTTTGCCTAGTCCCGTTGTTGCAACGTCTATCAGCTTGTAATTTTCATAGGCGTGATATTCGTCAAAGTCGACCTTGCCGGGACGTCCTCCGTCTTTGGTTTTTGGACTTGATGTACGATAACGGAATTCTGAACCGGTTTTCAGATTTTTGATAACCTCTTTATTCCAGTAGAAGTGTTTTTTCATAACACTTTCTTTTTCGTTTAGAATATCGTACACGTCTTGCCAACTTGATTTTGCCTGATCTTCCGACATTGCAAAAATATCAATGTGATATTTCTTTACGCCGTTGGTCGGAGTAAGCAGACAAAAATCCTCAAAGGCAAGATAGCCGTTTTTTCCTGCGCCGCGTCCTACATAGATAAACAATACGGGAAATCTCAATTCGCCGTCACTGCGATATGTGCAGTTATGCAGTGTAAATACAAATTCTTCCCATTCGAAAAGCTTGTATGGGAAGTACTTCTGATAACTTAAATATTTTTCTAGCTGCTGTTCGTCAACATGTATATCCTCCGTTTCAAAAATATGTTGAATGTAATTGCAAAGCTTTATTTGCTCTTGACAAACTTCAATTTTACCGCTGCGTACAAGGTCAATGTACTGCTTGATGTGAATATTGATTTTACAACTCATTGTCTACTTCGCTCATAATATTGCTTGTTTTTATATCAAGCTCTGAAAGAAGTTTTAGCATTTGCGCATTGACCTTGATTTGACGTTCTATACTGGGGTTATCCTTGAATCCTTTCTGACCGCCGCCGTTGTCATAGGCAACCCGAATCCCCGTATTTTCAATATCCATTCTTAGTAGTTCTTTGGTCAGCCACAATGACATGTAATCTTCTACTAAATCACGGAAAGTGGGAGTGTCAGCTCCCTTTAATTTTATTTGATCAAGTAAATCTTTTCTTACGGCTTTATATTTTCTCGACTGCTTAAAAATTTTGGGATCAAATTCAATTTCCTGCATAACACTACCCCCCCTCTATGGAAATTCTCCAGATCTGAATTGTCTTAATTCCCGGACGGTGTACGTCCCCCTTAAAAAAGTCATTTTTTTCGACCGGGGGTCACCATTTTTCTTCGTTGACAAATTTATTTTTATTTATTTTCTTATACGCTCCACGTTCGTGTATCTTCTCATGACATTCATGACACAAAGCAATTAATTGTTTATGCTCCTTGCCCTCACTGTCTGTATAAGTTCGGCTATAAGCCAGGTCAGGTCGTTTGCGTATATAGTTTACATGGTGTACTACAACAGCTTTGCTATACTTTCCTTGCGCCTTACACATCTGACATTCATTATGTTGTGTTCTCATAACTTCATGAGATAGCCTGCGCCACGAACGGCTATTGTAGAACGTATGCAGACTGTCTGTATTTATCATGTGTTTGATTTGCTGAACTGTAAACATTTATATCACCTGATATATCTAAATAAATTTTACGCTCTTGCCAGTCTGACCAAAGTTCTGACAAGAGCGTTAAGCAAGGAGTATAAAAAATGAAAGAAACTGCAACCAAGAAACGATAATTTATATCATTCCTTATTATAATTATAACATACGGAAAATGAACAATCCGAACATTCCGAACAAATCACTAATTTTTCTTCAAATATCTTTGTACAGATATCCTTATTGAGTCGCCTGTCGAACCATCATAAAATTTATTAGCAATGCTTTCCCATGTAGGCTTTTCACAGGATTCGTCAAGCGGCTCCATATAATAAATCCTTATAGCCTTTCTAATTTTGTAGTCATCAATACCATTCGCAAAATCATCAACAGCTTTAAGCTGCGCCTTTATCTCTGCTTTGCGTTCAAGTAATCCATAATCCGCATCAGCAATGCCGCCAATCTTGTGATTCTGCAATATGTACGGATAATCTATCATGGATCCTTGTACGCTGCCCTTGATGCATTTTTCATTGATTTCATCATTAATTTCATCAAGTTCAAGCTTCCACTCCCTGTATCTCTTTAACTGTTCTTTTGTCAAACTTGTCCCTCCTCTCAACCACGAAATCAATTTGATTCAAATTCTTATCCCGTATGTACTGTTCTGCTTTAACTGCAATGCTTGGCGCAGTCTATCGGAGTTGCACCGACCGAAACTACTGACTGCATAACAGCCGTCTAAGTTTCAACGGCTGTAGTCAAGGAATAAAACAATGTAGAAGAGAGGTTAGAAACAGGACGGTGCTGCTTTCGCCCTGTTTCTATAGTACTATAATATCATATTTTATTACTGAATAAAAGGGTAAAAAGTGTAATCAAGTAACATATAATTTATTTGTTTTGTATTATTTTTGCAAAATTAGATAAAGCCCTATCATGAAGCACTCCTTTTGTGTAATCATATTCCTTGTTTATATGTTCTGCTACTTCTTGCCACGTCATGTTTGATATGTATTTATCAATCAATAATGCTGCGTATAGCTTATTTGGCATTTTATGTATTTGTATCGTAATCTCAACTTTTAGTTGCTCAGACTCTTTCATCATTTCTAAAGCCCTTGTAGCGTAGTCAACCATCTCAGCCACATTCAAGCCTACTTTATCGGATACATCACCATTATGTTGCGCTGGCAAATCAGAAAAAACACTCGTAATCTTAGTTGCACGTTCACGGCATTTTTGTATAGATATGTTTAAACTATCTATTTCCAAATCAATATTATTTGCTCTCGTCAAATATTCCTTAGCAGTCAAACTTGTCCCTCCTCTCAACCACGAAATCAATTTGATTCAAATTCTTATCCCGTATGTACTGTTCTGCCTTAACTGCGTTGTCAAAAATCCTGTAATTATCCTTGATGTCACAAACTATATGCCCGTTGTATTTGTCATAGATTACATATGTTTGTGCTGACATTTTAATTCTCCTTTGTTTTAAAATACTCATGGAACCCTATCATTTCTTCGTGTAGCTTTTTAGCTTCGGTAACGTTAACATTTGGCTTTTTCGCAAGTTTAGATTTTCTTAGCTGCTGCATAAATGGCAGTGATTCCGGCAGCACCTGATTCATGCTCAGACCTATTTCTTTCAATTCCCGTTCCGCCATACAGTCAAACACGTCATCAATAGTGTGCTGATGATATTCGTCCATGGTTTCATTTAGCGTTTTTATAAAATCCTCCATGCGCTTTTGTTTCCAGCCTGTATGCCTTGATACAGCTATCAAAAAAACTAGCCCATTTGCGTTTATGCACCTGTCTATTTCGGGCATAGCCTCCCCACATAGCCATCCTATTTCCTTTTTGGAATACGTTCTTACTCTTGATTTCACTTTAATCCTCCTTTAAGTGGATCGGCAATATTAATCCGATTAATTTATTGCTATCTTTTTCAAAGACAAAAACTTTACATTCATCTCCTTTGTAACTTACCCCGGTACCGAAAAATTTTATGTATTTATCGTTTACATATACAGATTTTCCAGAATCAGACTGCAACTCTCTTATTATTATTTTCGGGGTTGTATATCTGCAATTGCAAGTCAGCTTTAACTCCGGTACTTTGTCTATGCCGTCTAAAACTGTTTTTGACAAACATACAAATCGACTTACATCAAGCATGAGATCCTCCTGCGGTATCACGACCGCCGTAAATCCGTCTGCCGTTAATAATACCCTGCCATCGTCTAATTTTAACACCCCTACATGATTGCTCGTCATCGCCTGTTGTTGGCATTTTATAAAAATATTATTTTTCATTTTTCAATCCTCCATAAGTTCTTTGTATGAAATACCATCAGTTAATCCCGGTGATTTATCGCTGTCAGTAGGCATATATTTTGCGTTAGTAAATGACGGATATTTGTATTCTATCATGGCAAAATTTGCTACGTCTACAAGATATTCGGTGTTATGGGTTTCCTCATACAGCTCTAAACGTCTTTTTATACTTTTGTAAGCTTGGGCTAATTCCGGATAATTTTGAGAACACCATCCATATTTATAATGGGACACCTCAATAGCATTTTTCATTTTTGCAATAAATTCATCAGAAAAGTCTCGCCGTAATATTTGTTCTCTAGTTTCCATTCTTATTACCTCCATATTTCAATTTTACGCCCGTTTTTAGGCGTTATGATTTTAACCCTGTAATTCCATTATAACACATTCAAAATTGATTACAGCGCATTCTAGACGGTGTTTTCAGCGTTTAATTGCCCTCTTTGCATGGAATGATATCATCTAGTTCAAAACAATCGCAGTCATAACAATCTATTTCTTCTTCAACAGACAAAACAGTTAAACCGTCAATATCATCTAGCATGTTGTATGCATAATCGCTAATATCTTCTGTAAAATCATCAGGATCAGGAATATATTCTATGATATCTTCATCGCACTCAACGGTAATTAAATGTTTTAATTTAACGGTTTCTTCCACAAAAATTTTATACTTCGCCATTTTCAGCCCTCCACATACATGTCAAGATCATCATCAATAACTATAGGTTCATCACCAGTAAATGCGATTTTCAATTTTTTATCTTCGTCTGCCTCAACTATCATTACGCTATTTTTCAAAATTGCAACCGCCTTATCACCCGGCTCTAATTTTTGATTTTTATTTTTCTCAGCATATTTTTCACAAAATAAATTAAATGCTTCTATTGCATTAATCATTTTCTTCTCCTTTCAGCAATTCAGGATTATCGTGGATATTGCCGACAATTTCTGATTTTGCAATCCAAATGTGAAGTTCTCTGCTAAATTGCCCGTCTCTCTGTAAAAATTTGCTGTGTTCATTATCCCATTCAACAGAATAAATTCCCGATCTGAATTTTAAAATATCCCCCTCAAAAATTTTAACGCCGTTTTTATCGGTCAGGCCTGTATATTGTCCTACTGTTTCGGGGATAACTTCAATACCGTACCACTCTTTGTCTATTGTAGCTATTGGAAAAATACTTGGCTCACAAGGAAAATGGCTATATGGTCTAGGGCAATAAAACCCTTCAACCCACTCTCCGTTATCAACACGCTTACCCCTGAACAATATTTCTCTATTCATATTTCAATACCTCCTCAACCTTATCGGCGTATTTCCATTTACATATGCCTGTTTCTTCACAAACAAAACTACAATCATTACACGAATCACATTCCATTGTTCATACAAACTTGATATAATTCTTTCAGTTTCATTCATGGCGTCCTCCTTTTAATTTTTTCTTCTGCCTCGGGGAAAAACTTGCGTCACCCGTCATAATACCTATTACCTCGCATGCCAATACGGCGATATCTTCCGCATTGTCTGATTTTTCAATATCATTCATCAGCGTTCCTGCCTTGCGGACATTATCCTGATACGATTTGTATGCCGAACACCATTGTTCATAGGCCGCTTCAAATTCCGTACATTTACCTATTATCTGCTGCTTTTCAGCTTTGGCGTCATTTTTTGAAATCTCGCCTTTTTTGTGGTATCTGTATAACGACCTCAACGTTATATAAAAACACGTTTCCGGCATTGTCAGGTACTTAGGCGGCGGAATGTTTCTAGCAGCAGAAAGTTCTATTTCCTTTGTCCGCATAAATACTCCTCCAGAGAATTAACCGCCTCTTTCCAGCCATGACAAACAACGCATTTATTACCTTGTTCCTGCAATTCAGTGATCCACCAATTTTGGTTATCCGAGACTTTCCCCTTTTCGGCTTTCAGCTCTATGTAAAGACTGAGATATTCGCCCCGCGCAACGGGAAGATGTAAGTCGGGAACACCTGATTTAACACCCTGTAATTTTAGTTGTCTGCCCTGAATCTGAGAACATTTACGCTCGTTAGGAATGTGATACAGTAATTTCAGTTCCGGATATTTACGCCGTATACCAGGCTGCTGAGTCCATTTGATCACATTTATCTGATGCTGTGCTTCTGTCATAAAAATCAACCTCCCATTACTCTGTTTAAAATCTGAGACGCTTGTAATTTAGTAAGACTGTCAAAGTCAATCTCCTCATTCCTGCATTTTCTTTTTATCAGATTTTTTTGCTTGTCCGACGCAGGATAACGTCCCCAACGCTTGGCTTTTTCAAGATTCCAGATATATTCACTGTCGGAATAATTTTCATTTAATTCTGTGTACACCGTATCAATTGCACTTTGCATATCAGTTCGGCTGCCATTATAGATCACGTTTCCTAGTTCGTCCGGGCAAGGTATAATCAGCTTTTTTCTATCCGGAAGATTACATATCAAACGTCCGTCCGGCATCTGGAAGAAATTAATATCATGTAAATTATACTGCTGTTCCCGTGCCCACAGATTTACAATTTCAATATTTCTTATCCAGCTGGACGGTGTATCCGCCGCACGTTCAATTTTTTCAGGCAGTTCGAATAAATCCCCCTCAAGCTTATCCTGCTGTGCTTTTGAAATATTGCTGATATCTATTCCTAACAATGACGGTGCTGTGCAAAGGGAACGTTTTCCCGTAATTCCAACGCAATCGATCAGCGTTAATTTTTCCTTATCCGGATGAAGTCTTAAACCTCGTCCCACCATCTGAGTATATAAGCCGTCCGACTGAGTAGGACGCGCTATAATTACCGTTTCAACAAGCGGGATATCTGTTCCCTCGGTAAAAACCATACAGTTTATAAGACAAGGGATTTTTCTTTCGGTAAACGCATTAATGATATTCTCACGATTTTTTGTTTTTCCGGTAATAACGACCGAATCGGGGATTTTTTCAGCAATTGATTCAGCATGACTTACGCTTGCGGCAAATATCAGCGTTGCGCCTTTTGCCATATCCCTGTAAGCCTCTGCAATTGCGTCCTCCGTACCGCTCATGGCTTCTGATAATTCTCCGGGCGCATAATCTCCGCAGCGTGTATGTACCGCCGATAAATCGTAACCGATATCAATTCTTTTGCAGTCAATGTCACAAAGATACCCGTTTTTTATTCCCCATTTTAAATCACGTTTGAATACGATTTCCTCATATATATCGTCTAATCTTGCTTTATCGGCTCTATTGGGTGTAGCGGTAAAACCGATTACCTGACGCGGTGTAAAATGCTCCAGTACTTTTCTGTACGTTCCGGCGGCTGAATGGTGCGCTTCGTCAACTATAATCACATCAAATTCATCAGGATCAAAATTATCAAGTCTGTGAACAATACTCTGCACGCTTGCCGATACGATTTCTTCCCCATGAGAACGTTCCGACGCCATTTCAATTCCGGTTGTGCAGTCAAAATATTTTAACGGCTGACGCACAAGCTCTTCACGATGGGAAAGTATAAGCATACGTCCCTGACGTCTGATATTTGCAAATGTAACGGTTTTTCCTAGTCCGGTAGCCATTTGAACAAGGTAACGTCCCTGACCTTTATTGTCAAGAATATCAATACATTCAATCTGATAATCTCTTAATTGTATCACAACTTTTTATCACTCCTTTGTATGGGACATGCGGTACATCGAGGGACGGTTGTCCCACTTTGTAAACCTCGTATTTATGTGGTTTATAACGTGTTGTGGGACTGTGGGACAAAATCGCGCATTGTTTCGTCAGAAAAATTTTTTATTATTGAAACGGGGAAATTATAATATATTTTGATATATATCTTATATATAGGGGGAAAATGTCCCACAGTC
>ENA-OZVE01000325-OZVE01000325.1-human-gut-metagenome-genome-assembly--contig:-NODE-325-length-9812-cov-5.022138_pt1 | contig 9812 bp, 11 predicted proteins | sample MGYA00243439_ERZ654033 | MGnify/ENA primary metagenome ERZ654033 (study PRJEB26926, sample SAMN06164879) | human gut metagenome | biome: ENVO:00009003; feature: ENVO:2100002; material: ENVO:00002003... | reverse complement strand
CTGCCATATGCAGGGGCTTGACAGCATCGTGGAGCTGTGCCTGCGGGAGACCGCGTGCGATCCGGTCGCCATTGTCGAGCGGATGATGGCGCTGCCGAGCTGCCATATGCACGGGCCGGAGCACCATGTGATGGTCGGAGCGGCGCTGCTGACGGCGTATCACAACGCCGGCGGAGATATTGCCCTTTCCGACGCGCTCATGGAGATGCTGCGCCGCGGCAAAAGCGTTCCCGGCGGCGCGTGCGGCTTCTGGGGTGCGTGCGGCGCGGGGATCAGCACGGGGATGTTCGTCTCGATCATCTCCCGGTCAACGCCGCTGACCGACGAGCCGTTTGCGCTGTCGCACAAAATGACGGCGGCCGCGCTCGGGCAGATCGGTGAGATCGGCGGCCCGCGCTGCTGCAAGCGGGACTCGTTTCTGTCCATTCTCACGGCGATCGATTTTGTGAAGGAGCACTTCGGCATCGCGCTGCAAAAGCCGGAGGTCGTGTGCCGCTACGCCGCGCAGAACAATCAGTGCATTGGAAAGCGCTGCCCCTTCAGCGCGGCAAACCACTGAGCGCCGGGACGCACAAAATCGGGATTTTCGGAGAGGTCGTCATGATTCGAGCATTGCAAAAAGCAGATATCAACAGCGTCGCCGAGATATGGTTAGACACCAATCGCAAGGCACACGCTTTTATTCCCGCGTCCTACTGGGAGCGCAATTTTGCCTCCGTGAAGGAAATGCTGCCGCAGGCGGAAGTTTATGTGTATGAAACCGAGACCGGGATACAGGGCTTTCTGGGCCTGAACGGCGAATACATCGAGGGCATTTTTGTTTCGGAGGAAGCACAATCGCGCGGCATCGGGAAGTGTCTGCTCGACTGCGCCAAGGACAGAAAGCCGGCGTTGCGCCTGAACGTGTATCAGAAGAATGTGCGGGCGATCCGTTTTTACCGACGGGAGGGGTTCCAAATTCAGCGCGAAGGACTGGATGCAGCCACCGGCGAACCGGACTATGAAATGCTGTGGCGGCGGGAGTAGAGACTCCGGCTTGCCGCCCAGACGGGAGCGCGCAGAAGCGGAGTCGGGAGGTGTTTATGAACAGAAAAAGATGGCCAATTCTATGTGCAATCGCAATATTCGCAGTTGCAATCCTCTTTTATACGAATTTTCAGAAGAAACATACGTTTGCACTTGCAAACGATGAGGGCATGATCAAAGCCGAACAGATACAGCCGATATTTGGAACCGTAAAAGTAAGTGGAGATTGTGATACGGATGTGGTCTTTACGGATATGGAAACGGGTGAAAAATATGTGGTAGGGTATATTACATCTGGTGTATCAGAAAAAATCAAACTGGAAAAAGGCAAATGGTACACGGTAGCCGGCGGAGGAAATCTTGTAATAAGCCCAGTGAATGTTCGCGTGGAATAAAAAACGATAGCTTCCGGGTTGCCGAACCGTGAACCGCCCCCGGCGTGACCTGTTCGGTCGCGCCGGGGGTAGAGACTCCGGCTTGCCGCCCCGCCGGGAGCGCGCAAAATCGGAAGTTGTAGTAAAGGAGGTTTACAATGGGGTTTTGGATTTTTATGTTGATTATGGATTTGCTTCTTCCATTTACGATGATTGGTTTTGGAAGATATTTTATGAAAAAGGCTCCAAAGGAAATAAATTCAGTATTTGGATATCGGACTTCGATGTCTATGAAGAACAAAGACACATGGGAATTTGCTCATAAATATTGTGGTAAAGTCTGGTGTGTCTGTGGAATGGTTATGTTGCCGATAACAGTAATATTCATGATTTTAGTGATTGGAAAAAATGAAGATTGTGTTGGGAGTATAGGAGGAATTATCTGTGGTGTTCAACTTATTCCTTTAATTGGGTCTATTCTCCCAACAGAAATAGCATTAAAAAAGAATTTTGATAAGAATGGAACAAGACGATAAATTCCAGTTTGCTGAGCCATGAAACCGCCCCCGGCGTGACCTGCTGGTCACGCCGGGGGCGTTGCTGTTATCTGTTTCTGCTGCGTCATTTCAGCCGCGCGCGCTGCGCCGCGCAGTAGGCGCGCACGTCAAATGGCTCCGGCACGCTGTCGCGCCGGAGGTACAGCGGGTGGTGCGGGTGCCCGGCCTTCGACCGGGGGCCGAACGTCAGCCACTGCGCGTGATACTCCTCGCCGATGGCGAGCATCTGCTCGAGTGCGTCGAACAGGTACGGCCGCTTTTCGATCAGCGTGCCCCACGCGGCCCACACGGCCGGCCGGTTGCCGGGCGCGTACTGCCCGAGCACGTAGCGGAACGCTGCCATGTTCTGCTCGTGCAGCGCGCGGTTGAAAGTCGTGTCCATGGCGTTCGGGTCGGTCGCGCGCTGGGGGTAGACGTTGAACATCGTGAAGCTGTCGTAGCCGTTGCCGAGGGCGATGCGCTCGACGCTCTTGAGCGTGTTGTCCAGATCGCCGGGCTGCGCGGTCGACGGGTTGATGCCGATGCAGATGAGCGGGTTTTCGCCCCGCGTGCCGAGAATGTAACGGTATTCGGTGTAGTACGGCGGCACGTACAGCCAGCGCGCGGCGTCATAGTCGTCGTGCTGGGTGCAGTGGAGCGCGTCGTCAAAGGTCAGCAGCGCGCACGTCTGGCTCGCGCCCTTTGGAATGTGCATGGGTGGTCCCTCCGATCGGTGCGGTCAGTCCCCGGCGGCCGGGAACGGTTTGGAATAGGCGGTCTTGGCGCTCACGCCCGGCAGGCGGCCGATGCGCCCCGCGAGCGCGGAGATCACGTCCTGCGGCGCGTCGAGCACGACGCTGATGATGCTGACGCCCTTGGCGCGGTAGGGCAGGCCCATGCGGCCGATGATGTACTGCCCCGCGTCGTGCAGCAGGGCGTTGAGCTGCGCTGTGCTCTCGCTGTTTTCCACGATGATGCCGATCAGCGCCACGCGCGTTTCCATACGCGCTCACCTCGCTTTCGTTTTGTCTATTGTACGCGAAAACCGGCGGAAACGCAACGCGTTTCCGCCGGTTTTGCTCCGGGAAGGGCGCTTATTTGCCCTGCTTGTAAAACTGCTTGGAGTTATCGAGCACCTGGCACTCGGCGTTCGGGTAGAGTACGACCTTCTTCGGCGTGCCGTCGTCGAGGATGCGCAGGGCGTCATTCCACGTCTTGACGTACTCGGCGCCGGAGTGCTCGTCGATGTACCACGGGTCGCGCATGCCCTTGACGGTGTGCTCGGCAAATACGACGGCGTGGGCCATGGTCGTGCCCTTCGTGTAGCAGCCGGACCACATCATGCCGCCGTGGTCATCGTGTTCTATGTCTCGACGGGCGGCCTGCTCGCCGTGACGTATACCGACATCGTGCAGATGGCGCTGCTGCTGCTCGGCATTGTCTTTCTGGCTGTGCCGCTGGTCGGCGCGCAGTTGCATAAGATGGGCGCCAACCTCGTCACCGATCTGCCGGCGAGCTTCTTTGACCTCGGTGCCTGGGGCTGGCCGACGATCCTCGCGCTTGGCCTGTCGACCATCATGTCGTTTTTCACGAGCATGGACAGCTACACCCGCTGCATCGCGGCCCGGGATGCCAAAACCGCCCGCACCGGCACGATCTATGCGGCCGTGCTCGTGTTCATCATTGCCGGCGCCAGCACGTTCCTCGGCATGGCCGGCAAGCTCATCCTGCCTGACCTCTCGTCGTCCAACAACGTCATTGCGGCGCTCGTGGTCGAGCTCTTCCCACATGGACTCAAGGGCCTCGTGCTCATCGGCGTGCTCAGCGCCATCATGTCCACGGCGGACATTTCCGTCCTGACCGGCTCGGCCAGTCTGACGAAAGATATTTACCAGCGCTACATCAATCCCAATGTGTCGGAAAAGACGCTCCTGCACGTGGGCCTCGTCGCGTCCCTGCTCGTGGGCGTGCTCGGCGCAATTTTCGGCTGGTTCACGCAGGATATCATGAACATCCTGCTCATCACGTTCACCATCAACTCGGCCGGTCTGTTTCTGCCGACGATCGGCGCGCCGCCAGCCTGGAGGCGCTGCACAAGACGGACTTCATCGTCGAGATCAAGGACGCCGATATTATTATCGACGGCTACGTCCACTTCGGCAAGAAAGAGATCGACGCCATGGATCACTGCAAGGTCATCTCCTTCCAGTCCACCGGCTATAACGAGGCCGACCTCGACTACGCGAAGGAAAAGGGCATTGCCGTCTGTTCCATCCTCGACTACTGCACGCAGGAGACCGCCGAGAGCGCCATGGCCCTCATGCTCAACCTCCAGCGCGGCATCCGCCAGTATGACCGCAGTGTGCAGCAGGACCGCGTCTGGGATTACCAGGTCGTGCCGGGTCTCAAGCGCATCGCCGGTCAGGTCATGGGCATCGCCGGCCTCGGTCGCATCGGCCAGTCCGTCGCCCGCAAGGCGCAGGCGTTCGACATGGAAGTCATCGCCTACGACCCGTTCCTGCCGCCCGCCATTGCCGAGAACCTCGGCGTCAAGCTCGTCGATTTCGACACCCTGCTGGCCGAGTCCGACGTGCTGAGCCTGCACATGAACCTCACCGAGGAGAACTACCACATGTTCAACAAGGAAGCGTTCATGAAGTGCAAGAAGCACCCCATCATCGTCAACGAAGGCCGCGGCCCGCTGATCTGCGACGAGGATCTCGTCTGGGCGCTTGATAACGGCTACATCCGCGGCGCCGCACTCGACATGGTCGAGAGCGAGGACCCGGACCTGAACACCTGCCCGCTCGTCGGCCGCGACGATGTGCTGCTCACCCCGCACAGCGGCTACTACTCCGACACGTCCAACTACCTCGTCGCGAAGCTGTCTATGGATAACGCCCTCTACTACGTCGCCGGCGAGTACGACAAGGTCAAGTCCATCCGCAACGGCGTCAACGCCTGAGCTATTTTCCCGCTTGCTTCCGCTGGGCTGCCAATTTCTCTTTTTCCACCCTTCTTTCTGTTCTGTTTTGCGATTTTATCGGACAAATCTTCTCTCCTACCAGCCGTCCAGTGGATTCCCAATATTCCCGTGTTCGCGTCCGGCTCATCGGCGCGTGCACGGGCCTGAAAACCGGCACGCGCCGGGCACCGCGACAGGTGTCCGGTGCTTTTTTGCGGTTGACAGTGCCGCGTAAGCACAGTAAAATCAAAAAAGCGGGCGGGGGTCCGCCAGAGAAAGAGAACGTTTTTTGATCGCGGAGGTATTTCCAATGGAACCTGCAAAAGTATATTTTTCCGATCTGCGCACGGATGAGATCAGCACGCTTGAGAAGCTGCACCGGCTCATGAAGGCGGCCGGCTTCGAGCAGATCGACTTCAAGGACAAGTATGTTGCCATTAAGCTCCACTTCGGCGAACCCGGCAATATGGCCTATCTGCGCCCGAACTGGGCGCGCGTCGTGTGCGACTATGTGCGCGAGCTCGGCGGCAAGCCGTTTCTCACCGACTGCAACACGCTCTATGTCGGCGGCCGCGCCAACGCGCTCGACCATCTTGACAGCGCAATGCGCAACGGCTATACGCCCATGACCACCGGCGCGCAGTGCATCATCGCCGACGGGCTCAAGGGGGACGATTACGACCTCGTGCCCATCCGCGGCGGCAAATATCTGCGCGCGGCAAAGATCGGCCGCGCCATCATGGACGCGGATATCTTCATCTCCCTCACGCACGCCAAGGGCCACGTGTCCGCGGGCTTCGGCGGCGCGCTCAAGAACATCGGCATGGGCTGCGGCTCGCGCGCCGGCAAGGAGGAGATGCACAGCTCCGGCAAGCCCGTCGTCGATACGGATAAGTGCATCGGCTGCGGCAAGTGCGTGGAAAACTGCGCGCACAACGGCCCGCACATCGAAAACGGCAAGTGTACCATTCTGAAATATAAGTGCACCGGCTGCGGCCGCTGCATCAACGTCTGCCCGATGCACGCCATCCATGCGGACTATGCGATCGCAAACGAGCTGCTCAACTGCAAGATCGCCGAGTACGCCAAAGCCGTCGTCGACGGCCGTCCGTCGTTCCACATCGCGCTCGCGGTGGACGTGTCGCCCTGCTGCGACTGCCACAATTTCAGCGACGTGCCGATCGTGCCGAATGTGGGCATGTTCGCGTCCTTCGACCCCGTGGCGCTTGACACAGCCTGCGCCGACATGATCAACGCCCAGCCCGTGAACCCCGGCAGCGTCATCGCTCACGAGCATGACCATCCGCACGACCACTTCACGGCCGCGCATCCGGACACCGACTGGCGCGCCGCCGTCGAGCACGGCGAGGCTATCGGCCTCGGCACGACGCACTACGAGCTCGTGACGGTGTGATTCTGCTTTCATGCAAAAGGCTCCCCCATTCGGGGGAGCCTTTTGGCGTTATTGGAGCCCTTCAGTCCAGCAGCGCGAGCGCCTGCAGGACGGCCGCGGCCGAAACGTCGGCCGCATGCTGCTCAAACTGCTCGAACGATGCAGCGGCCGTGCCGTCGGCGAGATCTGAGATCGCGCGCACCACGGCAAACGGCACGCCGCTCATGCTCGCCGCCTGCGCGACTGCGCCGCCCTCCATCTCCGCCGCCAGCCAGTCCGCCCGCGATGCCGGTGTTGATGACCGCGCCGGGTGCGAACCGGTCGATGAGCACCTGCGTGCAGCGTGCCGCGCTGACCTTGCCGATGCCGCACCGGACGAGCACGACCTCCCGTGCGCCCAGACGGCCCGTGTGAAAAATCAGCCCCTGCACGGTCTCCTGTGCGGGCTGCACAAGCGCCGCTATGAGCGCGGCGAGCTCCGAATCCATGGCGCCGATCACGCCGATCCGGCCGTAAGACATGGTGATAACTCCTTCCGGAGGCACGGCCGCGGCCGTGCCGTTTTTCGTCCACCTTAATCCATCCGCGCGCCGGTGTCAAGCCGCACTATGAAATTTATGAGTCGCTCATAAATTTGCGGATATCTTGTTCCCGCCGTGCGGCTTGCTATCATGAAGGCGAGCTCAAAAACCATAAGGAGGAACGCATCATGCTCAACGAAAATGTCAAAAAACTGCTCAAGGAAACATGTGGGACCTGGCTACCTGCAGCGCCGGTGTGCCGAATGTGGTGCCGGTCGCGTTCAAGGACGTGACAGACGACGGCAAGCTCGTCGTCGGCGACGTGTTCCTGGACACGACGCTGCGCAACCTTGCCGCGAATGACGGCCGCATCGCAATCTCCGTGTACAACGCCAAGACACTTGAGGGCTACCAGATCCGGGGAACGGCCGAGCACGTCTCGGACGGGCCGGTCGTGGCCATGCTCAAGGCCATGGTCGAGCAGATGTTTCAGGGCGCGGCCACGGCGAAGGGCGCGCTGGTCATCACGCCGGAGACCGTCATCGTCACGACGCCGGGCGCCGAGAACAAGAAAGTTCTGTAACGGCGTACGCGCGCTTTCCATCGCTTTTCATCCTTCTCTTTTTGCCCGGAGGCGGGCGCGGGTACCGGAATGCGGCCCGTGCCCGCCTTTCACACACGCTTGAAATACTTGAAACTTTCCTGCGTCTGGTATACAATATTCTAAATGCCAGCCGTGGATAATCACGGGCAGGAGGAAAAGGAGACCACCGGGCTATGTTTCAAGTGGCGGTGTGCGATGATGAGGCGGTATTTCTCGACCGGACCGTGCAGATCCTGCACGACGCGTTCGGGGAGATGCCGCATGCCATTCAGACATTTCAAACCGCGGGCGCGGCGCTGTCTGCGATCTGGGAGACGGACTACCGGCCGGATATCGCCGTGCTGGACATCCGTCTGGCGGACGCAGACGGAATCGCGCTGGCCAAGCAGATCAACCGCAGCGTGCCGGCGTGCCGGATCATTTTCCTCTCCAGCTATACCGGCTACCTCATGGACGCCTACGAGGCGGAGCACGTCTACTATGTGCTCAAGCCGGACATGGCAGTGCGGCTGCCGGTCGCGCTGCGCAAGGCGCTGACGGCGCTGGCATCCGATAAGGCGCTGACCGTCCGGCGCGGCGCATCCGTGCAGCGCATCGCGCTTGACCGGGTGCTGTGTCTCGAGCGCTTTCTGCACCGAACGGTCGTTCACATGACCGACGGGGATCTGGAGACCACGCAGGATCCGCGGGAGCTGCTCGAGAGCGGACAGGCGGAGAATCACTTCATCCACTGCCACAAGAGTTTCTGGGTCAATGAACAGATGATCGCGTCCATGGAGCGCGACAATTTCCGCCTCAACGGCGGCATGCTCATTCCCATCAGCCGCTCGCACCGGGACGCGGCCAGGGCGGCGTTTTTCCGGCTGCTGGCCGGCCGGGCCGCGCAGATCGATGCGCAGGACGACGGAGATCTTGCCGCGGAGGGCGCATGTGATGACTTATAACGGTTATGTGGCTGACCTGTTTTTTAACGCTTGCGCCATCGCCCTGTGGGCGGCGTTTTTGTGGCGCGTGCTCGACGGGCCGCGCTTTTCGACCTGGCTGACGGCAGTGCTTGCCGCAGCCATCGGGGCTGTGTATATGGCGGCGACCCTGCTGCTCACCAACACGGGGCAGGTGCGCGCGCTGATGTTCCCACTGTGTTCGCTCGCGATGGCGTTTTTGCTCTTTCGCGGCCGGGCCGGGCGCAAGCTGCTTGCGGTCGCGGCGGAGCTGGCCGTCTCTCTGCTGATGGAGCTGATGTTTACGCCGCTGATGATCGACCTTCAGCCGAGCGACAAGCTGTCGGTCTGGGCAGACCCGCGCGCGCTGATCTACGGTGTGACGTTTTTGCCGGTGCTGGCACTGGGGCTGGGGCTGCTCAGTCTGCTGTTCACGCGCTCGAAAAACAACCTCTCCGGCAAGCAGCTGCTTATCTTTTCGGCGTTTCCGATCACGCAGATGTTCTGCGAGGCCTCGCTCGTGACGCTGATGTTTTTGCCGCCGCACTTCGAGTATATCCCCATGCAGCTGATCGTGTCGGCGCTGTTTCTGGTCTCGGACATTCTGCTCTACCGCACCATGGTGCATACGGAGCAGCGCGTGCAGCTCGAGGTGGAAAACCAGCTGCTCGAAAAGCAGCTCGACGCGCAGCTCGCGCACTACAGCGACCTGACCGGGCAGTATGAGCAGATCCGCACCATGCGGCACGATATTTCCCATCATCTCAACACCATCAACGCCCTCCTGCAGGCGGGCAATCTGAAAGCGGCCTCAGAATATTCCGAGCAGCTGCTGCCGATGCAGACGTATATCTCCCGGCTCGGCAAGTGCCAGAACCCGGTCGTGGACGCGTTTCTGTACAGCCGCATGCAGGATGCGGAGGCGAAAGGCGTGCCGGTGCAGGCGGACGTGTCGCTGCCGGTGGAGCTGCCGGTGTCCAACACGGACCTGATCGTCGCGTTCGGCAACATGCTCGATAACGCCCTGGAGGCCTGCGAGGGCGTGCCCGGCGCGCAGATCCGCTTGCAGGCGCATCTCGCGAAGGGGTACCTCGTCATTCACGAGCGCAACCCGGTGCGCGGTGAGCCTGCAGCGGCAAAGCCGCGGCGCATCCCGGAGCTGGAGCGCGGCGTGGGCTTTCGCGTGCTGAGCGGCCTGGCGCAGAAGTATGACGGCATCTTCCGGCACGAACTGGAGCCGGGCGGTGACTATGCCGTCACGCTCATGCTCAAGGCTGCACCCGACCCAGTCGTAAATCCAGAAAAAATAGCAGAGAGGAGCTAATTTTATATGCGTATTGCAGTCCCTTATGAAAACGGAAACATTTTTCAGCACTTTGGTCGTTCGGAGGCGTTTAAGTTTTATGACGTCGACGGCGGCGCTGTCACGGCGACGGCCGTCGTGTCCACGAA
>ENA-OZVE01000323-OZVE01000323.1-human-gut-metagenome-genome-assembly--contig:-NODE-323-length-9833-cov-9.158519_pt1 | contig 9833 bp, 7 predicted proteins | sample MGYA00243439_ERZ654033 | MGnify/ENA primary metagenome ERZ654033 (study PRJEB26926, sample SAMN06164879) | human gut metagenome | biome: ENVO:00009003; feature: ENVO:2100002; material: ENVO:00002003... | reverse complement strand
CGGTAGTTAAGGTTTCCAACATAAATGTTCATAATGAAATTGATAAAATAAATATAATGAATAAAACTCTCTTGGAAGGAAGGCTGAATAATAAATGGATTACAACGACAGAGAGTTTACAAAAGCGTTCTTGAAAACGGAAGTAAAAACCATGTAATGGAAATCGAAAAACTAATGCGCCATCATTCCGCGACAAAGAAACGCATAAAATTCGGATAAACAATGTTTTTCCTTAATTATTTTTGTAGATTGTCGTGCCTTCGGGCAACTCCCATTTCTCTTCATAGAAACTGGACGGTTCGGTTTATCATCGTCTTTTCCCTGAGTATCTTTCCCATAAACGTCCTCCGTTGTCAGTCCGATGGTTGGGCTCTTCTACCGCTCTATCCAAGAATTAAACTGAAATAAATCGGCAATGTTCTTTTGATAATTGAAAGAATAACGCTAATTTTGCACGCTCATTTGAGATATGGAACAAAGTATAAATCAAATAAATAATTGTCAGAATGAACGTTTCATTACAAAACATTGACAAAGTAAGCGCACTGCTTACTGTAAAGCTTGAGAAAGCAGATTATCAGGAAAAAGTAGACAAATCATTGAAGAGCTTCCGTCAGAAGGCACAGATTCCCGGTTTCCGTAAGGGAATGGTTCCTATGAGCTTAGTTAAGAAAATGTATGGTAAGTCTGCATTGGCTGAAGAGGTGAACAAGCTGCTTTCAGAAACAGTATATAAGTATATCCAGGACAATAAGGTAAATATATTGGGCGAGCCTTTGCCCAACGAAGACAAGCAGCAGGAAATTGATTTCGATACTATGGAAGAGTTCGAATTCTTGTTTGATATTGCTTTGGCTCCGGAATTTAAAGCTGAAGTCAGTGCAAAAGATAAGGTAGATTACTATACTATTGAAGTTACAGACGAAATGGTGGATAACCAGGTCAAGGCTTACACTCAACGTAACGGCAAGTATGACAAGGTAGACGTTTACGAGGACAATGACATGCTGAAAGGTTTGCTTGCTGAACTGGATGAAGAAGGTAATACCAAAGAGGGTGGTATTCAGGTGGAAGGTGCTGTAATGATGCCTTCGTACATGAAAAATGATGAACAGAAAGCTATCTTTGCCGGTGCAAAAGTGAACGATGTGCTTGTATTCAATCCGAATACTGCTTGGGACGGAAATGCTGCCGAATTGTCTTCTTTATTGAAGATTGACAAGGAAGCTGCTCCCGAAGTAAAATCCAATTTCAGCTTCCAGGTAGAAGAAATCACACGTTTCGTTCCGGGTGACTTGACTCAGGAAATTTTCGACCAGGTATTTGGCGAAGGTAATGTGAAAACGGAAGAGGAATTCCGTGCCAAAGTGAAGGAAGTTATTGCCAACCAGTTCGTGGCAGACAGTGACTATAAGTTCTTGATTGACGCACGTAAGATGCTGACAGAGAAAGTAGGCAAGCTGGAATTCCCGGATGCATTACTGAAGCGCATTATGCGTCTGAACAATCCTGACAAGGAAGAAAGCTTTGTAGAGGACAACTATGACAAGAGCATCGAAGAGCTGACTTGGCACCTGATTAAAGAACAGCTGGTGAAAGCCAATGATATCAAGGTTGAGCAGGAAGACATCACAAACATGGCTAAGGAAGCTACCCGCGCACAGTTTGCACAATATGGTATGATGAGTGTGCCTGAAGAAATCCTGGAAAACTACTCAAAGGAAATGCTTAAGAAGAAAGAGAGCATAGAAGGCTTGGTTAATCGTGTGGTTGAATCTAAATTGGCTACAGCATTGAAGTCTCAGGTGGAACTGGAGCATAAGAACGTTTCTGCTGAAGAGTTCAATAAGATGTTTGCATAAGAGTAATGTGAGCCTACGGCTAAAATTTATAAAGAAACACAGAGTTTGACAAACTATAACTCTGTGTTTTTTTGTGTCTCTGTGTTCTTTTTTGTTTCTTTGTATCCTTATAAATTAAAAAATAGAAAGAAATGGATGATTTTAGAAAATACGCTACCAAGCATCTTGGTATGAACAGTTTGGTGCTGGACGATGTGATTAAATCACAAGCCGGCTATTTGAATCCCTATATCCTCGAGGAACGCCAGCTCAATGTAACGCAGTTGGACGTGTTTTCCCGTCTGATGATGGACCGCATCATTTTCCTCGGTACGCAGGTTGATGACTATACAGCCAATACTTTGCAGGCTCAGTTGCTTTATCTGGATTCGGTGGATCCGGGCAAGGATATTTCCATCTATATCAATTCGCCGGGCGGTTCGGTATATGCCGGTCTGGGTATTTATGATACCATGCAGTTCATCAGTAGTGATGTGGCTACCATCTGTACTGGAATGGCGGCAAGCATGGCAGCCGTATTGCTGGTTGCCGGTGCCGAAGGCAAACGCTCCGCATTGACCCACTCCCGCGTGATGATACACCAGCCGATGGGAGGTGCCCAGGGGCAGGCCTCGGATATTGAAATCACGGCACGTGAAATCCAGAAGTTGAAGAAAGAACTTTATACCATTATCGCCGACCACTCCCACACTCCCTTTGACAAGGTATGGGCAGATTCTGACCGTGACTACTGGATGACAGCCCAGGAAGCCAAAGAATATGGTATGGTAGATGAGGTTTTGATTAAAAAATAAATATGGCAGATTCAAGAAAGAATAAAAATAGATGCAGTTTTTGCGGTCGCACCGAAGATGAAGTCGGATTTCTCATAACGGGGATGAATGGCTATATCTGCGACAGTTGCGCCACCCAGGCTTATGAGATTACTCAGGAGGCTTTGGGGGCTGGCAAGAAGGCAAGTGCCACGAAGCTGAATCTGAAAGAACTTCCTAAACCCGTAGAAATAAAGAAGTTCCTCGATCAATATGTCATTGGTCAGGACGATGCCAAGCGTTTCTTGTCTGTGTCGGTGTACAACCATTACAAACGTCTGCTCCAGAAGGACGGCGGTGATGATGTGGAGATTGAAAAATCGAACATCATCATGGTAGGCAGTACCGGTACGGGAAAGACGTTATTGGCGCGTACTATCGCAAAGTTGCTGCATGTTCCTTTTACTATTGTAGATGCAACAGTTCTGACAGAGGCAGGTTATGTGGGTGAGGACATTGAAAGCATTTTGACACGTCTGCTCCAGGTGGCGGATTATAACGTGCCCGAGGCAGAGCAAGGTATCGTGTTTATTGATGAGATAGACAAAATAGCGCGCAAGGGTGATAATCCTTCCATAACCCGTGATGTGAGTGGTGAAGGCGTGCAGCAGGGATTGCTGAAACTGCTGGAAGGTTCTGTGGTGAATGTGCCTCCCCAGGGTGGGCGCAAGCATCCCGACCAGAAAATGATTCCGGTCAATACCAAGAATATTCTGTTCATTTGCGGTGGGGCTTTCGATGGCATTGAAAAGAAAATTGCCCAGCGGCTGAATACGCACGTTGTCGGGTATAGCGCTGTACGCAATACGGCAACCATTGATAAGAGCAACATGATGCAGTACATTGCTCCGCAGGATTTGAAGTCGTTCGGACTGATTCCCGAGATTATCGGCCGCCTTCCGGTGCTGACTTATCTGAATCCGTTGGACCGTGCGGCATTGCGCTCCATTCTTACGGAACCGAAGAATTCCATCATCAAGCAATACATCAAACTGTTTGAGATGGACAATGTGAAGCTGACGTTTGAAGATGCTGTATTTGAATATATCGTGGATAAAGCGGTAGAATATAAGTTGGGAGCCCGCGGCTTGCGTTCCATTGTGGAGACAATTATGATGGATGCCATGTTCGAAATTCCGTCAGAACAGAAGGACAATTTTGTTGTGACGTTGGACTACGCCAAGCGCCAGCTTGAAAAGGCAAATATAGCACGACTGCAAAGTGCTTAAGAATCAGATGGTAATACGGGGTAAAACCGACTATTTTACTTTTTATTGAAAAATATTCGATGGATTATGCTTGAAATTTAAGAAGTTGTTTATAACTTTGTTAGGGTTCTTTGTGAAAACAAGGCGGAGTACCACTATTAAAAGTTAACTCAATAAACAACAACCTAATGAATCATGGCAGGGAAGAAGATTAATTTGATAGACCAGCTGAAGAAATACTTCGGGTTCGATACATTTAAAGGAAATCAGGAAGCAATCATAGAGAATCTGTTGGCGGGTAATGATACATTCGTGTTGATGCCTACCGGTGGTGGAAAATCTTTGTGCTACCAACTGCCGTCCTTGTTGATGGAGGGCACGGGTATCGTGATTTCTCCTCTGATTGCCTTGATGAAGAATCAGGTCGATGCGATGCGTAACTTCAGCGAAGAGGATGGGATAGCCCACTTCATCAATTCTTCCCTAAACAAGAGCGCGATAGACCAGGTCCGGTCCGACATACTCAGTGGTAAGACAAAGCTGTTGTATGTAGCTCCGGAATCACTGACGAAGGAAGAGAATGTGGAGTTTCTGAAAACGGTGAAGATTTCGTTCTATGCCGTGGACGAAGCCCATTGTATTTCTGAATGGGGTCATGACTTCCGTCCTGAGTATCGCCGCATCCGTCCCATTATCAATGAAATAGGAAAAGCCCCTCTGATAGCGTTGACTGCGACGGCTACACCGAAAGTGCAGCATGACATCCAGAAGAATCTGGGTATGGTGGATGCGCAGGTGTTCAAGTCATCGTTCAACCGCCCGAATCTCTATTATGAGGTACGCCCCAAGACTGCAAATGTAGACCGGGACATCATCAAGTTCATTAAGAACAATCCCGAAAAGTCAGGCATTATCTATTGCCTGAGCCGGAAGAAAGTGGAGGAGCTTGCTGAAATCCTGCAGGCAAACGGAATCAATGCCCGTGCCTATCATGCCGGAATGGATTCGGCTACACGAACACAGAACCAGGATGATTTCCTGATGGAAAAAATTGATGTGATTGTAGCTACCATTGCTTTTGGTATGGGGATTGACAAACCGGATGTGCGCTATGTCATCCATTACGATATACCCAAAAGTCTGGAAGGATATTACCAGGAGACCGGACGTGCCGGAAGAGATGGAGGAGAAGGGCAGTGTATTACTTTCTATACCAATAAAGACTTGCAGAAGCTCGAGAAGTTTATGCAAGGCAAACCTGTAGCAGAGCAGGAAATTGGCAAGCAGCTTCTGCTGGAGACTGCTGCGTATGCCGAATCTTCCGTATGCCGCCGAAAAGCATTGCTTCATTACTTCGGCGAAGAATATATAGAAGAAAATTGTGGTAATTGTGACAATTGTTTAAATCCGAAAAAACAAGTGGAAGCTCAAGAATTATTGTGTACCGTGATTGAAGCTATTCTCGCGGTGAAAGAAAATTTTAAAGCGGACTATATTATAGACATAATACAAGGTAAGGAAACTTCAGAAGTGCAGGCGCATCTGCATGAAGATCTCGAAGTGTTCGGCTCTGGTATGGGCGAAGAAGACAAAACGTGGAATGCTGTGATCCGTCAGGCACTTATTGCCGGTTACCTGAGTAAGGATGTCGAAAACTATGGCTTGCTGAAAGTGACAGATGACGGTAAGAAGTTCCTTAAACATCCCAAATCATTCAAAATAGTGGAAGACAATGACTTTGAGGATGTGGAAGAGGAAGCACCTGCACGTGGAGGCGGTGCGTGTGCGGTAGACCCGGCATTGTACTCCATGTTGAAGGACTTACGAAAGAAGTTGTCCAAGAAGTTGGAAGTGCCTCCTTATGTCATTTTCCAAGACCCGTCTTTGGAAGCGATGGCGACCATATATCCGGTGACTTTGGACGAGTTGCAGAACATACCGGGTGTAGGAGCCGGAAAGGCAAAACGCTACGGCGAGGAATTCTGTAAACTCATTAAGCGGCACTGTGAGGAGAATGAGATTGAACGTCCCGAGGACTTGCGTGTGCGTACTGTGGCCAATAAGTCAAAAATGAAGGTGGCCATCATTCAGGCCATTGACCGTAAGGTGGCATTGGATGACATTGCCATGTCAAAGGGCATTGAGTTTGAAGAGCTGCTGGATGAGATAGAAGCTATCGTCTACTCCGGAACGAAATTGAATATCGACTATTTCTTGGAGGATATTATGGATGAAGACCACTTGCTGGATATCTATGATTATTTCAAGGAATCTACCACTGATAAGATTGACGATGCTCTGGATGAGTTGGGTGATGACTTTACGGAAGAAGAGGTACGTTTGGTACGCATCAAGTTTATTTCAGAGATGGCAAACTGATTGGTTTTAGTTGATAAAAAAGAAAAAAAATGTTGCGTGCAAGTATACGGAATGGAATAAAAACCGTATATTTGCACGCAATAAATTTTAAACGCATAGCCCTATGTCATTTATTGCTGATAAGATTGTAATGGATGGATTAACTTATGACGACGTACTGTTAATCCCCGCTTATTCTGAAGTCTTGCCCAAAACAGTCGAACTCTCGACTAAGTTTTCACGAAACATTGAGTTAAAAATCCCGTTTGTAACTGCTGCCATGGATACGGTTACCGAAGCGAAGATGGCTATTGCCATTGCCCGCGAAGGTGGTATCGGAGTTATTCATAAGAATATGTCCATTGAGGAGCAGGCACGTCAGGTAGCTATTGTGAAGCGTGCCGAAAACGGTATGATTTATGACCCGGTGACTATCAAGAGAGGTTCTACGGTAGCTGATGCGCTGGCTTTGATGGCTGAATACAAGATTGGTGGTATTCCGGTGGTAGATGATGAAAGATATTTGGTAGGCATTGTTACCAATCGTGACCTTCGTTTTGAGAAAGATATGAATAAGCGTATCGATGAGGTAATGACTAAGGAGAACATCATTACTACCAATCCTACGACGGATATGGAGGCTGTTTCTCAAATTCTGCAAGAACATAGAATCGAGAAGTTGCCGGTAGTAGATAAAGACAACAAATTGGTAGGTCTGATTACCTATAAGGATATTACCAAGGCAAAGGATAAACCTATGGCGTGCAAGGATAGCAAAGGTCGTCTGCGCGTTGCTGCCGGAGTGGGAGTGACGAATGACACTTTGGAGCGCATGCGGGCTTTGGTGGATGCAGGGGCGGATGCCATTGTCATTGATACGGCTCACGGACATTCCAAGGGGGTTATTGAAAAATTGAAAGAAGCCAAGGCTAACTTCCCTCATATTGATATTGTTGTTGGTAATATTGCTACCGGTGAAGCTGCGAAGGCATTGGTCGAGGCTGGTGCTGATGGAGTAAAGGTGGGCATCGGTCCGGGTTCCATCTGCACTACCCGTGTAGTTGCCGGTGTGGGTGTTCCTCAGTTGTCTGCGGTTTATGATGTGGCAAAGGCACTGAAGGGCACGGGTATTCCTTTGATTGCCGATGGCGGTTTGCGTTACTCGGGCGATGTGGTGAAGGCGTTGGCTGCCGGTGGTTACAGCGTGATGATCGGTTCGCTGGTTGCCGGAACGGAAGAGTCTCCGGGCGATACGATTATTTTCAACGGTCGTAAGTTCAAGTCCTATCGGGGTATGGGGTCGCTGGAAGCTATGGAAAATGGTTCCAAGGACCGCTACTTCCAAAGCGGTACCAGTGACGTGAAGAAATTGGTTCCAGAGGGCATTGCTGCCCGCGTTCCTTATAAAGGTACTTTGTATGAAGTGATTTATCAGTTGGTTGGCGGTCTGCGTGCCGGTATGGGCTATTGCGGTGCAGCCAATATAGAGAAACTGCACGATGCCAAGTTTACCCGCATTACTAATGCAGGTGTACTCGAAAGCCATCCGCATGATGTATCTATAACCAGTGAGGCACCGAACTATAGCCGTCCAGAGTAAGATAATAACAAAATAATAGTGAATGCCCGGAGAGAGATTGCCGCTTTCCGGGCATTTTGTTTATATTTGCAGCCGTATAAAAAGAACGGATGGTGCTTATGGTTAGATTGTTTTGGGTGTTTTTCTTCCTCGGGTTCGGATTGGCTGTTTCGGCCCAGGACGATCCGGTACTGATGCGTATCAATGGAAAGGAGGTCCTCCGTTCTGAATTCGAACGTAGCTATAATAAGGGCGGTACCTCTGTCGGTGCAGGCCGGAAGGCATTGGATGCATATGTGAATAAGTTTATAGACTTCAGGCTGAAAATAGAGGCTGCCGAAGTTGCGGGATTGGATACTTCCCGTGTCTTCCAGAAGGAGCAGGATGAGTATCGCCGCTGTCTGATTAAATCATACTTGACAGATGAGGAGACGGCAGAGCAGGAGGCACGGCAGTATTATGACAAGATGAAATCCGGCCGGCGTGCGGGCCGGGTATATGTGAAGCATATTTTTAAATATCTTCCCCAGAATATTTCCGGTCATACCTTGCGTGAGATGGAGTCCAGGATGGATTCTATCTACAGGGCTCTTGCAAAGGAAGGGGGAGCTGTGCCGTCTTTCGATGCTTGCGTCGAGCAATTTTCCGATGAGAAGAAAGCGTTTTGGGTGGGTTGGCTGCAGATGCCGGTGGAGTTTGAGGATATTGTATTCGGGTTGAATGCCGGAGAGATTTCCCGTCCGTTCCTCACTCCTCAAGGCATTCATATCGTGAAAGTACTCGAACAGCAGGAAATCCTTCCTTTTGAGAGGATGAAGGACAAGATAATCCGTTGTCAAACCCGTCGTCATGGAATGGATAAAGGAACGCGGGCTTTTGTGGATAAACTGAAGAAAGAATATCACTATATGCCGGATAAAGCCGGTATCGACGAACTGCTGGCCAAAGGAAGCACTTCCCGTGTATTGTTTACACTGGATGGCAAGGCATACGGTGGAAAAGAGTTTGCCGGATTTGCCGCTGTTTATCCGGCAGGGACGCGCAGACAGTTGGAGGCTTTTACAGTAAAAACGATTCTGGACTATGAAAACTCCCGTCTGGAATTGAAGCATCCCGAATTCTGTGCGTTGGTGCAGGGGCATCGTGACAGCATGTTGCTTGCCGAAATCACTGACCGTGAAGTGGGAAAGAGGAGTGTGGTGGATGAAGCGGGATTGAAAGCATATTTTGAGGCGCACCGTTCGGACTTCCATTGGGACGAACCGCGTTATAAGGGTATTGTGCTGCATTGTACTACCAAGCGGGTGGCGAAGCAAGTACGGAAATTTCTGAAACAGATTCCGGAAGAGGAGTGGATGGATGCCATCCGTCTCACTTTCAATGCCGGCGATACTCCCAAGGTGCGGGCAGAGCAAGGATTATTTGCTCCCGGTGATAATGCATATGTGGATGAATTGGTGTTCAAAGGGAAGAATGCAACCCCGGTTTTGTCATTTCCCTTTACTGCTGTACAAGGTCGTAAGCAGAAGGGACCAGATAGTTGGCAAGAGGTGCGAGAGCCGCTCGTAACCGCTTATCGGAACTATTTGGAAACGCATTGGGTGGCAAAGTTGCGTGCTGCCGGTAAGGTTGAAATTGACCAAGAGGTTTTAAAAACCGTTAATAATCACTGATGCAACCGATTAAAACACTATCTTCGTACCTCAAAACGAAGTAAATATCAGTTGGTGATGCGAACAACCTGCTTTGGGCTTTTAATTTTCCTTCTCTGTGCGGCGTGCAGCGAGCAGCACGACCATAAAGGGTGGACACCGTTAGTGGAGTTGGACGGCAATTTCCTTTACCGGGAAGATTTGCAATCGGTACTTCCTGCCGGTTTGTCCAAAGACGACAGTCTGTTGTTTGCAGAACATTATATCCGTAATTGGGTGGAAGATATTTTGCTGTACGATAAAGCGCAGAGCCTGTCTCTTATACACATCTCCGAGCCCACGAGACCCTAAGACATCTCGTA
>ENA-OZVE01000312-OZVE01000312.1-human-gut-metagenome-genome-assembly--contig:-NODE-312-length-9929-cov-5.745392_pt1 | contig 9929 bp, 9 predicted proteins | sample MGYA00243439_ERZ654033 | MGnify/ENA primary metagenome ERZ654033 (study PRJEB26926, sample SAMN06164879) | human gut metagenome | biome: ENVO:00009003; feature: ENVO:2100002; material: ENVO:00002003... | reverse complement strand
GACGTAATCGCAGTTGCAGAGACAAGCAAAGATAATGCAAGATTTAAAGCCGTTAAGGAAGAGGGCGTTTTCGGCGTTTCTCCGAAGTGGCTTGACGTCAACGCTGCCGAGCTTACGGCAAAGGTAGTGGCTCTCCCCGAGCGCGAGGATATCGACTATCCCGTTGAAGAGCATCTTATCGTTGAGTTCTACTCAAAATAATAGGCTCGCTGCATTACTTTTCATACGAATACAAACCACAGTCGGGCTTAGCCCGAACCCACAATTAGGAGGGTTTTGAATGATAGGAATTGATAAGCCCAGCATTGAAGCACTCGATTTGTCGGAAGACGGCACCTACGGCAAGTTCGTAATGGAGCCGCTCGAAAGAGGATACGGTACAACAATCGGAAACAGTCTCCGCAGAGTTTTACTGTCTTCTCTTCCGGGATACGCCATCACATCAGCAAAAATTGACGGCGTACTTCACGAATTTTCGACCATTCCCGGTGTTAAAGAGGATGTCACGGAGATTGTTCTTAATCTTAAGGGCGTTATCCTCAAGATACACGGCGACGGTCCTAAGACTATCTATATAGAAGCGAGTGGCAAATGCACTGTTACGGCAGGCGACATAAAAACCGATTCGGATGTTGAAATACTCAACCCCGATCATCTTATCGCTACACTGTCAGAGGGCGCAAATCTCAGCATGGAGATGACTTGCGACAGAGGCAGAGGTTATGTTTCCGCAGAGAGAAACAAGCAGATGATGAAGCCTGTTATCGGCGTTATTGCTATCGACTCTATCTACACACCCGTGTTGAAGGTTAATTATACGGTTGAAAACACCCGCGTAGGGCAGATCACCGACTATGATAAGCTTTCCATTGAAATTTGGACCAACGGTACTATTTCTGCAAAGGAAGCAGTTTCTCTCGCAGCTAAGATTCTCAATGAGCATCTCAATCTCTTTATTGAGCTGTCGGATGAAGCAGGCAATACTGAGGTTATGGTCGTTAAAGACGACAACGGCAAGGAAAAAGCTCTGGAGATGACCATTGAGGAGCTTGACCTTTCGGTACGTTCTTTCAACTGCCTGAAGAGAGCAGGAATCAACACGGTTGAAGATTTAATAAGCAAGTCAGAAGACGATATGATGAAGGTGAGAAACCTTGGCAGAAAGTCTCTTGAAGAGGTTATCGCCAAGCTTGAGTCGCTCAACTTCACTCTCCGCAAGGATGACGAATAATCAGAAGGAGTGTTATAGATGCCCGGAACAAGAAAACTCGGCAGGACTACCGATCACCGCAAGGCTATGCTTCGCGGAATGGTAACTTACCTGTTTGAAAACGGAAAAGTCGAAACGACCGTTACAAGGGCTAAGGAAGTTAGAGCAATGGCAGAGAAAATGATCACCATTGCTAAGGATAACTCCTTACACGCAAGAAGACAGGTTTTAGCTTACGTTACCAAAGAGGACGTTGTTAAAAATCTCTTCGACGTTATTGCGCCCAGATACGCAGATGTTAACGGCGGATATACAAGAATCACCAAGACCGGTGCACGCCGCGGCGACGCAGCCGAGATGTGCATTATAGAGCTTGTTGAGACTAAGGCTGAGCTTGAAGCTAAGGCTGCCGCAGCTAAAAAGGCTGCAAAGAAGCCCGCAGCAAAAAAGCCTGCAGCTAAAAAGTCTGCTCCCAAGGCAGAGAAAAAAGAAGCCGAGACCGACGCTACGGCCGAAGCTAAAGAATAATATATAGCAATATAATTATTCGCAAAGGGGTTGTGAAAAACTTATGTTTTTTGCAATCCCTTTTGGATTTGAATGCGCCTGAAAAGCAAAGCCGTTTTTCTGCATTCAAATTTATTGCCCACGAAATGATAAAGCCCGTTTTTGATGGAAAACCGCGCGGATTTTTTTGCGGTTATTAAAATCGAGGGCTTTTTTTGGTTTGGTGCGCTTAAACTTGATAATTCTATTGTAAAAACAGGCTGAGTTATGTTACAATATAATATATATAATTTATTGACGTTTACCGGAGAGTATTTTGATGGACGAAGCAAGAAATGACCAGAACGATTTAATTATAGGCAGAAACGCGGTATTTGAGGCAATCAAATCAGGCCGTGAGATTGACCGCCTGTTTGTTCAACGCGGCGAGCAAAACCCTGCGGTTAAAAGGTTAATCTCAATGGCGCGCGAAAAAGGCGCAGTCATTAAAGAGGTTGACTCAAAAAAGCTCGATTTTATGTGCGGCGGAGGAGTGCACCAGGGTGTGGCTCTTTCGGCGGCGGCGCATGAATACTCTACCGTTGAAGATATTTTAAATAAAGCGGCCGAGAAAAATGAGAAGCCGTTTATAATAATTTGTGACGGCGTAGAGGACACGCATAATCTCGGTGCAGTAATAAGAACCGCCGATGCGGCAGGCGCACACGGCGTGATTATACCGAAGCGCCGCAGTGCTTCTCTGAATTTTACTGTGGGTAAAACCTCGGCAGGCGCACTCGAATATGTGCCGGTTGCGAGGGTTGCAAATCTTGCGTCAACCATTGATGAGCTTAAGGAAAAAAATATTTGGATATACGGTGCCGATATGGACGGCAGCGATTACAGGTCTGTGGATTATTCAGGCGGAGTCGCTTTGGTTATCGGTTCCGAGGGTCGCGGTATGAGCCGTCTTGTCCGCGAAAAATGCGATTTTATCGTCTCGCTTCCCATGAAGGGAAAAATAAACTCATTGAATGCTTCTGTGGCGGCAGGCATCCTTATGTATGAGGCGGCGTCGCACAGATAAAAATTGGGGTGTGAAAAATGGCAGACCGTAATATGTCGTCAGGATTTTCTCTTGACGATATTCTCAGCGAAACCGAAAAAGATACAGAAAAAGTGCCGGGCAAGCTCTGGTCGCTTGCGGAGATTGATGCCCTTTTAGCTGATGAGGGGCTGTCCGAGTCCGAAAAGGTTCAAACGGAGAAGGCTCACGAGCCGAAAGAGCAGACGGAACACGCAGAGAAAAAATATGAGTCAGCCGAAGAAAGAAACGGCAAGACACCGGTTTTACACACATCAAAAAAAGAGCCCGACAAAAAGTCGGACGACAGTTTTTCCATAGACCCCGCCATTTTTGACGAGATTTTATCCGGCGGCAGCCGCAGCGAAAAAACCGAGGGCAGAAAAATCAATGCCGCGAAAATTGAAGAAGATAAGAAAGCTTTCGGCAAAGACGATGACTCGAAAAAAGCGGCCGGAGTAAATAATGCTTCTTCCGAGATTCTCCCCGAGAATCCGCTTTTCGGAGGGACAACCCCAAGCCTTACAAGCGATAATGAAAATTCGCCCGTGCAGTCGGAAAACGAATCGGTACCGGGGCAGATTTCGCTCGAAAAGACGCGCGTTTTCAATGAGGTTGATGCAAGAGCCATACGCAGCGATAAAATCGAGCATCATATAGGCAAAAAAATAACCAGAACAACATCTTCGGAATTTACCGACAAAAAACCCGCTGTCAAAAAGGGAATGGAGACGGATAAATACCGCGAGAGGTTTCTTAATAAACCGAAACTCGATATGGAAAAAACACGCGAGCACGAAAAGCTTATGTCGTCGCTCCCGCCCAAAACCATTGAAAAGTTCGGGGTTATAGTAAAAAAGCCCGACGGCGAAAAGACGAGCGAGGAGGGCTTGATGCCCGTTCCCACAATAATCTCGGCAGAGGATGAGCTGAGGGAACAAAAAAGCAACGCCGAAAAATACCGCACCGGCGAGCTTAAGTCCCTCGCCAAAAAGAATGCTGCGGACGGCGATACACAGCAGCTGCAAAATCAGATAAAGCTTGACGGCTTTGAGGAAGAGGTTAAGCCTGAAACAGTTGACGAATATGAGGCTGAAATAGAGCTTCTGGGCAGGCGAAGCAAAAAAGCAAAGAGCTTTAAATTGCAGCCTGCGTTCAGACAGACCGAAAAAGAGGAAGTTCACCGCAGCGAGCCTGAGGACGATGAGTCGGACGAAGAAAACAAAACTGCGGAAAAGATAAGAAAAAATATTCGTATTCTCGACGACCTCCCCGAGGAGGACGAAAACGGAGATGTCATAGACGAATCCGCCGAAAACGGTGACGACGGCGTAGATCTTGAGCCGAAGAAAAAGCAGCGACGCAGCAAGCGCGAAAAATCAGATAACGGCGACGAGCCGATAAGGATAGCGCGCGAATATTACAGTAACAAGGATGCAAAGGCCGTCTATGATATAATGATGGGCAATAAACGAAAAGCGACCGCAAAGATAATTGTTTTTGTGATTTTCCTTGTGGTACTCACGCTGTTTTCTTCGCTCAAAACCCTGTTTGCCGATTTGTCGGCTTTCGGGAACAGCGAATATGCCTTCTTGGGCGTTAATCTTATGCTGCTTTTGATTGCGGCACTTATTGATGTCGGAGAAATTAAAAAGAGCTTTTCGCTTCTCGGACGGAAAAAAATTACGCGTTCTATGTGTGTTACCGTAGCGTTGCTTGCAGGCATTTTGCAGTGCATTGCGGCTTTTTCGGGGCACGGGGAGCTGCCGGGCAATATCCACATTTATGCGCCGGCGGTGTTTGTTCCGCTTATATTTACGGCTGTCGCGGATAAAGTGCGAGCCAAAACCGACATTGCTGATTTTGAGTACATAGTGAAGCATCCCGATGAGCTTTACAGCGTAAGCAAAATCGAGGACGAGGGCGAGGCCTTTGAAATAGGCAGAGGGCTTTTGCTCGGTGACCCCGATATAAGATACAGCGCAAAAATCGGATTCCCGTCAAAATTTGTCGAGATGACGCTTCGCCGCGACCCGTCGGACGGCGTTTATGCGCTCTCTCTGCCTGCCATGCTTACGGCGGCGGTGATTACAGCCGTTGTAGCCGGAGTTATTTCAAAAAATTTAGTTTACGCCGTGTCGGCATTTACCGCAGTCACTCTTATAGGGCTTCCGGCATCGTCGTGCCTGTCGGCGTTTGATATACTTAAAACGACTAATAAGCAGCTCAGACGCTCGGGTTCGTTAGTCTCCGGCTATTATGCTGCCGAGGACGCCTCAACCGCAAATGCGGTGGTTATAGATGCGTCCGACCTTTTCCTCTACGGCGGATGCAGCTTGCACGGTTTTAAGCTCTACAATTCGATGCGTATAGACGACGCATTTCTCTATACGGCGGCTGTCGTTATTAAAAGCGGCGGCGCATTGTCGGACGTTTTTGACAGCGTCATACTTTCAAAGCGCGACATTTTACCGCCTGTGGAATCGCTTGTCTATGAGGAAAAGCTCGGTTGCTCCTGCTGGATAAACAATCAGCGCGTGCTTGTGGGTAACCGTGATTTGCTCTCAAAGCACAATGTGACACCGCCAAGCGAAGATGAGGAAAAGAAATTCTTGAAATCCGGCAGGCAGGTTATTTATCTTGCAGTAGAGGGCAAAACAGCGGCAGGCTTTTCGGTTGAATACAAGCCGAACGGTGATATAGCAAGGTACTTGAATAAGCTTGAAAAATACGGTGTGAGCGTGCTTGTCAGAACGACTGATCCGAATATCACCGAGGAGCTTGTAGAACAGTATTTTGACCTGCCTCACGGCTTTGTCAAGGTCATAAGCCCTGTTGCCGGCAAAATGTTTAAGGAACTGTATGAGACTGTTAAGCCGTCGGGAGATTGCAAGGTGATACATGACGGCAGCGTCTATACGCTGTTGAAGTCGTTTGCCGCCGCATTCCTGATAACCGACAAATTCAGGCTTTCCTCCGTCCTTCAATATATCGGCGTGGGCATCGGAATACTTGCCGTCGCCGCTATGGCGTTCACCTCGGGACTCAGTCAGGCGGGGGCGCTTCAGATAATAATGTTCGTCCTTATTTGGACGGCACTTGTGATTTTTATACCGCGGTTTAAAAAACCGTAATTTATACGGAAATGAGTTGATAATATTGGCATGGATAAGGGACGCAGCCGAGTGGCTGTGGGCGATAAGTCCTGTAAAGTACACAATTATATCAATAGTACGTTTGTGCCTTGCCGCATTACTCGGCGGTATAATAGGCTACGAGCGCGAGCATTCTCACCGCCCCGCCGGCTTCAGAACTCATATTCTTGTGGCAGTCGGATCGGCTGTTGTTATGCTGACGGCTGTATATATGTCAGAGAGATACCCTGACCATCTCGATATTTCAAGAATGCCTGCACAGGTAGTCAGCGGCATAGGCTTCCTCGGTGCCGGAACAATTCTCCGCGAGGGCTTTTCCGTTAAAGGCCTTACGACAGCCGCAAGTCTTTGGGCGGTATCGTGCGTCGGTCTTGCTGTAGGCTCAGGCTTCTTTGTAGGCGCACTTGTCGCAACCTTTGTAATATATCTCACCCTGAATTCTCTCAAAAAGGTAGTCGCGAAAGGCCACGCAGGAAAAGCACTTTATATAGAGGTTAAGGACCTTGCCGACGAAGTGCCGCAGCTCTCAAAAATAATCAGACGTTCGGGTGCTGTTATACATTCCATGGAAATACTCTACGACAGCGATTCGAAATTACGTAAGAAGAAAAACACTTCAACCATAAAGGCTTTGATTTTCCCGAAGAGCGATGAGTCTCTCAATATGATAATTTCCACCATACGCGCTGATGAAAATGTTGTCGACATCTATGTCGATTAGCATCTCGGAGGAGTGATTGAATGTCGCAGGTCACAAAAAGGGCGCTTGCAGCGTCTTTGATAAAGCTTCTTTCGCAAAAGCCGCTCGATAAGGTAACGGTAAAGGATATTATCGAGGATTGCGGCGTAAACCGTCAGACCTTTTACTATCATTTTAAAGATATTTATGACCTTGTGGATTGGATATTTTTGGAAATGGCTTCCGAATTTCTTGAGGGCAAGGAAACGTATGATACGTGGCAGCAGGGATTTACGCAGATACTTTACGGCGTGCTCCGAAACCGCAGGCTCATTATGAACGCATACAATTCCCTCAGTCACGAGCAGGTAGAGCGGTTTTTATACGCTCTGACATACGACCTCTTGCTCGGTGTAGTCGAGGAGGAGGCGGTTGACGTTTCAATAAGAGAGGAAGACAAGAAGTTTATAATCGACTTTTATAAATACGCCTTTGTCGGCTTTATGATAGATTGGATAAAAAAGGGAATGAAGGAGCAGCCGGAGGCTTTTATAGAAAAACTTTCGGTTTTGATTAAGGGCGACATAAAACGTGCGCTTGACAGATTTCGCACAGACAAATAGTTTTCGCCTTTTATACACATAGGCTGTTTTGTCAAAAAATAATACACTTTAACCGCTGTGTCGGAATTTCCGACACAGCGGTTTTTTTGTCGATTGAAATAAAATTTGTATCATTTTACAATATGGTTACAAAATAAAAAAAGACCGAGCGACGCAAAAAAGCTTGCCGAGGCTCGGAGGAAAAACGGAGGAACCTTTTATGTATTATTCTGCAGGAACTTACGAATCGTTTGCACATCCCGAAAAGCCGAAGGACGTCGACAAAAAATCGGCATACATCATCGGTACGGGACTTGCCGGTCTGACTGCGGCATTTTACCTTGTCCGTGACGGTCAGATGAAGGGCGAACACATACATCTGCTTGAAAAGCTGGAGCTTGCCGGCGGAAGCTGCGACGGCCGCAAGGACGTGACGAAGGGCTTCTTTATGCGCGGCGGACGTGAGATGGATAACCACTTTGAGGTTATGTGGGATACCTTCCGCGACGTTCCGTCAATAGAAACTCCCGGTGTATCGGTGCTTGACGAATACTATTGGCTTAACAAGCACGACCCCAACTATTCGCTCTGCCGTGCCACGGTAAGATGCGGCGAGGACGCACACACCGACAAAAAATTTGAGCTTGACAAGGAGTCGGCAATGGCTCTTTCACAGCTTTTCCTCACACAGGAAAAAGACCTTGAGGACAAAAAGATTTCCGATATACTTCCCGACTCGTTCTGGAGCACAAACTTCTGGCTCTACTGGCAGACTATGTTTGCTTTTCAGCGTTGGTCAAGCGCACTTGAGATGAAGCGTTATCTTTGCCGCTACGTTCATCATATTGACGGACTTCCCGATTTCAGTGCACTTCGTTTTACAAAATATAATCAGTACGACAGTATGATTTTGCCGCTCGTAAAATATCTTGAGGCACACAATGTCAGAATCGAATACGGTATGGATGTTAAAAATGTAATAATCGAAACCGTCGGCGACAAGAAAATCGCAAAGCAGATAGTTTATGTTAAGGATGGCAAGGAGCAGACCATAGACCTTGTTGAGGATGACCTTGTGTTTATTACAAACGGATGCTGCACCGACACATCCTGCTATGGCGACCAGACTCACGCTCCCGACTTGTCGGGCGTTAAAAACGGCGCAGGCGAGTCGTGGGATATGTGGAAGAATATAGCAAAACAGGCGGCACACGGCGAATTCGGCAATCCCGATGCTTTCTGCAGCAATGTTGAAGCGACAAACTGGATGAGTGCCACGGTAGAGACGTCAAACGAAGAAGTTATCCGTCATATTATGAAAATCTGCAAGCGTGACCCCCGCGAAGGTAAGGTTACGACAGGCGGCATAGTCACCGTAAAGGACAGCACGGAGAACTGGTATCTCTCTTGGACCATTAACCGTCAGCCGCAGTTTAAATCGCAGGATAAAAACGCCGTACTCATTTGGCTCTATTCGCTGAGCACAAACAAAGAGGGCAACTTTGTTAAAAAGGCAATGCGTGACTGCACCGGCGAAGAGGTCTGCCGCGAGTGGCTCTATCATATCGGAGTTCCCACAGACGAGATAGAAGATTTGGCAAAGAATGCCTGCAACACAACAACGTGCTTTATGCCTTACATCAACGCATTCTTCCAGCCGAGGAAGAATGAGGACAGACCGAAGGTCGTGCCGGACGGTGCCGTGAATTTCGCTTTTATCGGTCAGTTCGCAGAGACTCCGCGCGATACCATATTCACTACGGAATACTCAATGCGTACAGGTATGGAATCCGTCTACACGCTTCTTAATGTTGACAGGGGCGTTCCCGAGGTTTGGGGCAGTAAATACGACGTGAGAGAGCTTCTGCGCGCCTGCTACTATGCGATAGATAAAAAGCCCATAACCGATATTAAGCTTTCCTTCAAAGAAAAAGAACTTCTTAAAATAGTTATGAAAAAGGTTAAGGGTACCGATATTGAACTGCTTCTTAAAGAGAGCGGACTCATAAAGTAAGGCTCCGTAATTCAAAAGGGACTGTAACAAAAGTTACAGTCCCTTTTTTGTGTGTGCCTATTCGGAAAAAACCTTGCTGAGCGTAAAATATGTGTCGAGCACGAGAGCCCCCGTATCGCGCACATAATGCACACCGCCGCTCTCACAGCTTGTGACCGTGTACAGCTTTTGCGAATACAGCATAGCCGTGACTATTCTGTCAAGTATTTTGTGCGTCTCGTATGAGCCGTAGCTGTACGGAGCGAATATTGATATTTTTAAGACCAAATCCGCCTGTCTGTTTGAGGTTACCGTAACTGACCCGTCTGCGGCAGTTTCGGTGAGATAGTCGCCGACGGTCATCTTTTCCACACCCAAGGCAACTATTGCTTTTTTCATGGGTGTGGGTTTGATTTCGTTTTCGTATGCGAGCGTTAATTCACAGTTTCGTGTAATTTCAGTCTGTGAGGACAGAAATCCGAGAATATCGCTCGGCGCAACAACCGCAAAAAACATTTATATTCCGTTCGTCTCCCTTACTATTGCCCATATATAAAACGGCGTATTTTTGTAGTACACCGTTTCACAGTGATCCACCGTAAAGCCTCTGCCGCTTGAGTCGATTATTCTTGAGTCTGCCGACAGACGGCTTATATCGTGGTCAGGCGGGCCTATATATAAAAAGTAATCATATTTTGCCTTCCCGATTTCGGTGTAAAC
>ENA-OZVE01000308-OZVE01000308.1-human-gut-metagenome-genome-assembly--contig:-NODE-308-length-9976-cov-5.017236_pt1 | contig 9976 bp, 6 predicted proteins | sample MGYA00243439_ERZ654033 | MGnify/ENA primary metagenome ERZ654033 (study PRJEB26926, sample SAMN06164879) | human gut metagenome | biome: ENVO:00009003; feature: ENVO:2100002; material: ENVO:00002003... | reverse complement strand
TATTTTTTCTGAGAGCTTTTAATATCCATATACTGCCCGAGGAGAAAAGCATAAAGGTTCCGACTATTACGAGCAAAACCGCCGCAAAGAACGCGCCCATCGCCGTTATCGGTGATTTTACAACGAGAGCTATGGTATAGCCAGAAGCTAGAAAGGCTGCACCTAAAACAGCCGTAAGCACCTTTGCCTTCGGCTCTTTTTCGCCCTTATTTCCACCTTTTAAAAGTTCAACGGGATTTGACAGGCTGATGCATAAAAGATTATGTGCAAGATTCAAAAGAGCTATTGCGCCGAATACCAAAGCAGTAATGTCAACTGTTGACTGATAAAATCTGAAATCAATGTTTCCGCCGAATTTCAGTATTTTAAGCAGCAGCAAAAAGGTCAGCTTTGAAAAAAGCGCACCTATGGCGATGCCTGCCGCAGTTCCGAAAATATAGGTATAGGCAGTTTCAATAAAGAGTATTTTCGCTATATGGCGTTTTTCCATACCGAGAATGTTGTATAATCCGAATTCCTTTTTACGTTGTTTAATAAGGAAGCTGTTTGTGTAAAATAAAAATATGGCAGAGAAAATACCGACTGTTGCAAGGGCAAACGTCAAGAGGGAATGCAGAGCGTCACTATCTGCCCATTTTATGTTTGCTATTGTACCGACCACAAAAAACATAGCCGTTGTAAATATACACGTCAAAATATACGGCACATATGTTTTACGATTATTTTTAAGATTTTGAACGGCAAGCTTTGAATAGAAAAAATTATTCATTGCTCTCACCTCTCGTTGCCATTGCGGTCAGAGTGTCCGAAATCTTCTGGAACATCTCGTCGTTATCCATACTTCCGCGATAAATCTGATTGAACACCTCGCCGTCCTTTATGAACATAATCCTGTTGGCGCAGGACGCCGCCTTTGTGGAGTGAGTAACCATCAAAATGGTCTGACCCTCCTCGTTAAAATCGCCGAACAGCTTTAAAAGAGCATCGGAAGCCTTTGAGTCAAGCGCACCGGTGGGCTCATCAGCCAATACAATCTGCGGATTTGTTATGAGAGCTCTTGCGACGGCGGCACGCTGCTTTTGTCCGCCCGAAACCTCATATGGAAACTTTGAGAGTATATCGGTAATTCCCAACTTTTCGGCAAGAGGTCTCAACCTCTTTGCCATTTCATCGTACGGCTTACCTGAAAGCACAAGAGGAAGGAAGATATTGTCCTTTAAAGAGAATGTGTCCAAAAGATTAAAATCCTGAAATACAAATCCGAGATTATCGCGCCTAAACGCCGAAATTTCTCTCTCTCCTATTGCTGATAGACTTCTGCCGTTCAACAGCACCTCTCCGCTCGTAGGCTTATCAAGCGACGCCAAAATATTAAGCAAGGTTGTCTTACCGGAACCCGACTCTCCCATTATTGCAACATACTCACCCTTTTCCACGGAGAAACTGACATTGGAAAGAGCTTGAACGTGCGCTCCGCCGAAACGAGTCGTATAAACCTTTTTCAAATTGTTTACTTCTAAAAGCGGCATAATAATTACCGTAGCCTTTCTGCTACAAATATTACATAAACAAACACGGTTAACCCTTGCTGTAGCCGTACAAGGCGTGACGGGAATTTCGTCTGTCTCAAAAACATAACCGAATAGCTTTTCTTTTTCGGTGTGATTTTACGTACCGAATGTATCCCTTTGTTTATTGCACGTTCAGTATATCAAAACGGAGAATCGCAAGCCATCGAAAAGGCTTACAATTCCCCTTTTAAGCTTACATTTATGTAAGGTAGCGTTATTCCACTCCGAGGCTGACGGTGTCAAGACCAAGTTTGACCGCAGTCCCCTTTCCCACCTCGGAGGTCACCGTAATTGTGTGGGAGAGCTTTGTAAGTATCTTTTTGCAGAGAAAAAGTCCTATTCCCGTAGATTTTTTATCCTCTCTGCCGTTGAAGCCCGTAAAGCCCTTTTCAAAAATACGCGGTAAGTCCTCAGGTCTTATTCCGATACCGTTATCGGCAATAACGAGCGTTTTCGCAGTATTTTCATCCAAATAAATATTGATTTCACCCTCGGACGTATATTTCAACGCATTTGAAATAAGCTGTTCGATTACAAACGACAACCATTTTTCATCCGTCAACACCTTGCAATCAATATTGCCAACAACAATCTTTGTTTTTTTACGCAAAAACTGCTTTCTGTATTTTTTAACCGCCGCTCTAACTATTCCGCCTAAATCATAGCTTTTGATTTCGAGGTCGGAAGAGATGCTGTCGGAACGGATGTACTGAAGCACCATTTCAACATATTGCTCTATTTTAAAAAGCTGCTCTTCAAGCTCGTCGTTTTCCGGAGAGTCGCTTGTTTGCAACAGCAGCCTCATAGCGGCTATGGGAGTTTTTATCTGATGCGCCCAGAGAGTAAAATAGTCCGCCGAATCGCTGTATTTGCGATTCATACGTGTTTCGGCATCTGTTTTGAGTGCGGACATCTTTTCGGCAATATCGGCAAGGTCTTTTTTTATTGGGTCCTCATAATCCGGCAATTTAAGAACGGCATACTCTGCGTCGTTTTTAATTTTTTCAAGTCTCTTATGCTTTTTGTATACCGAGGAAAAACGCAAAACAAATACAATCAAAAGAATTACGGCGGAGATGAGCGTCGCATACAGCACCGGCTCCGTTTCCACTCCGTAAAGCCAGAACACCGTATAAAATACCGCCGCTGCAAATACAAACGATAATACGGACAAGATATTGCCCGCCGTATATCCGAAAAGTGCTTTAAACCAATCTTTCATAAAACCTACCTGACTATATAACCGAGGCCCTTTTTGGTAACTATAAAGTCGCAAAGCCCGGCATCTTCAAGCTTTTTGCGAAGCCTCGTCATATTTACCGTGAGTGTGTTGTCGTCAATAAAGCTGTCGCTTTCCCAAAGCTTATCCATAATCATATCGCGCGGGACAACCTTGCCCGAATTCTCCATAAGCAGCTGCAAAATTTTAAACTCATTTTTTGTAAGCTCGGTTTTTTTGCCGTTAAAATCTATCGTCGCGTCATTGAGGTTGAGTATTGCACCGCCGTGTTCGATAACCGACGTTGTCCCCGAAAAAGAATACGTGCGGCGCATTACCGCCTGCACCTTTGCAGTGAGAACGCTCAAATCGAACGGTTTGGATATAAAATCGTCACCGCCCATATTAACAGCCATAACTATATTCATTTTGTCGCTTGCCGAGGAAATAAATATTATAGGCACATTTGAAAACTTGCGTATTTCGCCGCACCAATAAAATCCGTTAAAATACGGCAGAGATATATCAAGGAGTATAAGCTGCGGCGCAAACGACACTACCTGTTCGGTTATATTTTTAAAGTCAACAACAAAATCCGCATCATAATCCCATTTGCAAAGATGCTCTTTAAGGGTTCTCGCTATGACCTTATCGTCTTCAATTATAAGTATCTTTTGCATAGTTTCACCTTCATATGTATTTTAACACGAATACGGCAACTTGTCGATATAAAACAAAAATCGGCGCGGTATAAGACAATACTACCCTATACTGCGCCGAAATAAGCGGTTAAATTATATCAGTCTACTCTCTTGTCGCCGAAGAAGAAGAGCGCAACGGTACCGGGGCCCGTATGTGAGCCGATAACGGTGCCAACGCTGTTGATTTTGACCTTGCCGTTGAGCTTTTTGAATTTTGACTCAACAAGGTCGGCAACGGCTCTTGCGTCATCATAGCAGGCGGATTCGGAAATGTAGCACTTACCGCTGTAATCAAGACCGCCGTCTGCGTGCTCGACCATACGGTTAACTATCTCTTCAATAACCTTTTTCTTTCCGCGGTACTTTGTTCTCGGTATAAGCTTGCCGTTATTATCCATATTGAGGAGAGGACATATGTTGAGCATTGTGCCGAAAATCTGCGCGGTCTTTGTTATTCTGCCGCCGCGATAATAGCTTGTAAGGTCGGTAGAAAAGAACCAATGATGAACATTGAGCTTACGCTCCTCGGCAAAATCACGAACCTCTTCTATGCTCTTGCCGCTGTTTTTAAGCTCTGCCAAAGTGTCCATTAAAAGACCGTAGCCGGAGGAAGCACCGAGAGAGTCTACTATATATATTTTTCTGTCGGGGTACTCTTCGAGGAGCTCGTCACGCGCAATGCAAGCGGAATTATATACGCCCGAAAGTCCGGTTGAAAGAGAGACGTGAAGAATATCCTTGCCGTCCTTTAAGAACTCTGAAAAATACTCCTTAAACTGACCGACGTTGACCTGGGAAGTGGTAGGCTCGGCTCCGTCGGCTATTCTCTTGTAGAACTCGGCGAACGGCATTGATTTACCGAGGTCATCGGGATACTCCTTACCGTCCATATTGAAGTGAAAGCAAACATAATGCACTCCGATTTTATCAAAATGCTCCTGTGAAAGATCTGCCGTGGAGCAGCAGCTTAAAATATAATCTGACATTAGATATACTCCTTAATTTTCTGTATCTGTCACCGGTAAAACTTCCGGTATTTTTGTTTTAGGTTTGCTCTGAACGCTCCAGGCTATGTTAATTGCATGGTCTGCCACACGTTCAAAGTCTGTTATTGTGTTTATAAACAGCATTCCCGCACGGGTTGTACATTCGTGACTGTTGAGCCTGTCAATATGAGCTTGCTCAAAAGTCTCCTGCATTTTATCAACCTGCGCCTCAAGGGAATTGAGTCTTTCCGCCGTTTGTACACTCAGATTTTGCTCCGAAAAAGCATCTACCGAGCCGTCAATCAGCGAAATGACGGTACTATGCATAGTTTTTAACTCTTTTTCACCCTCCTCTGAAAGCTCTATATTTTCATTTACACGCGACAAGGCGGCTTCCTCAAGGTTTGTCGCGTGGTCGCCTATGCGCTCTATGTCGTTTATAACATGGAACAGTCGACCGATATATTTAGCGTCCTTATAGCTTAAATCAAGAGAGTTTATCTTGACCAGCACGGGCGTTATATTGTGATTGAGATAATTGATAATCTTTTCGGTGTGATTTACTTCGTCAAAATGCTTAATTTCCTTGTTTATAAGGTCGCTTGACGCAATATCGAAATTGCGTCTTGCCAAAGCAGCCATACGAAGGACCTCTTTTCCCACCTGCACTACGGCAAGCGGAGGGGTGTTGAGCATTCTCTCGTCAATAAACTGAAGGTGCATTCCGTCATCCTCTTTACCCTTTTTGTCGGGGACAAGAATGCAGGAAAGCTTTACAAGGGCGCCGGCAAACGGGAACATTATTATGGTGCTCACTACGTTAAATATGATATGAACGAGCGATATCTGCATCATCACGTTGTCACTCATAGCCTGTATCCACTTTGTAAACGGAAGGAACGTAGATATGACAACAAAAACAACCGTGCCGATTACATTAAAGAGAATGTGCATAACCGCGGTACGTTTTGAATTTGTCTTTGTACCGATTGTCGAAAGAAGCGCGGTAACACAGGTACCTATATTCTGGCCGAAAATAATATATACCGCAAACGAAAGCGGCACAAGCCCCTGCGATGCGAGAGCCTGAAGTATGCCTACGCTTGCCGCGGAGCTCTGTATAACGCCCGTAACTCCGGCGCCTATGAGTATGCCTACAAGAGGATTGTCCGCATTTATAATCCAATTGCGGAAAACCTCGGAATCCTTAAGCGGATCCATGGCGTTTTGCATAAGCTCCATACCCATAAACAGCATGCCGAAACCGGCGAGTGCCTGCCCGACATATTTCAGCGAATTCTTTTTGGCAAAAAGAATCATAAATGCGCCTATAAATATAGCTATCGGAGCTATCCCGGTAAGATTCAGCGAAACAAGAACGCTTGTGGTTGTGGTACCGATATTTGCACCCATAATAACGCCTATCGCCTGCGTTAAATTCATAAGACCCGTATTAACAAAGCCCACAACCATAACCGTGGTTGCCGAGGAGCTTTGTATAAGCGTTGTTATGAGAAAGCCGACAAGTACCGCAAGAAAGCGGTTTTTTGTCATTTTTTCAAGTAAATGCTTAAGACGCGACCCGGCTGCAAGCTCAAGTCCCTCGCCCATCAGCTTAATACCGTACAAAAGCAAGCCGAGACCGCCTGCAAAGGTCAGATAATTAGTAATACTCAAATTTTTTCCCCTTTAAAATACTCAGTTTTCCGCTTCTCTGCGTTTTTCGCTGAGCTTGAATTCCTTGCCGTCTTCACCCATGTGATATATTGTTTTGCTCACGGAAATGCCGCTTTTACCGGTTACCCTTGAATAGTTTACGCCTTTTTTGCGAAGATAAGTTTTATACCACTCAAGTCTTCTTAAAAAGTCCTTGTATCTTCTGTTTTCAAGATTTGTCCACGCAACCTCGGATAGTGCCAAAATACGCGGATAGACGGAAAACTCCAATGCACGCTCCGAATCTACCCATTCAGTCCACATTTCGGCTTCTATGCCTATTACGCGCTGCCCGGATTTTCCGAACCCGGATTTAACGGTATTATATTTATACACTTTTTTAAGCGATATAACAGAATATTTGCAGTCAAAGTAAAAGTACGCCGTGGGAGAAAGAATAATATCACGCTTATATGACTGCCTTTTGACCTCGCCCGAATTTGACGGCAGCCAATACTGACACGTAATATCAGGAGAAAAGCTGTCATTGATGCAATCGTTCCAGGCAATGGGTGTTTTGCCGTATTTTTTAAGAATCTCGCCTATGCGAGTCATATAGTAGCCCTGAAGCTCCTTTGAGTTTTTAAGACCGTTTTTCTCTTTTGCCGCACGGCACTTAGGACAATCATCCCATATCTTGTGCCCCTTTGAGGCCTCGTCTCCGCCTATATGGAAATGTGTGCTTGTAAAGAGCGGACAAATCTCGGAAAACAGCTTGTCAATGAAATCATACGCATCTTCGTTTCCCGGGCAAATCGCAGCGTCAAATATACCGTTTTCGCAAGTAGGCTTGAATTCACGCGGCTTACAGGCAAATTCCGGATATGCGGCAAGCAGAGCCGAAGCATGACCCGGCAAATCGATTTCGGGAATAACCTCTATATTAAGCTTTGCGGCGTACGCCACAATATTCTTTATTTCATCCTGCTTATAGTAATAAAAATATTCTCCGCCGCGGTGCTTTAAGCCGAGTCCCTCAAGCCCGGCATATTCACGCTTTGAGCCTATTTCGTTGAGCTTCGGGAATAATTTACTCTCTATTCTGAAACCCTGATCATCGGAAAGATGCCAATGGAACTTATTTAATTTCAGCATTGCCATATTGTCAAGCAATTTTTTCACGGCTTCCGTGCCGAAGAAGTGGCGGCACTCGTCAAGCATAAATCCGCGATATTTAAATGCAGGCTTGTCGCTTATGTAAAGTCCGTTTATAACTGCCCTGCCGTCTGTTTTTTCGGCCTGCATTATTATGGTTTTCAGCGTGACAGCCCCGTAAAACGCACCGGAAGAAGATGAAGCCTTTATCATTATACCGTCTGTGGAAACCGAAATAGAGTAAGCCTCGTTTTCCATTCCGGCTACCTTTTGAAATTTAATTGCACCCTCGCCTTTTACGGGCTTTGTTCTGAGATAATCGGTCAAATATCTACCCGCAGAAACAAACTCGGGTGAGCAAAGGACCTCGGTATTTGAAGAAATTACATATGTACCGTCCTTTGAAGTATAGTTATTCGGCTTGGGAATAATATTGTATTTAAGCATTTCCAATAACCCTTTCGCAATAAATAATATCCTTTTATCTCAGAAATTACCATTGTGGTAATTATAACAAAAATAAAAGGATATTAAAAGCCTTATTTCATTTTCTGCGTTAATTTCTCATAAATCTCTATAATTTTAAACCGAGGTTCAAATTTTGGGTTACTTTCTACAACTTTAAGCTCATCCTCTGACAAAATGTCTTGAAGCTTCGCATCATCGGATGACTCGGCTGCGGGCAGACACATAGGCGGAAACATAACGCACCACCAATTTTTGCCTTTCCCCTCTCCTATTATGACGCGCACGGCCTCATATTCACCGGCAGGCAAGGTTATACGATCATCATAAGTTCGCGTCGAAAAAAAGTCCTTGCCTATTTCGAGCCTTACATCATAATCGAAGCCGTTTTTACGTATTACCTCGCGCGCCGTCTCTTCAAGCCGCTCCTTTTGCGGAATAAGCAGCTTTTCGGCATTCGCACTTGTCAAAGAACCGTCAAATATCTCCTTGCCCTCATTGAGCACGGCATCGCGCACCTTAAGCTTCAGTATTTGGTCCTCGTCGCTGTCGGAATTAGCTATTACATGCATACGCAAAACGTCGCGTCTTACATCGCCGCACGACGCGGCAAATGACACAAAGCTGAAAATCGACGTTATGACAAATGCTGCGGCTAACGATATTTCAAATCTTCGAATAAGCTTTTCTGTTTTTGATTTCATATGTTTTTCATCCTTTCGTAAGGTAATTATTGGAAGAAAAATCATATTTATACAAAAAAAGAACGCAGGGAATTTTCCCTGCGTTCCTGAAACTCGATGTTTAAAGCTGACTCAATGCGTCGCCTATGCTCTTCTCAAGAGCTTCTTTACCGTATTTGTCTATCTCGTTTTTATCTCTTGCCTCATGGGTAAGACAGCCTGCGCCGCCTATACATCCGCCGACACACGCCATACCCTCGATAAAGTTATTTTTAAGGATTCCTCTTGAAGCCTTCAAAAGAGCCGTTTTGCACTCTTCGATGCCGTCGCACGGAAGCGGATCAACGGTGAAATCTATATTCTGCTCCTTAATTGCCTGACCGACAGCCTCCGAAACGCCGCCGCTTCGTGCAAATATTCTGCCGTAATAGGAAGCATTGTCAAGAACATCCTCAGGAAGCTCGGTAAGCTCGATATTACGCGAGTCAATAAGAGCCTGAAGCTCCTCAAAGGTGAGAACGCAGTCGACATACTGTGCGACTCTTTCCTGCTTCGCCTCGGCTTTTTTTGCCGTACAAGGGCCTATAAATATAACCTTTGCGGTCTCGTCGGTCTCTTTTATATATTTTGCAATCGCCGCCATGGGAGACAGATTGTGTGAAATGTTATCGGTAAGCTTCGGATAGAACTTCTTTACATAGTCAACAAATGCCGGACAGCAAGAGCTTGTGAGGAAACCTTTTTCGGCAAGCTCTTTTGATTCGCTGTATGCTACAATATCGGCACCGAGAGCAGCTTCAACCACGCTGTAAAAGCCGAGCTTTTTAATCGCGGTCACAACCTGACCGAGCTTCGCATACACAAACTGACTCGCTATCGACGGAGCCACAACTGCATACACATTAAAACCGTCGCCTTTATTACTGTCTTTTAAAATCCTGATCGCATCAAGTATAAACGACTTGTCCATAATTGCGCCGAACGGGCATGCATAAGAGCAGGCGCCGCAGTTTATACATTTATTGTTATCAATCTGAGCGGGATTTTCTTCGCTGTCTGCCATAGAAATTGCCTTTATTTTGCACGCCTTTTCACACGGCCTTGTATAGTTTGAAATTGCGCTGTACGGACAAACCTTGGCACACTGACCACAGTTTACGCACTTTGTTTTGTCAATATGCGCTTTCTGATTTTCGTCAAAGGAAATGGCTCCCTTGCGGCAGGCACTCTCACAGCGGTGTGCGATACAGCCACGGCAGTCGTGTGATACCTGATAACCGCTGGCAGGACATTCGTCGCAGGCTATATCTATAACCTCTATTATGTTCGGATTTGCTCTGTTGCCTCCGCAGGCGAGCTTTATGCGCTCGGCAACTATTGCACGCTCCTTGTATATACAGCAGCGCATAGTTGCCTTGTCACTCGTTACGGTCTTTGCAATATCATTGAAATTGTTGGCAAGGGAAAACTCTCCCTCGTCAAAGGCTATTCTTGCGACCTCACGAAGGACCTTCTGTCTCTTATACACATCTCCGAGCCC
>ENA-OZVE01000297-OZVE01000297.1-human-gut-metagenome-genome-assembly--contig:-NODE-297-length-10097-cov-6.912368_pt1 | contig 10097 bp, 10 predicted proteins | sample MGYA00243439_ERZ654033 | MGnify/ENA primary metagenome ERZ654033 (study PRJEB26926, sample SAMN06164879) | human gut metagenome | biome: ENVO:00009003; feature: ENVO:2100002; material: ENVO:00002003... | reverse complement strand
TGCAGGGTGCAGGGACAGCGTCCCTGCTGGGGTTTGGGGCAACGCCCCAACTGTTCCGCGTCAAACCTACTCAAAGGGAAAAGTCAACAAGGCGCAGGCAGCGAAGCGTCCCTGCCCGTAACTTCGCGCGTCCGCAGACGCGCCCCCAACTTGCTCATTCCAACATCTATGCTGTGTCGCGCCAAATGGGCGCGACCGGATAGCTCCGCCCGCACACAGCGCACGCCCAAATCCACCAAGGAGGTATCCTCATGCGCACCGCCGCCATCACCCGCACGACCCGCGAAACGGACATTACCCTCACGCTGACCCTCGACGGCAGCGGCAAAACGTCGCTTTCGACCGGCATCGGCTTCTTTGACCACATGCTGGACGCGCTGTGCCGTTTCGGGCAGCTGGATTTGGCGCTCACCTGCCGGGGCGATTTGCACGTTGACGCGCACCACACGGTGGAGGACGTAGGCATCTGCCTCGGCCGCGCCATCCGCGACGCGCTGGGCGACCGTAAGGGCATTCGCCGCGCCGCGAGTGCCTATATGCCGATGGACGAAGCCCTTGCGTTTGCCGCGCTGGACATCAGCGGCCGCCCGTATTTGGTGTTCGACGCGGAATTTGCCGCCCCCATGTGCGGGCAGTTCGACACGCAGCTGGCGGAGGAATTCTTCCGCGCCGTCGCTGGAAACGCGGGCTTGACGCTGCATTTGAAGGTGCTCTACGGTAAAAACGACCACCACAAGCTGGAGGCGCTCTTCAAGGCGTTCGGCTTAGCGCTCAGGGACGCGGCAAGCATCGACAGCCGGATTGAGGGTGTGCTGTCCACAAAGGGCAGTCTGGATTAAGGAGGCGCAAGGGGCGCTGCCCCTTGACCCCGCCAAAGGGTCTTCGACCCTCTGGACTCCCCTTTTCGCGATTGAGTTGAGCGCAACTGCATACTGTATGCGCGTGTTAAGTTCTGCGCGGTTTACTTGCGATTGGCGGTTTCCGCCAGTTCCAGCCCTGCGTTGTTCTCGCAGGCAAGGCGGATGCTCCACTCGTTCTCAAACAGCAGCACATCGCGGTCGCGGCTGTCCTTCGCGCGCCCGGACGTGGATGTCAGCTTCAGCTGGTCGATGGGCTTGGGCGTGCTCACCACCCACCGCACGAAGCGGAAGGGCATGGACTCCATCACAATGTCCACCTGATACTCGGTTTTCAGGCGGTGCTCCAGCACTTCAAACTGCAGCACGCCAACGACGCCGACCATGAATTCCTCGCGCCCCGTCTCTGTGCGGATGAAGGTCTGAATGGCACCCTCTTCCGCCAGCTGGGTGATGCCCTTCTGGAACTGCTTGCGCTTCATGGAATCCGCCGGACGCACGCGGGAGAAGAATTCCGGCGCAAAGACCGGGATGTTCTCGTAGTGCAGCTTCGGGCCGCCGGAGAGCGTATCGCCAAGCTGATAGATGCCGGGGTCGAACAGACCGATGATGTCGCCCGCCCATGCTTCCTCCACGGCTTCGCGTTCGTCCGCCATGAACTGCTGGGGCTGCTTGAGCGCGACGGTCTTGTTCGTCCCGGAGTGCCAGACCTCCATGCCTTTCTCGAACGCGCCGGACACGATGCGCATGAATGCCAGCCGGTCGCGGTGCGCGGGGTTCATGTTCGCCTGAATCTTGAAGATGAAACCGGAGAAGTACGGCTCTTCGGGCTGAATGTCACCGATGTCGCTCTTGCGGGGCAGGGGTGGCGGCGTGTATTGCAGGAAGCGCTCAAGGAACGGCTCAACGCCGAAGTTGGTCACGGCGGAACCGAAGAACATCGGCGTCAGCTCACCGCGGCGCACCTTGTCGAGGTCGAAAGCGTCGCCTGCTTCGTCCAGCAGGTCGATTTCCTCCGCCAGCCGCTCGCGGTAGTGCTTTGCCAGCACATGCTCCAGCGCGGGGTCGTCAATGGCGATGTCAGTCTTCTGCACCATCGATTTGCCGTGGTCGCCGCCCGTGTACAGCTCGACCATCTTTGTGTCGCGGTGGTAGACGCCTTGGAAATCGCCGTCCGTGCCGATAGGCCAGTTGATGGGGCAGGAGCGGATGCCCAGCACCTGTTCCAGTTCCTCCATCAGCGCGAAGGGGTCTTTCGCCGCGCGGTCCATTTTGTTCACGAACGTGAAAATCGGGATGTTGCGCATCCGGCAGACCTTGAACAGCTTGATGGTCTGCGCCTCAACGCCCTTCGCCGCGTCAATCAGCATGACGGCTGCGTCCGCCGCAACCAGCACGCGGTAGGTGTCCTCGGAGAAGTCCTGATGGCCCGGTGTGTCCAGAATGTTGATGCGGAAGCCGTCAAACTCAAACTGCATTGCGGAGGATGTGACCGAGATGCCGCGCTGCTTCTCGATGTCCATCCAGTCGGACGTGGCGTGCTTATCGCTTTTGCGTGCCTTGACGCTGCCCGCCGAGCGGATTGCGCCGCCGTACAGCAGCAGCTTTTCGGTCAGCGTGGTTTTGCCCGCGTCCGGGTGCGAGATGATGGCAAAGGTTCGCCGTTTTTCCACCTGCTGGTGGAGCAGCTCCCGGAAAGCCGGCGTGTCGTGGGCTGGCAGCATGAATCGTCCTCCTCGTAAAGTGTCTGTCGCTCCTCGAAAGTGGATATTTCTTCCAACTCAAAACGTGCAAAATGCACGAAAAAGACAAGAATGTCCGAAAAGATATTTTACCGCCAAGAACGTGCCTTGTCAAGCCATTTTCCGCGCCTTCATGGCGTTCATGGTGCTATTTTTTCCGATTTCTCAGCAAACGGGAAAAAAAGTTTCAAGCAGCTTTTTGATTGACCTTTCTGCGCGATGGTACGACACTTTTGTGCAGTGTTCGCGTGCGGCGCAGGGGTTTCGCCTTCGCAGAGGCGATTCCCCCTGCAGCGAAAAAGTCAAGCCGCATAGGTGCAGCGTGAAGGGGCTTCATGGGGGACAACCCCACTGCTATTGGAGTTATCCCCAATTTATCCACTTTTCATCCCCAAATCATTCACAGATACACCGCTTTATCCCCAGCCCCGTCCGACGAAAAACGCGGTGAAAAGGCACGTTTCGCCACATTGTCCTCCGCGGGGAGCGCTCATGCCATTTGGGACAAGCACCAAAGAACGTTTATGCACAGAAATGAATAATTATCCGCAAAATGCGAACATCCGACACCATTTTCTGGTTATCTGCAAAAGAATCCACAAGCTGCGCAGGGGGTGGACAACTTCTGTGGATAACCCTGTGGACAATGTGGATAATTTGCGGTCATACGCGGTTTGTCAAGGCAAAATCGGCAAAAAACACTGTGGATAATCCTGTGGAAACTGTGGATGCTTTCGCCCAATTTGAAACGATTTGAAGGACGGGATACATATACAGCGGATGGATAGCAGACTTGAATACATCAACAAAAGCATAATCATGCGTCAATTTGGTGTGCTTCGGACATGCCCATACCGTATCCGACATAGACTGGAGAGAGGAGGTGGGTTTCTTGGCAGAAAAATCGCCCTTTTTCCGCAATTTCGCATCGCACATCCTGCCGGTGCTGACTTTTGCAACGCTGCTTGTCGGTACGGCGCTGGTGGGTGTTGCGCTGACTCGAATTCCCCAAAGAACGACGGACGCAGCATCCCCGTCTCCCGCGCCGGAAACATCATATATCGCCGCGGGCAGCCTGACTGGGCGGACGATCCTCGTTGACCCCGGCCACGGCGGTTATGACGGCGGCGCGCGCTGCCGAGATTCCGGCATGTGGGAGAAAGAGGTCAACCTCGCCGTGGCGCTGGCAGTGGAAAAGAGCCTGACGCAGCGCGGCGCGACGGTGCTGATGACCCGCCGGACAGACACCGATCTCTGCGACGATACAACCCGCCCGGCGAACGTGACGAAGAAGCGGCAGGACATGCAATGCCGCGTGGATATGGCGGTTCAAGGGCAGGCGGACATGGTGCTGTCCATCCACATGAACGAATACCGCGTGCGGTCGGAATCCGGGCCGCAAGTGTTCTACCGCGCGGGCAGCGGCGCGGGGCGCCTGCTTGCCGGAACGATGCAGGAAGCGCTCATTACCGCCCTTTCGCCCCAAAAGGAGCGTGCCGCCATGCCGGGCGACTACTTCATTCTCCAGCTGGATACGCCGTCGGTGCTGGTGGAATGCGGCTTCATTTCCAATCCGGCGGAGGAAGCGCTGCTGCTCTCGCCTGCTTATCAGGAGAAGCTGGGCGAAGCGATTGCGGATGGCGCGGCGGAGTATTTCCGCTTGGCACAGGCAGAAAAATGAAGGTTGCATTTTTTCGCCGCGCATGGTAAAATAAGAAGAAAAGGAAACGCATTATATCCGGAAAGGAGTATCGAATGAACATTCACGAATCCGCTGAGGACTATTTGGAAGCAATCCTCCGCCTGAAAGAAGCAAAAGGTTATGCACGCTCTGTGGATATTTCTCTGCTGCTGGGGGTCACGAAGCCATCGGTCAGCGTGGCGATGAAGCGCCTGCGCGAAAACGGTTATCTGACGATGGATGCTGACAACTTGATTACGCTCACACCCGCCGGGATGGAGATTGCGAGGAGCATTTATGACCGCCACAAGACGCTGTCGAGCTTTCTGGAGAGTTTGGGCGTTGATTCCGATGTTGCCCGCGAGGACGCCTGCAAAATCGAGCATGATATTTCCGAGGAATCGTTTACCGCGATTCGGAAGCTGATGCAGGAGCGGGAGCAGCACCCCGAAAATTCGCAGGAGTAATGGCATATCAAAAACAAAGCCGGGTCGAATCTCCCCTGTTTCGGAGGATTCGCCCCGGCTTTTCTGTATTACTTACTTCTCCGTTTCCAGTGAGCGGTATGTCCGCACCAGCACGACCGCTGAGAGAATTGCCGTCAGCACATCGGCGGCAGGCATGGAATAGATCACCCCGTCCAGCTGGAAAAACTGCGGCAGGAGCAGCACCAGCCCCACGCCGAACACAATCTCCCGCGCCATCGACAAAAGCGTCGAGGCAGCCGCTTTCCCCAGCGATTGCAGGAAGATGAACGTCCCTTTGTTGATGCACGCCAGCACAATCATGCTCAGGTACACCCGGAAGCAGCGCCGGGCAAAGAGCGTGTAGTGGATGGACTCGTTCTGCGCGCCGAAGAGCAGCATCACCTGATCGGGCAGCAGCTCCACCACAAGCAGCGCAATCAGCCCGACAACTGCCTCCGCCGCCAGCAGCCGCGTCAAAAGCCCTTTCACACGGTCATACCGTCCTGCGCCCATGTTGTATCCCGCCACGGGAATGCATCCCGCCGCCAGCCCAATCGCACAGCTGATGACGATTTGGAATACTTTCATGACAATGCCGAAAACCGCCATCGGAATCGCGGAAAATTCCTCCTGCGAGAAAACAGCGTCCTGCGCGCTGCAAATGCGCAGCATCGTGTTCGTCGCCGCCATTGCCGCGACCAGGCTGATTTGCGCCAGGAAGGATGTCATGCCGAGCTTGGCGCATTTCCCCAGTAAATGCGCGCGCGGGCGGAAGCTGTCCTTTTGCAGGTGAATCTGCTTCATCCGCGTCAGATACCAGATGGACAGTCCAGCGGTCAGCGCCTGCCCGGCAACCGTTGCAATCGCCGCGCCCGCCATACCAAAGTGGCAGACGAAAATCAGCAGCGGGTCAAGCACGAGGTTTGCCGCCGCACCCGCCAGCGTGGCAACCATCGCGAATGTCGGGCTGCCGTCAGAGCGGATGACCGGGTTCATTGCCTGCCCAAAGACGTACAGCGGCACGCCCAAGGCAATCCAGAAGAAATATTCCTGCGCCTTCTCGAATGTCCCAGCATTGACGCGCCCGCCGAACCACGTCAGCAGCGTGTCCGGGAACAGCAGGTATGCCGCCATCAGGACAAGCCCCGCGACGACGCTGACCGTTACCGTTCCGCCGACGGCGCGGTGGGCCTCCTCCTGCTTCCCTGCACCAAGCATCAGACTGACAAACGCGCAGCAGCCGTCGCCGAGCATGACCGCAATCGCCAGCGCCGCGACCGTCAGCGGAAAGACGACCGTCGTTGCTGCGTTGCCGACGCTGCCCAAGTCGGGCGCGTTTGCAATGAACACCTGATCGACCATGTTGTACAGCGCCGCCACGACCAGAGAGGTCATGCACGGCACGGCGTAGCGCCGCATGAGGCGCCCCAGCGGCTGTGTTGCCAGCGGGCGCGCGTTCTGCGCTATGGAGGTTTCGGATTCTGTCTGCATAAAAAAGCACTCCTTTTCGTTGATTGGAGCGCAGTATCAAGGCAAAAAAGACTGCCCCTGCTGCGCGTCCGACAGATGGACTTACGCAGCGAAGGCAGCACTCTGTATCGCTATTTTACCGCATCGGAGCGGATTTGTCAAAGGGGTGTATCATCATTTTTTCCCGCCCGCCACAAGGCTTCCTGCAAAGCACGCGCCGCCCGCAATCCAGTACCCCATTACGAGGCGACTCGTCGTGCCGTAAATCTCCAGCGCTCCTTGAAACAGGCAGCCGACTGTCAGCGCAATGATGCCCCAGTGGTACAGCTGCACGCACCAGCGCCCCGGCAGCGCTTTCCCGCGCAGGGCGCGAATCAGCAGCGGACACGATCCCAGCACCAGCGGCGGCAGGAACGCATACACCATGAAGTCCGAATAGACCCCGTGGCTGAACTGCTCATACACGAATCCGCCCAGCGCGGTCACGGCGGCAAAAAGCAGATGATAGAACGCAAGTTTCACGCATTTGCGGTCAATAGCCGATGTAGACAATGTCGCTCACGCTCCTTTCGCGGATGCTGCGCCCATTTGTGGTCGGGTTGTTGACGACGCGCCCCTGAAATACCATCGTCGAAGAACCGCCGCCATCGAGGTTGTAGGCGATTTGTGCGCCCAGCGACTGCATCAGCTCTGCCAATTGCCGCAAGGAAAGCCCGGCGCTCTCCTTCGTCCGCCCGTCGGACACGACCAGCAGGTAATGCCCTTCGCTGATTTGCCCGATGGCGGTGCGCGGATTGGAGGTCATGGCGCGCCCGACTTCGTCGCTGCTGCTGACGGTCACTTGTCCGCCGTTGATCAGCGCCGGGCCGAACGTCAGCACCTGCCATGCGCCCTCACGCACCAGCGTGTCGGCGCTCGTTTCGCCCTCGGTGATGATGCGGAAATTGCCGTCCGCACCGATGACCAGTGCGTCCGTGCCGCTTTGCGCCGATGCGCGGTACAGCACGCCGTTGCGCAGCACATACCCGCGCTCCTGTGCGCCGTAATAGTCGCCGTTGATGGCGAGAATTGCACCCGCGTTTGCCGCCTGCACAGAGGTCGTCTCGGTCAGGTTGCGGGCGTAGGTGTTCCCCGCCAGCGCCGTTTTGAGCAGGGAAATGTCCGCAATCTGCACGTCCGCGACGTACACCGTCGTGTTCTCTACGCGCATCGTTGTCAGCACAATGTCGATTTGGTCGTCGTGGTATTCCGTGTCGGTGGAAATGGGCGCGGTGGTCGCCTGTTCCGCCGGAGGTTCTGTCGCAGTCGGCGCGGTGGAGGCTTCGACGGTTGCCGTCGGCAGCGTGTCCGGCGTCAGCACACGGACAATCACGAACGTGTCCAGCGCCGCATAAACCGTGTATGCCGCCAGAATCAAAGCAAACACCATGTTTGCGAAATGCCGCTTCATGGAGCTTCACTCCTTTCCATGGCTATTATCTCCCCGTCAAGTGACGAACACATGATGAACCCGTGAATGATGCCGGAAGTTTTCCCTTCCCTTGACGCAATCCTGCCAAAGGCGTATACTGGAAGCGGAAATTTCCGCGGATGACCGCGAAAAGGAGAAGAATGATGCAGAAACTACGGGGATACTTGGCACTGGGAATATTCATCATGGGTATTGTATCGCTTTTATGCCTGCTTCTGCCGCTCATCGAGATAACGGATGATGCGCTGCTGCTGATGGTGTTTGCTGTGCCGCCGCTTATCTGCGGATTGTTCATAGCATTGGCACTGCATATGCTGCTGTATACGCTGCTTCTGGTGCTGTACGGCTGCAGAATACAGCTGGTGGCTTTGTACTTTCTTCATATCCGCAGGAAAACCGTCGGCTGGCGCGTGCAGTACCTTCCGGCGGCGGAGCGCAAGGTGGGCATACTGCTGGCGGCTGTTCCGTGGGAGCAGGAAACCGGCGACTTGCAGCAGCGGGCGCAGATTGTCCTGTACTATGTGCAGAGCGTACTGGCAATACTGTTCTATGCGCTGGCAGTCAATTTGTATGGGACAGCATCCGCCATTGCCTGCCTTGTGCTGGCGTGGGGTTATGCGTTTCTCAGCATCATCATGCCGCCGAGCGAAATTCGGAAGCGTTTCCAGCCCGAAAAGCGGCGCAAAATGTGGCAGATGCAGTGCTTGCTGGCGGAGAACCTGACGGATCACCTGTTCACGGAAATGCCGGAAGAATACTTCGCCCCGCCGGACGAAATTCAGAATCAGAATGATGCGGCGCTCATGATTAACCGTTCCGCGTGGCTGGTGATGCAGAACCGCTATGGTGAGGCGCTGGACATCCTGACTATGCTGGCGCAGGAGCATCGGGAGCAGACGAAGCGCCTTTGGTGGCAGCTGATTCCGCGCGGCGTTCTGTGCGAACTGGCGCTGGACAAGCCGGGATACTTCCTGAAAGAGTATGACACGCTGTACATGCAGAAGGAATTGCGCAAGCATGAAAAGCAGCCGCTTGTCTGGAGCACGGCGTATGCGGTGCATCTGCTGCGCGACGGCAACGAGCAGAAGGCGGAGCAGTGCCGCAAGCAGTTCCTGCGCCGCATCCGCCATACGACCACGCCGCGCTGCTATCAGTGGACGATAGACAGAATGGCGCAGGAAAAGGAAATCTACGAATCAAGAAAGGCAAAGGAAGCGCAAGAATGAAGAATCGGACATTTCAGCGCCTGTTTCCGCTCCTGCGGATGGGCAGCATCCTGCTGGCGGCGGTACTGTTCTGCGCGGCACTAATCGGCGTGAACGCACAGCTGACTGTCGGGACGAATGAAGAGCGGAATCTGGCGACGTATCTGGGGCTGGCACTGACGGCGGTCGTGACGTATCTGCTGCAAGATGTGCCGAAAATGCTGGTCGGCAGGCACTTTGGCTGGAAACTCGTGCGCTACGAGGCGTTCGGGCGGGTCTATCAGGCGGACGGCACAGGGGCGTTCGTGCGTGTTCCAGTACCGGCGCAAAGTCGTCTGCGCTATCAGCCGTATCTGCTTCCGCCGGAGGATGCCCCTCGGCACGACGTGACGCTGTACACGCTCTGCCCCCTGCTGTATGGCGGGGCGCTGGCGGTGGTGTTTGGCGTGCTGACCCTGCTGACGCTGGGGCAGCCGGTGTCGCTGGTGCTGTGCGAACTGGCGATGGGTGGCGTGGTGCTGGTGATGACGTGCATTCTGCCGATGGATGAGCGGTTTATCGCATCGCCGATGGCAATCGCACGGATGCTTCGAGATCCGGAACAATTGGCGGAGTGGCTGTATTTCGCGCGTATGAAGGCGAATGGCGGGGTGAAGGTGACAGATGTTTCGATTGAAAACATTCCGCAGCCTGCAACAGTGAAGACATGTCAGGATGCAATCTGCGTCTTTCAGCGAGCGCAGATTGCGCTGATGGTTCAGTGTGATGCACAGAAGGCGTATGGGCTGATGAAACAGGTGCTGGAAAGCGAGGCGCGGCTGTCATATACTGCATGGAAACTTCTGCTGAGCGATGGGGTGGTTGCGGAACTTCTGGCAGGTGAACCGGGTGAATTTACGGCGCTCTATCGTGGAAAAGCCGGCGCAGCAATACGGCAGGTGATGTTTCGCATGGTGGACTATGCGCTTCCTGCCTATGCGGTGGCGATGCTGGTGACACATGAAGCGCGGGAAGCGGAGGTTGTGCGGAACACGCTTGCGCCAGTGCGAGAGAAAATGCCGGAGCTTGATGCTTTGATGAAGGCCATCGAAGAAAAAGCCGCACGAATCGAAAGCTGATTCGTGCGGCAGGGGTTTCGCCGCTGCGGCGGCGACAAGGGGGCAATGAAAACAGACGAATGTCTGCGGTCGCCCCCTTGACCCCT
>ENA-OZVE01000293-OZVE01000293.1-human-gut-metagenome-genome-assembly--contig:-NODE-293-length-10134-cov-9.312829_pt1 | contig 10134 bp, 7 predicted proteins | sample MGYA00243439_ERZ654033 | MGnify/ENA primary metagenome ERZ654033 (study PRJEB26926, sample SAMN06164879) | human gut metagenome | biome: ENVO:00009003; feature: ENVO:2100002; material: ENVO:00002003... | reverse complement strand
AGATGTCTTAGGGTCTCGTGGGCTCGGAGATGTGTATAAGAGACAGTAGTAGGACATGGGAAAATGGAAAGCTGGTACAAAAGTCTAGTCATACATTATGGCTTACAACGTGTCTTTTTTGAAGGGACAAAAAATCCGGAACCTTATTATAATGAAGCTTCTATTTTTATGATGACCTCATCTTTTGAAGGATGGGGGCTGACATTAACCGAGGCACAACAATATGGTTGCGTTCCTTTAGCTTTTCATAGTTTTGCTTCATTGACAGACATAATAACAGATAAAGTCAATGGGTTTGCTATCCCCAATGATGATATATCACTATATATTAAACAGATGAAGCTATTGATGACAGATGAAAAGCTACGTAAATCAATGTCTGCCAACGCTATTGAAAGTAGCAAGCAATTTTCCATCGAAATTATCATAAAGAAATGGATGGAAGTGATCAATGAATAATACTTTTATTTTTATCATACCAAATCAAAATTCTAATAATTCCATGCTCTCTTATATGCAATTACAAGATAATCAGCGCTATCCAAAATAAAATTTCATACCGTCTTAACATTATCCCCCCCCTTCAAAAAATCCTGGCTTCCTTTAGGATTCACCTGAAAAATCAAGGGGAGAACCTTTGTTCTTAAAGTATCATTTTATTCTTTGGATAACATCCGAAAGTATTCTTAATATATCAGCTCACTAGAAAGTTCGGAACATTTATACCCTCATGCCCTCACTACATATATAACAAGTTAATTATAAGATATTTATGTAGTGATGATAAAAAAAATTGCTCTCACTTATACCCTCATGCCCTCACTACATTTTAAAACAGAATTTCTCATAACCTACTTACTGTCAGTTATATATTCTTTCCTGTAAGCTGCTCCGACTTGATATAAAGTATGGCATTTTCAGACTTTTTCCTTGCAAAAGTGCAATAAAGAGTGTGTACTTTCACAGAATGACGGATAACGAAGGCATGGCAACGGTGAAAAAGATCAAAACGTTTAAAAGAATTCATTATCTTTCCTTCAAAATAAGACAATCAATAATACAGGCTATCTATAAATTCTTCCAATAAATAAGGGAATGAATGGATGTGTATAGCAGTCAGCCCTATTGCATAAGCTTTTTCTATCTCCAGATTAAACCTTTTTATATGCATCTATTCTATCTCCATAGCCTTTGGAGTTATCTCCATAAGCTTTGGAGTTATCTCCCAAGACTATGGAGTCAACTCCAAAGGCTTGTGGAGATAAAACAGGCAGGAAGAAAACCCTTAACCATACGGCGGGAAAGGGTTAGAGATATGGATAAGATCTTTTAAGGATGAAGCTGACTACAAGGCTACGCATTCCTTACGTAGGGAGGAAAAATCCCCAAACAGCCTTCTTTTAAAAAAAGCGAAACAGCATATGGGCAGGAAGATATACATCTGACTACATGTATGTATAGCAACAAGTCGAAATGCTAAAGTGAGGGCATATATGCAATCCCAATCCTTACTTTTGCCTGCCATACAAACCATACATAAAATTACGAACGCTCGTACAGGGTATCACAAACAATCGCATGAAATAAATCCCCACTAAATTTCTGCTGACCCCAAAGCCGGACAAGCCCTCATTTCAGCAGGCTGAAGGATTTATATCCGGATGAAGGAAATAAAGTGAAAATGGTTCATTATAACCAACTGATTAACAATAAATTAGCTTAAAATGAAGGATTTGAAGGAAAAAAAACAGGTTATAGAGCCAAATCTTCTCTATAACCTGCATATACTCAAATCACCTTGAAACATTCAGAGAGTGATATCTTTCATTATCTTTTCTAATGCTCCGGCATTATGGTTCACATAATTTCCGGCAGCTTTCCCTGCTTGTTGCAAATAAGCCTCATCCGACAGGAATTTGTCCATCAACCGTTTAAAATCATCATAACCGGTTACTTCAAAACCGCCTTTCTGCTCCAACAAATGTTGCGCCTCGCGGAATTTCTTGTTGTTAGGTCCGAATATCACAGGAATACCATATACAGCCGCTTCCAGCACATTATGAATTCCAACTCCAAAGCCACCTCCAATATACGAAATCTCACCATATCGGTAAATGGAGGACAGCAGTCCGTAACAGTCGATAATCAAACAATCGGCCTGTGTCACATTTTCTTCCGTAGCCTCGGTATAGCGGATGCACGGACGTTTCACCTTATCTAAAATCTCCCTCAAATGACTGTCGCTCACCACATGAGGAGCAATAACCAGCTTCATCTCAGGATGCTCATTGAAATACTTGATAAAAATATCCTCATCCGGTCCCCATGAGCTGCCTGCAACAAAAGTCAACGAATCACCTTTGAACTTCTCCACCAGCGGAAGCTGCTTGGCTTGATGGCAGATATCCAGCACACGGTCAAAACGAGTATCGCCCACAACTGTCACATCGGTCACGCCAATTGTCGCCAGCAATTCTTTGGAAACTTCGTTCTGTACAAACAAATGAGCAAAAGTCCTCAGCACCTCACTATATCTCTTCCCATACCAACGGAAAAAAATCTGATTGGGACGGAAAATGGAAGATACGCTATAGGTGGGAATACCTCTCCTATGCAACTCATTCAAGTAATTCTGCCAAAATTCGTACTTGATAAAAAACACCATACAGGGATTAGCCAATTCTACAAACCGACGGACATTACGCGGAGTGTCGAAAGGCAGATAGCAGACAAGATCTGCCCCCTGGTAGTTCTTTCTCACTTCATACCCTGAGGGAGAAAAGAAAGTCTGCAATATTTTATATTCGGGATGCTCCTTACGGATACGTTCTATCAAAGGGCGTCCCTGTTCGAACTCCCCCAATGAAGCTGCATGAAACCAAATATAACGGGCATTTTTGTCTATCTTGTTACGCAAGATATCAAATACTTCCCGGTGTCCTTTCACCATTTTGGCGGGCTTGGCGCTGAACAGGCCGGCAACCTTCACCCCGAATAGATAAATATAGATGACTAGGTTATAAATCATAACTACCGGCTATTACTTGAGCACTTCCACAGCCCGACGAATGCGTCGCAATGTTTCTTCTTTCCCTAAAACGGCTGAAATATCAAACATATGCGGGCCTTTACCTTCGCCTACCAAGGTTAAACGGAAAGCATTCATTATATTACCCAAGTGATAACCTTTATCTTCTATCCATTTCATGACCACAGCCTCCTGATTCTCCAGCGAGAAGTCGTCCAAGGCCTCCAATACGTCCGCCAACTCCAGCATACGTTCGGGAGAGTCCTCTTTCCAACGTTTTTTACGGGTCTTCTCATCATATTCCGTAGGAGCGACGAAGAAGAATTTGCAAGTTTCCCACAAATCCTTGATAAAACTTACACGATCTTTCATCAAGCCTACCACGGTCACCACTTTATCCATAGGAGCTTCAATGCCATGCTCTTTCAAGATCGGCATGAAAAGCCCGGCTACTTCCTCATTGCTTTTCTTCAATATATATTCATGGTTAAACCATTTTCCTTTTTCAAAGTCGAATTTTGCCCCGGCTTTGCTGCAACGGTGCAGGTCGAAAAGCTTCACCAGTTCATCCAAGGACATCAGTTCCTGGTCATTTCCCGGATTCCATCCCAACAGGGCAAGGAAATTGATAACAGCTTCGGGCAGGTAACCCGACTCACGATAACCGGAAGACACCTCACCGGTCTTGGGATCGTGCCATTCCAACGGGAAAACAGGGAAGCCAAGACGGTCACCATCACGCTTGCTCAGTTTACCGTTACCATCCGGTTTCAACAACAAGGGAAGATGTGCGAACTCGGGCATGGTATCCGCCCAGCCGAAAGCCCGGTACAGCAGGACATGCAACGGAGCGGAAGGCAACCATTCCTCACCACGGATTACATGGGAAACTTCCATCAAATGGTCGTCCACAATGTTTGCCAAATGATAAGTAGGCAGTTCATCCGCCGATTTATATAAAACTTTATCATCCAAAATGGAAGAATTGATCACTACCTCGCCACGGATAATATCATGTACGTGTACATCTTCATTCGGTTCAATCTTGAAACGTACCACATATTGCTTCCCATCGGCAATCAGTGCATCCACTTCTTCTTTCGGCAGAGTCAAAGAGTTACGCATAGACATACGGGTAGAAGCATCGTACTGGAAATTAGAGATTTCCTGACGTTTGGCGTCCAACTCCGCCGGAGTATCGAAAGCAATATACGCCTTACCGCTGTCAAGCAACACCTGTACATATTTCTTATAAATATCACGACGTTCAGACTGACGGTAGGGGCCGTAGTTACCACCAAAGCTGACTCCTTCGTCGAAGTTTATCCCCAACCACTTAAACGACTCAATGATATATTCTTCCGCACCCGGAACAAAGCGATTTGAGTCGGTATCTTCTATACGGAAAATTAAATCTCCACCATGCTGGCGAGCAAACAGATAGTTATACAAGGCTGTGCGCACACCGCCGATATGCAACGCTCCCGTCGGGCTCGGAGCAAAACGAACTCTTACTTTTCTTTCTGACATTGTTGTTTTATATAAAATACGCCGCAAAATTAATCTAAATTTCCCGATTTTTTCGTATTTTGCGCGCAAAAATATACGATTATGAGAAGTTTCAAGACCAACCAACGGTTTTCATATAAAAATTTGATTTATAAAAGCCTTATTTTCATTGCCACAGTATCAGTGATAGTCTACTTTTTACCCAATGAAGGAAAGTTCAACTATCAATTTGATATAAACAAGCCTTGGAAATACGGACTGTTACAGGCATCATTTGATTTTCCGATTTACAAAAACGACATACAAGTACAAAAGGAACAGGACAGCATCCTAGCAGACTATCAACCTTATTTCCAGATAGACAAGGAAGCCGAAAAAAATGTCCTTTCCAAATTAAGGGAGGATTACAACAAGACCTTACGCCATTCACTGCCGGGCACGGACTATGTACGTTATATTGAACGCACATTAAAGGCACTGTATGAGGACGGAATCATTGCCGGAAATGACTTGAAGCGTATGGAGGAAGACAGTATCATTGCCATACGGCTGGTAGACAAGAATGTAGCTACGAGCCGTTTTATCGACCAATTGTACACCGTGAAGGAAGCCTATGAATATTTGCTGAATGCGGATACCACCCACTACAAAAAGAAGATATTACAACAATGTAATCTGAATGATTACATTACACCTAATCTGGTTTATGATGAAGAAAAGTCCGAGGCGGCGCAAAAAGACCTGCTCTCTAATATTTCATGGGCAAACGGCTTTGTGCTGAACGGACAAAAGATTATTGACCGTGGAGAAATTGTTGATGAGCAAACTTACAACATATTGGAATCCTTACGCAAGGAATGGGAAAAACGTAGCGACTCGGTACAAGAGAAAAGACTGACATTGGCCGGACAAATATTATATGTAGGAATCTTCCTGTTCTGCTTCATGGCCTATCTGGAGTTGTTCCGGGCAGATTATTATGAACGGAAAGGAACACTTACCCTGCTATTTGCACTGATTGTGTTCTTCCCCGTCCTGTCTTCCATTATGGTGGAACAGAACTTGTCAAGTATTTACGTGGTTCCATTTGCCATGATTCCGATTATAGTCCGTGTTTTCCTTGACTCAAGAACGGCATTCATGGCACATGTCACTATCATTTTGCTTTGCTCCATCACTTTACGTTTTCCACATGAGTTTATCTTGTTACAGGTAGTGGCAGGAATGGTGGCGATCTATAGTTTGAGAGAATTGTCCCAACGGTCGCAATTGTTACGGACGGCTTTGGTTGTATTTATCAGTTACGCTTTATTATATTTTGCTTTCGAGCTGATTCATGAAGATGATTTGACCAAGCTGAATACGCGCATGTACATCTATTTTATGATCAACGGTATCTTACTGCTGTTCGCTTATCCGTTACTGTTCCTTTTGGAGAAAATATTCGGTTTTACTTCAGATGTGACTTTGGTGGAACTGTCAAATATCAACAATAGCTTGCTTCGGGAAATGTCCGAAGTAGCTCCGGGCACTTTCCAACACTCATTGCAGATGGCAAACCTGGCTGCTGCGGCGGCAAACAAGATTGGAGGTAAAAGCCAGCTGGTGCGTACGGGAGCATTATATCATGACATCGGTAAAATGGTGAATCCGGCTTTTTTCACAGAAAACCAGTCGGGAGTCAACCCGCACAAGAGTTTAAGTTATGAACAAAGCGCCCAGGTTATCATCAGTCATATCACCGACGGACTGAAACTGGCGGAAAAGCATAATCTGCCCAAAGTGATCAAAGACTTTATCAGTACCCATCATGGACGGGGACTGACGAAGTATTTCTACATTTCATATAAAAACGAACATCCTGACGAAGAAGTGGATCAGGAAAAGTTCCGCTACCCCGGTCCGAACCCGTTCACCAAGGAACAGGCCGTCCTGATGATGGCCGACTCTGTAGAAGCGGCTTCACGCAGCCTGCCGGAGTACACGGAAGAAAGCATCAGCACACTGGTAGATAAGATTATTGACACACAGGTATCTGAGGGGTATTTCAAAGAATGCCCTATTACGTTCAAGGATATAGCAACAGTCAAAGCACTGTTTAAAGAAAAGCTGAAAACGATGTATCACACCCGAATCAGTTACCCGGAACTAAGGAAGTAAGCAATCCTGCACAAGCATCTTCCAGTATATCAAGCACGTTCTCGAACCCTTGCGCACCGCCATAGTAAGGGTCGGGAACATAGTCTGCCACTTTGGTGCGGCAATAATCCGTCATGCGATGGATTTTCTTTTCCGTTTCCAGATCGGGAGCACGCTCCATCAGGTCCTCTATATTACGGTCGTCCATGCCGATGATCATATCAAAATGATAGAAATCCTCCGTACAGACAGGACGGGAACGATGGGTCAGATTGTAACCGCGGCGGGAAGCATGCATCCGCATACGGCTGTCGGGCAATTCCCCTCTATGATAACTCAGGATTCCGGCAGAATCCACCTCTATCTCGTGTTCCAGTCCTTTTTTCTTTATGAGAGTACGCATCACTTCTTCTGCCGAAGAAGACCTGCAAATGTTACCGAGGCAGACAAAAAGTATTCTTTTCATATATAATCTACAAATGAAGGTATTCTTTAAATGATTTCACATCACGGTTCATGATCAGCTCTTCAGGAAACCCGGTAAGCTGCAACAATTCATACAAATTATCGTAACGGGCTATATCAAACGAAATATGCGCGTCACTTCCCAAAATGACCGGAACTTCATATTTCTTGCATAAACGGAGAATGGTGAGGTTGTTCTCACGGGCATTGGGTTTGTTACGGGTGGGTTTTAAAGAACTGTTATTTATTTCCAATAAAGTATGGTGTTCTTTGGCTGCCAATACCATCGGTTCAAAATGTAACGCCGCCGTACCGTCTCCGGGGTGACTGATAATATGAATAAAAGGATTGCTGATAACCTGTACCATTCCATGGGTGTTTTCTTCTATCGTTCCATATTCATAACATAAAGAGTGGATACCCGCAATACGGATATCAAGCATCTTCATATAATCCTCGTCCAAATCGAGGTTTCCTTTACCATCCAGAATATTAATCTCAGCCCCCAACAACAGCTCCACCCCATACATCCGGCGGGGAACCACATGCAAGTTTCTAAAATAAATAGGATGGCAAGTACCGGGAACACCGGGCGAATGTTCCGTTATCCCTAAAACCTTCAATCCCTTATCGGCGGCAGCTTGCGCCATTTCTTGTAAAGTACTGAATGCATGCCCGCTGGCAATGGTATGGGTATGTACGTCTAATTCTATCTTCATCTTTATTTTCGTTTATCTTTTCTATTATCGTCCAGTGCATGGACCGGTTACTGTGGATCTACATCATAATATACTAACAACGAACGGAAACGTTCATCTTCCAATATGGCACGTTGTACGGCAAGCAGATAATCACGCACTTTCTTTATAGAAGCATTCTGCTCCACTTTCACAATCATTTTTTTTATAAATAAGGTCTGGATACGGGCCACCGGCGGTTTGTCCGGGCCCAATACCCTGTCGCCCAATCCGGAACGGAGCTGTGCCGCCATGGTATCCGCCGCCAAATCCAGAATATCCTCTTTGCGGTGTTTCAGATATACATAAATCAAACGATAATAAGGAGGATATTTGAACATCTGCCGTTCTGCCAATTGGTCATAATATAACTGCTCATAGTCATTATGCATCACTTGATGAATAACGGGTAAATCGGGCGATTTGGTCTGAAGGATAACCAGTCCTTGCTTATTTTTACGCCCGGCACGTCCTGCTACTTGGGCCATCAGTTGGAAAGCACGCTCATAGCTCCGGAAATCCGGGAAGTTCAACATCGTATCCGCATTCAGAATCCCCACCACACTGACATGATCAAAGTCCAATCCTTTGGACACCATCTGCGTACCAATCAGGATATCGGTCTTGCCCTGTTCAAAATCCGCGATAATTTTCTCGTATGCGGTACGGGTACGGGTGGTATCCAAATCCATCCGGGCGACTTTCGCCTCGGGAAATATCAGTTTTATATCATCTTCTATACGCTCTGTACCGAAACCGCGATGCATCAATTCCACTCCGCCGCACGCCGGGCAGGAACGGGGAACTTGATAGGTATATCCACAGTAATGGCAAGTCAGCTGGTTCAGCCCCTTATGATACGTCAGACTCACATCACAGTTCTTGCATTTAGGAACCCAGCCGCAGGTATGACATTCTATCATCGGAGCGAAACCGCGACGGTTCTGAAACAGGATAACCTGCTCCTTACACTCCAATGCCTCTTTTATCTGCTTGACCAGCGCCGGTGAGAAAGGGCCCTGCATCCGCTTCTGATGCGCCAGTTCCTTGATGTCAACCAGTTCTATATGAGGAAGCCGGATATCTTTATATCTTTCTTTCAATTCTACCAAGCCATACTTTCCCGAGGTAGCATTAAAGTAAGTTTCCACACCAGGAGTAGCCGTCCCCAGCAGCACTTTCGCCTTGAACATAGAGGCCAGCATGATGGCTGAGCTACGGGCATGGTAACGTGGGGCAGGGTCTTGCTGTTTATACGTATTCTCGTGTTCCTCATCTATGATGACCAGCCCCAAGTTACGAAAAGGCAGAAAAATAGAGGAACGAACTCCGAGAATCACATCATAGCTCTTCTCTCCCAACTGTTTCTGCCATATCTCCACCCGCTCAGCGTCCGGAAACTTGGAATGATAAATACCCAGCCGATGTCCGAACACTCTTTTCAAACGCTCAGTTATCTGAGTGGTCAGTGCAATTTCCGGAAGCAAATATAAGACCTGCTTTCCTGTTTTCAGCACCTCCTGAATGAGGTGGATATAAATTTCCGTCTTGCCACTGGATGTAACGCCATGCAGAAGACACACATTTTTCTCTCTGAAGCATTGAAGAATGTTGCCATAAGCCTGTTGCTGCGCAATATTCAGCGGATTAATATCACCGGTATCCGAAATTCCTTTATCCAAACGTCCTATCTCCTGATGATAGACCTCAAAGACTTTCTTTTCGACCAATCCGTTAAAAACGGCCGCAGACCCTCCAGACTTTTCAAGCAGCTCTTTCTTTGTTACTTCCTTTAAAGCATACCCTCTGGCTACCCAACCGGACAATTCCACATACTTCATTAATATCATCAATTGTTTAGGAGCACGTGACAATTCATTGAACAGCCGTTGTAAGTAAGCCTCATCCGCTTCTCCGTTCACCAACCTCACCCTTGCCTCTGTACGCGGTTTGTAATTACGTTTCAGTTCCTCCTTGACAAAGATGGCCTCTTTGTCCAACAAAGACTTGATGACAGTCAACACATTTTTCAGTCCGCTGTTTTTTTCCAACTGGGTTACACACTGTTCTGTATCCCGGCTCAACAAATCCAGAATTTTCTGCTCTTTCTCCGGTAAGGGTGCAGTGGCTTCAAAATCGGGATTATATTCCACCAACGTTTCGCTTTCCAGTTTCATACCCGAAGGGATAGCCGCCTTGTACACATCCTGTCTCTTATACACATCTCCGAGCCCACGAGACCCTAAGACATCTCGT
>ENA-OZVE01000279-OZVE01000279.1-human-gut-metagenome-genome-assembly--contig:-NODE-279-length-10334-cov-10.488082_pt1 | contig 10334 bp, 8 predicted proteins | sample MGYA00243439_ERZ654033 | MGnify/ENA primary metagenome ERZ654033 (study PRJEB26926, sample SAMN06164879) | human gut metagenome | biome: ENVO:00009003; feature: ENVO:2100002; material: ENVO:00002003... | reverse complement strand
CGCGAGCTGGGTTCAGAACGTCGTGAGACAGTTCGGTCTCTATCTATCGTGGGCGCATGAAATTTGCGTGGCTCTGACACTAGTACGAGAGGACCGTGTTGGACTGACCTCTGGTTTACCGGTTGTGCCGCCAGGTGCATTGCCGGGTATCTAAGTCGGGATTGGATAAGTGCTGAAAGCATCTAAGTACGAAGCCAGCCACAAGATTAGATTTCTCAGGGTCGTTGTAGACTACAACGTTGATAGGATGCAGGTGTACAGGCAGCGATGTCATAGCCGAGCATTACTAATTGCCCGTTCACTTTTTGCCTTCCGTGTATGGAGGTATATACGTTCAGCAATGTATGGACACTTTACTTTTTTCTCATCATGTCTGCCTTATTCAGGTGACTACAGCACCGGGGTTCCACCTCTTCCCATTCCGAACAGAGAAGTTAAGCCCGGTCACGCCGATGGTACTGCGTAACAGTGGGAGAGTAGGTAGTCGCCGTTTTCAGAAGAAGCCTCCGTGTCTGATAAGGATACGGAGGCTTTGTTCGTTTATATACCTCCGGAACTGCTCCCCTTAATCCCTGTCATGCGTTGTTGCATACGTATTTTTCTGCTTCTTTTGTCATTCTTTTGTTATCATTACAGAACAAAGTTGGTGTAAAATGAGTTTTTTTTGGAAGAGCAAGAACTTTTCTTCCTTTCTTTCTATTCAATATCAAATGGATTTTTGTAAATTTGGCGTGAATCTAATAGGAAGGGAAAAAATCACGCAATTAATATTGTAATATAAATCATATAATAACTCCTGCAAATATGGAAAACAAGATTCAAGAGCTGACCGATAAGATCTACCGCGAAGGCGTAGAGAAAGGAAACGAAGAGGCACAGAAACTTATCGCAAAAGCTCAGGAAGAAGCCAAGAGAATTATAGAGGATGCTCACAAGGAAGCGGATTCTATCGTGGCTACCGCTCATAAGTCTGCCGATGAACTGGCAGAGAATACAAAATCTGAATTAAAGTTGTTTGCCGGTCAGGCTGTGAATGCTCTGAAGTCCGAAATCGCTACGTTGGTGACGGACAACATTGTGAATGCCGATGTAAAGGCATTTGCTGCAAACAAGGATTATCTTAATGCCTTCATCGTTGCATTGGCGTCCAAATGGAGTGTGAACGAACCAATCGTTATCTCTACTGCCGATGCGGAAGGCTTGACAAAATATTTCGCAGCGAAGGCGAAAGACCTGCTGGACAAGGGTGTGAAGATTGAGCAAGTGAATGGCATCAAAACCTTGTTCTCCGTATCGCCTGCCGATGGTTCGTACAAGGTGAACTTTGGCGAAGAAGAATTTATGAATTACTTCAAGGAATTCCTGCGTCCGCAATTAGTGGAAATGCTGTTCTAAAAACTCCCACAGGATTATGAGTAAATACTATTACTTGGTAGCCGGTTTGCCTGAACTTACTCTGGAAGACAGTAAACTGAGCTATACAGTAGCCGATTTCAAGACGGAACTATATCCTGCCTTGTCGGAAGATGATAAAAAGTTGATAGATTTGTTTTATCTGAAATTCGATAATGCGAATGTCTTGAAACTATTGAAGGATAAGGATGCTGCCATCGACCCGCGCGGAAACTATTCGTCGGAGGAACTGGTGGAATATATCTCACAACTGAAGGATGGCGACGAAGTCTCTGACAGTGTATTCCCATCTTATCTCTCTACGTTCATTTCCGAATACTTCAGCCTGCCTGCCGAGGACGGTTTCTTGTATGAAGACCGCCTGGCAGCGCTCTATTACGCCTATGCTATGGAATCCAGGAATCAGTTTGTGTCTTCCTGGTTTGGCTTCAACCTCACTCTCAATAATATATTGGTGGCGCTCACAGCACGTAAGTTCAAGCTGGACATTGCTCCGCTGATTGTGGGTGATACGGAAGTGTGCGAGGCTCTGCGTACTTCCAATGCCCGTGACTTCGGTCTGGGTACTGAGGTGGATTATCTGGAGCAGCTGGTGAAAATCAGTGAGACGGAGGAACTGGTGGACCGGGAAAAGAAACTGGACCAGCTTCGCTGGGACTGGATGGAGGAGGCCACATTCTTCGATTACTTTACCGTGGAACGTCTGTTTGTCTTCCTGCTACAGCTGGAGATGATAGAACGGTGGATTTCGTTGGATAAAGAGAAGGGTAACCAACTGTTCCGCAGCATTATCGCTGCCTTGAAAGACGAGGTGCAGATACCCGCAGAATTCAGATAAAATAAACAACTAAAAATATATGGCAACAAAAGGAACTGTTAGTGGCGTAATAGCCAACATGGTGACCCTCGTCGTCGACGGACCGGTAGCGCAGAATGAGATTTGTTATATCTCGACCGGAGGAGACAAGTTGATGGCGGAGGTGATTAAGGTAGTAGGTACCCAGGTCTACGTGCAGGTATTTGAGAGTACCCGCGGACTGAAAGTGGGGGCCGAAGCTGCGTTTACCGGACATATGCTCGAAGTAACACTGGGGCCCGGTATGCTTTCGAAAAACTACGACGGTCTGCAAAACAACCTCGATAAGATGGACGGTGTTTTCTTGAAACGCGGGCAATATACCTATCCGCTGGATAAAGGAAGCAAATGGCATTTTGTGCCTTTGGCAAAGGTGGGCGACCAAGTGGAAGCCGCTGCCTGGCTGGGACAAGTGGACGAAAACTTCCAACCTCTGAAAATCATGGTGCCTTTTGAACAGAAAGGTGTGTGCACCGTGAAATCAATTGCAAAGGAAGGTGATTACAGCATTGAGGATACCATTGCAGTGCTGACGGATAGCGAAGGTAATGACATCCGGGTGAACATGATACAGAAATGGCCCGTGAAGCGCGCCATGACCAACTATAAGGAAAAACCGCGTCCTTTCAAATTGCTGGAAACCGGTGTGCGTGTAATCGACACCGTAAACCCGATTGTGGAAGGTGGTACGGGTTTTATCCCCGGTCCGTTCGGTACTGGAAAAACGGTGCTTCAGCATGCCATTTCAAAACAAGCGGAAGCGGACATCGTAATCATCGCTGCCTGCGGTGAGCGTGCCAACGAGGTTGTGGAAATCTTTACAGAATTCCCCGAATTGGTTGACCCGCATACGGGACGGAAGCTGATGGAACGTACGATTATCATTGCCAATACTTCGAACATGCCGGTGGCTGCCCGTGAGGCATCTGTCTACACGGCTATGACGATTGCAGAATACTACCGAAGCATGGGATTGAAGGTACTGCTGATGGCGGACTCCACTTCACGTTGGGCGCAGGCATTGCGCGAGATGTCCAACCGTATGGAGGAGTTGCCCGGTCCCGATGCCTTCCCGATGGACTTGTCCTCCATCATCTCCAACTTCTACGGCCGTGCGGGTTATGTGAAGCTGAACAACGGCGAGTCCGGTTCCATTACTTTCATCGGTACGGTATCGCCTGCCGGTGGTAACTTGAAGGAGCCGGTAACCGAGAATACGAAGAAGGTGGCACGCTGCTTCTATGCCCTTGAGCAAGACCGTGCCGACAAGAAGCGTTATCCTGCCGTAAACCCGATTGACTCGTATTCCAAATATATAGAATACCCTGAATTTGAAGAGTATATCACCAAGCACATCAACGGTGAGTGGATTGGCAAGGTGAATGAAATCAAGACCCGTTTGCAGCGTGGTAAGGAGATTGCCGAGCAAATCAACATCTTGGGTGACGACGGTGTGCCCGTAGAGTATCACGTGACTTTCTGGAAATCGGAATTGATTGACTTCGTTATTCTGCAGCAGGATGCCTTTGATGAAATTGATGCCGTGACCCCGATGGAGCGTCAGGAGGAGATTCTGAATATGGTAATAGAAATCTGTCATACAGAATTTGAGTTCGACAACTTCAACGAAGTAATGGATTACTTCAAGAAAATGATTAACATCTGTAAGCAGATGAACTACTCGAAGTTTAAGTCGGAAGAATACGACAAGTTCCATAAGCAGTTGCAGGAACTGGTTGAGGAACGTAAAGCCTAAGGATGTACTATGTGACTATTTACAATTTACTATTTGCCTTGCGGATGCAGGTGTACGGAGGTTGTAGATAGGAAAATAGTAGAATAGGATGGCAGAGATTTAAATAGTAAATAGTAAATTGCTAAATTGTAAATAAATAGATGGCAACAAAAGCATTTCAAAAAATATATACCAAGATTACTCAGATTACGAAAGCTACGTGTTCGCTGAAGGCAACCGGAGTGGGGTATGACGAGTTGGCGACCGTAAACGGCAAGCTGGCCCAGGTGGTGAAGATTGCCGGCGACGAAGTGACTTTGCAGGTGTTTGAGGGTACGGAAGGTATTCCCACCAATGCAGAGGTAGTATTCTTGGGCAAGGCTCCTACAATCAAAGTGAGCGAGCAGCTTGCCGGACGCTTCTTCAACGCCTTTGGCGACCCCATCGACGGTGGTCCGGCCATTGAAGGCGAGGAGGTGGAAATTGGCGGTCCATCCGTGAATCCGGTGCGCCGTAAGCAGCCCTCGGAACTGATTGCAACCGGTATTGCAGGTATCGACTTGAACAATACGCTGGTGTCCGGACAGAAGATTCCGTTCTTTGCCGACCCCGACCAGCCCTTCAACCAGGTGATGGCGAATGTGGCTCTGCGTGCGGAGACTGACAAGATTATCCTTGGCGGTATGGGTATGACGAACGATGATTACCTTTACTTCAAGAACGTATTCTCCAATGCCGGTGCGCTCGACCGTATCGTCAGCTTTATGAATACCACCGAGAATCCTCCGGTAGAGCGTCTGCTGATTCCGGATATGGCACTGACGGCGGCCGAGTATTTTGCTGTAAACAATAATGAAAAGGTGCTGGTGCTGCTGACGGATATGACTTCCTACGCCGATGCGCTCGCCATCGTATCCAACCGTATGGACCAGATTCCTTCGAAGGACTCCATGCCGGGATCCCTTTATTCGGACTTGGCGAAGATATACGAAAAGGCGGTGCAGTTCCCAAGCGGCGGTTCCATCACGATTATTGCGGTGACGACTCTGTCCGGTGGCGACATTACGCATGCCGTGCCCGACAATACGGGTTATATCACGGAAGGCCAGTTGTTCCTCCGTCGTGACAGCGACATCGGTAAGGTTATCGTTGACCCGTTCCGTTCCTTGTCCCGTCTGAAACAGCTTGTTACGGGCAAAAAGACACGTAAGGACCATCCGCAGGTGATGAATGCCGCCGTACGTCTGTACGCCGATGCCGCCAACGCCAAAACCAAGCTTGAAAACGGTTTCGACCTGACGAACTACGACGAACGTACCCTTGCCTTTGCCAAGGACTACTCCAACCAGCTACTGGCCATCGATGTCAACCTCGATACCACAGAGATGCTCGATGTGGCATGGAGTCTGTTCGGCAAGTATTTCCGTCCGGAAGAGGTGAATATCAAGAAAGAGCTTGTGGACCAGTTCTGGCCGAAAGCAAACTAAATAAATGTACGATTAGACGATTTACGGTTTACGATTGATATTACTGAAATTGTAAATCTGTAAATTGAGAAATTGAGTAGCTTCAGTCGTCTAATCGTAAATCGTTAAATCGTAAATAAAATGGCTATTAAGTTTCAATATAACAAAACCTCGCTTCAGCAACTCGAAAAGCAACTGAAGGTGCGCGTGCGTACACTCCCCATTATTAAGAATAAGGAGAGTGCCCTGCGTATGGAAGTGAAGCGCTGCAAGGGAGACGCTGCCGCGTTGGACGCGAGGTTGGAAAAGGAAATCCAAGCTTACGAAGCCATGTTCGCCCTTTGGAATGAGTTCGACGCTTCATTGATAAAGGTCAGCGATGTTCATCTCGGTGTAAAGAAGATTGCCGGTGTACGGGTGCCGTTGCTCGAGAATGTAGATTTCGAGATACGCCCTTACAGCTTGTTCAATGCGCCCAAATGGTATGCAGACGGGCTGCATTTGCTTAAGTCACTGGCACATACTGCCATCGAGCGTGAATTTACTGTTGCCAAGTTGAACTTGTTGGAACATGCGCGTAAAAAGACCACCCAGAAGGTGAATCTTTTTGAGAAAGTACAGATTCCGGGTTATCAGGATGCTCTGCGCAAAATCAAGCGGTTTATGGAAGACGAGGAGAACCTTTCCAAGTCATCGCAGAAAATCATGAAATCCCATCAGGAGAAAAGGAAGGAGGCAGAGGCATGATTACGAAAATGAAGAAGCTCACGTTCCTTGTGTATCATAAGGAGTACGAAGCATTTCTGGCACAAATCCGGGAACTGGGCGTGGTGCACGTTGTGGAAAGGCAGTGCGGCGAGATGGACGACACCTTGCAGCAATTCATGCAGAAGCGTACGCTCTACAAGAATATGCTTCAGAGCATGCACACCCTGGCAGACAAACAGCCGGAAGAAAAGGTGCATAAAGAGTTGTCGGCCGATGCTCTGGTGAAATTCTACGAGGACTTGCAGGCGCGGATACAAGACTTGAACCAGCAAATTCCCGCCATCGACAAGGATGTGGCGCAGATGGAAGTCTGGGGCGATTTCGATTGGAGAGCCATCCGCAAGCTGGAAGATGCTGGTTGGTTCGTGCAGTTCTATACCTGCCCGGAGAAAGACTATAACGAAGCGTGGGCAGAGGACTACAATGCCATCGTGGTGAAAGAGAACGGCGGACATCTTTATTTCGTGACCGTCACTCCCCAACCGGTAGAACTGGATGTGGAACCGCTCCGTCTACCTTCACTCAGCCTCTCCGAACTGAGCCGGAAGAAAGCCGATACGGAAGAGGCCCTTGTGCAGGCACATGCCGGATTGAAAGAATTCTGCAAAGCGAATTACTGCACGTTGGAGAAGTACAACCTACAGCTCCAGGAAGAGATAGACCTGCTGAAAGTCAAGCTGAACAGCGAACATATGGCAGAAGGTGCCGTAGTGTTGATGGAAGGCTGGATTCCCGAAGACTGCGAAGCGGATGTGAGGAAACTTCTCGATGAAAGCGGCACTTATTATGAGATAAGGGCTGCCAAGCGCGAGGACAATGCTCCCATCAAGCTGAAAAACAACGCCTATACACGCATGTACGAAGTGCTTACCAAAATGTACGGTATGCCCGAATATGCCGAGTTCGACCCGACACCGATACTTGCGCCATTCTTCTCGCTCTTCTTTGCTTTCTGTATGGGAGATGCGGGCTACGGTCTGGTACTGATTGCACTCGGGTTCATTTTGAAAAGGAAGATGTCCAAGTCCATGAAAGGCATGATGAACCTGGTGATTACGTTGGGTATATTTACGTCCGTCATCGGTGCCATATTGGGAACCTTCTTCGGTGTAAGCCTCTTTGACCTGGAGATACCCGCCAAACTGAAGGAATTCATGATTGTGGGTAAGATAGGTGAGACTACCTATGACAAGCAAATGCTGCTGGCGTTGATTATCGGTGCGGTGCACATCTGCATTGCCATGACGGTGAAGGCCGTGGGACAGACCGTTCGTTTCGGCTTCAAGGAGTCGCTCAGTGCCTGGGGATGGCTGTTGCTGGTGGTGGGATTTATCTGCACCGGCGGACTTTCCTTCTTCAAGATAATTTCGGAAGACGTGTCTACGTGGGCATTTATCGTGATTGGCGGTGTTTCCGCCATCGGTATCTACCTGCTGAACAATATCCACCGGAATGTATTTGTCAACATCGGTGCCGGAGTATGGGATACCTATAACATGGCAACCGGATTGATGGGCGATATACTTTCCTACATCCGTCTCTATGCCCTCGGCTTGGCAGGCGGTATGCTTGGAGGCGTGTTCAACCAGCTTGCCTTCATGGTGAACGATGCTGCAGGTCCGGCCCTGGGATGGCTGTTCTGCGGACTGATACTGATATTCGGGCATACGCTGAATATCGCCATGTCTTGTCTGAGTGCCTTTGTACACCCGCTCCGTCTGACATTTGTGGAATACTTCAAGAATTCCGGTTACGAAGGTAAGGGCGAAGCTTATAAACCTTTTACAGTAGTAAAGAAATAAACAAATTAAAAAACAAATAAAAATAGAAACATTATGAATGAAATTTTAGGTTATCTCGGTCTGGGCCTGATGTTGGCCCTTGCAGGAATTGGCAGTTGCTTCGGTACAACTATCGCCGGTAGTGCGGCAGAAGGTGCGTTGAAGAAAGACCCTTCCAAGTCAGCAAGTTATATGATTTTGTCGGCCCTTCCGGCTACGCAGGGACTTTACGGCTTCGTGGCTTTCCTGATGTCTATGGGCAGGGATTTTGCGACAGACGGTCCTTTGATGCTGGGCATCGGATTGGGTGTCGGACTGGTATGTCTGTTCTCCGCTATCCGTCAGGGACAGATTTGTGCTAGCGGTATTGTGGGTATCTCCCAGGGACACGACGTACAGACCAATACAATGTTTTACGCCGCGCTTCCTGAATTCTACGCTATTTTGGCGCTGGTAGCTGCATTGATGGTATAATCCGGATTATAAGAAAATAAACCCCAGGGATTTACAATTGAAATCCCTGGGGTTTTTTGTTTAAATTCCTGGGGCTTCAACTGAAAACTCCAGGAATTCTTTTTTGAAACTTCGGGAATTTTAGACGAAAAATGCATGGATGGGCGAGCCAATGGGGCTTTTGTGGCTAAACTATGACATTCCGCAAACGATTGTTTATGCATATTTAATCAGTTTTTTCGATTAAAAGGCTATTTTTCAAAGAATAATACGTACTTTTGCAGCCGTAATTAAGATAAAGAGATTATAACATAATATGACTAAAGAACTACTTACCCCCGATTACATCTTCGAAGCGAGTTGGGAAGTGTGTAATAAAGTAGGCGGTATCTATACAGTTTTGTCTACAAGGGCAAATACTTTACAGACTAAATTTCGCGATAGATTATTCTTTATAGGGCCGGATTTCTGGCAGGGAAAAGAGAACCCTTTGTTCATTGAGTCTGATAACCTTTGTGCAGCGTGGAAAAAACATGCAGCGTTGAAAGACAATCTTTCCGTCCGCGTAGGTCGCTGGAACATTCCGGGAGAACCTATTGTTATATTGGTTGATTTCCAACCGTTCTTTGCAGAAAAAAATGAGATTTATACAGAAATGTGGAACCGCTATCAGGTGGATTCACTGCATGGATATGGTGATTATGACGAAGCATCCATGTTTGCTTTCGCTACCGGCAAGGTGATAGAGAGCTTCTATCGCTATAATTTGACGGAAACGGACAAAGTGGTGTTCCAGGCACACGAGTGGATGACCGGCATGGCCGCCCTCTATCTTCAGTCTGCCGTTCCCGAGATAGGGACTATCTTCACCACCCATGCCACGTCCATCGGCCGCTCCATAGCTGGCAACAACAAGCCGCTTTACGATTATCTTTTCGCCTACAACGGCGACCAGATGGCGGAGGAGCTGAACATGCAGTCCAAACATTCCATTGAAAAGCAGACGGCCCACTATGTGGACTGTTTCACCACTGTGAGCGAAATCACAAACAACGAATGCAGGGAATTGCTTGACAAGCCTGCGGATGTTGTGCTGATGAACGGTTTTGAAGATGATTTTGTACCGAAAGGCGCCACCTTTACCGGCAAGCGCAAACGTGCCCGTTCCACCATGCTGCGTGTGGCAAACTGCCTGCTGGGTGAGGACTTGGGCGACGATACGCTGATTATCGGTACCAGCGGACGCTATGAGTTCAAGAACAAGGGTATAGATGTGTTCCTGGAATCATTGAACCGGCTGAACCGCGATAAGGATTTAAAGAAGAAAGTATTGGCGTTTGTCAACGTGCCCGGCTGGGTGGGAGACCCCCGCGAGGACTTGCAGAAGCGCCTGAAGAGCAAAAATAAGTTCACCGAACCGTTGCAGTGTCCTTTCATCACCCACTGGCTGCACAATATGACGCACGACCAGGTGCTGGATATGCTGAAATACCTCGGTATGGGCAATCGTCCCGAAGATAAGGTGAAAGTGATTTTTGTACCTTGCTATCAGGATGGCCACGACGGTATCCTCAACAAGCATTATTACGACTTGATTTTAGGCGAGGACCTCAGTGTCTATCCGTCCTATTACGAACCGTGGGGATATACCCCGCTGGAGAGTGTGGCTTTCCGGGTGCCTACCATCACCACCGACCTTGCCGGTTTCGGACTTTGGGTGAACAGCCTGAAAAACCAGCATGGCATAAACGACGGAGTGGAAGTGCTGCACCGTTCGGACTATAACTATTCCGAAGTGGCAGACGGCATCAAGGATACCGTAGCCTTGTTCTCTACCAAGACGGAAGCTGAAATTAAGGAAA
>ENA-OZVE01000224-OZVE01000224.1-human-gut-metagenome-genome-assembly--contig:-NODE-224-length-11241-cov-5.315305_pt1 | contig 11241 bp, 8 predicted proteins | sample MGYA00243439_ERZ654033 | MGnify/ENA primary metagenome ERZ654033 (study PRJEB26926, sample SAMN06164879) | human gut metagenome | biome: ENVO:00009003; feature: ENVO:2100002; material: ENVO:00002003... | reverse complement strand
AAACTCCTCCCTCATCGGTTCTACCGCCTCCTTTTCGCCATTAGAATAATATGAAAAAACGCCCGCCGAGGTTCGCGGACGATGGAGGAAATGCGTCGATGATTTATCTGGACAATGCCGCGACGAGCTTCCCGAAGCCGCCAGAGGTCATTCGGGCGATGGCGGGCGTGGAGGAGAAGATGGGGGCGAATCCCGGACGCGGCGGGCATCGGCTGGCTCTGCGCGCGGGGCGGGTGGTGGAGCACTGCCGGGAGGAAGCCGCTCGGCTGCTGGGTGTGCATCATCCGGAGCGGATTCTGTTCACCGCAAACTGCACTGAAGCGCTGAATCTCGCCATTTCCGGCACGCTGCGGCGCGGCGACGAGGTCATCTGCTCCTACGCGGAACACAACGCTGTCATGCGGCTGCTCGACCGCTACGTTTCGCGCGGGGAAATCACGGTGCATATGCTTGCGCCGGATGAACGCGGTATCCTGTCCCCTGCTTCTCTACGCCGCGTCATCAGCCGCAAAACCGCACTGGTGATCATCGCCCATGCCAGCAACGTCACGGGGCTGATTCAGCCGATTGCACAGCTGGGCGCGGTCTGCCGGGAGCGCGGCGTTCCCCTGCTGGTGGATGCGGCGCAGACGGCCGGGATGGCGGACGTTTCGCCAGACGTGCTGTGCGCAGACATGGTGGCAATGCCGGGGCACAAAGGGCTGCTGGGGCCGCAGGGCACGGGACTGCTTGTGCTGGGCTACGGCATGAACCCTGAACCGCTGCTGCTTGGCGGAACCGGCTCGATGAGTGAGAGCGTCCGTCAGCCGGACATGTTGCCCGACCGCTACGAGAGCGGCACGGTGAACCTGCCCGGCATAGCGGGGCTGTACGCGGGGCTGAAGTTCGTGCGGGCGCACCGAGCGGAAATCGAGGAATACGAGCTGGCGCTGTGCGACCGCCTGCGTGCGCGGCTGCGGGAGATTCCCGGCGTGCGCATCCTCTGCGACGATGGGCAGGCGCATATGGCGATTACGAGCATTGTCGTGCCGGGGCATGACGGCGGGGCGCTGGCGGATGCGCTCGACGCAGCAGATATTGCCGTGCGTGCGGGGCTTCACTGCGCGCCGGCCGTCCACGCGTGGCTGGGAACGCTGCAAAGCGGCGCGATTCGCTTCTCGCCGGGGCTTTACAACACGGCGCAGGAGATGGACGACACGGCGCTGCTGCTGGCGCGATTATTGCAAGCATAAGAAAATCCCTGCACCGTTTGCGTGATGCAGGGATTTTTCTGAATATGCGGTGAAGCCGCTTACCAAGACAGCACTTCGTGACCCGTATCCGTCACAAGCACCATGATTTCCCACTGCGCCGACGGTTTGCCGTCTGCCGTGAAGATTTCCCAGGTGTTGCCCGGATGCGTTCCAACCTCGTCCGTACCCATATTGACCATCGGCTCGATGGTGAAAATCATGCCGGGAGCAAGCGCCATTTCCGTGCCGCGCTTCGTAACATAGCTGACCCACGGGTCTTCGTGGAACTCCAGCCCGCAGCCGTGGCCGCCGATTTCGCGCACGACGCGGTAGCCGTTCGCGCGGGCATGGTCGTTGACCGCCTGCCCAACGTCGCCCAAGAAGCCCCACGGCTTCACCTGCGCCAAGCCCAGTTCGACGCACTCCTTCGTCACTTGCACGAGCTTGCGATTTTCGTCGCTGACGTCGCCGATGCAGTACATGCGGGAGGAATCGGAAAAATAGCCATTCAGGATGGTCGAGCAGTCCACATTGATGATGTCGCCGGATTTCAGCACAACGTTCTTCGACGGGAAGCCATGGCAGACCTGATCATTCACTGACGTGCAGACGCTGTACGGGTAGCCCTCATAGTTCAGCGGCGCGGGAATGCCGCCCATATCGCGCGTCATGGTGGACACGATGTCGTCGATTTCTGCCGTCGTCATGCCCTCATGAATTTGCTTTCCTATTTCGTCCAGCACGGCAATATTGATTTTGCAGCTTTCCTTGATTTTTTCAATCTGCTCCGGCGTTTTAATCATCTTATGCGTCGGAACGATGTGCCCCTGTGCCGCCAGCGATGCAATCTGCTGGTCAAACGCACAGTGGCAACTCTTGTATTTGCGGCCGCTCCCGCACCAGCAGGGGTCGTTGCGTCCCGGCAGATGTGGAAACGAGAAAGCAGGGAAATTCATACACTTTCCTTTCTACGATGGCGCTCAGCGGTGGTCGCCGAGGAAGAAAATCGCCAGCGTACCGGGGCCGGAGTGGGAGCCAATGACTGGGCCGACATACGTCACCAGAACGCCCGCAATGCCGGGAATTTCCGCCTTGATGATGTCCGCCAGCGCGTTCGCCTCATCCTCGCAATCGCCATGGCTGATGAAAATCATCTGCCCTTCCGGGTTGACGATATGCTCCTTGACGCGGTTGGCAAGGATGCGGATGCTGCGGCGGCGACCCGTCACCTTCTCCACAACTGCCAAATGACCTTCCTCATCAACGTGCATAATCGGCTTGATACGCACGAGCGAACCGACAACCGCGCTGGTTGCAGACAGGCGGCCGCCGCGATAGAGGAACATCAGGTCATCGACGGTGAACCAGTGAATCAGGTGCTGAATATGCTCCTTGACCCACTTTGCGTTCTCCTCGATGGGCATGCCCTGTTCGCGGTTCTGCAGCGCATAATGCACCAGCAGACCCTCGCCTGCCGACGCGCATCGGCTGTCAATCACGATGATTTTCTGATTCGGGTACTTCGGCGCAAGTTCCTTCGCCGCGTCCGCTGCGGCGGCATAAGTGCCGGACAGTCCGCTGGAGAACGCAATGCAAAGGACATCTTGACCCTCGTCCAGCAGCTTCTGGAAGCATTCCTCCCACGTCGCGGTATTGACAGCGGAGGTCTTAATCACCACGCCGCTGCGGAGCTGACGATAAGTCTCCTTTTTCGCCACTTCTGACGTTCCCGGAACGGAGGAAACGCCATTGATCGTGCAGGAAAGCGACACGATGTGGAAATCATGCTGTGCCTCCACCCAAGACTGCGGCATGTCAGTGGAAGAATCCGTAACAATATAGTACATTTTTGTCCTCCTGATGTGCTTTGGGGGAGCAGCGCCGCCTGCAGGCAGCGTCCACCTTCGCTTGTCTCCGAATCAGGATGTGCAGATTTGGAAACAAGGCAGCTCTGCGGTCGCGCAAAAAAGGAGACAGAGGCTCTCACCTCTGCCTCCTGCGCAGACACATCAAATAGAAAAGATGCTCCCAGAGTGACGATGCACTGCATGCTTTTCACCCGCTGTTAAAGCAGGTAGGTGTCCTGCCGTCTGCATCTGCCTTCCCCTGGCGTTTTGCAACGGGGGCATGACATAGCCGAACATAGACCCGGACTCCATTTGTAGAAATGTGGGGAAAACCAGCGTGCTGTCAGACACCCCAGGAGCATCTCCCCCTGCCTTTCATTATAAGCAGGAGGAATCGCCGTGTCAAGAGGATTTTGAAATCAAATCAAACGAAATCGCAAACTTCCACGTTTAGAAAGGGTATGTTTGAAAATCAACAGCTTTCTGATGTGGATGATGTCTTCGCCATTCGCGGCTGCTTAGCGCTGCACGCGGCCCGTGCCGGAACCCTTCATCAGGCTCTCGACCTCGGAAACGGAGACGCGGTTGTAGTCGCCCAGAATCGTGTGCTTCAGGCAGGATGCCGCCACAGCGAACTCCAGCGCGGTCTTTTCGTCCGCGTAGGTGTTCAGGCCGTAAATCAGGCCGCCGCCGAAGGAGTCGCCGCCGCCCACGCGGTCAACGATATCGGTGATGGCGTACTTGCGGGAGAGGAAGAAGTCCTTGCCGTTGTACAGGCAGGCAGACCAGTCGTTGTGGTTGGCAGACTTCGACTCACGCAGGGTAATCGCCACGCGCTTGATGTTCGGGTAGGTCTGCATTGCCAGAGACGCAATCGCCTTGTAGTTCTCGATGTTCAGCGCGCCGTCTTCCACGTCGCCCTGAGATTCCGCCTTCAGGCCCAGAGACTTCTGGAAGTCCTCTTCGTTGGCGATAACGGTGTCAACGTACTTGACCAGCTCGGTCATGACTTCCTTGGCGTCCTTGCCGTACTTCCAGAGGTTCTTGCGGTAGTTCAGGTCGCAGGACACATGGATGCCCTTCGCCTTCGCCGCCTTCACCGCTTCCAGAGACAAATCCGCCGCGCCCTGAGAGATGGCAGGCGTGATGCCGGTCAGGTGGAACCACGTCGCACCCTCAAACGCCTTGTCCCAGTCGATGTCGCCGGGCTTAGCTTCCGCGATGGCAGAACCCGCGCGGTCATAGATGACCTTGGAGGGCCGCTGCACAGCGCCGGTTTCCAGATAGTAGATGCCCATGCGGCCGTCCTTGCGGACAATCTTGGTGGTATCAACGCCGAAGCCGCGCAGTTCGCGGATGCAGGCATTGCCGACATCGTTGGTGGGCAGCACGGTCACGAACGCGGTTTCCATGCCGTAGTTCGCCAGAGAAACAGACACGTTCGCCTCGCCGCCGCCGAAGGTCGCTTCAAGGGAGGGAGACTGGAACAGGCGCTCATACGCCGGGGACTTGAGGCGAAGCATGATTTCGCCGAACGTTACAACCTTAGCCATTGGATTTTTCCTCCTAATTTTATACTGGCAAATGATGCCTATGAATTACTTCTGCACCAGATGGAACGCGAAGCCGCCGATTTCGTCTTCCAGATAGATGGCGATCAGCTTGCCGTTCTTCACCACAGCGCTGTCCTCAATGAACTTGAAGCCGCGCTGTTCCAGATGCCACTTCGCGCGCGGGACGCTGTTCGTACCGATAGCGATGTGGCCGTTCGTGCCGCGGCCCTGCTTCTTCATCAGCTCGTAGCCCGTGCCGACGAAGTTGGAGGAGTTGCCTTCCTTGATGGGCCAGCCCATGAGTGCGGAAATCTTCTTCGCCGTCTCCATGGAGCTCTCCGCGTCGGGGCAGTTCAGGCCGATGTGGCGCACTTCAAAGCCGAGCATCTTGTCCACCGCAGAGCGGGTCAGGTCAGTGATGCGCTGCCAGTCCTTCGCAGCCACCGCGTCCTTCGGCACCATCCAGGAGCCGCCGCAGCAGAGAATCTTGTCGAACGCGAGGTAGTCGAGCATGTTGTTCTCGTTGATGCCGCCCGTGGGCATGAACTTCATGTCCGGGTACACCGGCGCCATCGACTTGATGAGCTTCAGGCCGCCGACCGCTTCCGCCGGGAACAGCTTGACAGCCTTCAGGCCGTACTGAATCGCAATCTGCACATCAGACGGATTCGCCGTGCCGGGGCAGACAGGGATGCCCTTCTCCACGCAGTACTTCACCACGTCAGGAGACAGACCGGGGGACACAATCGCCGCCGCGCCAGCATTCACCGCACGGTCGACCTGCTCCGTCGTCAGCACCGTGCCCGCGCACAGCAGTACATCGGGCATGGCTTCATGCACGCGGCGGATGGCTTCCTCCGCAGCCGCCGTGCGGAAAGTGATTTCCGCCACCGGCAGACCGCCGTCAGACAGCGCCTTGCACAGCGGCACAGCGTCGTCCGCATCATTAACAGCAATGACCGGCACGAGGCCAGCCAAAGACAGCTTCTCCAAAAATTCCATGACACATCGTCCTTTCTCTGTGGTCTTACGCGTGCTTGTAAGCGTTTACAAGCAGTCATGCGGATGAAGGAAGGCTCGCTCCCTATCCACTTGACGCACACGAACTGAACCAGTATCATCATACAACGTTTTCTGTCTTCCGTCAAGGGAAAATGCAGCATTTTGCACATTTTTCGCGGAAAAAACGCGCAGACGGGGCGAAAGGGCGCGTCAGGAGCATCTTGCGAAATAACGCCAAGCATGGTATAATAAAATCAGCATGAAAAGAGCGTTCATGCTCTTTCACAGGGAGAGGGATGAAGGATGAGCCAAGTCATTTCGTTCAAATGTCCGTCGTGCGGCGGCTATTTGGTTTTCGACCCGGTCAAGCAGCGTTTCCAGTGCCCTTATTGCGGCGGCAGCTTTGCTGAAAATGAGCTGAAGGAACAGTCCGAGCAGCGACAGCAGGCAGCGGAACAGGCCCGCAGTGCGGAGCCCAATTCGGAGCTGCGTTCCTATCACTGCCAAATGTGCGGCGCGGAAATCGTGACCGATACGACGACCGCCGCAACCCGATGCTACTACTGCCACTCCCCCGTTGTGTTGAACGACCGTCTGACCGACGAGTTCCGCCCCGACGGCGTGATTCCCTTCAAGCTGGACAAAAAGGCGGCAGAGGCGGAGTTCAAATCGTTCATCAGCAAAAAGCGCTTCGTACAGCCGGATTTCTTCTCGCAGGCGCAGATGGAGGATTTTTCCGGCGTCTACTATCCATACTGGTCGTGCGATATTTCCGGCGAAGGCTCGTTTGATGGCGAAGGCACAAACGTCTCTGTCCGCAACGGCGCGAAGGAAACCGTCACCATCACGCGGATTTTCGCCGTCCACCGCGAAGGACGGCTGACCTTCCGGCAGATGATTCGCAAGGCGCTGACCAAGGCGGATGGCAAACTGTCCGACGGCATCCACCCCTATCAAATGGAGGACGTGAAGCCCTACGAATCGGGCTATTTGAGCGGCTTTCTGGCGGAAAAGCGCGATATTGAGCAGGACGCGGCGAAGCAGTCGATGGTGACGGAGGCGAAGGGATACGCCGAGCGGATGTTCACCAGCGTGGAGAACCCCTACAACACGCTGACGGGTCACGCGAAATTCGAGCCGGATTCTGTCAAGACGAAATACCTGCTGCTGCCCGCATGGGTGCTGACCTACAAGCACCGCGCGGACGGCGAACCCTACTACTACATGATGAACGGGCAGACGGGGCGCATCTGCGGCAAACTGCCGATTAACAAGGGCAAGCTGTACGCGGTCGGCGCGCTGATTGGCGGCATCGTGTTCGGGCTGCTGTGTCTGGGAGGTGCGATTCTGTGGTAAAGAAACTGACGTTGTGTCTCCTTTTGATGATGCTCACGCTGACCGTCGCCCTCGCGGACACGCAGGTGCAGGATGACGCGGGGTTGTTCACGGCGGACGAAATCGCCGAAATCAGCGCCATTTGCGACCGCATTGAAAGCGCGTATCAGGTGGATATGTTCGTGCTGACAAGCCAGGACGTGCCGAGTGGGCAGACGACGGCGTACGCGGACGACTACTTCGATTACAACGGTTTGGGGATGGGCGACGACCGCGCCGGGATGCTCTACCTCATCGACATGAACAACCGGCAGTGCTGGATTAGCACGCGCGGCGTGATGATTGACTACATCACGGATGAGCGCGAAGAGGGCATCCTCGACGCGGGCTGGGACGAGATGCTGGATAAGGAATACGGCCAGTCCGTCATCAAGGTGCTGAAGCAGACCGAGAAGTACCTGAAGCAAGGTCGCACAAGCGGTCAGTTCCGCTACGATGAAGTCACCCGCAGACGTCTGACCGAGCTCTATGAGCCGGAAAACACGCTGACGGGCATGGAAATTCTCATTGCGGCAATTGCGGGTCTGGCGGTCATGGGCATCTTCATTGCGTCCGTGAACGGAAAATACAACCTCAAGGGCAGCACCTATTCCTACGACCTGAACGGGTTGGCGAGCGTCAAACTCAGCCGGAATGACAGCCACTTCGTGCGCGAGCACGTCACCCGCGTCAAGCACCCTGACCCGCCGTCGTCCAGCCATGGCGGCAGCAGTCATGGCAGCGGCACGCATGTTTCATCCAGCGGCGCAACCCACGGCGGCGGAGGACGCAGCTTCTGATGCGCACCGCTCGAAAACAGCAATGCAGCAGGGTTCTGCGCAATACCTTCGGCGTCAGCGGCTTTCGCCCCGGTCAGGAGCAGGCGGCTGACGCCTTGCTTGACGGGCGGGATTTGCTCTGCATCCTGCCCACTGGCGCAGGCAAAAGCCTCTGCTGGCAGCTTCCAGCGCTAATGATGGATGAGTTGACCGTCGTCATTTCGCCGCTGATTGTCCTCATGCACGACCAAGTTCGCCACCTGCGGGAGAGGGGTATCCCCAGCGTCCATCTCGACAGCCTGATGACCCCCGCCGAACGCGCCGACGCGCTGAATCAGCTCACGCGCGGTCAGGCAAAGATTGCTTTTCTTGCGCCGGAGCGGCTGAATCACCCGGAGATTCACGCGCTTTGCCAGCAGCGTCCTCCCGCGATGGTCGTCGTGGACGAAGCGCACTGCGTGGTGCAATGGGGCGACGCGTTCCGCCCGTCGTATCAGCAGATTGGGCAGTTCGTCTCGTCGCTCCCCCGCCGCCCGGTGCTGTGCGCCATGACCGCAACCGCCGACAAGCAGTTGCAGCGCGGCATTGTACAGTCGCTGGGGCTGCGGCATCCGAAGCGCATCGTCATGCCCGTAGAACGCCCGAATCTGCATTACAGCGTCCTGCCGACGGTGCACGTCACAGACGCAATTCTCCGCGCGCTGCAAAAAATTCCGGGCAAAGCGGTTGTGTTCTGCCGACTGCGCGCGCGGACGGAATCACTGGCAGAGCGGCTGAACCGCGCTGGAATCCCCGCTGCGGCGTATCATGCGGGGCTAAATCGCGAAGAGCGCAGCCGCGTGGTGCAGGCGTACCTGTCCGGGCGCATCCGCGTCGTGACGGCGACATCCGCATTCGGCATGGGCGTGGATATTCCTGACATTCGGCTGATTCTGCACGATCACCTGCCGACGAACATGATTGACTATGTGCAGCAGTCAGGCCGAGCGGGGCGCGACGGAGAAACCGCCTATGCGCTGCTGCTCTTCTCCCCGGCGGATTTGCTCCGCTTTCACACGCGCTGCCAGCAGATTCGTGTGCAGCACAAACACCGCCCATTCACGCAGTACGCCTTGATTCAGCGCGAATGGCGACCGTACCGCCGCGTGCTGCGCTTCTGTCTGCAAGCACCGTGCCTATCGCAGGGAATCTCCGCCGCATTCGGTCAGAAAAGCGCGCCCTGCGGGAACTGCTCGGCGTGCCGGAGCGGCGCAATCGGCAAGGAAATCCCGAATATCCCGCGGATGACAGTGCAGGAACTGTACTGCTGGATTTTGCAGCTGCATCGGGATGAATTGCATCGGCGAAATCCACATCAAAAGCAGGCGACAAACGCACAGCTTCGCGAAATTGCGGAGACGATGCAGCTGCCGGAGAATCTGCCCGGACGCGAGACGTATTTCCCCTATCTGCGCGCGTTTCAGTCTCATCCATAAAAGAGCCCCGGTATCATGTGCCTAATCAGGCTGATACCGGGGACCTTTCGTATTATTCCGCGGCTTTCACGGCTTCAAACGCCTGCTCCAAGTCCGCAATAATGTCGTCGATGTGTTCCGTGCCGATGGACAGGCGAATCGTGTTCTGCGCAATGCCCTGATCCGCCAGCTCTTCGTCCGTCAGCTGAGAATGCGTCGTCGTTGCCGGGTGAATGACAAGGCTCTTCACGTCCGCGACGTTCGCCAGCAAAGAGAAGATTTTCAGGCTGTCGATGAACTTGTGCGCTTCCTTCTGCCCACCCTTGATGTTGAAGGTGAAGATGGACGCGCCGCCGTTCGGGAAATACTTCTCGTACAGCGCGTGGTCAGGGTGTTTCGGCAGCGACGGATGGTTCACATGCTCCACCTGCGGATGATGTGCAAGGTACGCCACGACCTTCTTCGTGTTCTCCGCGTGGCGTTCCAGACGCAAGGACAGCGTCTCCACGCCCTGCAGGAGCAGGAAGGCATTGAAGGGCGAAATCGTCGCGCCCGTGTCGCGCAGGAGAATCGCGCGGATGTAGGTGACGAACGCCGCCGGGCCGACCGCATCCGCAAAGGACACGCCATGGTAGCTCGGATTCGGATCAGCAATCGCCGGATAATGCCCGCTCGCCTTCCAGTCGAACTTGCCGGAATCGACGATAATGCCGCCGAGCGTCGTGCCGTGACCGCCGATGAACTTCGTCGCGGAATGCACAACGATGTCCGCGCCGTGCTCAATCGGGCGAATCAGGTAGGGCGTGCCGAACGTGTTGTCAATCACCAGCGGAAGGCTGTGCCGGTGGGCAATTTCCGCAATTGCGTCGATGTCGGGAATATCGCTGTTCGGGTTGCCGAGGGTTTCCAGATAAATCGCGCGGGTGTTGCCCTGGATGGCGTTCTCAACCTCGGCGAGGTTGTGCGCATCCACGAACGTCGCGGTGATGCCGAAATGCGGCAGGGTGTGTTCGAGCAGGTTGTAACTGCCGCCGTAAATCGTCTTTTGCGCGACGATGTGGCCGCCATCCTGCGCCAGCGCCTGAATCGTGTAGTTAATCGCCGCCGCACCGGATGCCAGCGCAAGCGCCGCAACACCGCCTTCCAGCGCCGCAATGCGCTTTTCCAGCACATCCTGCGTGGAGTTGGTCAGTCGGCCGTAGATATTGCCCGCATCTGCCAGACCGAAACGTGCGGCGGCATGGGCGGAGTTCTTAAAGACGTAGGACGTGGTCTGATAAATCGGGACAGCGCGGGAATCGGTCGCGGGATCAGGCTGTTCCTGGCCAACATGCAGCTGAAGGGTTTCAAACTTGTAATTGCTCATCGTGATGTCCTCTTTTCTTTTTATGTCGATTTATGTCGATAAGTTTTGAGAAACTGAGGATTTGACCAAAAAATAACCGGGGCTTGTTCTTCGCAAACTCCCGGACAAATGGTCGATGTCAACGACGATATGCTTCGGCTGAGCGGCACGCAAAACGAAGCACTCGACCATACTGCTTTGTCCGGGAGCGTCGCATTCGATTGCCGCACAGTTCTCTCTGATAATTCCGCTTCAGCATCCTGCGCCACCTCCTTGCTTCGTGTTTGCTCAAATCCAACATCATCACACATGATATTCTCTACCATGTCAATAGGTTTTCTGTATTTTGCGTGTATTTTGGAATACAAGAAAAGCCGAAGCATTTCTGCCTCGGCTGATACGATTAGTCCAGATTCTCCGAATGGTGCTTGACGCGCAGACGGGTCAGCGCGCGCGCCAGCTGCGCCTGCGTTTCCAGATACTCGCGGCGGCTCTGCTTTTGCAGCAGGGCTTCGCGCGCCGCGTCCGCCTTCTGCTGATTGCGGATGCGGTCGATGTCCTCCGGCTTTTCCGCCGTCTCCACCAGCACCAGCACATGGTTGTCCTCAATCTTGATCCTGTCTCTTATACACATCTCCGAGCCCACGAGACCCTA
>ENA-OZVE01000222-OZVE01000222.1-human-gut-metagenome-genome-assembly--contig:-NODE-222-length-11269-cov-5.233280_pt1 | contig 11269 bp, 8 predicted proteins | sample MGYA00243439_ERZ654033 | MGnify/ENA primary metagenome ERZ654033 (study PRJEB26926, sample SAMN06164879) | human gut metagenome | biome: ENVO:00009003; feature: ENVO:2100002; material: ENVO:00002003... | reverse complement strand
GACGCATAATAAGTGTACTTATTTCTCGCCTGTGATTCACCTGCGAATGCCGCCATAAGATTTTTTTCGGTTTTTGAACCTTTAAGTTCTGCCATAGCTTTTACCTCTTTCTATTAAAAATAATATATTTGCAATCGAAATTTCTTCCGAAAAGCAAGACAAAGTATTTAGGCAAGCGATAATAATCCGAACTTACCTACGGTTTAGCCGCGGTATTTTCGTATGCGCTGCCCTCAAAAACATTCCGATCCGCAAAGGCGCGGTTTATAGTGTTTAATACATTCTTTTTGTCCGCCGACCACAAGGGCGACACCAAAAGGCTCTTCGGCGCGTCTCCGGTGAGGCGGTGAATTACCGTTTGCGGCGGCAAAATCGGCAAAATTTCGCACAAAATATCGACGTATTCGTCTAAGGTAAGCGTTTTAAATTCATTTTCGAGATACATTTTTTCAAGTGCGGTTCCCCGGAGCACGTGCAAAAGCTGTAATTTTATACCGTCGGAATGAACCTCAGCTATATGGCGCGCCGTATTTTTCATATCCTCGGTCGTTTCATGCGGCAAGCCTATTATCATATGCGTCACAACATTCACGCCGATGCCTTTAAGCTTATATACGGCTTCGTCATAAACACACAGCGGATAGCCCCTTCGTATAAGTTTTCCCGTTGCCTCATTCGAGGTCTGAAGCCCAAGCTCGACGAAGACAGGCTTTATTTTATTTAATTCTTCCAATAGCTCAACTACATCGGGCGGCAGGCAATCGGGTCTTGTGCCTATCGACAGAGCCGCTATGCGTTCGTCCTCGACAGCTGTACAAAACAGCTTTTCGAGATACGGACGCGGTGCATAGGTGTTTGTGTAGCTTTGAAAATAGGCTATAAATTTCTCCGCTTTAGTCTTGCCGCTTATACGGGATATAGCATCGGTGATTTGTGTCTCTATATTGCCGGTATATCTTTCCGCGAAGTCTCCGCTGCCGCCCTCGCTGCAAAATATACAGCCGCCTGTTCCTTTTGTCCCGTCGCGGTTCGGACAGGTCATACCGCCGTCAAGGGCTAATTTATACACCTTTTCGCCGAAGGTATCCTTAAGATAATCGTTTAACGAACGGTAGCGTCTCATTTTTCTTCCTGCGGCAATGATTCGTAATAAATATCATTTGAAATCAGCGTATCAATATTTTCGAGAGACGAATTATATGCCGCGCGAAGCTTTGAAACGGCGGCCGGCACGCTGACTGAATAGATAGGCTCGGCACCGTGCTCGTAAATTTGCTTTGACGTCTCGTATATGTCATCTGTCTTTCTGAGCCCGGCAAGATATACGTCTACACCGTTTTTGTGGCACTCGTCGCAAAATTCGGGAAGCCCAAAGGAGCCGCCCGCGCAGGGTGCCGAGCCCGTATGATATGTAACATTAACAACCGCACAGACATTATCATGCTTTATGCGAAGCTCGGAATAGTCAAGCCCCGGATATGATTTTAAGAGCACCACTCTTCCGGACAGCTCGAACTCTCCGTCCGTTATACCGGAAAGAGGCTTTGAAAGCTCCTCCTGAGACGGCAAACGCGAATCATTTGAGAATATAATTTTACCGTCCTTGAATTCTGCCAAAACGGCATCGCCGAGCGAATGGAAATCGTCGTGAAGGAAGTCGGCTTCGGTGAGCCTTGTAGCAAGGTGAATATATGTTTTGCCGTCGCTGTTTTCGTATGGGACAAAGAACCCCCTACCGCCGGCTTTAAGATATTCCACGGCGGCACGGAAATTTACAAACGCGTTGCTCTTCGGGTGCTTAAGAGGATAATTCGCTCCGACAAATCCCACGGGAATAGGGAGACTGCGGCACACCATTGCCGCAAGCGACGACGTATATGCGAGCGTATCGGTTCCGTGCAGAACGATTACGCCGTCATATTTTTCGGTATCAACCGCAAGCAGCCTGTTTATAAGCTTTTCGTAAAAAGGCTCGGTGACATTTTCGGAAAGAATATCCGAAACGCTCTCACAGTCAAATTCCGCCACGTCCTGAAACGAGGACTCATAGAGCAGTACAAGCAGGGCCGTTGCGTTTTTGTCGGGTGACATAACCCCGTCCTTTGTCGCAGAGCCTATTGTTCCGCCTGTTGACAACACAAGTATTTTCATATTTTTACACCTTCGTTTAGCTTCTGTATTTCTCTTTTGTAATCATCAAAATCCATAAATGAATTTATGAGCTTCAGCATAGAATTAGAGGAGAGATGCTCCGGCAAATCAAGCTGTTTTAAAAACCTTGCTCTTTTTTCGGCACTGTCTTTGCCGCCGGAAAGACCGTCAAGAAAAAGGTCGGTCTTAGTAACAGACCGTATTTTTTTAGGGGATTCGGCATCGACGTCAAACTTAACGCCCGCTTTTTTGAGAGCATCTATTATAACGTCGCTCTTTACGCCCTCGACGCCCAATTTTCCCTCTTTTGACGGTTCGCTCTTGCGTTTTTCCTTTCCGAATATGTCGGGAATATACACGTTTATGAGCTGCTCTTTCGGAACGATTCCGTTTAAAAAAGAACGTATCGTAAAGCCTGCCGAATCGCTGTCCGTCAAAATAAGTATACCCCTTGTTTCTGCTAAGCGGCGTATGAGCTTTTGCTTGTTTTTATCCTTAAATATTCCGAATCCGTCTGTTTCGATTATCAGGGTATCAAGTATATTTGATACCTTTATTTTGTCATATTTGCCCTCAACTATGACGGCTTGCTTTATTTGTATCATTTACTGTTCACTCCGAAGCAGCTCAACAAGCAGCTTTTCGAGAATTATTTTTTCGTCGGTTACTCTGATTTTGAGTTTTCTGTCCGCTTCATTTAACGAATCGAGATTTTTACGCAGAGTCTTTATGCTTATATTGCGGCTGTCGTAAGAGGCATTGCGAAGCCTGAATTCCCTGCCGCGGTAATTGTAACAGCTTGCGGCAAAATTCGCTTTTTCTCCCGATGACACGGCAACCTTGGCGCGGTACATATCGACGAACGCCATTATCATAGTGCCTAAAATCAGCTCCGGCTTTTCCTTTTCCGCAAACAGCTTATGAAGAACCGAAAACGCCTTTTTGCCGTCGTTTTTCGTTACAGCCCTTGACAGGTCAAACACGCTTGCTTCAAGTGATTTTACGCACACCTCGTCAATGTCCGTTTTTGTTATCTGATCCCCGTTTTTGAAATTGCACAGCTTATCGGTCTCGTTTTGCAGAATCGTAAGGTCGTTTCCGCTTGTCTCTATAAGATATGCCGCCGTCTCACGGTCTATATTGCAGCCGCGCTTTGCGGCACCCGACATTATAATTTTTGTAAGTGACGTAACATCGAGCCTGTCAAAGCATATCTCCGCTCCGTATTTTTGAAACTGCGCAATGATGCTTTTATATTTTGCGTTACGTTTTGCATCTACGCTCACCGTGTCTTGTAAAAATATTATCACGGTACTGTCGGGAAGCTCCTTGAGAAACGATTCAAATGCGCTTTTATCCGATGAATATATTGAATCCAAGGGGTAATCCTTAGCTACAACGCAGGCATATCCGCCGAAAGCCGGAAGAGTTTCCGATGCGGCGCGCACTTCTTCAAAGGTACTGCCCTGCGAATAATCGAATCGCTTTAAGTTAAAGCCCTCCATACCCGACGCAACGCATTTTGAGGCTATAAGCTCCGAATAATAATGCTTTAAATAATCCTCTTCTCCGTATATTAAATATGAACGCTCAAATTTTTCTTCTTTCAGCTGCGCTTTGAGCTGTTTTGTGTCAAGACTCGGCATTATGCCATCCTCCGGTATGTCATTTTTCCGTTATGGGACAAGGTAAAAAGCACCGTCCCGTTTTGTGAAGTCAATATAACCTTTTGTGACGGTAAATCCCCTATATCGGTTTTATCGGTTGAAACAAGTATTATATCGGATTTTTCGTATCCTGTAATCCCGCGGCAAATTAAAAGCCCCGCATCCGAGCCGTCATTGACGTCGCCGAATGTTATTTCCGATAAAGAGTCACCAAAGAAAACATAAACTCGGCTGTCCTGTACGGTGATTTTAAGCTTACCGTCGGTAATTTCCACAGAATTTCCGTTCAAAGAAACAACGGAATCAAAGGAAAAGCCGTCTTTTATGCGGTCGGTTGCCGTAACCGCCGACGATATCCGGTATGTCTCCTTTACGCGTCTCACACCGGAAAGGCTTTTCTCGCTGTCCTCAGGTAAAATGATATAATCTATATTCGAGCTTCCCAATGTATTTATTATATCACAAACCGCCGAGCCTGAAAAGTAGTTACCGCCGCAGCCTACGACATAAGTTTTATATTTGTACTTCATAACAACGGCAGATCCGTCGCCCACCGACACGGCAGCAATGCACAGTTTATTGTTTTGCACCGTTGAAACTACGGCTGCGGATAAAAATATCATACAGAAAAGTGTAATGGCAATTCGCTTTACAACCGTTTTGTTTTTGTATCCGAGCAGCAAAACGACTGCAAAAACAATAAGCGCTGCGGCGATACTGATTCTTGTGAAAATCGAGTCTATCGGTAGCAAAGCGTGGTGAAATTCCGATATTTTAACAGCTGTTTCCGTGAGATATTTCGCCGTAATTCCCGATAGCAAAACAAGCGGTTTTCCTATAATATCAAGCTTTATGAGCATAAAAAGTGCCCCGAGTCCGCCGCTTGTCATACAAACGGAGCCAACGGTAACCATAAGCAGATTTGAAAGCACGGATACTGTTGAGACGGTCGGCAGGCTGACGGCAAAGACAGGCAATGATGCTGCCGTTACCGCTAAGCTCACAGCTATGAGAGACGATACGGATTTATACGCCGTTGTAAAGATATTTTGCTTTACATTAGCTATCAGTCTGTCGAGTGCCCGTGACAGCGGCTTTAAGAAGTACATCATACCGAGCGTAGCGGCAAGCGACAGCCACAGGCTTAAAGAGGTACTCATATACGGATTAAATACGAGCAATAAAATAAGCGAAAGTCCTATTGAATTCAGAGAATCAGCCTCTCGCTTGAACAAATCGGCAGCAAATACAAGACCTATCATAGTGCCTGCTCTTACAACGGGAGGGTTCATTCCCGTGAGTATTGCGAAGAAAATAATGAACACGATTGACGACGCAGAAGAGATACGGCGCGACACACGCAGCTTTCGCATAATCATATACAAAAGCGAGGACCACACACTTAGGTGAAGCCCCGAAACGGCAAGCAAATGCGAAACTCCGGCTGCCGAGAACGCCGTAGTAACATATCGGGGAATATTCGACTTGTCACCGTAGCAAAGCCCTGCCACAAGTCCGCCGTATGTGTTCGGCAAAAGGCACAGTGTCTCGCTTGTCAATTTTTGACGAAGCGCAAGCAACATAGTGCCGATGCTTTTCTTTTCTCCTCTTTTTATGCTTATATTTTCCGGTGAATGCGCGCCGAGAAACAAAGATTTTGACTTATAGTATTTGAGTATTTCATCGCTGTCGCCGCCTAAGAGGAATGCTTTTGCCGAAAGGCTGACCTCGTCCGTCACGTCTATACAGAGCGGAGTTTTTGATACCACGCGAAATGACAGAGAGCTTTTTTCGCCGTTCACCGTATCCGCTTTCAGCACATAATAAAAGCTTCCGTCCTTTTCGTACGGCAAATCCGAGAGGGTGCCGCTAATGATTACTTCTTTGCCGTTTAGCGGCTTTGCTTTGCCTAAATAGTATGCGTCAGGAGCAAAACGGCAACCGCCGCGCTGAGAGCCGCAAAAGGCAAGGTTTTATCTCGCCTCACCTTTTTAATACACATAAAAACAACAAAAGCGATAAGCGCAGCCAAAAGCACTGCGCTTATCGCTTTATCATTTGAACCGCTCAATACAAGAAGTGTAAAGAGCATTGTAAATCCCGTAACTGCAAGCGGCCGTTTCATAATCAAACGAGTCTTTCGCCGAGATTACCTCCGCTGAGAACGTGGAAATGAAGATGCATCACCGTTTGACCGGCACCCTCGCCGCAGTTGTTTATAATGCGATATGATGAGAGGCCGAGTTGCTTTGTAAGAGAGGAAATCACCTCAAAAATGTGCGCAACAACAGCGGAATTTTCGCCTGTTATCTTATCCGCTCCGCTGATATGCTGCTTCGGGACGACGAGAAAATGCGTATCCGACTGCGGATTTATATCATAAAACGCATAGCACAAATCGTCTTCATATACTTTTTTTGACGGAATTTCTCCGGCTATTATTTTGCAGAAAAGGCAATCTTCCATTTTAAACCCTCCGTTTAGGCAAGCAATAATAAATCCGAACCCGTTTTTAGGCTGCAGATTTTTCGCATAGCCATGTTAAAATACTCGTTAATCCGACAGGATTAACTGCGTTTTTGCCTCGCTCTGCATAAAAATCTGCCAAGCATAAAAATCAGCGACCTAAAATGAGCTGATTTTCGAGTGGAGTTTCATGCGGAGGATGCAGTGAGGCTGACGCCTCACAAAGACGACAAGTTAAAATACGCCGAAAATACGCCATTTTAGGCGAGCTCGGATTATTATCGCTTGCCTAAAAGCATAGCGCCGACTATTTCGGAAGCCTTTTTAAGAGCTTCCGGTATTTTTGAATCGTCTTTGGCACCTGCCATGGCACTGTCGGGTTTTCCGCCGCCTGCACCACCTGCAACGCGTGCTACCTCGCGAACTATATTACCTGCATGAGCTCCGCACTCTATGGCTTTTTTACCGACGCGGCAAGCGAACGACGCTGTGCCTTTTTCGGCATTTTTGCCTGCGAACACGGCGATAATATCATCTCCGCTTTCAAGTGCTTTGTCGCAAAGCGAGCGAAGAGCATCGGCTCCGGCTTCGCCTATATCGGCTGTGACAAGGCGTACACCGCCTATCTGCTTTGCATCTTTCATAAGGTCGGCAGTTTTCGATGCTGCAATCTCTGCCTCCAAAGACGATATTTCGCGTTCCTTTTCTTTAAGCTCCGCAGAGAGAGCCGCGGCACGGGACGCCAATTCATGATAATTTGTAAGCTTAAGGTTTTTGGCGGTTTCGGCAATAAGCTCATTGTTCTTGTCAATGTATTTCATAATATTATTGCCCGTAACAGCCTCTATTCTGCGGACGCCCGACGCTACCGATGACTCGGATACTATTTTGAAGAGCCCTATTGATCCGGTATTTTTAACATGGGTTCCGCCGCAGAACTCGACAGAAAAATCATCTGCCTTTACAACTCTTACGATATCGCCGTATTTTTCGCCGAATAATGCCATTGCGCCGAGCTTTTTAGCCTCGTCAATCGGCATTTCGCTTGTAACAACCGGCACGGCCGACATTATTACTTCGTTTACGGTATTTTCAACCTTTCTGAGCTCCTCCGCCGAGAGAGCCGAGAAATGAGTAAAGTCAAATCTGACAGCCTCGCTGTTTACAAGCTGGCCTGCCTGCTCAACATGAGTGCCGAGTATTTTACGCAGAGCCGCCTGTAAAAGATGCGCCGCGGTATGGTTACGCATGGTGGCTTCACGTACAGAACGATTTACCTCAGCGTGAACCTTGTCGCCGCACGATACAGTCTCGCCGTCCGAGATGTAGCCGTGGTGAAGAACTACGCCCTCATGTGTTTTAGTGGTGTTTTCAACGGTAAATTCAAATCCGTTGCCCTTGATAACGCCGACGTCGCCGACCTGACCGCCGCTTTCCGCATAGAACGGAGTTTCGGAAAGCACAAGTGTTATATTGTCATCTTCCGTTGCAGCCTGTTTCTTTTCGCCGTCAACTACAACAGCGAGTATCTCGCTGTCGCCCGAAAGAGTTTCATAGCCGACGAACGGGGTTTTATCCATTCCCTTGGTGGCATTGCCCGAGCTCTTCCAAGCCTCTGCGCCTGCGTCCTTGTGAGCCTCGCGAGCTTTTTTGCGAGCCTCGGTCATAAGAGCCGTATACTCCTGCTCGTCAACGGTCATACCCTTTTCGTCAAGAATGTCCTTTGTAAGGTCAAGCGGAAAACCATAAGTGTCGGAGAGCTTAAACGCATCGGCACCGCTCATAACCTTACCGTCGGTGGTTTTAACCATTTCCTCGAGCATATTAAGACCCGTATCAATGGTCTTTGCGAAGTTTTCCTCCTCCGCTTTAATAACATTTATGATAAAGTCGTGCTTTTCAAGTAGACTTGGGTAAGCTGTATCGTTCTCTTTAATAACCGTCTCGGCAACCTCATAAAGGAAGGGTCTGTCAATACCGAGCAATCTGCCGTGGCGTGCTGCGCGGCGCAAAAGACGTCTTAAAACGTAGCCTCTGCCCTCGTTTGACGGCATAACACCGTCGGATATCATCATTGTGGTGCTTCTTACGTGATCTGTTATAACACGAAGAGATATATCCTTTTTCTCATCATCGTGATATTTCACGCCGGCAATTTTCATAATGTGCTTCATTATATTCTGAACCGTATCGACCTCAAAGAGGTTGTCAACGTCCTGCGATATGCAAGCGAGTCTTTCAAGGCCCATACCGGTATCTATATTGGGATGCGCAAGACGCGAGTAATTGTTGTTACCGTCATTTTCGAACTGAGTGAATACGAGGTTCCAAAATTCGATATAACGGTCGCACTCACAGCCTACCTTGCAGTCGGGCTTGCCGCAGCCGTACTTTTCGCCGCGGTCATAATATATTTCCGAACACGGTCCGCACGGACCTGCTCCGTGCTCCCAGAAGTTATCCTCCTTGCCGAAACGAACCATGTGCGACGGGTCAACGCCTATATCCTTAGTCCATATATCGTAAGCCTCGTCATCATCCTCATAAACGCTGATATAGAGCTTTTCGGGATCCATCTCCAATACCTTGGTGCAAAATTCCCATGCCCACGGAATTACCTCGTGCTTAAAGTAATCGCCGAACGAGAAGTTGCCGAGCATCTCAAAATACGTTCCGTGACGCGCGGTTTTGCCGACATTTTCTATATCGGGCGTTCTTATACACTTTTGGCAAGTTGTTACGCGCTTACGCGGAGGCGTTTCCTCGCCCGTAAACCACTTTTTCATGGGAGCCATACCGGAGTTTATAAGCAAAAGGCTCTTATCGTGCTGCGGTACGAGCGAAAAGCTCGGCAGTCTCAAATGGCCCTTGCTTTCGAAAAAGCTGAGGTATTTTTCTCTTAATTCGTTAAGACCTGTCCATTCCATACTGTAAAAATCTCCTTAACGTGTCGCGGGTCTTATCCGTTTAAGCGAAACGGCTTAAACCTTACGGCACACTTATCAACATAATAAAAAATTATACATTCAATAGCCGTTCTTGTCAACCTTGACGCGGCTGTGCCGGTTAAAAAATAAGGCTTGTTTTACTGTGTGTTTTCATTTATAATTTAATATATGTGCTATCGAATATTATCATTTGGAGGGTTTTAATTGTTAACTGATATCGAAATAGCAAAACAGGCCGACATTAAGCCTATATCCGACATTGCCGAAAAGCTCGGCATCAGTGCCGACGAGCTTGAATTTTACGGCAAATACAAAGCGAAGCTTCCGCTGTCGCTGCTCAAAAAATATGAAAACAAAGAGGACGGCAAGCTCATACTTGTAACAGCCATAAATCCGACGCCTGCAGGCGAAGGAAAAACCACCGTCACGGTAGGTCTCGGCGAAGCGATGAACCGCATAGGCAAAAAAGCCGTAATAGCCTTGCGTGAGCCGTCTATGGGCCCTGTTTTCGGAATAAAGGGCGGTGCTGCCGGCGGCGGTTACGCTCAGGTAATACCGATGGAGGACATAAATCTTCATTTCACGGGCGATATGCACGCTATAACGGCCGCAAACAATCTTTTGTGCGCGATAATCGACAATCATATTCAGCAGGGAAACGAGCTTCGCATCGACCCGAGAAGGATTCTCTTCAAGCGCTGCCTTGATATGAATGACAGAGCGCTGAGAAATGTTGTGATAGGTCTCGGAGGCAAGGTAAACGGCGTACCGCGTGAGGACGGCTTTATGATAACGGTGGCAAGCGAGATTATGGCTATACTCTGCCTCTCTTCCGGAATCAAAGATTTAAAAGATCGCCTCGGCTCAATACTCACCGCATACACATACGACGGTACTCCCGTATACGCAAGGGATTTGAATGCAGTCGGTTCAATGGCGGCTCTCTTAAAAGACGCAATAAAGCCGAATCTTGTACAAACACTCGAAAACACTCCCGCTTTAATGCACGGCGGACCGTTTGCCAACATAGCACACGGCTGTAACTCGGTAACCGCCACACGTCTCGCGCTGAAGCTCGGCGACTACTGCATAACCGAGGCCGGCTTCGGGGCAGACCTCGGTGCCGAAAAGTTTCTCGATATCAAGTGCCGCTGTGCAGGCCTCAAGCCCTCCTGCGTTGTAATAGTAGCCACAATCCGCGCGCTGAAATACAACGGCGGCGTACCGAAAACCGAGCTGTCAAAGGAAAATATCGTCGCTCTGAAAAATGGTATCGTAAACCTTGAAACTCATATTGAAAACATGAAAAAATACGGCTTACCCGTTGTGGTTGCGATAAACCGTTTTGCGACGGATACCGAAGCGGAAATCGAAACGATAGAAGCTTTTTGCAAGGAAAAAGACGTCCCGGTTTCGCTTACGGAGGTATTTGCCCGCGGCGGAGAAGGCGGAAAGGAGCTTGCCGAAAAGGTCGTTAAAACGATTGAGACAAAAGAAGCTCACTTTAAGCCCATATATGACGAAAAGCTTTCGATAAAGGAAAAGCTGAATGTTCTTGCAAAGGAGATTTACCGCGCCGGAGATGTTGTATTCACCTCGAATGCGGAAAAAGCAATTTCCGAAATTGAAAAGCTCGGCAAAGACAAGCTCCCGATTTGTGTTGCGAAAACGCAGTATTCTCTGTCGGACGACCCGCAAAAGCTCGGCAGTCCGAAGGGCTTCACACTCACGGTACGCGATGTCCGCCTGTCGGCAGGCGCCGGATTTATAGTGGCTCTCACAGGAGACATAATGACAATGCCGGGACTCCCGAAGCAGCCTGCGGCGTATAAAATAGACGTTGACGACGACGGGAATGTGTCGGGGCTTTTCTGATAACCCACATAGCCAATCGGAATTCGTATTTATAACAAAAAGACGGCTGTAAGAGCTTCGGTTCTTACGGCCGCTTTTGTTTTTATGGGCAACAAAAAAAGGTCCGCTTACGCGAACCTTTTTCATCGGTTGAATTATGCCTTAGCTTCCTCTTTTTTGTCA
>ENA-OZVE01000203-OZVE01000203.1-human-gut-metagenome-genome-assembly--contig:-NODE-203-length-11587-cov-8.995144_pt1 | contig 11587 bp, 8 predicted proteins | sample MGYA00243439_ERZ654033 | MGnify/ENA primary metagenome ERZ654033 (study PRJEB26926, sample SAMN06164879) | human gut metagenome | biome: ENVO:00009003; feature: ENVO:2100002; material: ENVO:00002003... | reverse complement strand
AGATGTCTTAGGGTCTCGTGGGCTCGGAGATGTGTATAAGAGACAGATATACATCCGTCCTTGAATACGGGCTCTATTCATCTTCCTCTTTAATGAATTGAGGGGCTCAACGTCTCCAGCTGTCCCGTCAGCTTCAGCAAAGTCAGATTGGTTATCCGGTAATTGTAGTGGGCACTGATATAGTTGTTTTGGGCTTCGCTCATCCGCATTTCGTCCTGCAATACTTCGGTCATTGAGGCGATTCCTTCCCGATAACGGTCCATGGTGACGGTATATACATCTTCGGCAAGCAGATAATTGTCCTTCTGCTTCTTAAAGTTACGTTGGCTGTTCATCAGGTCATTGGTGGCATTCAGATATTGTGTCTGAAGATTTTTTCGGGTATTCTCTTGGGCGAGCTTGATGTTCTCTATGTCAATGGTTGCCTTGCGCATCTTGTAGCGTTTGTCCAGTCCGTCGAAAATGGGAATACGCAAGGAGAGTCCCACTCCATAGGAGCGATACCAATGGTTGGAAGGGCCGGAATGGAACCAATGGTAAGCTTTGTCCGTATAGGCAGAGAACATCCAGCTTCCCGTCAAGCTCAAGGAGGGGATGTAACCGTTGCTGACTATTGTTTTTTGTTGCTCTGCGAGTTGTTTCTGTGATTGCAGCAGCTGTAGTTCATATAGTGTTTCAGATAGCCCGGTGAGTGCTGCGGGCGTAATCATTTCTGTATTCACCGGTACCAGTGCTATATTTTCTTCTGCCGGATAGTCGATGATGTATTTCAGTAGGTTCAGTTGCTGTTCCATCATGGCTTGTGCGTTGTCGTGTTGCACCTTGAGGTTCTCCAGGTTGATGTTGACGCGTTTCACATCTACTTCCATAGCCATACCGTTGTCATAGAAGGCCTGAGTGATATCTCTCAACTCTTCCAGGCGAGTGATGTTGGCTTTTATCAAAATAATCTGTTCAGCTGTAACCTGTCCTAGGTAGTACATTTGACTAATTTGAAGGATGAGGTCTTCTCTTGCCTTTTCATAAGAAAGACGATTCATCTCATCCATGGTTTTAGCTATGGACAGAGTGGTGTAGAGTGTTTGGTTATAAAGTGGTATCTGCAGCTGTAATCCGAAGTTGGCGTTGTATTGTAAGGTTTGGGTTACATTGTAGGGATTGCCGTACGCTGAGCCGTCAGTGACGGATACGGGTGGATCGATGTTGTCGTTATAGTTGGCAAAACCATTGATTTGGGGCAGCAGTTTGGCTCGATTCTCAGAGATGCCGTATTTCCCTTTTTGTATTTCCTTCCGTTTGCTTTGCAAGGACAAGTTGTTTTCGATACCTATTTTGAGGCAGTCCTCCAAGGTTAGGGTATCTTGTGCTCTTGTACCTAGTGCAAGCAGACACAGAAAGGAAAATGTGAACAGTTGTCTTTTCATAATAGTCACTTGATATTTGCACACAAAGTTAGTGGCTTAAAATGCAAGAGGACTATCCATATATCAACTGTTTGTATTCATATTTTCCTTTTTACTATAATTTGAAAACAAACCATAGTAAAAAACGAGTATTAAAAACAAAAAAGACCGCCAAGAGTGGAAGCCTCCTAACAGTCTAAATCTTCTTTGTAGCGGGACCCGGGATTGAACCGGGGACCTCATGATTATGAATCATGCGCTCTAACCAGCTGAGCTATCCCGCCATCATTTCTCGATTGCGGGTGCAAAGATATAGCTTTTATTTAAATTGCCAAAACTTTTATGGATATTTTCTGCTTTTTCTTTTGCTGATAGGGTGCTGAAGTGGTTTGCAGTACTTTTTATTAAAAGTCTTTGTATAACATTATCAATGAATTAGGGGTGTATGGAAAGGGAGGTATAAATAAATTTGATGATTTATTTTCTGTAATTAGAAAAAAGTATTTATCTTGGCTGGCGCAATAAAAAGCAGAATAGACTATGGAAAGAAAGAAAATACATTTGGAATATCTCTTGAATGCGACTTCTAAAAGTATTCTTTGGGCAGCGATAAGTACCCCTACTGGTTTGGAGGGCTGGTTTGCTGATAGGGTTCAGTCAGACGATAAAACAGTAACCTTTTTTTGGGGAAAAACAGAAAAACGTGATGCCGAGATTATTGCCGTGCGGGCGTATTCATTCATCCGCTTCCGCTGGCTGGACGATGAGAACGAGCGAGAATACTTTGAACTGAAGATGACAAACAATGAGTTGACCAATGATTTCGTATTGGAGATAACAGACTTTGCCGATATAGACGAGGTGGGTGATTCGCGTGAATTATGGGAATCGCAAGTGGATACTTTGCGAAGAACTTGTGGTTTTTAGTTAACTTTAGATTAAAAATTTCCCGTACTCCCTTTTTTTGTACTACTTTTGTGCTCTCATTGCATGAAACGAGTAAAATGCTGCGCATAAAAAAGTTAGATATATTTGTTTTGAAGAGCTTTTGCATGCTCTTTATGGGTACTTTCTTCATCTGCCTCTTCATCTTTATGATGCAGTTTTTATGGAGGTATGTGGACGAAATGGTAGGAAAAGGATTGGAGATGACTGTCCTTGCACAGTTTTTCTTTTATTCTGCGCTTTCGTTGGTACCTGCGTCGTTGCCGCTGGCTATTCTGCTGGCTGCCCTTATCACCTTTGGAAATTTCGGAGAACGTTTTGAATTACTTGCCATGAAGGCAGCCGGTATTTCTTTATTGAAAATCATGCGGCCCCTGATTATCTTTATTTGTTTCATCTGTTGTGTCTCTTTCTATTTCCAAAATGTCATAGGACCAAAAGCCCAAACAAAATTATGGACTTTGCTTATTTCCATGAAGCAGAAATCTCCCGAAGTGGATATTCCTGAAGGTGTGTTCTACGATGAAATAGATGGTTATAATCTGTATGTGAAGCATAAGAACCGCAAAACTGGTATGCTGTATGACGTACTGATATATAATTTTGAGAAAGGTTTTGAGAATGCTCAAATTATCAAGTCTGATTCGGGACGTCTGGAGATGACGGCTGACAAACAGCATTTATATTTGCATTTATACAGTGGTGAGCAGTTTGAGAATTTGAAATCGCAGAACATGAACCAAAGGAATGTGCCTTACCGGCGTGAGACATTCCGCGAAAAGCATGCAATCATTGAGTTCAATTCGGATTTTAATATGGTGGATGCAGGTATCATGAGTAATCAGTCCAACAGTAAGGATATGAGAATGCTGCAGGCGGATATTGATTCCATGAAATTGCAGAATGACAGTGTGGGACGTGGTTATTATAAAGAAGCTATGGCAGGAACTTATAAGGTGACAGCCAGCTTGTCTAAAGAGGATACATTGAAGATTGAAAAGGCCTATTTAGGTGAGTACAATGTAGACAGCCTCTACAATGTGGCTACACTGATGCAGAAACAGAAGGTTATATCCACGGCCGTCAGCCGTGCAGAGAGTGCGGGGAGTGACTGGAGTTTTAAGAGCTTTAATATATCGCAGACTGAAAGCAGCCTTCGACGGCACATGACTTCCTGGCATGAGAAACTGACTCTTTCTCTGGCATGTCTCATCTTCTTCTTTATTGGTGCGCCACTCGGAGGAATTATCCGTAAAGGAGGCTTGGGAATGCCGGTGGTGGTTTCTGTATTGATTTTTATTATCTATTACATCATCAACAATACGGGGTATAAGATGGCCCGTGACGGACAGTGGGTTGTCTGGATGGGTATGTGGACCAGTACTGCTGTCTTGGCTCCATTGGGTGCGTTCTTGACATATAAATCCAACAATGATTCAGTGGTATTGAATGCTGATGCTTATATAAATTGGTTCAAGAAGGTTGTGGGTATTCGCAGTGTACGCCATCTGTTCCGTAAGGAAGTAATCATCCATGATCCTGATTATACACGTATTCCGGAAGAGCTGAAGGCTTTGTCCGTAGACTGTCGTGAATATGCTGATAGAAAGGGGTTGAAACGTGCTCCCAATTACTTTAAATTGTGGATGACTGATAGCCAGGATGAGGCAGTGGAAGATATTAACGAACGTTTGGAGAGTCTGATAGATGAGATGTCGAATACAAGATCCGTTACTTTGTTGACAGCGCTGAACACCTATCCGGTCATCCCCATCCATGCGCATGTCCGTCCGTTCCGCAATTATTGGTTAAACTTGCTCTGCGGTATTGTTTTCCCGATAGGCTTGTTCTTTTATTTCCGTATCTGGGCATTCCGTATCCGTCTGAATAAGGATATGGAGCGGATTATCAAGACAAATGAAGATGTGATTGGAATTATAGAAAGGGATCAGAATAAATAAAAACAAAATAGATTATGGAAAATGTAAAGTTGAATACGATAGAAGAGGCCATTGAAGACTTCAAAGCCGGTAACTTTGTGATTGTTGTGGATGATGAGGACCGTGAGAATGAGGGTGATTTGATAATTGCAGCTGAAAAGATTACACCGGAGAAAGTAAACTTTATGTTGAAGCATGCCCGTGGTGTGCTTTGTGCTCCAATTACAGTTTCGCGTTGCAAGGAACTGGATTTGCCGCATCAGGTATCGGATAATACTTCTGTATTGGGTACTCCCTTCACTGTTACTATTGATAAATTGGAAGGCTGTAGTACCGGGGTTTCTGCGGCAGACCGCGCTGCTACTATCCAGGCGTTGGCCGATCCGGCTTCTACTCCGGCCACTTTCGGGCGTCCTGGCCACATTAATCCATTGTATGCTCAGGAGAAAGGTGTGTTGCGCCGTGCCGGACATACGGAGGCTACTATTGATATGGCACGTTTGGCTGGACTTTATCCGGCGGGAGCCCTTATGGAAATAATGAATGAGGATGGTACAATGGCCCGTTTGCCCGAATTGCGCAGAATGGCAGATGAATTTGGCTTGAAATTGATTTCTATCCGTGACTTGATTGCCTACCGTTTGAAGCAGGAGTCTATTGTAGAAAAAGGAGTGGAAGTGGATATGCCTACAGACCACGGTCATTTCCGTTTGATTCCTTTCCGCCAGAAGTCGAACGGTTTGGAACATGTAGCTTTGTTCAAGGGTACTTGGGAATTGGATGAACCGATTCTGGTGCGTGTACATTCTTCTTGTGCCACTGGTGATATATTCAATTCCAAACGCTGTGATTGTGGCGAGCAGCTGCATAAGGCAATGGAGATGATAGAGAAAGCCGGTAAGGGGGTAGTTGTATATCTGAATCAGGAAGGTCGCGGCATTGGCCTGATGGAAAAAATGAAAGCATATAAATTGCAGGAAGAAGGCATGGATACTGTGGATGCTAATATTTGCCTGGGACATCTGGCAGACGAGCGTGATTATGGTGTGGGTGCCCAGATTCTTCGTGAGATAGGAGTGCACAAAATGCGGCTGATGACCAATAATCCCGTGAAACGTGTGGGCTTGGAGGCTTACGGTTTGGAAATAACGGAGAACGTAGCTATTGAGACTACTCCGAATCCATACAACGAGCGTTATCTCCGTACCAAGAAAGAACGTATGGGACATACACTTCATTTCAATAAGTAACTGTCTTTTTGTTTTATTATATCAAAGAAAATCGCTTATTTTGCAACCGGATTTGCGTAACAATCATTAAATAGTAACAAAATGAACCAATTATCAGATCGTTTAAACAGTTTGTCGCCTTCTGCGACACTGGCTATGTCTCAAAAGAGCGCAGAGCTGAAGGCTCAAGGCGTAGACGTAATTAACCTGAGTGTGGGAGAACCGGACTTCAATACTCCCGACCACATTAAAGAGGCTGCGAAAAAGGCGATAGACGATAACTTTTCTCGCTATTCTCCAGTGCCGGGTTATCCTGCCTTACGTAATGCAATTGTAGAGAAGTTGAAGAAGGAAAACGGTCTGGAATATACCGCCGCACAAATTTCTTGCGCCAATGGTGCCAAGCAGTCGGTTTGCAATGCAATCCTGGTATTGGTAAATCCGGGTGACGAAGTAATTGTACCTGCTCCCTATTGGGTCAGTTATCCGGAAATGGTAAAGTTGGCTGAGGGTACGCCGGTTATCGTACCTGCCGGTATCGACCAGGACTTTAAGATAACACCTGCACAGCTGGAGGCTGCCATCACCCCGAAGACAAAGGCGCTGATTCTTTGCTCTCCCTCTAACCCTACGGGTTCGGTGTACAGCAAGGAGGAGTTGGCAGGCCTGGCCGCAGTATTGGCAAAGTATCCGCAGGTTGTTGTGATTGCCGATGAGATTTACGAACATATCAACTATATCGGCAAGCATCAGAGCATAGCACAATTCCCCGAAATGAAAGAGCGTACGGTCATTGTGAATGGTGTTTCCAAAGCATATGCAATGACTGGTTGGCGTATCGGTTTCATTGCAGGTCCGGAATGGCTTGTGAAGGCTTGCAATAAATTGCAGGGACAGTATACTTCCGGTCCTTGTTCTGTATCTCAGAAGGCTGCTGAGGCTGCTTATACGGGTACACAAGTTCCGGTGGAGGAAATGCGCAAGGCTTTCGAGCGTCGTCGTGATTTGATTGTAAAGTTGGCCAAGGAAGTTCCGGGTTTCGAGGTGAATGTACCGGAAGGTGCTTTCTATCTGTTCCCTAAATGCGATTCATTCTTCGGTAAATCTGCCGGAGAACGTAAAATCAATGATTCAGATGATTTGGCCATGTATTTGTTGGAAGTGGCTCATGTGGCTTGCGTAGGTGGTGCTTCTTTCGGAGCTCCTGAATGCATTCGTATGAGTTATGCAACCAGCGATGAAAATATAGTTGAAGCTATCCGTCGTATAAAAGAAGCACTGGCTAATCTGAAGTGATTCTAACTTCTTCTACAAACTTATTTTAGCAAGACATCTGTCATGCTGTCACGAGCAGTTCGTTTCATCAAAGCGGACTGTTCGTTTTGTTATGACGAACACTTTGTTTTGTTATGACGAACACTTTGTTTCATTATAGCGAACACTCTGTTCCATACAGTATAAACACTTTGTTTTATATTATACGAACATTTTGTTTTCTACTATATGAACACTTTGTTTTATACTTATGGAACAAAGTGTTCATGTCTGTGAACTAACGTATTATCCGTATATAGAAAATAACAATGAGGGGGGTGAAGGTACTGAATTTCACGTGGGGGATATAAAAAAGCGCAGGCAGTTTATCTACCCACGCTTTTGTTTTTGATACTGGGATTGTATTATTCTCCCGGATGAATTGCTTCAGAAGGACAAACATCTGCACAAGTACCACACTCTGTGCAAGTCTCAGGGTCGATATGATAGATATCACCTTCAGAGATAGCGCCAACCGGACACTCGTCGATACAAGTTCCGCAAGCAATACAATCGTCACTAATTACGTAAGCCATTTTCTTTTAGATTTAAATTATTATTAGTACTAATTCGTTTGGCAAAAATAGTGGTTTTCTTTATTACTTGCTATCAATCTTGATTAAAAACGTATAATTTGTATGTCGTCTAAATAAGGAGTCGAGAAAGCGACACAGCATACCGCAGAGACTGAAAAATGTTCGTTTTTGAATTTCGTAAACGAATTGCTCTGATACTATTGGCTTTAGCTGGAGCTTAAGCCGATTTTCAACTTTTAAGAAAGAGTCGGATAGGTAAAAGTAATCACTGCGATTTCTCCTTCTTCGACATTCTCGGTTTGATAGGTACCTTTGAAATGTTCAAAGAACAACTGGTTGATTTTCTGTTGCACTGATACTTTTTGAGAGGCAAACCTGGAATCGGCTATAGGACTGTTCTCTATCCGGCATGCGATGATGTGTTTGTCCGGATGGTTGACCAAGAACATGCTGACTTTGCGCGTTTCTTTGCAGTCGTTCGGATAAAGCAGCATACTTGTCACTATTTGTGTAAGGCGGTTGACGTCGGTATGGATACGCACATCTCCCACCTCCACTTGTAGTTCCAGGAGGATACGGCCTTCACTACGCATTTGTATTAGACAACCTAGTTCGTTGCACCATTCTTTTACATTACAATCCTGCAATTGAAATTTCATCATATTCGCTTCCAGGCGTGAGAGGTCCAATACGTCGTTTACCAGTTGGATAAGCTCACCCGAATTGGTCTGGATAATACCGGAATACTCTTTTCGCTCTTCTTCATCCAGTTCGTTGTCGGTGGAAAGCAGTTGGGAGAAACCGACTACATTGTTCAGTGGAATACGGATATTATAACTCATATTGGCAAGGAAACGGCTTTTTATTTCGTTGGCTTCTTCGGCAATAATTGCCAATTTACGCATTTCCTTCTCATCTTGTTGCAGCCGCTTCCTGCTTCTATACATATGTAGGTTGAAAAGTAACAAGGCTATAATGATGATGATGGAGGTAACGAGACAGATACGGTGAAAAGTGGCTTGCCGCTGTTCTTTCTGGAAAAGCAGTTGGTCCATATTATATAGGCTTTGTATCTGTTCTATCTGTGAGGTGGAGAATACTGTATATAACGAATCTTTTGCCTTGGTTATTTGTTTATAGACAGGAAGTGCGTCGTCCGGAAACCCCATCTTTACTAATATATCCGCTTTCTGAAGTCCATAAATCATGGCATCATCCAGTGAAATAGGGGTTACAAGTTCAATGGCGTCTTCTAAATAAACCAAAGCTTTGTCGTATTCTTTTGTCAGTTGGTAATATTCGGCATATGCTGCCAAACGTATCAACCGATAAGGAAGAAATGAAGATGTACTGAGATGCCGCTCTGCTTTCTGCAAATATTCCCATGCTTCCGCAGGACGTTGAAGGCGGGTATAGTAAAGGGCGTATTGTAAATCTATGAGCAGATACAAATTGGTATAGCCGTTTGTCAGTACGGTGGTGCCTTCTTCCTGCAATCTGTTTTTTGCATTGTTGAGTTCCTCCAGATACCGGAACATGTTGTCATTGTCATGCAGATATGAGTAAGCCAGTACCGCTTTTGTCAATAAATCAATCTGAGTTGTCAGTTCAAAAGCCTTGTTTAGGTAGGTGATTCCTTCTTTGTAACGTAAGGTATTGAAATATCCAGTCATCAGGCATAGGCATGCTTCGCGCATACCGTCATGGTTGCCAAGACTTTGAGCCTTGTCGTACATGTCTTGTGCTTGTTTGAGGGCTAATTCAATCTTCTGGCTGATGACATAGAATTCTATCATCATCTTTTTGCCTCTGAAGTAATGACGGTAGTAGTTGTGCTCTTCAGACAACTGTTCGAGCCTCTTCAGCCATTGTTCTGCATGTTTTTGGTCCAGTAGGTTGTAGTAATAAATAATGTGCGCATATATGGCCGCACTCTGGTAAAGTATATTTTTCTGGGCGATGGCCTCTTCCAGTAATTTGTTCTCGTAATAGATGAATGTCGGTGACAGTTGGTCAAGCAGTGCTATCTGATATAGGGTTTCCAATCTGGTGGTATCGGCTGGGGAGGCAAGATATATACGTAGCAGGCTATCCTTGGCTTCTGTCCGTCGCACATCTGCGTGTGCGGACGGTAACAGCCAGCATAAGGCAATGAGCAATGTAAATATCTGTTTCATTTCTTATTCTCCTTTCTGCCTTTCTGGCTTATGGGATGGGTGAAGCAGAAGCGTGAGCCTTCGGCATACTCTGAATCAATCCATATTTGTCCGCCGATATGCTCTATGATAAGTTGGCATATGGAGAGTCCCAACCCACTGCCTTGAGCATTCTCATTCAGCTTTTCAAAACGTTGGAAAATGTTGGCTTGCTTGTCTTTGGGAATGCCGCAACCGGTATCTGTTACGGTGAATAGTACGGTATCGTCCGTTTCTTTTTCCAGCTTTAGGACAATGCTGCCTTGTGGGGTAAATTTGGTAGCATTTATCAGTAGGTTAATCAGGACTTGCTGCAGGCGTGAGTCGTCAGTCTCGATGGGCATTTCTTCCAGCTCGGTGGTGAATGTGAGTTCAGCTTGTGTCTGTTTCACTTTATTCACGGTATCTATCACGTTTCTGCAGATGCTTACGGCATCATGTAGTGCAATACAGAATTGCAGTTTGCCGAATTCAAGACTCGATAGATCTATCACGTCGTTAATAAGCTTCAGCAATAGTTCTGAGTTCTGTTGGATAACTTCATTGCATTGACGGCGTGTCTCATCGTCCAGTCCCTCTTCCGTCAATAGGGATGAAAAGCCCGATAATGCATTGAGTGGGGTACGGATTTCGTGGCTCATGTTCGAGAGGAACACGCTTTTTGCACGCATGGCATTTTCGGCATTTATCCGTGATGTTGCCAGTTTTTGGGTGGAGAGTTTCACCTTTTCCCGTTGCCTTTTGAGTAGGATGGCAAGTAGAACAAATAACGTTACTAATGCCATCGTTCCTACCAATATGCTGGTTATGATTTTATTGTATTCGTTATTGCTGGCCGTCTCTGCCTTATCTACCTGGTATTTTGCCTTTATCGTATTGATTTGCCGGATATAGCTTTGTGAAGCGAGTGTATCTATAGGAGGATACAATTCCTGGTAGATTCGGCAGGCTTCCATGGCCATGCCTTGTATTTTACAGAGATAGATTTTTTCCAGCGAAGTCCAGCGGTAATACGTGGAGCGCTTATTACCGGAGTATTCTGCTTGCAATTTGGAGTAGATGTCCAGAGCTTGTTTCCAGTATTGTTTGTCCCAATTTCCCATGGCTCTATAGTAGGCGGCAGTGGTATAATCCAAGTGAAACCGATAGAACTTCTCTGGGTGCAGTTGGTAAATGGAGTCCATTTTGTGGAGCCAGATGTTTGCTTCATCAAGATAGTCTTGTGAGAGGTGTCCATGGGAAATGGCAAAATTCGTCTTTTCGATGCAGAAAAAGAAGTCTGTCGGGTAGTCAGGCTCCTGATATAATATTTTCTCCAGCTCTTCCAGGATTTTTTCCGCTTCTTCCAGACGTCCTTTCCGTTGCAGAACGTTGGACATTTTTAAAAGAAGCTGTGCCCTATATGGATGCTGGTCTGAAATGTTGGATAGTTCAGTCAAAGCATCCTGGTATGATTCCAGGGCTTTATCCCCCATGTTGGCTATTGTATTATAGGCGTCTCCGATGGCTTGGTTGGCCACTACCATACCAAATTGGTAGTCTGTTGCTTTAGCTTCTTCGTACATAAGTTGTGCCCGGTTCGTCGCTAAGCTGATATCGCCGCGCAATGTATAGGCATTGGCCAATTGAAGTTGTAATAGAAAATACGTTGTTCTATCTTCATTTGATTGTTGGGTGGGAAGAAGTTGCTCGCTCCACGCAATGACACTGTCTATGGATATGGAGTCATCATAGAGAACTTGTCTTTTGACCAATGATTGCAGAATACTCTGCTTTTCTTGATTGGCTATTGTATGTGCTGATAAGACAGAAGTATACAGTATCTGCCCCAATAGCATCCATATAATCATTTTTGTTCTCAAATGTTTGTTTGCCTCTTTTGTTTATTATTGGCAAAAATAAATATAAACGAGTAAATAAAAAATTAAATAGATGCTTTTTTTCTCCTTTATAGTCAATTTGTTAGCAACTTTATGCAGGAGATTGGAAGCTGTCTCTTATACACATCTCCGAGCCCACGAGACC
>ENA-OZVE01000175-OZVE01000175.1-human-gut-metagenome-genome-assembly--contig:-NODE-175-length-12143-cov-9.554931_pt1 | contig 12143 bp, 10 predicted proteins | sample MGYA00243439_ERZ654033 | MGnify/ENA primary metagenome ERZ654033 (study PRJEB26926, sample SAMN06164879) | human gut metagenome | biome: ENVO:00009003; feature: ENVO:2100002; material: ENVO:00002003... | reverse complement strand
AACATCGCTTATAAATGCTAATTAATTACTACTTTTGCAATATATATACCTAAATTTATTATGCAAGCAATCATTCTAGCCGCCGGCATGGGCAAGCGCTTGGGAGATCTTACCAAAGATAACACCAAGTGTATGATTAAAGTAAACGGGACCTATCTGATAGACCGTCTGCTCTCACAGTTAGATTCATTAAATCTGGAACGCATCATTTTAGTCATAGGCTACCAGGGAGAGAAATTACGTACCCACATAGAGAAACAAAGTAGAAATACTCCGATAGAATATATTTACAATCCTGTCTACAATAAGACCAATAATATCTATTCTCTCTATCTTGCTAAAGAGGAATTGCAAAAGCAAGATACTTTATTAATTGAATCCGATTTGATTTTTGAGGATACACTTTTCCACAAAATTTTAAATAACCCCTATCCCAATCTGGCACTTGTAGCTAAATATGAGCCATGGATGGACGGCACGATGGTACGGCTCAATACTGAAAATGACATCATTGATTTTATCTCAAAAAAAACGTTCCGCTACGCAGATATTGACGATTACTACAAAACCGTCAATATCTATAAATTCAGTAAAGAGTTTCTCCGCAACAGTTATGTGCCATTTCTTGAAGCCTACAGCAAAGCCCTGGGTAATAACGAATATTACGAACAGGTATTACGGGTAATCACCCTGCTGGAGAGATGTGAACTGAAAGGACTCCCTTTGGAAGGAGAACGCTGGTATGAGATTGATGATATACAAGATCTTGACATCGCTGAAACCATTTTTGCCGAACAGGACCAGCTACAACGCTACCAAAAAAGATATGGCGGATACTGGCGTTTCCCAAAGCTGAAAGATTTCTGCTATTTAGTAAACCCCTATTTTCCACCACAAAAAATGTGTGAAGAACTACAGGCTAATTTTAATGTGCTTCTCCGTGAATACCCTTCCGGCATGGGAGTGAATACACTTGTCATGGCAAAAAACTTCGGTATCCGGCAAGATTATGTGGTTGTTGGCAACGGAGCCGCCGAAATCATCAAAGCGCTGATGGAACATTCAGATGGCAAAATGGGAGTAATTTATCCCACTTTTGAAGAATATCCCAACCGACAATCAGAAGAAATCATTGCATTCTATCCACAGAATGCCGATTTTCATTATACGGCAAAAGAACTGATGCTTTTTTATGCGGACAAAGATATCCGCCATTTACTCTTGATCAATCCGGATAACCCATCAGGTAACTTCATCCCCCTCAACGAACTTATGGATTTGCTGGCATGGACGCAGCAGCGAAATATCCACTTAATACTGGATGAATCTTTTGTTGACTTCAGCGAAAAAAGTGTCGAAAATACGCTGCTTAAGAATGAAGTTCTGGAAACATACCCACACCTCACAGTCATTAAAAGTATTTCCAAATCTTATGGAGTTCCGGGATTACGCTTGGGGATAGCCGCATCTTCCGACAAAGAGATAATATCCTATTTACGAAAAAACATGGCTATATGGAATATAAACTCCTTCGCCGAATTCTATTTACAGATATACAGCAAGTATAATAATGATTATCAAAATGCCTGTAAAAAATTCATAGCCGAGCGCCAACGCTTTTTCGAGGTATTGCAACAGGTTGACTTCCTACGTGTCATACCTTCACAAGCCAATTATTTCCTGTGCGAAGTAACTTCCCGCTTCAGTTCCACCAAACTCGTTTCTTTATTGCTGGAGCATAATCTCTTGTTAAAAGATTGTAGTACCAAGACAGGATTCGATGGCAGGAATTACATCCGTATCGCCATACGCGATACTGAAGACAACAATTATCTGGCTGAAAACTTAAAAAAACTGCAAGCATGAGTATCAATATCTGTATTTGTGGCGGTGGCGGTCTGGGGCACGTCATTGCAGGAGTAGCTGCACATAAAGGCTTTAATGTTTCCATCCTCACCCGGCATCCCGACCAATGGAATCCATCATTACTCATTGAAGATTGCCGGGGAAATACATTCTCCGGCTCATTAGCCTGCGTTACGGCTAACCCGGCAGAAGTCATTCCACACTCTGATATCGTATTGCTTTGTCTCCCCGGATTTGCCATTGAGGAAGAACTTCTCCACATACAACCGTTCTTGCAGGAAAAAACTTGCATAGGAAGTGTAGTCAGTTGTACCGGTTTTTTCTTTACCGCTTATAGAATATTAGGCAAAACAGCTTCACTCTTCGGATTCCAGCGTGCTCCATTCATTGCCCGTGTGCAAACCTATGGCCAGAAAGCACTCTTGTTGGGATACAAAAAGGAATTACAAATAGCCACCGTAAACATATCAAAATCCGATATTTTACTACGAACTCTTCAAGAAATGTTAGATACGCCGGTGCGTATGCTTCATCATTTTCTAGAAGCCAGCCTGACCAATAGCAATCCATTGCTTCATCCAGCCCGTCTTTATTCACTTTTCCATACCTGGAGTAGAGGAAAAGCATATCATGAGATTCCCGGGTTCTATAATAGTTGGGATGAAGAAAGTTCGGAGCTCCTCATTGCTTGTGACAATGAATTCCAACAAATTCTGAAAGCACTGCCGGTCCGAATAGAGCCAATTCCTACTTTATTGGAATATTATGACAGTTATGATGCAAGGTCACTTACCCGCAAGATACGCTCCATCATTGCCTTCAAACATATTCCAGCTCCTATGGAAAAAACAGAAAAAGGATTTCTGCCTGATTTCAAAAGCCGGTATTTCACTGAGGATTTTCCATTTGGATTATTGATAATCAAATCAATAGCAGAGGTATTAAACATTTGTACCCCAAACATTGATAAAATATTGCTATGGGGGCAAGATGTATTAAACAAAGAATATATCCATGAAGGAGAATTAAAAGGAAAAGACCTGTCAAAAACAGGTTACATCAACGCTGATTTGTTTTATAAACTACTAAAAAATTAATGTATGGATAGTGAACTAAGAAAGCGATTTAACCCCGATGGTTCCCTTCTCCGTCGCCAGCAACTACGTATGTTAGAGCTTCTGGAGGTTATTGATGTGATTTGTCGCAAGCACCAAATACCCTATTGGCTCAGTTCCGGAACTCTAATAGGTGCAGCACGTCACAAAGGTTTCATTCCCTGGGATGATGATCTGGACATAGAAATGCTTCGCTCAGATTACCTGCGTCTGCTGAAAGTTCTTCCTCAAGAACTTCCGGACAATCTTGCATTGCAAACTAATGAAACAGATCCCAATTACATCTTTATATACGGCAAATTACGTGATAAGGATTCTCATTTGGAAGAAACAAATTCATATGACCGTATTTTCCATTATACCGGTATCTACATTGATATTTTTCCTTTAGAAAATATCCCTTATTGTCTAGCTTGGATAGGAGGACACATGCAAGGGCAGATATACAATCAGTTGAATAATAAAAATATAAAAGAAAGCACATTATACAAACGGATTCGTAGAATTTATCATTTTAATACCCGCATCGGTTTTCCCATCCTAAGGTTCATTGCCAAGTTATTCCCCGGAAAAGAATTACGCCATTCTTTTGGCACCGCCTATTTCAAACCGCGCTATACAGACGATATTTTTCCACTGACAGAAATGGAATTTGAAGGAAAAATGTTCCCCGTACCACGCCAAACAGATGCTGTGCTAAGGAAGATATACGGTAATTATATGCAATTACCGGATTTAGAGAATATACATCCACATTACAACAAACTCGAATTTTACAAATAAAGGAGATTGAACCATGAAACCATCCCTTGTAGATGTACCCGTACTTATATTGTTCTTCAACCGCCCGCAACAATTGTCGCAAGTGTTTGAACAAGTCAGGAAAGCCCGTCCCTCCAAGCTCTTCCTCTATCAGGACGGGCCGCGTGGCGAACGCGACCTGCCCGGCATAAAGGCATGCCGCGAAGTGGTGGACCAGATAGACTGGGAATGTGAAGTGCATCGTAAGTATCAGGAAAAGAATTATGGTTGCGACCCTTCGGAATACATCTCACAGAAATGGGCCTTTTCCATGGTTGACAAATGCATCGTATTGGAAGATGACGACGTGCCTTCCGTATCTTTCTTCACCTTCTGCAAAGAAATGCTGGACAGGTACGAACAGGATACCCGCATCACCATGATTGCCGGTTTCAATAACGAAGAGATCACTCCGGATGTACCATACGACTATTTCTTCGCCTCCACCTTCTCCATCTGGGGATGGGCCAGCTGGAAAAGAGTCATCGACCAATGGGACGAGCATTATACCTTTCTGGAGGATACATTCAATATGCAGCAACTGGAACAGCTCATGAAAGAACGGAAATTCCGTAAAGACTTTATCTATATGTGCCATCGCCATAAAGAAAACAACAAAGCCTATTATGAAACCATCTTCCACGCTTCCATGCTTTTCAACTCGGGACTGGCTATCGTGCCCACCCGCAACATGATTAACAACTTGGGAGCCACGGCAGATTCCACCCATTTTGCCGGTTCTGTGCATACACTGCCTAAAGGATACCGCCGCATCTTCACCATGAAACGGTATGAAGTAGAATTTCCTCTCAAGCATCCTCGTTATGTCATTGAGAATGTAGCTTATAAAAAAGCTGTCTACCGCATTATGGGGTGGGGACATCCCTGGATTAAGATAGGACGTTCTTTTGAAGAACTATTTCTGAACCTGCGATACGGCAATTTTTCCATCATCACTAAAGCAATAAAAAACAGAATTAACAAATGGCTGAAAAGAGACCAACACCGGTAAAACCACTCACTATTTATTTTTATCACACCCGATTAACCCGTGAAAGTTACGAGGAATGGAAAGATTATAAGTTTCCGGGACATATCCTCTACGGACTTCCTTTGCTGGAAAAATATGGAATCCGGTCGGTGATGCATAAATACAAAGCTTTCCCCAGCCGTCTGAAACTAATGCTCTATGCCACTAAAGAGATTCTGTGCTGCAAAGAGCCATACGAAGTGCTCTACGGTACATCTTTCCGTGGGTTGGAACTTATCATCCTACTCAGAGCATTAGGCCTCTACCGCAAGCCCATTGTCATTTGGCATCACACTGCTTTAAAAACCTCATCCAGAAAAATAAGAGAACGCATCTCACGTTTCTTTTATAAGGGCATTGATCATATGTTCCTGTTCAGTAAAAAATTGATTAAAGACTCATTAGCAACCGGAAAAGCTCCCGAAGAAAAGCTTCAGCTTATCCATTGGGGGCCGGACCTCGCTTTCTATGACCATCTTCTACAAACAATGCCGGATCGGAAACCGGAAGGTTTTATCTCCACCGGGAAAGAAAACCGGGATGTAGACACAATGCTGCAAGCTTTCTGCGCCACCGATCAACAACTGGACTTGTACATAGCCCCCACCAATGGAAGTGTAAACTACCAACAGATTATTGAAAGCTTCTGTCTGCCCGATTCTGTACGAGTACATTATACGGACGGTGTCATCCCATACTTGTTGGCACAGAAAGTGGCACGAAAAAGCTGTGTTGTCATCTGCTGCATGGATTTTCCTTATACCGTAGGTCTTACCACACTGGTAGAGGCCTTTGCATTAGGCATCCCTGTCATTTGCTCACGTAATCCTAATTTTGAAATGGATATAGACAAAGAAGAAATAGGAATTACCGTAGCCTATGATGACGTGGAAGGGTGGATCAATGCCATTCATCGCATAGCCGACCATCCCGAAGAAGCCCAAAAAATGGGCGCCAACGCCCGAAAGCTGGCAGAAAAACGTTTCAATTTGGAAATCTTTTCCCGTGAAATAGCAGAAAGCTTACTGGAAATATCCAAGATGTCCCCTAAAAAGCGTACATTTGCATAAACTTTTATGCACATGAGAGTACTTATCATCAATACGTCTGAGCGAATAGGTGGAGCCGCCATTGCAGCCAACCGCCTCATGGAGGCTTTAAAAAACAACGGAATAAAGACAAAAATGCTTGTACGCGACAAGCAGACCGACCAGATAAGTGTCGTTGAACTAAAGAAATCATGGTGGAAAGTATGGCAATTCATCTGGGAGCGTGTCGTTATCTGGCAAGCCAACCACTTCAAGAAACATAACTTGTTTGCCGTTGACATAGCGAATACCGGCACCAATATCACAGCATTGCCCGAATTTACCCAAGCCGATGTCATTCATCTGCATTGGATTAACCAAGGTATGTTGTCACTGACAGATATCCGGCGTATCATCCAATCCGGCAAGCCCATCGTTTGGACAATGCATGATATGTGGCCTTTTACCGGTATCTGCCACTATGCAGGAGATTGCGATAAATATGCCACACAATGCCACAACTGTCCACAACTTTACAAAGGAAGCAGGAAAGACATAGCCTACCGTACTTTCCAGAAAAAGAAAAAACTGTTTGAAGGAGCACAAATCACCTTTGTAGCTTGTAGCCGCTGGTTAGAATCATTGGCTAAGAAAAGTGATCTGATTAAAGGTCAGACCATTACCAATATTCCCAATGCAATCAACACCAACCTGTTCAAACCTCGTGATAAAAAACAGGCCAGAGAAAAATGCCACCTCCCGCAAGACAAGAAGTTATTGCTTTTCGGCTCCGTAAAAATTACAGACAAGAGAAAAGGAATAGACTATTTGGTATCAGCTTGCAAACAAATAGCTTCCTCATATCCTGATTTTAGTAAAGAGTTAGGTGTAGTGGTTTTTGGCAACCAAGCCGAACAATACGCTTCCCTGTTTCCTTTCCCTATCTATCCGATGAATTATGTCAGCAACGAGAAAGAACTGGTAGATATTTACAACGCAGTCGACTTATACGTCACACCTTCTTTACAAGACAACCTACCCAATACCATCGTAGAGGCAATGGCCTGTGGTATTCCGTGCATAGGGTTCAATGTAGGAGGTATTCCACAAATGATTGACCACCTGCACAACGGCTATGTTGCCGAATATCAGTCTTCCAAGGATCTGGCAAACGGAATTCACTGGGCATTGACCGAAGGAGAATATGAAAGTCTGAGCGAAGAAGCCTGCCGTAAGGCAGTATCCAGCTATTCGGAAAGTACCATCGCCAAGAAATATGTTGAAATCTATAACAAGATTACAGGGAATCATGCATAACCATCATCCTCATCCCAAGTTTTCTATTATTACTGTCACCTACAACGCCGCAAAAGTATTGGAGGATACTATACAAAGTATTGTTACACAAACTTATAAGAATCTGGAGTATATAATTGTAGATGGGGGATCAACAGATGAAACACTGGATATCATTCACAAATACCAGGAACATATCACCACTGTTATCAGTGAACCCGACCAAGGTTTATACGATGCCATGAACAAAGGAATAAAATTGGCAACCGGAGATTATCTTTGTTTCTTGAATGCCGGTGACGGCCTGCACGAGGATGATACTTTGCTGCAAATGGTACATTCCATCAATGGAACAGCCCTGCCGGGAGTACTATATGGAGAAACAGAAATTGTGGACAGTCAAGGGCATTTTTTATATATGCGCCGCCTGTCCGCACCCGCAACGCTTACCTGGAAAAGCTTCAAGCAAGGAATGCTAGTCTGCCATCAAGCCTTTTTCGCCCGCCGTGATCTGGTGGAACCATATGACCTGAGATATCGGTTCTCGGCAGATTTTGACTGGTGTATCCGTATCATGAAGAAAGCGGATGTACTCCATAACACCCATCTTACTCTTATTGATTACCTGAATGAAGGAATGACCACCCGTAACCATAAAGCCTCCTTGAAAGAACGCTTCCGTATTATGAGCCGTCACTATGGATGGGCAAGCACAGTGACACACCACTTATGGTTCGTTCTGCGCCTGCTTTACAAATAATCCGGAGTCTGGCTTACGACGGGCCTTAATCAATTTTCCTACGGGCTCTTCTGACCTGCAAGAATAAGAACAAGACCAGCACACAGGTCAATACACCCAACGCCACAAAAGCCACCGTTTCCGTAACATGCAGCGATTTCGGATCGAACTTAAATTCCACTACATGCTTTCCGGCCGGCACATTCATCGCCCGAAGAATATAATCCGCTCTTCCGTGCGGTGCTTCCACACCATCAATATATGCCTGCCAACCAGGATAGTAAATTTCCGAGAAAACCACTGTTCCTCCTGTCTTCGAATTAACCTCATATTTCAAGTCATTAGGTTCGTACGCAGTCAGTTTGATTGTACCCAGTGTATCTGTTTCAGCCGCCGATTTTACCTCCGCACTGAATTTTTTATCTACGACAGCCGTTTTTGCCGGATCTATCCGATGCAAAGCATCTATCTCTTCATTGGCATTATCCACATACTGCACCTCGTTTACAAACCAAGCATTGCCCAGCGTATAAGGATTCTGTATCGGGACAGTCTTTCCATCTTGCAGCGGAAAAATAAAGTAACGGGTATTCAGCATATTCAACACAGGAAAACCGGACGGAGCCACCTTCTGCATATCGCCTCCCGCCTCCGAAACAGCCTTGAACACGCCATTCATCTCGGTGCTGATATGCTCCTCTATCATTTCCTGATAGCGGCGCAACTTGGCGGCATGATATCCACCGATGCTCTTATGCCAATAAGAAGTCGTATTTTCATTAAACGTATTGCCGGCTAGGTTCAGTACCCGGAAATCCAACGTTTTATCGGCCAATATTGCCTTATCCGTTTCGGTCGGTTTAAAGGAATTATCCTGCTGCACCTTCTCCACAAATTGTTCATCATACAAATAACGTTTGTTCACACTCCACATATCTGCCAGACAGAGGACAGCCAATGCCAGAATCATCACCTTCGCCTTTAGTTTGCCCATGCCATATAACCAAAGAACTGCCGTACCTATCATAATAACAAAGAAACTGCGCCATGCATCCGAAGTAAAGATACTCTGACGGATTTCTTCCAGATTAGCAAGTAACGGAGCCAGCTGATCTGCCGGAATACCCTGCAATGCCTGCATTTCCATACTTGAAACATACGACGGGAAAAAGAAACCGGGAGCTAATGCAAACAATAAAGCGATGCCACCTGTCAATCCCAGGCTGATATAAAACGACCGGGCCTGTTCCTTAACCAACTGAGGGCGTGCCATTACCTCCTTTAAAGCAAGGACTGCCAACAAAGGTATGGTAAACTCAGCAATGACCAAAATAGAAGAAACCGCACGGAATTTATCGTACATCGGGATATAATCCAAAAAGAAATCAGTGAATCCCATAAAATTCTTTCCCCATGACAGCAGGACAGACAAAACTGTAGCACTCAAAAGCGCCCATTTCATAGGACCTTTCACTATAAACAGCCCAAGAACAAACAGAAACATCACAAACGCCCCCACGTATACAGGACCGGATGTACCGGGTTGCTCACCCCAATACTGACCTATCTGGCTATAGATACTATTATACATAGGATTCGCCTTTTCCATCGCCTTTTCGTTAGCTGCCAAAGGTACGGAAGCACCACCTTTCACATTAGGGACAAGCAAAGAGAAAGTCTCACCGATACCGTAGCTCCACTGAGTGATATAATCTCGTTCCAGACCACTTTTTGTCTGATTATGACTATCCGGTTTCACCAGCTCACTCTTTCCACGCATCGTTTCCTTACTATACTCATACGTATGATATAAGTTAGATAGATTTATACAAACTCCCAAAATACCGGCCATCAACAACACACCAGTTGCTTTCAGAAATTGCGGCATTTCCTTCTTCTGCCAAGCATCCACTCCGAACGCAACCGCCATAAAGAGCATGACAAAAAGAAAATAATAACTCATCTGCACATGGTTCGACACTATTTGCAAAGCAACAAAAACCGCTGTCAGCAAACCACCTGACAAGTATTTCCCTCTATAAGCCAATACCATACCGGCTATAGTGGGTGGAATATAAGCCAAGGTTACAAATTTCCAGATGTGTCCGGCAGCTATAATGATGAAAAAATAAGAAGAAAACGCCCACAACACAGCCCCCAATGAAGCCAGCCAGACCGAGAAATCGAATGCACGCAATAATATATAAAAGCCCAACAGCATGACAAATACATACCACACATAATTCGGGAGATACAAATGATATAACTTCTCCACTCCCTTCAGGGTATCCGTAGAATCATAACTGGGTGCCATCTGATAAGTAGGCATACCACCAAAAATCGAATTAGTCCAGCGCGTACGCTCTCCCGTACGTTCCAGATATTCTTTCGCTTCTTCACCGGCACCAATGCCCGCCACAGAGTCATGTTGTGAAAGGATACGCCCTTCTGTCACTGCCGGGAAAAAATAGACGAATGAGATGACAGCAAAAAGGATAATCACTACTATATCAGGTAGTATTCTTTTAAATAAGTTCATAAGTATATCTGTTTATTAACGTTGCAAAGATACGATATACTCTGATAAAATGCGTACATTTGCAGCCATAAATAAAGTTGAATTATGAAAATAGGAATTATAACAGCCATGAGTTCCGAGCAGAAACAAGTAGCGCAACTGCTCGAAAACAAGAAAGAATACACCGAAGGTCCTTTCCAATATACTGAAGGCAGCATTAGAAATAATACCATTATCCTGATGAAATGCGGAATAGGTAAAGTGAACGCTGCTGCCGGTACTGTAGAACTGATCCGTACCTTCCAACCCGACTGTGTCATCAGCACCGGTGTAGCAGGAGGCATAGACAGCTGCCTGAAAATAATGGATGTTGTGGTGAGCCGACAAGTTGTATATCATGATGTATGGTGTGGAGAAGGCAATATGTACGGACAGATACAAGGACTTCCCGCCCGATTCGAAGGTAATGCCACATTGTTTGATTGCGCCATGTCACTGGATACTCCGACCGCCATTCATGGAGGTCTGATATGCAGCGGAGACAAATTCATCACCGACCGTTCCGAACTGAACGACATTAAAGAAAAGTTCCACGAAGGGCTGGCAGTAGATATGGAATCGGGAGCCATCGCCCAAATCTGTTATATATATAAGGTACCGTTCATCAGTTTCCGTATCATCAGCGATACGCCGGGATCCGACAACCATTGGGAACAATACACAAATTTTTGGGAGACTATAGCCGACCGTTCCTTCGAGGTCACTCATACCTTCCTTTCCTCATTACCAGCTAATTTATAAAAACGAATAATATGAAAACAATACCCAGTTTTACCATTGACCATATCCGCTTGCTTCGCGGTATCTATGTATCCAGAAAAGACGAAGTGGGCGGTGAAACGGTCACCACCTTTGACATCCGCATGAAAGAACCCAACCGGGAACCTGCTTTGGGACAAGGAGCCTTGCATACCATAGAGCATCTAGCCGCTACCTACCTGCGTAACCACCCTATATGGTCTGACAAAATTGTCTACTGGGGACCGATGGGATGCCTCACCGGTAACTACCTGTTAATGAAAGGCGATTTAAAATCGGAAGATATTGTAGAACTGATGCAGGAAACGTTCCGCTTTGTAGCCGATTTTGAAGGCGAAGTTCCGGGAGCCTCCCCTAAAGATTGCGGTAACTACTTGCTTCACGACCTGCCTATGGCCAAATGGGAGTCGGCCAAATATCTGCATGAAGTATTGGAGCACATGACAAAAGATAATCTGTACTATCCTACTAAAGAGTAATTCTCAACAACAGAACAGTAGAAACGTAATAACAGAAAATAGAAAAGCCGCTTTCTTTTCAGAGAGCGGCTTTTCTTTAAGTCCTTTTCAATAAAGATTGAATTACTTACGTAATCCTAGTGCTTTAACAATAGCACGATATCTTTCGATATCACGGTTCTTCAGGTAGTTCAACAACGCACGGCGTTTACCTACCAAAGTTGTCAAAGCTCTTTCAGTGCTATAATCTTTTCTGTTGAGCTTCAGGTGCTCAGTCAGGTGAGAAATACGGTATGAAAACAAAGCTATCTGCGCTTCAGCTGAGCCAGTATCAGTGTTAGACTTTCCGTACTTTTCAAAGATTTCTTGTTTTTTAGCTGCATCTAAATACATAATTCTTAGATTTTTTGATATATAAAATTTTCATTTAGCGGGTGCAAAGATAGACATTATCTTTTATATCACAATGAATT
>ENA-OZVE01000141-OZVE01000141.1-human-gut-metagenome-genome-assembly--contig:-NODE-141-length-12996-cov-7.062128_pt1 | contig 12996 bp, 8 predicted proteins | sample MGYA00243439_ERZ654033 | MGnify/ENA primary metagenome ERZ654033 (study PRJEB26926, sample SAMN06164879) | human gut metagenome | biome: ENVO:00009003; feature: ENVO:2100002; material: ENVO:00002003... | reverse complement strand
AATTAACACAGTCGGTTCGGGAGACTCAATGGTAGCAGGCTTTGTGGCAGGATATGAAAAAACAAAAAGCTACCCCTATGCGCTGAAATTGGGCAGTGTGTGCGGAAATGCAACGGCATTTCTTGACGGACTTGCCACAAAAGAAAAAATAAATGAATTGCTTGCAAAATTCAATTAAAAAGGAGAGAAAAATATGCGTATCACAGATTTATTAAAAAAATCGGGTATTGCTCTCGGCGTTAAAGTTGCCGACAAGAGCGAAGCAATTGACAAACTTGTTTCATTACATGAAAAGTGCGGAAACCTCAAGGATGTTAAAGCCTACAAAGAGGGAATCCTCAACCGTGAAGAACTCGGCACAACAGCTGTAGGTATGGAGGTTGCAATTCCCCATGCCAAGAGCGAAGCTGTAAAAGCTCCCGCCCTCACGGCTATCACAGTTCCAGACGGTGTAGATTATGACTCGCCCGACGGTAAGCCCTGTAAGCTGCTCTTTATGATTGCCGCAACAACAGACGGTGATGTTCATCTTGAAGTACTTGCAAGACTTATGCAGCTTTTGATGCATGAAGATTTTACCGCAAAGCTTAAAGCCGCAAAAACTCCGGAAGAATTCATCTCGATTATTGACGCAAGAGAAACAGAAAAGTTCCCCGATGAACCAAAGGCAGAAGTTCCTGCAAAGAAGGGTTACAGAGTTCTTGCTATCACAGCCTGTCCAACAGGTATTGCTCATACTTATATGGCGGCTGAATCACTCCAGAAAGCCGGCGACAGCCTTAACATTCCGATTAAGGTTGAAACAAACGGTTCGGGCGGTGCAAAGAATGTGCTTACCGAAGAAGAAATTGCAAATTGTGACGGTATCATCATTGCCGCTGACATCACAATAAATCTTGCCCGTTTTGACGGCAAGCCCGTTTTACAGTGTGCCGTTTCAGACGGTATTCATAAGCCGGAAGAGCTTATCAACAAGATTGTAAACAAAGAAGTTCCCGTATATCATCACAAAGGTGGTTCTGCAGATGCTCCAAGGAAGAGAGGCGGCGCTTACGGTCACCTTATGAACGGTGTATCACATATGCTCCCGTTCGTTGTAGCAGGCGGTATCTTCATTGCAATCGCATTCCTCATTGATATTGCATGCGGTGTTAACGCACAGGAGGTTGGCAGTGCATTCGGTACGGTAACTCCTGCAGCCGCATGGTTTAAGACACTCGGCGGTGTGGCATTTAACCTTATGGTTCCTATCCTTTCAGGCTTTATCGCAATGTCAATTGCAGACCGTCCCGGTCTTCTCGTTGGTCTTGTAGGCGGTTTCCTTGCAACATCAGGCGCAACCTTTATGGATCCTGCCGCTGCAGAAACAGTTCCGTCAGGCTTCCTCGGCGGCTTGCTTGCAGGTTTCGTAGGCGGTTACTTAATGCTCGGTATTGAAAAAATGTGCGATAAGATGCCTAAGGCTCTTGAGGGTATTAAGCCCGTTCTCATCTATCCGCTTCTCGGACTCGGCGGTATTCTCGTTGTAATGTGCGCAGTCAACCCGTTCATGGGTATGATTAACTCAGGTATGTCAAACGGCCTTAACGCTATTGCCTCTAACCCTGCAATGATGGTTCCGCTCTGTGCGCTCCTCGCAGGTATGATGTCTATCGACATGGGCGGTCCTTTCAACAAGGCAGCTTATGCATTCGCAACACTTAACCTTGCAAACGCAGACGATCAGGCATACATCATTATGGCAGCAGTTATGATCGGCGGTATGGTTCCTCCAATCGCAGTCGCTCTTTCAAACACATTCTTCAAGAATCGTTGGACAGACGAAGAAAGAAAGAATGCTCCCGTAAACTATATAATGGGACTTTCATTCATCTCAGAAGGTGCAATTCCTTACGCAGCAGGTCATCCGCTTCAGGTTATCCCTTCATGTATCGTTGGTTCTGCAGTAGCAGGCGCACTTTCAGCTCTCTTTGGCTGTAAGCTTATGGCTCCTCACGGCGGTATCTTCGTATTCGCAACAATGCAGGGTACATGGTATTTCTACCTCCTTGCTCTTGCAATCGGTGCAGTAGTTTCAATGTTTATGCTTGCACTTCTCAAAAGACCGATTAAAAAATAATTAATTTGCTATTACCCGTTTTTTGAAATGTTTTGTTCCTCGGCACCGGTGTAAAAGCCGGTGCCACCCCTCAAAACTCAAAGAACTTTCACGACATTAGATTCAAAACTTCAAAGCACAAATTTATTTTATAAAGGAGATTTTATTATGGTATCAAAAGAACTCGTACTCACAAATGCGCAGGGATTCCATATGCGTCCGGCATCGGTTTTTGCAACAGCTATGGGCAAATACAGCTGTGATGTAACAATCAAATTCAACGGCAATCAGTACAACGCAAAGAGCCTCCTCAACATTATTGCGGCTTGCATCAAGTGCGGCAGTGAAATTGAAGTTGTTTGCGACGGTGCTGACGAAAACGAGGCACTTGCAGAGGCAGTACAGCTCATTGAGAGCGGTCTTGGCGAATAATGGCACCAACAGACCAGTTACAAGAGGTGAAGATTATGCTACACGGAACAGCCGCATCCGAGGGTATCGGAATCGGTAAGGTAATGCTTATTGAAGAACATTCGCTTGAATACACTCCACGAACAGTAACAGATACTGAGGCAGAGTCACAGCGTTTTAAGGCAGCAGTAGATGCTTTTTGCTACAATACTGAAAAACAGGCAGAAAATCTTCGCAGTTCAGCCGGTGAAAAAGAGGCAGAAATTCTTGCAGGTCACATTCAGATTATCAAAGATCCGTATCTCAGCGGTGAAATTGAAAAGCTGATTGCAGGCGGTCAATGTGCGGAATCTGCTCTTGAGCATATGTGCGATATGTTTATTGCAATGTTCTCGGCAGCTGACGATGAGCTTACAAAACAGCGTGCGGCTGATGTCAGAGATATCAAGAGCGGTGTTCTAGGCATTCTTCTCGGAGTAAGCGAAATTAAAGTAAGCGATGCGCCAAAAGGCACTGTACTTGTTGCAAGGGAGCTTACTCCTTCTGTTACGGCAGGTATTGTAAAAGAAAACATAGCAGGCATTATTACTGAAACAGGCGGAACAACTTCCCACTCTGCAATTCTTGCAAGAGCGCTTGAGATTCCCGCCGTACTCAGTGTTGAGGGTGTCGCATCAAGCCTGAAAAACGGCGACACAGTTGTAGTTGACGGCAGTGAGGGTGCTGTAATTGTTAATCCGGATGATAACACAGTTGCAGAATACTCCAAAAAGCGTGACGCTTTTCTTGCAGAACGCAAAGAGCTTGAAAATTACAGGGGACGAGAAACAAAATCCGCAAGCGGAGAAGTTTATGAACTTTTCTGCAACATAGGAAAACCCGAAGACGCTGTCAAGGCAGTTGACGCAGACGGCGAGGGTGTCGGACTTTTCAGAACAGAGTTTCTGTTCATGGACAGAACTTCAATTCCGACAGAGGACGAACAGTTTGAGGCCTACAAAAAGGCGGCTCTTATCTTAAAGGGCAAGTCGCTGATTATCAGAACACTTGATATCGGCGGTGACAAGGACATTCCGTACCTTGGACTTGAAAAAGAAGAAAATCCGTTCATGGGATTCCGTGCAATCAGATATTGCCTTAAAAACCGTGAACTTTTCAAATCACAGATTAAAGCCATTTTGCGTGCAAGCGCATTCGGTGACATCAAGATTATGTTCCCACTCATCACAACTATGGATGAACTTCGTGAGGGCAAAAAGCTTGTTGCAGAATGCAAAGCCGATTTACGCAATATGGGCATAAATTTCAACGAAAACATTCAGGTTGGTGTTATGGTTGAAACAGCATCTGCGGCAGTTATCGCAGATATGCTTGCAAAAGAGGCAGACTTCTTCAGCATCGGCACAAATGACCTCACAGGCTACACAATGGCTTGTGACAGAGGCAACAACGATGTGTCTTACCTCTACTCTCCCCTTCAGCCAAGCGTTCTCAGAATGATTAAACGCACAATTGAGTGCGGTGTTCAGAACGGCATTTCAGTCGGAATGTGCGGTGAGGCTGCCGCAAACAAGCTGATGATTCCGTTGCTTATTTCATTTGGACTCACAGAATTCAGCGTTTCCGCTCCGTCAGTTCTCAATGTGAGAAAGATAATTTCCACATGGACAAAAGAAGAGGCAGACAAAGTTACCGCAAAGGTGCTTGAAATGAGTACACAGCAGGAAATTGTCGAATACCTCAAATCGGTTGTGTAAAACAACCAAGTTAATATGCGTTAATCTCAGTTAAATAATTTGCAAACACGATTAATCCCCGTCAGAAATTCTGACGGGGATTTGTCTTTTGGTATATTAATTAGTTTTTTCTCTGCATACTATCCCTTTTTGAAAAGACGCAGCCACAATAGTTTTGGCGGTAGAGGTCATATTCTTTTGAAAGGATGATTGAACGCTTGTAGCCTTCACGCTTTTTGAAGTCGCTGTACAGCCACGGAATGCCGTACTTCTCGGCAAGATCCGCACCGATTGAATTGAGCAACTGCGCATTTTTCAGCGGACTGATTGTAAGCGTGGTTGTGAAATAATCAAAGCCGTGTTCCTTTGCGTAGCGTGCAGAGGATTCAAGTCGCAGTCTGAAACATTTTTCACACCGCTTTCCGCCCTCGGGTTCATTTTCAAGGCCTTTGACATACTCAAAGTAATCCTTGGGCAGATATTCGCCCTCGATCACCTTTACAGGATGTTCAAACGGCATAAGCGACACAAGACGCTTTTCTTCGCTCAGGCGGTAATTATACTCATCCGCAATCGAAATATTCGGATTGTAAAAATAGACCGTGATATCAAAATATTTTGAAAGATACTCAAGGCAGTAGGACGAACACGGGGCGCAACACACATGCAAAAGCAGCTTTGGGACTTTTCCCTCCTCCGTTATTTTGTCAATCACCCTGTCGAGTTCTTTCTGATAGTTTATCTTGTTCATAGTATTATATAAATTTGCAAATGTAATCAAAAAGTTCTTCGGCTGTGTCTGCAACAAACGGCGCACCTGCGTTCATAAGCTCGTTTTTTCCCCTGAATCCCCATGAAACACCTGCCATTTTTACACCTGCATTGTTTGCCGTAAACACATCGACATCGCTGTCACCGACATAGAAACATTCTTCGGGAGTTACACCGCTCATATCGAGGAGTGCAAGCAGAGCATCAGGCTCGGGCTTTGTCTTGTACTGTGGTTTCTGCCCCCATGCCTGAGTAAACTTGTGATTTGGGAATGCTTTTTTTAGCATTTTATCAACAAATTCATCCGGCTTGTTTGAAAGCACACCTGTTTTTACACCCTTTTCTGCAAGCTTTTCAAGCATTTCGGCACAACCGTCATATGCGGCGGTGTGGTCGTTGCAATGAACGGCATAGTGTCTATCATAATCAGCTTTGACCTTTTCAAAAAGCTCGTGGTCGGTCCAAGCATCTCCCATTGCCCTTCTGATGAGCATTTCTCTGCCGTTTCCGACATATGTTTTATAATTTTCAACCGGCTTTTCTTCAAGACCGTTAAGCTTCAGACCGTAGTTCACACTTATAGCAAGATCGGTAAGCGAATTCATAAGCGTGCCGTCAAGATCAAATACTACCATTTTTACCATAAATATCACCTTAGTTTAATCCTTTTTCCTGTTCAAAAAGTATTGCTCTGCATGGCGCCGCCTCAACTCCGCCGAGCTTTATCGGAAACGCACACAAATCATATTCGCCGTCAGCCACTCCCGAAAGATTGAGATTTTCGAGAACGGCAATATCCGCTCTGCCGAGTTCAAGATGTGTTTTAACTTCATCAAACGGAGGTGCGATTGACTCGGCATCCGTACCGACAAGCACCACCCTGCTTTGTGCAAGCACAATTGCGGCAGAATGTGAAAGGTATGTTTTGCCGTTCCCACGAAAGAGTATGCGTTTTCGGCAATACGGCAACAGCTTGTCCATATCTTCGCCCGTCAGCACACCCTTGACCGTTATTACGGTGCATTTTCCGTAGAAAGTGTTGAGCCTTAAATCAGTTATCCCTTTACCGTCAGGGCAAAAGTGGAGAGGAGCGTCAATATGCGTGCCTGCATGAACGCACATAGAAATCTGCGAAAGATTGCACTCGTCATCTTCATCAATACTTCTCAGCGGAGTCACAACAGTTTCGGGATCACCCGGATATGTTTCGGTTGTAAGAGTATCTCTCGAAATATCATGAATATACATACATCCTTCGCCTCTTTTCTTTTTGAACATTTTTAATTAACGCAGAGCATCAGCTCCTTGGAGTCTAAGTAAAATATAACTCTGCTTAAATTCAGAACGACCCCACCGTATGAGTAAAGCGGAACATCTACACTATGATTATACCACATATTACTGCACTTTGCACCTTTATCGGCAAAATTTCCTTGTTTTACGGCAAAAAATAACCCCACAGGAGAACCCTGTGGGGTAAATTGCAATTGTGAATTTAATCAACAGCGATTAATTATTCAACAGAAATCGGTGAACCGACATTGCCTGTTTCGTAACCGCCAACGATGTACTTCTGAACGATAGTAGCATCCTTGATTGAGATTCTGCCGTCCTCGTTAGCATCACATGTCTTGAATGCGTTTGCATCATCAGCAGCAATACTCATAAGGTTGATAGCAATCTTCTGAATTGTTGTAGCATCTACAACTGTAATTGAGTAGTCACCGTCAGCATCGCCGAGAAGCGGAACACGGTTACCGTCAATCTTAATATTAGCCTTAGCACCTGAGCGTGACGGATAATCAAACTTAGTAAGATCAAGTGTGATTGTTACATCAACGAGTGAATCTTCCGGATAACCGGCAGAAACTGTGTTAAGGAGCATATTTTCACCATTGAATGTAAGGTCAAAATCTTCGCCTATAGTAGCTGCGCTCTGCTCAGGAAGACCCCAGTTAGCAGCCCAATCGTCGTTAACTGCAAACTTGAACTGGTATGCAGCATCAGCAGATTCAACACCTGTGTATGTAATCTGATAAACCTTGTCAGCAATCTGAGTCATGTGGTTAACTTCAGCGTCAACGCCCCATGCTACACCGTTAAGCCAGCTGTTTTCGCCGTTACCAACAACTGTGATGCTGTTGATTTCAAGGTCTGTAACCATTTTAACGCCGTCACCTGTTACAGCAATCTCGTTTGTAGCAGGATTGAAAGTTACAGTTACATCACAAGCACTTTCTACATCGAAAGTTACATTGTTGTCTGTACCGTCAAGACCGATCCACTTCTGCTCGTCGCCTGTGTTTGCAACGACCTTGAGCTGATAGCTTTTGCCCACCGGAACAGCTGTAAATGTCTTTGTATAAACATCGCCGCTCTTTGTCATTACATTTTCGGGAGCGAGTGCAGGAGAACCCTGCCATTCATAACCTGTGAGTGACTCAACGCCTGCTACAACATACTGTGTTGCGTCAACAGGCTCTGTTGCAGGTTCTGTTGTGGGTTCTGTTGTGGGTTCAACAGTTGTAGGCTCAACAGTTGTTGGTTCAACAGTTGTAGGTTCTTCTGTTGCAGGAGCTGTTGTACCTGAAGGATCAACACCGAGAAGTGTAGCTACTGTTGTAAGCGGAGCACAGTCGGGATAAGCTACGGGATCAGCAAGCTCTGTTGCATACATTTCAGCATAAGCGTTGTAAACATCCATTGGCTCAGCCTCAACCTGTGCACAAATGTCAGCTACAGTTTCGGGAGTGTAGTTTTTAGGATTCTTAACAGCCCAGTTGAAAATAGCCTGTGCAACCATTTCTGCTCTTGAAAGGTAAATCGGGAATCTGCCCTCAGTTACATGACCGAGTGATGTGATTGCAGCCTTTGGACCGTAGTTATCGCTGTTCTTCTTCCATGTTGCAGCAAAGTCACGCTTTGATGAGTCTTCGGTATTCTCAACTGTACCGCCTGTGAGGTAAATTGTGTCGCCGAGACAAGGCTTGCCGAGTGTTACATTACAGGTCTGGTGACTCTGTGATTTAGTATCAATTGTTGAGAAAATTACAGCATAGTCAGCGTTGTCTTTAAGACCGCCGTGATTTGTGCCGTCAGCTGACTTCAATTTTGCAGTATCGAAGTAGTAAAGACCTGTAGCAGGATCCTTCTTACATTTCTCTGCCTTACCCTGCCAAGATGTTTCAGGTAAATCATCGCCTGCTACAGCGTAAAGGTGACAGTATACTGTCTTTGTTGTTCCCCACTCTGCAGGGAGATTAGATGCGTCAAAATAGATTTTTGTGTCGGTTTCTTCAGCTGATGCAGAGAATATGGTCAAGCCTGAAAAACAGGATACAGCCATAAGAACTGCAAGCACCAAACTGAGAACCTTGGATGATTTTTTCATCGCTAATTCCTCCTTTTTTGTTACTCAAATTTCGAGTAATTACATTATATATCAAAATGCTCACATTTACAAGTGGTTTTTGGCAAGTTTGTAAATTTTTTCTAATTATTGTTTTAAACCTATTGTTATGCGCTAACATTTGGTGTTTTTACTTGACAACAGTTGCAAATAATTGTATTATTTTAATGGTTATTTTTATCTATCTATCTGTTAAGAGAGGTTAAGTTATGGAAAACAGCAAAAAAACCATGGATAAAATCGTTGCCCTGTGTAAAAACAGAGGCTTTGTTTACCCAGGCTCCGAAATTTACGGCGGTCTTGCAAACACATGGGATTACGGTCCGCTCGGTGTTGCACTTAAAAACAATATCAAAAACGCATGGCTCAAAAAGTTTGTTCAGCAGAACAAATATAATGTAGGTCTTGACTCTGCAATTCTTATGAACCCGCAGACATGGGTTGCATCGGGTCATCTCGGCGGTTTCTCTGATCCGCTTATGGATTGTAAGGAATGTAAAACCCGTCACCGTGCCGACAACCTTATTGAAGATTTTGACGGCACAAATGTTGCAGGCTGGACAAATGAAGAAATGATGAATTACATCAAGGAAAAAGAGATTCCGTGTCCTAACTGCGGCAAGCACAACTTTACCGATATTCGTCAGTTCAACCTTATGTTCAAAACATTCCAGGGCGTTACAGAGGACAGCAAGAATGAAATTTATCTTCGTCCCGAAACTGCTCAGGGCATTTTCGTGAACTTCTCTAACATTCAGAGAACAAGCCGTAAGAAAGTTCCTTTCGGTGTTGCACAAATCGGTAAATCTTTCAGAAACGAAATCACACCCGGTAACTTTATTTTCCGTGTTCGTGAGTTTGAGCAGATGGAGCTTGAATTCTTCTGCAAGCCGGGCACTGACCTTGAATGGTTTGAATACTGGAGAGGTTTCTGCCGTGACTGGCTTTATTCTCTCAATATTAAGGAAGAAAATCTCCGTCTTCGTGACCATGCAAAAGAGGAGCTTTGTTTCTATTCAAAAGCCACAACAGACTTTGAATATCTCTTCCCGTTCGGTTGGGGCGAGCTTTGGGGCGTTGCCGACAGAACAGACTATGACCTTACACAGCACAGCAAAACAAGCGGTAAGACACTTGAGTATTTTGATCCGACAACAAACGAGAAGTACATTCCGTATGTTATTGAGCCGTCACTCGGTGTTGAGCGTCTTTTCCTTGCTCTTGTTGTTGAGGCTTATGATGAAGAAGTTATTGACGAAAAGGATACACGAGTTGTGTTAAGACTTCATCCGACACTTGCTCCGTACAAAGCTTGCGTTCTTCCGCTTTCAAAGAAGCTCAACGAGCAGGCCGGCAAGGTTTATGAACAGCTTTCAGCCGACTTTATGACTGATTATGACGATGCCGGTTCAATCGGCAAGCGTTACAGAAGACAGGACGAAATCGGTACTCCGTTCTGTATCACATATGACTTTGAGTCTGTTGACGACGGTTGTGTAACGGTTCGTGACCGTGACACAATGCAGCAGGAAAGAGTTGCAATTGACAAGCTCAACGATTATATCGCTGAAAAGATTAAGTTCTGATTTTAATATGATATCAAAAGGACATTCCAAATGGAATGTCCTTTTTGCGTAGGGACGGCTCACCGTATAAGAACAGCGGATAACCTTAAAATTCGGGTTATCCGCTGTGTGTTTTATTCAATATAATAATCTGAATTCAATCAAATTACTTTGAGAGGTTTGCGAGAACCTTTTTGATTCTCTCAACAGCCTCAATCGTGTTTTCTCTGTCACCGAATGATGTAAGACGGAAGTAGCCGGCACCGTTTTCGCCAAAGCCCTCACCCGGAGTACCTACAACATTTGCCTCGTTGAGGAGGAGGTCAAAGAATTCCCAACTGCCCATATTGTTCGGACACTTGAGCCAGATGTAAGGTGAGTTCTTACCGCCTGTGTAGTAGATGCCGAGTTCATCAAGAGCAGATGCGATAATTCTTGCATTTTCCTGATAGTAAGAAATGTTCTCCTTGATCTGCTTCTGACCTTCTTCACTGAATACAGCGGCAGCAGCACACTGAACAGGCCATGAAACACCGTTGAACTTTGTTGCCTGACGGCGGTACCATGTTGCATAGATATTGTGACCGTCACGCTCAAGCTCCTTAGGAATTACCGTGTAACCGCATCTTGTACCTGTGAAACCTGCTGTCTTTGAAAGTGAGCACATTTCAATTGCACACTTTCTTGCACCTTCGATTGCAAAAATTGAACGAGGAAGATCCTCTGTGATGAATGCCTCATAAGCTGAATCGTAGAGGATTATTGCATCGTTTTTGAGAGCGTAGTCAACCCAAGTCTTGAGCTGTTCAGCGTTGTATGCAGAGCCTGTCGGGTTGTTAGGTGAGCAAAGATAGATGATGTCTGCCTTTACATTTTCATCAGGAAGAGCGGCAAAGCCGTTTGCCTCATTTGATGTAGCATAAACAATTTCTCTGCCTGCCATAATGTTTGAGTCAACATATACAGGGTAAACAGGATCGGTTACAAGAACAACATTATCCTTTGAGAAGATGTCACCTATGTTACCGCAGTCCGACTTTGCACCGTCTGATACAAAGATTTCGTCAGCACCTACTGCAACACCAAAGCTCTTGTAATAATCTGAAATAGCCTGTCTGAGGAACTCGTAGCCCTCATAATCGGGATAGCCCTTGAAGGTTTCCTTGTGAGCAAGATCCTCTGCGCCCTTTTTCATTGCCTCAACAACAACAGGAGCAAGCGGAAGGGTTACATCACCGATACCAAGCTTGATGACCTTTTTATCGGGATGAGCCGCAATATATGCATTTGTCTTTTTTGCAACATCTGCAAAAAGATAGTTAGGAACGAGATTGTCAAAATTTCTGTTAATCTTCATTAAAATCAGTCCTTTAAATCTGAAAGTTAAGTGGAAAAATCAATTACTTTTCAAGTGATGCTTTAATAAATTCTCTGAAAAGCGGATGAGCACGGTTCGGGCGTGACTTGAATTCGGGATGATACTGAACAGCAACGAAGAAACGGTTGTCGGGAACTTCAACAGCCTCAACAAGAAGTCCGTTAGGTGAAGTACCTGTAATCTTCATGCCTGCATTTTCAATTTCCTCTCTGAAATCGTTATTGAACTCATAACGATGACGGTGACGCTCTGAAATTTCATGCTGACCGTAAGCCTTAGCCATAAGCGAATCGGGCTTGATAACACACGGATATGCACCAAGACGCATTGTGCCGCCCATATCCTCAATGCCTTCCTGTTCAGGCATAAGGTCAATAACATTATGCTTGCCCTCTGGTGTAAACTCACCGCTGTTGGCATCAGCATAGCCGAGAACATCTCTTGCGTATTCGATTACTGCAGTCTGCATACCGAGGCAGATTCCGAGATACGGAATATCATGCTCACGGGCATATTTTGCAGCCATAATCTTACCTTCGATACCTCTGTTACCGAAACCGCCCGGAACAAGAATACCGTCAACATCACCGAGAAGCTCGTCAACCTTGTACTTTGTGAGAAGTTCGCAGTCAACCCACTTGATTTCAACATCAGCGGAATTTTCATAGCCACCGTGACGAAGTGCCTCTGCAACAGAAAGATATGCGTCATGGAGAGCAACATACTTACCGCAAAGAGCAATCGTGCATTTCTTTGTGCGGTTGTTGATACGGTTAAGCATTTCTTCCCACTCGGAAAGGTCAGGCTTTTTGTCCGTTACAATATTGAGCTCACGACATACAACATTTGAGAAATTGCTCTTTTCAAGCATAAGAGGTGCCTGATAAAGCGTTGGGAGAGTAATATTTTCGATTACACAATCCGGCTTTACATTGCAGAAAAGTGCAATCTTGTTGAAAATGCTCTCCTCAAGAGGTTCGTCACAACGAAGAACGATGATATCGGGATTGATACCGAGTGAACGAAGCTCTTTTACAGAATGCTGTGTCGGCTTTGATTTGTGTTCCTCACTGCCCTTGATATAGGGAACGAGAGTTACATGAATAAAGATGCTGTTCTCTCTGCCGACTTCAAGAGATACCTGACGGATAGCCTCAAGGAACGGCTGGCTTTCGATATCGCCCACCGTACCGCCGATTTCCGTAATTACAACATCGGCATTGGTCTTTTCACCTACATTGTAGATAAAAGACTTAATTTCATTTGTGATGTGAGGAATTACCTGAACTGTCTTACCGAGGTAGTCGCCGTGACGCTCCTTTTCAAGAACATTTGAGTAAACCTTACCTGTTGTGAGGTTTGAATACTTGTTAAGGTCCTCATCAATAAAACGCTCATAATGGCCGAGGTCGAGGTCGGTTTCTGCACCGTCCTCCGTTACATATACCTCACCGTGCTGATACGGGCTCATTGTACCCGGATCGACATTGATATACGGGTCAAGCTTTTGAGCAACAATCTTGAGCCCTCTTGCCTTTAAAAGTCTGCCGAGAGATGCGGCTGTGATACCCTTGCCAAGACCGGATACGACACCGCCTGTTACAAATATATATTTTTTATTTTTCTTA
>ENA-OZVE01000089-OZVE01000089.1-human-gut-metagenome-genome-assembly--contig:-NODE-89-length-14947-cov-7.063591_pt1 | contig 14947 bp, 10 predicted proteins | sample MGYA00243439_ERZ654033 | MGnify/ENA primary metagenome ERZ654033 (study PRJEB26926, sample SAMN06164879) | human gut metagenome | biome: ENVO:00009003; feature: ENVO:2100002; material: ENVO:00002003... | reverse complement strand
ATTTTTCATATTCCACCTGTTGTATGATGTAACATTAATGTAATGTATATGTCATTGTATGTTCATATAAAAACTTGTATTTTGCAAGTTCAATAAAGAAGAAGAGAACAATGAATGATTTGATAGAAATATACCGAAGAATAGAATATCTCCGTAACAATGGTTTGAAAATGAAGGAGATAGCAGATTATGTAGATATAGCTCCCAGTGTCTTGTCTGCTCTTTATTCCAGCGTTCTGCCCACTTATGTAACCTCATTGAAACAAGGACACTCTGAAGAAGATTCATTAGATTTGGCTTTGGCGCAGGTCAATAATGTGTCAAAAAAACGTCTGTTGGGCAATTTGGCAAGTATCAAAGAGTTGCTTTTCAGTTTGGAACCTGCCCATGGTGAGGCAAAGACCAATCCTTTTATGGAGATGATGACTGCCGAGATGCAACGTTCCGTGCAGGAAGTTTATAATTATAGCGGAAGTTATCTGAGCTATAGTCTTTCTTCTTCGTGCCAATGCCTTAAAGTGGAACCCTATCTGATAGAGGCTTCCGAAGACAATACGTATGTGAAGGTGACTCACATGAGTGCCTATAATACAACGCATCGGGGAGTGGGATTATTCAATAATCATCAGAACGGGTATATTTTCTTTAACGAGCGCGAGTCACCGCAAATGGCTTTGTTCAGTATTTATCTGCAATTGCCGATGTATGATTTTCCGCCGTTCCTTAAAGGTTTGTATCTTAGTCTGGATTACAACAGGAATCCGATAGCGCGCCGTATCTTGTTTGTAAAGCAAGGAGACAGTACAGACATGGAGGAATTCCTGGAACTGAAAGGGGAGCTGGTTCCACTCGATAAGTTGACAGAATTACAAAAGAAGTATTATGACTATACTTGTCAGGAGGGAGATTGTATCCGTACCTGCATGGTTCCGTCTCCCCAACTGAATGAAAATGATTTGGAGAGGGAAAAAAAGATTTTGTCTTTATGATTCGTACATTGGAAACGGCTTGTAATAACAACATATCGCATCCGTCGCTGTTACATAAGCCTTTTCTCTTCCTTGATCAAGCCTTTTTATACGGATGTATTCTATCTCCCAAGTCTTTGGAGTTATCTCCATAAGCTTTGGAGTTGACTCCCAAGGCTATGGAGATAACTCCAAAGGCTTGCGGAGATAAAACAAACAGGAAGAAAATCTTTAACCCTACGGCGGGAAAGGTTTAGAGATATGGGTAAGAGCTTTTAAGGATGAATCAGATTACAAGGCTACGCATTCCTTACGGAGGAATATCCTTTTGCAGACTTGCCCATCCACTGTAGGGATGGATTTCATTCCATTCCTGCAATGGATGATGTTTTGTCAATGCTTATGATAGAAATGTACTTATATTACCCGATGCGGAAATATAAAGTTTATGCATGGCACGGGTGCAGGCTACATATAACATGCTGCGGTCTATCTCTGTTCTATAGTCTTTATCAGTTACAAATGGAACAATCACTTCGTCAAACTCCAGCCCTTTTGCCATGTGGGCTGTAGTAATGACCACCCCATTGACAAAAGCTACACTTTCTTCTGTCAGCAAACAGATCTTATCAGACAAATGATTGATGGCTGCATACAACTTGTCCGCTTGTTTTACGGTTTTGCATATTATACCCATGGATACATCAGCTCCTTTCAGGAAAGAGGTGATGAGGTTTTCTATCCATTCTATCTCTTTCTTTTCAGTAGGCAGCAAGGCGACTGCCGGTTCCTCTCCATGACGCTCTATAGCTTCCAGTTCCTCGTTCTTGGCAATACGTTGGGCAAACTCTGTGATTTCATACGTGGAGCGATAACTTTTACAAAGCTTCATCACTTCCGAGCCGACCAGTACACGTTGGATCTGTTCGCAGGTGGTGGAACTGTATGGATTTACTGATTGCTTTGCATCTCCCAATATTGTTTTCCGGCAAGGGAATAATTTAGCCAGAACTTTGTATTGTATCGGAGTATAGTCCTGCATTTCGTCTACCAGCAGATGCTTGATGCCATACATGGTTTTATTATCTTCCAGGGCCAGTTTCAAATAAAGTAATGGAGCTACATCCGCATATTCCAATTTCCGGTTTTTACCCTGCTTGAACATTTCCGGTTTTCCCAGCCAGTCATAAAATCCCTTGTACAAGTCGAGGTCTTTATTGTTGAACATCTTTTTCAGTTCATTACCCAACTGCCGTATCTGTATTTTTCCCATCGGCTCTTGGTGATAGGTGAAAGTCAGTTCGCGGGCAATTTCTTCTGCCATTGGTTGGAAACGGCTGCGCATGGGCAGGCGGTGCCATGCCGCGAAACGTTCTTTCAGGTACTCGGCAGGGATAGGGATACGCCCTGCTTTCAGGTCGGTTGGCCGAAATGCGTTTTGTTCCAAATATAGAATGTATTTATCCATCTGCTGGATAAACTCGGTGGTGGATTTGAATCGGATACGTTCTATAAAATCTTCTTCCTCTTTGTCCAGTATTTCGGCCACCTGGTCAAAGAAGGTTTGTATTTTATATTTGTTGTCCAGTATTTTGAGCATTAATTCCTCAAAGCCGCATTCTTCAATTTTTTCTTCTCCCAATTCGGGAAGTACGTTCGAGATGTAATCGGCAAATACTTTATTGGGGGAAATGATCAGGATATCATTGGACGTGATTTCCCCTTTGTGCCGATATAGCAGATAGGCTACGCGGTGCAAGGCGATGGATGTTTTTCCTGAACCGGCTACTCCCTGGATAATCAGGGTGTTCGATGTATCATTACGGATAATTTTATTCTGTTCCCGTTGGATGGTGGCGACTATATTCTTCATCCGGTCATCGGAGTTTCCACTCAATTCCTTCTGAAGGATGTCATCTTGAATATTCAGTGAACTTTCCAGCATGAATTCCATTTTTCCGTCACGGATGCGATACTGGCGTTTCAGACGGATGTTACCTTTCACTTCTCCCGAGGGGGCGTCGAAATGTGCTTCTCCTAATTCATAATCATAGAACATGCTGGAGATGGGGGCACGCCAGTCGTGTATCAGATTTTCATTGGTGGGAGGATTGAAAAATGAGTGTATACCTATATATAATGGCAGGACTTCGGGTTGCCCTTTTTCTTGAAAGTCGATGCGACCGAAATAGGGGATGGCCATCATTTTGCGATAACGTTTCTTTTTCTCGGCCAAGGACTCGCTGGCTGCTACTTGTTGGGTGACTATCTGCCGGACCGCACTTTTCTCGGCTCGGTCCAGTTCGGACAGATTTTCCCACAAGTAGAGTTTGTGCTCCATTACGTCTTTGGATTTATCTTCAATGGCCTTATCCATCTGTTCGATATTGGCAGCTAATAAAGCAATAATATCCATGAGATAGGCTTTTTCTTCCTTTTCAGTCCGGTTAAATATCATAGCGCGTATTGGTTTGTAGTTTTATTACCGGGCGAAATTACACAAATATGTTTAATGTTATTCTCTTTGTATGGAGAAAAGTGGATGTAAATTTGTTCTTTGTCCGGTTGTTTGGGTTACTCTGATATGAATATTGCAGGAATGGAAGCCGCTCTTTTCTTTGTGGAAAAAAGGTGGAGGAACTTTCACAAGCTCTCCGTCCCAACCGTAGCAGGTATATGTAAGGAGAATGTTCACGGAAAAAGAATAATGCACAATCTTTTTTTGAGAGATTGTGCATTATAATATAGAAATATACAGATTGTTATTACTGGCTTTTATAGCTGTTTATCTGAGATTAACCGTGCGATGCGGGTCTTGTTCTGTGTTCCTTTGGTAAGCAGGTAAACGTGCTTATACGCATCGCGGTTCAGTTCGGTGGGAGAACCGTTGATAAGAATGATATTCCGGTCATTGGCGAATTTCAGGATACCGCTGATGTTGTTGGGATGTAGTTTGCCTATTTCATCCATCATGCAGTGTAACTTGAAATCTTTGAATTTGCGGGATGCTCCTTCCTTGAACACATTCAGCAACATGATGTTTATCATCGCTTTTACCAGAATGTCGGTTCCTTCCGACCCCACATTGGCTATCTTCTCGATAAATCCGGTGTCATTGCCGTTCTCCACAATGCGGAAACGCAACTCGAAGGAATCATACAGGCGGATACTGTCATAGCGGTAAGCATGTATTTCCTTGATAAAGGTACGCAGCAAAGTGATAGCCTCTTCTTTCACCAATTGCTCTTTGGCAGAGGAGAACAGGTTGGTTTCCGGTGAGAGGTCATAGCCGTAATCATGGTAATATTTCTGTATCTCACGCAGAATATTCACTACGCGGTTGCTGCTCTCTTCCACTTTCATTTCAATGCGCTGGATGACTCCCACAAAATTGCAGGTGGCGAAACCTTTATTGATTTCACGGATCACATCTTGAATATCATCTTCCGATGAAGTCAGCATGGAGGTGTCCATACTGATACGTTTGAAGGTATCCCAATGCTCGTTGTTGATGCGGCGGATGTACTCGTCTATGCGGTGTTCTTCCACAAAGTCGTGCAGTTCGTCGGCAAAGCGTACATATTCCCAATCCTCGTTGAATTTTACGCGGAACTTGAAGGTGTTGTCCTCATCAAAATGTCCGGTGAAAAGGTTCACTTCTTTACGGAGCTTGCTTTGCACCTGCGTGAATTGGTTGGCCTGGCGGGTCAGTTCGTCAATCAGCTCCATACAGGTCTTGGTGGTCTGCATGGTTTGCGTGTTTTCGGAACGGAATATATCCTGATGCGGTTTATACCAGTCGTATGCCGGAATCTTGCTGTAAGCCTCCAGGTTCTTTTGCAGTTCCCTTACATTTTCTTCCGCTTCTTCCCATTCTTTGTTCAGAAGGTCTATTTTTTCTTGTAGGGAGGATGTTTCCACTCTCAGCGTTTCCCGTTCCAATTGGAGCAGACGTTTTTGTTCATCGTGCTCCCGTTGCCATCCGGGAATACGGTCTATCAAATCCCGTTTGTCTTTTTGGTATTCGATGACCAGGGTCGCATTCTCCTTAATGAAAGAAAGCTCTTTCTCCAGCTGGGCCAGTTGGTTGGCTATGTCTTGCGGACGTTCGGTATCTGCTCCCTGCGAGTGAAGCTCTTTCTGCATATCCGCTTCATATTCGGTTTTGATGGAGGAAATTCTGCGTTGTTCTTCTTTTTCTTCCTTCCCGATAACTTCCGCTTGTGTCCTTTTTTCGGCGGCAAGAGCCTGTTGTTGCTTGTTCCATTCCAGTTTCAGGCTATCCAGTTTCTCTGTCTTTTCTTTGTTCAGGTTTTTTAGCTTGCTGTTTATACCGTCCAGTTCGGCAACCCGTTTGCGCTGTTCGTTTTCCAATCGGTTTATTTTGGCATTCCGTTCCTCATTGGCTTTCTTCTTCCACTCTTCCAAGTCGAGCATATCCTGCTGGTATTGGCGTTCCAATTGTTCCAGTTCATACTCTATTTGGCTGATAATGGCTTTTTGTTCCTTTATCTGCGGTTGGTATTTGCGTTTCAACTGTTCCTGCAACTCCTCCCTTTCAGTTTGCTGGCGTTGCATGGCAGCAGTGATTTCTTCCAGACGTTTTTCACCGTTTTCTTTCTCGACGATATAATCGTCTATGGATTTGATGGGGCGGTGGATGCTGTCTAGATTAATGGAAATGCCATAGAATGAGTTTCCCCCCTCAATGGTAATTTGCGGAAAAAGCCCCCGTTGCCATAAGATGCTCTCATCACACAGTTTGCCGATATTCTCTTCCCATCCCTTTTTGTTTTCTTTCAGCCAGCCTTGCAAGGTGTCTTTGCTGTTGTTCAGAAAAGCTTGTAATTCGTCTATGCGGGGACGGAGTTGCAGCATCTCCTGTTGCAGTTTTTGCAAGGTCAGGTCTTTTTCTTTCAACTGTTTCTGCTGTTCCTCTTCCCAAGTCATGGTCAGTTCCTTGATGATGAGCTGCGCTTGGGCGATACGGTTTTTCCGTTCCGTATGAAAGTTGGCATAGTTTTGGATACGTGTTTTCAATTCCTGTTGCTCTTCCTCAAAGAAAACCTCCTTTCTGCATAATTTTATCTGGTAATCTATAGCGTTCAGTTCGCCCAGTTTCTCGGCTTTCAGCGGATGGAGTTGCTGTGACAGGCTTTCGAACTCCTGGTAAAGGGAATCTGTGAACCGCTGGTATTCTTTGCGGGCCTCTTCCAGACGCTCGTTGTATGCATTGTTTAATGTATCCAGTTGTTTGATTTTCGCTTCATGAATCTTGTTCCATTGCTCGTCCAAGGCCTGAATCAGCGATTTATACTTGGTGGATATTTCCATATATTGTGAGGTAAGGATGCGTTGTTCTTCCAGCAATCCCACCTGCCGGTTCTTCCATTCCTCTTTTTTGGAAGAGCGTTCTATAATCTCTTCTATGTTCTTGTTCTGATAGTCCTTTTCTTTGCCTAATGCCTTTTGCAGTTCGTTGTTCAGCACTGCCAGCGCTTCCTGTAACTTGTCGCTGCGTTTGCGCGATTCATCCTGAAGCTCCTGTTTCCGGCGTATCAGTTTTCCTTTGTCGGCATCCGTGCGGTCTTGTTTCTCTTTCCATTGGGGAAGGATACTTTCGGCTTTGCGGAAAGCGGCAACCAGTTCGCGGCAATTCTGCACCAGTCCGCCTTGCAGTTTGGACGTTTGTTGGGATAACAGTGTGATTTCCCGAGCCTGTTTCCGGGTTTCCCGTTTCTGAAATTCTTCGATATCCTTCAGACGGGTTTCAAAGTTTTTCAGATGCTCCTTGTAACTGTTCAGGTCGATGGCCGTTTCATCTTCATTCAGAGAAGAAATGATTGTTTTCTTGATAAATTCAGCATCCAGTTTCGAATTCAGCAACACGTTCTGTATAGTGCGCGGAATATTCTGGTATTGCTTGCTCTCCATCAGCGAGTACCGGCTGAACTCAGGACTTGTACTGTTTCCATACAGAATGTTCCGATACTCGTCGTAGGTATAGATGATGCGTGAATATTCTATGCCATATTGGTCCAGCACGGCACGCACGCGGTCGCTCTCGCTATAGGCCACCCGATTCTCGTCTATAAAGAATTCTTTGCGGTAAGGAGAGTGGATGAAGCGGTAACATACACGGTTCATCGATTTGAAACTCAGAATACAGAACGCGCCGTTCTCTGTTGCCACTTCGTAAACGATATACGAATTGGAGTAGGGAAAATAGTAATCCGTGTAATTCTGCTTTTCCACCGAAATGCCCAGCCGTTGCGTGTCGGCATTGTAAAAGAAAAGGATAGCACGCAGAAGGGTACTTTTTCCCACTCCCTGCGTACCGATGAAGTGAACGTTTCCGTCCAGATAGATATCGTCCGAATAAGGGATATTCGCACTATTGATAAAGATAATTCTACTCAGGTTTCTCATCTTCGGTTTCGTCGTAAATGTTGATACTTTCAATCAGTCTTTCCAGATAATGCCAGGCGCTCATCACTTTATACGTATTGGTTTTCTCATTTTCCTGTTCCAGGAACGAGTCTTTGGTGAGCTGGCGTATCATGTTTTCCAGCACTTCCTTGCGGATGTCCTTGTCCGAGAAGTGTTTCCGCATACCGTCCAGTTTGTTTTGGAGCAGCATGTTGATGTTGGTTTCCACCAATATCTGTTCGGGCTGGAAGCGGAATCCGGGACCGAATGTTTCATCGTAGGTTTTGAAAAAATCGAGCACATCTATCCAGTAATAGGCACGCATGATTTTTTGCTCCAGTGTGGCTTTAGGTTCTATACGGGAGAAGAAGAAATATTCGTTTCCCCGTTCCAGTGTATAGTTTATTTGTAAGAAATACTGATAGAGAGATTCGTAGTTCTCATCTATTTCATTATACATATCGCGTACTTCTTCGCTGGTGCTGTTGGAACTGATGAACAGTCCTTTTTGCAGGTATTCAAAGATGGATGCGGTATTATCGGGTATTTGTATATTTAAATCCATAATTCTCAGAGTGGGTATATTTTAGCATATTCATATTGATTGTGGAGTCCGAACTCGTTCCGGATTTCCAGTTGGTTTTCGTAAAGTGAGACAATCTGACAGAAGAACGTGGTACGTTCCTTTTCATCCACTTCGCGATGGAAATGATATTGTAACAGAAAGGAAAAAAGGTCGCTGACCGGCTCTCCTTTCCAGCGGGCTTCTGCCCCCGACTGCACAAAGGCGGTTACCACTTCGTCCAGATTAATCACTTCTTCGTACATGGCCTGTGCTTCCAAGTCTTCTTCACTGAAAGCTCCGGCTTCATTTTTCCGTACAATTTCACGATACTTCTGATTGCTGATAACTTTCAGAATGATGGGACGCACTTCGTCACTGGCCAGATAGCTGGGGGACAGTTTGAACGATGCTTGTGTATTGCCTTCCAACAGGAGGGAGCGTTCCCGTTCCATTATTTCGGACAGATTACTCCGGGCACGTAACTCGAACTGATCTTGCAGATATTTTACTTTTCGTATTTTTTCTACCAGTATCACCTGATTCTTTATTTGGTTCAGGTAATTGATGATATCCTGCTGGGCACGAATCAGACTGTGAGCTGATAGTTGCAGTTCCTGCCGCAGTTCGAGCAGGATGCGGGTCAGCTCTTCGTCAGTGGCTTGGCGGAAGAAATCCCGTTCTTCATGCAGAATCAGATGTTCGGTAGAGTCTATCAACCGCTGGATGTTGATTCGTTTCTTGTCCAGATTTTGCAGTTTGGCTATTTTTATCTGGTATGTGGGCTCGTGTTTGAAAGCATTATCAATATTGTGTTGAAGGTTGATAATGTTCCGTATCGTTACACGTGCCAGTTTCTGAAAGGTAATCTTGATATTGCGTACATAACTTTCCTTGCGCGACTGGATCTTTTCTTTCAGGTAGTAGTCCATCAGTTCGTGCAGGTACTCTATGTTTTCCTCTACGGTGGCCGTGTTGATTTCCTCGTTCGCTTCCAGCAGCAGTTCGAAGAAATCAAGGAATCGGGCATCCAGTTCCACAAAGTTTCCGTTTTGGTGTATGATTTCCTTTTCGATGAGTATCTTTAAACGGTTTTCATCCTCTTTCAATAGGGCGAGTGCGTCCGAGTATCGAAAACTAAGTACTTTTCTCTTCTCAAACATCTCTACCAATAGCCCTTTAGCTACAAAAATCGTATTTATTATTTCGTGAATTGATCGGAATATATACATTGTTTTTTCTCCAAAAAAGTCCGGCGAAGTTACTTTAAATGGTTGGAAAAACCTAGCGTTTTATGCTAAAAAGCATATAAATAGTGAAGTAAAAGGTGGAAAATGTTGGAGTATAAATGGGTAAGAGGGAAGTTGTTGCATGAAGTGTCTGTCGCTTAATGGTGCTATATATCTCAGATGCGGCTGGCACGAATAACGTAGTTCGTGCCGGCGCGCCTGGAAAATAGAATACTTTAGGAGCTTTACGGTTCTGAATGAAATAAAGGCAGATAAACCAGATGCCTATATTTTAGAACAGTTGGGCTGTGCGGGTTATTTGCAGGCTAGTTCGAATATCTCTTTACTGTATTCTTTGTTCAGTTTTACATAATTACCTACTAATTCACCTTTGTTTTCATGCAGTTTTTTCACTAGCAGTTCAATATCAGGATGTTCTATACCCAATTCTTTGAAATTGACCGGCAGGCCCATGTATCTGAAAAAATGCTTCAATCGTGATATGCCGGCAAGTGCCATTTCTTCCAAATCCTCATTCTCGGGAACTCCGAAAACGCGGTTTGCAAACCGGGCAATCTTTTTCGGGTTGTGTTCTGCCATGAATGTCATCCATGCAGGTACGATTACTGCTAGTCCTGCTCCATGTGTCACATTATATACAGCACTGATTTCATGTTCCAGAAAATGTGATGCCCAGTCTTCCTCACAACCTACTCCGCAAGTACCGTTATGGGCAATTGTCCCACACCACATGATATTGGCGCGTGCTTCGTAATCGTTCGGGTTCTGCTTCACTTTATATGCTTCTTTGATGATAGCCATCAAAGTCCCTTCACACAGCCGGTCACTGATTTCTACATCGGGAGTGTTGGTAAAATAACGTTCCATAATGTGTACCATCATATCGGCAATGCCACAAGCTGTCTGGTAGGGGGGGAGAGTATAGGTCAGTTCCGGATTCATCACAGCAAAAACAGGCCGTAGTAATTCCGGTACACGCAAACTTAGTTTTTGCAGACCTTCCAGTTTGGTAATCACCGTATTGCCCGAACCTTCGCTGCCGGCAGCGGGAATAGTAAGTACCACACCCACTTTTAAGGCCTTCTTCACTTTGGCTTTTCCTATATAGAAATCCCAAAAATCACCTTCGTAGGGCACTCCTGCCGCAATGGCTTTTGCAGTGTCAATGACAGAGCCTCCCCCTACGGGAAGCATAAAGTCCACGCCTTCTTTGCGCGCCAGTTCAATGCCTTCGTAAACTTTCGGGTCAGTAGGATTAGGTTGTACGCCTCCTAATTTTACATAATCCACTCCTGCCTGTTGCAGAGAATCTTCTATGCGTTGCAGTAATCCGCTGCGAATAATAGAGCCTCCACCGTAAACAATCATTGCCTTCCGGGCGTTATACTTTTTAGCAAGAGTACCGGTTTGGATTTCTGTATCCTTGCCAAATACAAACTCGGTAGGGCTGTAAAATACAAAATTGTTCATTTGCTTACTCCTTATATTATTTTGTTGTTTGAAACCAAAACAAAGTTAAGGAAATATATTACCTTTGCCGCCTAAATTTAGTAAAAAGATGAAAACGGACATTGAAATAGCACGCAGCATTGAGCTGGTCAAAATTAAACAAGTGGCTAGGGAAACCGGTATTCCTGTAGAGCACATCAGTAATTACGGGCGCTATATTGCCAAAGTGGATGAAAGTCAGATAAACGAAGAAAAGGTGCAGCAGAGTAACCTTATTCTAGTTACTGCCATCACTCCTACCAAAGCCGGTATTGGTAAGACCACTGTTTCCATCGGATTGGCTTTGGGACTGAATAAAATAGGAAAGAAAACAATTGTTGCCTTGCGCGAGCCGTCGCTAGGTCCTTGTTTCGGAATGAAAGGGGGAGCTGCCGGAGGAGGATACGCCCAGGTGTTGCCGATGGATAAGATTAATCTTCATTTTACAGGTGATTTTCATGCCATCACTTCCGCTCACAATATGATTTCGGCCTTGTTGGACAATTACCTTTATCAGAATCGTGATAATGGTTTCGGATTGAAGGAAGTGCTGTGGCGTCGTGTGTTGGATGTGAACGACCGTTCCCTCCGTTATATTGTTACAGGACTAGGACCGAAGACCAACGGAATTACCCAGGAGTCAGGTTTTGATATTACTCCTGCATCTGAAATTATGGCTATTCTGTGTCTGGCCAAGGATGAAAAGGACCTGCGTCGTCGCATTGAAAATATTTTATTAGGTTTTACGTATGACAACAAGCCTTTTACTGTAAAAGATTTAGGAGTTGCCGGAGCCATTACAGTTCTTTTGAAAGATGCTCTTTCTCCTAATCTGGTACAAACTACGGAACATACTGCTGCCTTTGTTCATGGGGGACCGTTTGCCAATATCGCTCACGGTTGCAACTCTATTCTGGCAACCAAGATGGCAATGACTTTTAGTGATTATACTATTACCGAAGCCGGATTCGGGGCTGACCTGGGAGCGGAGAAGTTCTATGATATCAAGTGCCGTAAAGCAGGTATCACACCTAAACTGACCGTCTTGGTGGTTACTGCCCGTGCATTGAAAATGCATGGCGGCGTATCACAGGATAAGATAAAGGAACCCAATCTGGAAGCTTTGAAGCAGGGTGTGGCCAATATGGATAAGCATTTGCGTAATTTGAGATATTTCGGTCAGACAGTTGTCGTTGCGTTTAACCGTTATGGGGATGATTCGGAGGAAGAAGTGGATTATATCCGTACCCATTGCGAGAAGAAAGGTGTGGGCTTTGCAGTGAACAACGCCTTTACTGATGGTGGCGAAGGGGCAGTAGAATTGGCGGAACTGGTTGTGAAAACCATTGAGGAACAACCTTCCGAGCCTTTGCAATATGCCTATGATGATGAGGATAGTGTAGAAACTAAAATATCGAAGGTGGCTTGTAATTTATACGGTGCCAGCATTATTACGTATAGTGCCGCTGCCCGTAAGAAACTGAAGCATATTGTAGAATTGGGATATGGAAATTTCCCTATCTGCATTGCCAAGACGCAGTATTCATTCTCTACCGACCCCAAAATTTACGGTGCGGTAGACAATTTTGAATTCCATGTACAAGATATTGTGATGAATGCCGGAGCTGAGATGCTGGTAGTCATTGCCGGAGAAATAATGCGTATGCCGGGATTGCCGAAGGAACCGCAGGCATTGCATATTGATATCGTGAATGGTGAAATAGAGGGGTTGTCGTAACCCCTCTTTTTTTTACTGAACTTATGCTGTTTTACATTGACGAGATTAAACACCAGGTGTAAATGGAAAGTCCGATACCTGTTACCAATCCTACAGATGACCATCTGATAAACAACTTGTCTTTATATTTGCAGCCATAGCATAAGCCTGTAATGGCGCACATGGAAATTCCGATTGGAAATACAAAGAATCCTATTGAGATAATCCCGATAAGTATAATGATACCCATGATGGTTAGAACTTTGTTTCTTGCTGTCATGGCTTTTATTGTTTGGTGTTGAATGTATATGGATTATATGCGACAGTAAAAGTACAAAATTATTGTTTAGAATCAGACTTTTATCCGTTTTTTATATATTTGCATTATTTAAAAAGTGGATGGATGGCGGGTGTCTTGACTCCCGGACAGCATCGTAAATGCATGTCTCGGATTCGTAGTAGGAATACAAAACCTTCTGTCAGAAATGAGCACTTGAATGGGGCATTGTTTACGCTGAACCATTTGTTCTTGGAAAATTTTGCAGTACGTCATGCGGTTTCGTATGGAGAGAGCGGCAGGGAATTAAATCTGGTTGCGGCCGAAGATAAAACGGAATATGAGAAAGATAAGCTTTTATAAAAATCGAACTAATCAGTAACGATAAAATGGATATGAAACATGTAAAGTATCTGGCTCTTGTCCTATGCATAGGGAATCTGTCGCCTGTGATGGCGCAGACAGCCTCGAAAAGTCTCACAGTAGACAATTTAGTTGCCTGGCAGCGTATCAGCGGGCAAGCTATTTCTGATAATGGAAAGTGGGTGGCATGCAAGATGGAACCTTGGGAAGGAGATGCTGTGGTGAATTTGTATGATGCACAAGGGAAGGAACTTGCCACTTTTCCGCGGGCGGACCGTTTTCTTTTCTCGGCTTCTTCCGACTATTTGGTTGTGTCGCAGAAACCCGGCAAGATGATAGTGGATTCTCTGAAAATAAAGAAAACGAAGAAAGAAAAGATGCCGATGGATGCATTGGTCATTTATTCGCTTTCGGGCGGCAGGGAAGTGATTGATTCACTGAAAACATTCAGGCTGGCAGAGAAGGCGGACTGGGTTGCTTTTCAGAAGGGAAGGAAAGACTCGACTTTGTATGTCCAACCGTTGAATGCAAACCTCAGTACCCGGTATGAGGCTCCTGCTGTGAAAGCTTTCAACTTTGCGGAGAAAAGCGGAATGCTTTATTATATTACCGCAGGTGATAAAGCAGAGGAAAAGCCGGGATTGTATCTTCTGAATACGGAAACAGGTGTGAAGACGCTGATAAAAGAAGGTGACGGGGTGTTTAAACAGGTAACTTTTGATGAAGATGGAGCAAACTTGGCTTTCTTATATTGTGCACAGAAAGATTCTTGTTATAAAGCCATGAGCTTGTGGCTGTCACAGCAGGGAGCACCGGCAACAGAAGTTGCGGCACGTGGCAATCGGGCTTTTCCGAAAGGATGGGTAATCAGCGAGCATGGGAAATTACAATTTTCGAAGAGTGCTTCCCGGTTGTTTTTTGGCACATCGCCTGAGCCTAGACAAAAGGATACGTTGCAATTGGCGGAGAACCGTCCCAATGTGCAGGTGTGGAGTTGGGACGAGCCGGTGCAATATACTGTACAGGATTATAATAAGGAGAAAGAGCTGAAAAGAAGCTATCAAGCGGTTTATCATATAAATGGTGGTCGTATTTGTCAGCTGGCAGATGAGGAGCTGTCTCAGATTTTGCTGGGAGATGAAGGAGATGCCCCGTTGGCATTGCTTTCCACTTCGCGTCCTTATTCATTGTCCTCCATGTGGGAAGGGCGGACACGCAGTGATTATTACACAGTGTCTTTGGAAGATGGCAGCCGTAAATTACTGGCATCGGCGGATTATGGCAGATACCGTCTTTCACCACAAGGCAAGTATGCGTATTGGTATGCTGAAACAGACAGTTGTTGGTATACTCTTTCTATGGCAGACGGGAAAAAAAATCAGTTGACTACCCCCGCTTCTTTCCTCGCATGGGATGAAGAGAATGATGTACCTGACTATCCGAACGCACATGGAACTGCCGGATGGACGGAACGGGATGAGTCCCTTTTAATTTATGACCGTTATGATATTTGGAAATTCGATCCGGATGCCATGAAGGAACCTGTCAATCTGACGATGAATGGACGTAAGAACCGGATTTCATATCGTTTGGTAAAACTGGATAAGGAGGAGCGTGTGATTGACCTGAACAAGCCACAGTTGTTGAAAGGCTTTAACGAAGTGACCAAAGGGAACGGGTATTACAAGGCTCGTCTTTCCACCGCTGCTTCTCCCAAAGAATTGATGGCGGGTAACTATATGTTACGCAGTATTTCTAAGGCGAAAAATACAGACCATGTAATCTATACGATGGAAAGTTTTGAGCAATATCCTGACCTTCATTATGCTACACTCGATTTCAAGAAATCTATTCGGCTGACTCATGGCATTGACCAACAGAAAGACTATTTGT
>ENA-OZVE01000084-OZVE01000084.1-human-gut-metagenome-genome-assembly--contig:-NODE-84-length-15244-cov-8.462308_pt1 | contig 15244 bp, 8 predicted proteins | sample MGYA00243439_ERZ654033 | MGnify/ENA primary metagenome ERZ654033 (study PRJEB26926, sample SAMN06164879) | human gut metagenome | biome: ENVO:00009003; feature: ENVO:2100002; material: ENVO:00002003... | reverse complement strand
GCTCGGAGATGTGTATAAGAGACAGAAATAAGTGTCTTCATGAAAAAGAATTCTATTTGTAAAATTATTGTGTCCGGTTTGCTTGCGGCTGTTCCTTTGATTGGCATGGCTCAGCAGGTTTGTGGTAATAAGCCTTGGTCTGTACGTATGGCGGAATCAGAAATGGTGCGTTGTCCCGAATCTTGGCAATTGGATTTTCAGACCCGTTTGAAGTGGGATTACTGTCATGGCCTGGAACTTCAAGCTATGCTGGATGTATATGATGCATACGGTGATAAAAAGTTTTTTGATTATGCTGTGGCTTATGCTGATACAATGATTCATCAGGATGGCTCTATCGAAACTTATAAACTGGAGGAATATAATATTGACCGTCTGAATTCCGGCAAGATGCTTTTCCGTATTTATGAGCAGACTAAGGACGAGAAATACAAGAAAGCATTGGATTTGTTGCGCAGTCAGTTGGATACGCATCCTCGTAATGCCGATGGCGGTTTCTGGCACAAGAAGATTTATGAGAATCAGATGTGGCTGGATGGGCTTTATATGGGGCAACCATTTTATGCGGAGTATGCTTACCGTAACAACCGTGTGAATGATTATGCTGATATTATCAATCAGTTTGTCACAGTGGCCCGCCATAATTATGATCCGAAGACTGATCTATACCGTCATGCATGTGATGTGAGCAAGCGTGAAAAGTGGGCGGATAAAACTACCGGGTGGTCGCAACACTGTTGGGGACGCGCCATGGGATGGTATGCAATGGCTTGTGTGGATGTACTCGATTTTATACCGGAACACGAAGCCGGACGTGAATCTGTTATCGAAATATTGAATAAACTGGCTGCCCAGATTAAACGTACTCAAGATCCAGCAACAGGGGTATGGTATCAGGTAATTGACAGAAGCGGGGATGAGGGGAATTATCTGGAATCCTCTTGTTCTACCATGTTTGTATATACTCTGTTGAAAGCGTTACGTAAGGGATATATTTGTCCTTCGTACATGGAAGTGGCTAAAAAGGGATATGAAGGGCTTTTGACCCAATTTATAGAAGTGGATGATAAAGGTGTGGTTTCTATTACTAAAGGTTGTGCTGTTGCAGGTTTGGGAGGCAAGCCGGTGTATCGTACCGGAGATTATAATTATTATATAACTGAAAAAATACGTTCTAATGATGCGAAGGCAGTAGGTCCGTTTATTATGGCCAGTCTGGAATGGGAACGTTTGTTTCAGAAAAACAGTTGTGGAACTGCATGTGAATAATAGGAGGTGATACGATGAGGAAAGTTTTAGGATTATTGTTGCTATTGTCTGTTGTAAGCGCAGCATGGGCTCAGGAACGTCAGGATACAATTGTAGTCTCACGTGATGGAACGGGGAATTTTCGTACTTTGCAGGAGGCTATAGAGAGTGCGCGGGCTTTCATGGATTATACTGTTACGATCTATGTGAAGAACGGAGTATACAAGGAGAAAGTGATTGTTCCTTCATGGGTGGAAAATATAGATATTATAGGTGAAGATCGTGATAAGACGATTATTACTTATGATGATCATGCGAATATAAATAAAATGGGTACTTTCCGCACTTATACGGTGAAGGTAGAGGGCAGTGATATCACTTTTAAAAATTTGACTATTGAGAACAATGCGGCTCAGTTGGGACAGGCGGTAGCTTTACATACGGAAGGTGACCGTTTGAAATTTATCAATTGTCGTATCTTGGGCAATCAGGACACTATTTATACCGGTGCTAAATTTACCCGTCTTTATTTCAAGGATTGTTATATTGATGGTACTACCGACTTTATTTTCGGTCCTTCCACCGCTTTATTTGAAGATTGTATTATTCACAGTAAACGCAATTCGTATGTAACGGCTGCTTCCACTCCGAAAGAGGCTAAATATGGATATGTCTTTAAGCACTGTAAGCTGACGGCAGAACCGGGAGTGGATAAAGTGTATTTAGGTCGTCCTTGGCGTCCATATGCTTATACTTTATTTATAGAATGTGAATTGGGGAAACATATTGTTCTTGCCGGATGGCACAATTGGGGTAAGCAGTCTAATGAAGAAACCGCCCGTTATATGGAATATAAAAATACCGGTGAGGGTGCAAATGCTTCGGAAAGGGTGGCGTGGAGCAAACAGTTAACAAAGAAAGAAGCTGAGGCGGTGACGGTCGATGCTATTTTTCGTACTCAAAGTGATTGGGACCCAATAGACTAGATTGATTTTGTAATTGCTTGAAAAGGAGACTTCTACGTTGGTGGAGGTCTCCTTTTTTTGTTGTGTTGAATAATTGGATCCCGTAAAAAATACCTAATAAATCCACATAAAAAGATAAAAACTACACATCAAGGTAATGTTATATTCATAATTTTGCAACAGTGAAGCTAAGGTCAAAACCTTAAAAAAACATTTTAATAACTATAAAAACACATCTTATGAATCTAAAAGAATTAGCTAGAAAAGCTATCTCAACTCTTTTTTTGAGTATGCTTTGTTTGGTTGCTTTTGCTCAAGGTCGTCAGGTGAACGGTACTGTTAAAGATGCAGCAGGTGAACCGATGATTGGTGTAAACGTCTTGGTAAAAGGAACGACTAATGGTACCATTACGGACTTCGATGGTAATTTTTCGCTTTCTGGGGTTAAAGACAATGATGTTTTGTCTGTAACTTATATAGGTTATATTACTCAAGAAGTGAAAGTGGGTAATCAAAAAACAATTAATGTCGTACTGAAAGAAGATACCGAAACTTTGGACGAAGTTGTGGTTATTGGTTACGGTACTGTGAAGAAACGTGACTTGACAGGTTCAGTAGCTTCGGTAAGTAATGAAGCTTTAGTTGCCAACCCGGTTGCCGATGTTTCTCAGGCTTTACAAGGTAAATTGGCAGGTGTTTCTGTCGTTTCTCAAGATGGTCGTCCTGGAGCTTCCGTTTCTATTCGTGTACGTGGAGGAGGCTCTATTTCACAAAGCAATGATCCTCTTTTTATAGTGGATGGTTTCCCGGTTAGTTCTATTTCTGATATTCCTGCAGATCAGATTGTGTCAATTGATGTCTTGAAAGATGCTTCTTCAACAGCTATTTATGGTGCTCGTGGTGCAAATGGTGTGATTTTGGTTACGACTAAAGGTGCGGATAAAGATAGGGTTTCTGTATCATATAGTGGATATTATCAAAGTAAATGGGCTGCAAAGACTCCAGAACCTATGTCTGCTCAGGATTATGTAAAACATACTTGGGGATATGGAACTGCATTGGGAATGGGAGATCAGATGGCTAGTTATTTTGGTTTAGGAGAAAAATATGGTAATCATTATAGTGAATATGCGAATATGGATTCCCATAATTGGACTGATGATATGCTTCGTACAGCTAGTGCTCAAAATCACAATGTGACCATAAATGGTGGCAGTGAAAAAACGAAAATATCATTTTCTGTTAACTATCTGAATGATGATGGTATTAAAATAAAATCAGGCTATGAACGTTTCTCTACTAACTTGAAATTGAAACAAGAGTTGGCAAAAGGACTGAGTTTTGAATTGGATGCACGTTACGTCAGCACTAATGTTGAAGGTAAAGATGAGGCTAGAAGTGGACGTGGTTCTCTTTTATCTTCTGCTTATCAGTATCGTCCGATTGATACTCCTTTAGGAAACGGTGACGATGCTTTGTTCCAGATGGGATCTAAGAATATTGAGGTGGGTGCCAATCCTGTTGGTCTTACTAATGCTATCACTGATTTGACAAATCGCCAAAATATCCGTGCAAATGCTGCTTTGAACTGGGAGATTATTAAAGGTTTGAAAGCTCGTACAGAATTTGCGATTGGTCACGGATGGAGTGAGGGTAAATATTACGATGATGGTTCTGCTTCTTCTGCTGATAATTTTACTAGAGGATATAAATATGCTAAGTTGACAAAAGGCAATACTGAAAATTGGCGTTCTGTTACTACAGTGAATTATGAAGTACAAGGTTTGGGAGATAATCATAATCTTTCTTTCTTGTTGGGTAACGAAGTCATTAAAAATACGGGTGCTTCAAGTGAAATGATTGGTGCCGGATATTCGATGGCTGAAAGCTGGGACATGGATCGTGTCTTTGGTATGTTCAATATGTATCAAGCTGGTCATGCCGATAATTCTTATTCAAATAAAATTAATACTCCTTCTACTACGGTTTCTTTCTTTGGACGTGGTAACTATTCGTTGAAGGGACGTTATTTATTGACTGCTACATTACGTGCTGATGGCTCTTCTAAGTTTGGTCCCAATCATCGTTGGGGATATTTTCCTGCTGGTGCTTTTGCATGGCGTATTTCTGATGAACCATTCTTTCAGCCATTGGCAAGAGTTGTTGATAATTTGAAATTGCGTCTTTCTTATGGACTTGCGGGTGCTGATAATATTGATGCTAGTTTATGGCGTGAAACTTGGAAAACAGGAACTACTACTTATAATGGTAATGTGGTCTCCACTTATGAACCGAACGGAATGAAAGCTAATCCAGACTTGAAATGGGAAACTACTACTTCACGTAATATTGGTTTTGATTTTGGATTGTGGGGAAGCCGTTTGTCTGGTACTTTGGATTTGTATTGGAATACAACAAGTGATTTGTTGATGCGTCAAGAAATTGATTCTTCTACAGGTTATAGCTATCAGTATCGAAATATTGGTCAGACTTCTAACAAAGGTGTTGAATTGGCTTTGAATTATCATTTGATTCGTACTAAGGATTTTAATTTGAACGTATCGGCGACTTATAACTTCAATAAGAATAATATTGATGAGTTAGATGGTGGTAAAGATATTTACTATAATAGTGGATGGGGGTCTTCAGCACAACATCCTTCATATGACTATGTTCTGTCAGAGGGCAAACCTGTAGGTGTTATTCGAGGTTTCAAAAGTGCCGGTTTCTATACGGTAGATGATTTTGATTATGTGGATGGCGTTTATAAATTAAAAGCAGGTATACCTGATATCTCAACTGCAGCTACTGGTACTTATCGTAGACCATCAGAACTGCAAGTGGCAGATGGTCAGATTGCCTTTCCTGGCGCTTTGAAATTACAGGATGTTGATAAAAGTGGTATTGTTGACTTGGATGATGTTGTTGATTTGGGTGAAGTCCAAGCAAAACATACAGGTGGTTTTTCTTTAAATGGTAATTATAAAAATATTGATTTTGGAGCTAATTTCACTTATCAGATTGGAGGAAAAGTATATAATGTTGCTACAATGAGTCAGCTTAGTGGTGGTAAAGAAACTGGTTTGGGACTTAATAAGTATAAAGATTTGGCAGGTGCTTTTCAATTGTATGATATACAGAATGGAAATTTGGTACCGGTAATAGAGCCGACAGCTTTGAAACAATTAAATGCTAATGCTAAATATGCTCTTCCTTATTATGAAGATGCCCCTATATTATCTGATTATGTAGAGGATGCTTCATATTTGCGTTTGAATACATTGACTGTCGGTTATACTTTGCCAAAAGCATGGACAACAAAAGCATACATGCAGAAAGTACGTATATATGTCACGGGAGGTAATTTATTCTGCATTACAGGTTATTCAGGTCTTGATCCTGAAGTAAACTCAGATCCGGATAAAGCCAAGTCTTATCCTACTCTTGGACTTGACTGGGGGGCATACATGCGTGCTCGTACATTTACGGTGGGTTTGAATGTTGAATTTTAATTTGAAGTCTAATAATTAAAAAACACGTAACGATGAAAAAAATATTATATACAATGATGGGTGTAGGAATGCTGTTTGCTGCTACATCTTGTGAAGACTTCTTGGATACTTCTTCACCTTCAGAGGCTGATGTGGATTTTGTATTTTCTGAAGCGTCTACTGCCCGTGCCGCACTTTATAATGCTTATGAAAAGTGGCGTGGAAATGCAGGGGTACATTCTAATGGCGTATTTTATGACTTGGTGGTTTGTGGTTCTGATGCAGAGCGTCATCCTGAGGCTTATGCATCACAAATAGCTCGTCATGTTCCTGAAAATTTATATGGTTATTCAGATGCTACTTTTACAAAGAAGGGACCTTCTAACTATACTATTTCTCAATATGGTAATGCAAAAGGAACTTGGGAATCACTGTATGCTATTATTGCTACAACAAATACATTGATTTCTGCTGTGGAAGGGTCTTCTGCTTTTGCTGGATTTGCGACTCAGGACGGACCATCTGAATTGAGTCAGATTTATGGTGAGGCTGTCGCTTTGCGTGCTACTTGTTATCATGAACTGATTCGTTTTTATGGAGATATTCCTCATCAGCTTCAGGCTGGTGAAGAGGCCAGTGAGATAACTCCCCGTGATGTGATTGCGGAATATCATATTAATAAATTGAAAGAGGTTGAGCCTTTAATGTTTAGAGCGGGAGAATCTTCGGGGATTGATAAGACTTTCATGACTAGAACTTATGTACAAGGCTTGATTGCTCGCATGGCTTTGATGGAAGGTGGATATCAGACTCGTCGTTCTGATTTTGGAAATGATTATTATAAGGATCTTGACGGTAATGTATTGTCTTTTGAGAAAGCAGGCGAAACATCAGCTACTCAGTGTTTTTATGGTCGCCGTACAGATTGGGAGAAGTTTTATAAGATTGCAGAAACTTATCTTACTTCTGCTGTAAATAATTCTGGTACTACAGCTTTGCAGGTTAATGACCCTAGAAGCAGTGATAAGAAGACATTTGGTAATCCTTATCAGTATGTATTCCAACAAATGATGGATGAAACGATTGCAGATGAAAATGTATATGAAATTCCTGAAACTCGTGGTAAGCAGGGTGAACGTCCTTATGCATTCGGACGTCCGTCGTCTGGTGGCGGTTCTGCTGCTTATCCTTGTAAGAACTATGGTCAGAGCCGTTTCCATGCAGTTTATTATTATGGTGATTTTGATCCGAATGATATGCGCCGTGACGTTACATGTACGGTGACCGGTTCGACTGGTGATGGCTCTGAGAAGATTATTCCTTTTACTATGGGCTCTGTAGCTAATAATGGTGGTATTGCTTTGAATAAATGGGACGAGAATCGTCAAGCTAATCCTTGGGTTATTAAGAGCCGTCAGGCTGGTATCAATACTCCTTATATGCGTTTTTCGGATATCATTTTGATGTTGGCTGAAGTAAAAGCAGCATTGGGTGATGACGCTTCTGCCAAGCAATATTTGTCTATGGTTCGTAATCGTGCTTTTGCTTCTACATCAGAAGCTAATGTAGATGGCTTTATCAGTAAATGTGGTTCTGTATTGGATGCTGTCCTTGAAGAACGTAAGTTGGAGTTTGGTGGTGAAGGTATCCGTCGTTATGATTTGATCCGTAATAATAAATTGGGAATGGCTATTGATAACTTCCATAAGCGTACTAGTGCAATGATTAGTGATTTAAAATCTAAAGGTTATCATACTTTTGATAATGGTAATACTATTTCATCCTATATTTGGGTTAAAAAAGTAAATCCTGCAGATTTTGGAGTAAATTATAGACTGACTACGACCTGTACTGATAAAACGAATCCGGTACTCTTTCCAGGTTGGAGAGGTCAGAACGATGATTGGGCATCTGTAGCTGCTTCTAATGGGACTTCAACGAAGAATCTTACAGCTGGGAATGTTACTAATCTTGCTATTAAAGGATTGTTTGAATATATCGATCCGAATGGAAGTGAGGCTAAAGCTTTAGAAGCTGATGGATATACTAAACAACCATGGGGAGCAAAAATCGTAGAATTGGAAAATGAATATAATTCGTATGTATTTAATGGATACATTGCAGGTGAGGCTCCTATTTACTTAATTCCTTATCATCCTGATGTTATCAAGAATTCAAACGGTGTTTTAACTAATGGATATGGTTTTGGTCAAGAATAAGAGATCGTAAGTAAATGAAAAGAGGATGTGTCAAAACGACACATCCTCTTTTTTGTTTTATTAAGAATGTATTTCTAAACAAGTATTCCCGTCATTATAGCATTAATAATTTGAACTCAAGGTTTACTCTCTTGACGTTTGTAATTTCTGCTATCACTTCTATACTTCCCTATCTATAGATGATTCGGCAAAATGGTGGAAGTAGTGGCAGCAAAGTAATAAACCTTTGTTATAGGAAGTTACAATAAAAAATCAATCTTTTTCTTGATAGGTTAGTTCGTGTGTTGCTAAATTATGCACATAAAAGACCAATTTTTACCTTATTTTTCTTTGATTGCTTTTTACTTTTGTATCAAGATATATTTTTATCTGATACGAAATGAAATTAAAAATTTTAGTAAGTGCAATAGTGAGCATTATTATATGGCCGGCAAGTATTACGGCACAAAGTGAATTGATTCCAATGATAGAAATACCCGCAGGAAATTTCTATATGGGAACTTTGGGTGAAGATGAGAATTATGATGAAGCACCTATGCATAAGGTGTATATATCCAAACCATTTAAAATGGGGCTGACCGAAGTGACTAATGCGCAATATGAATTGTTCTGCCCTAAACACAAGTTGCTGCGTGGTAAAAATGGTTTTTCAAGTGAAGATGACGAAGCGGTGGTGTTCGTAACTTATCAAGATGCCGTTGCCTTTTGTGACTGGTTGACCCAGAAAGAAGGAAAAACTTATCGTCTGCCTACCGAAGCTGAATGGGAATATGCATGTAAGGCAGGCCGTTACTGGAATTTCTATATGGATGACAAGCTTCCTGCCGCCTGGCAAAAGAATCAAGTGATAGCGGCTACTCCCAAACCCTTGTCTTTGAAAGTGGCACAAACTCCTCCTAACGAATGGGGGCTACATGATATGTGTGGAAATGTGGAGGAATGGTGTTTGGACTGGTATGGGCCCTATATAGACAAGGAACAGACTGATCCTGTCGGCTATTCGGACGGTATAGCACGGGTGACTAGAGGAGGTAGTCATAATACACCGATGAAATATCTCCGTTCGGCAAACCGTATGGCTATGTTGCCGGAGGACAAACATGCAATGACAGGCTTTCGGGTGGTACAGGCAGAGTATCCGCAGACCGCTCCGCTTTCTCAGCCAAAAGATGAGTATGCCGTGTCTCAGATAAAATGGGATTGGACTTCTCAGTGTATCACGGAACCTGTCTTCACTGCTCCTTTGGTTTATGTGCATGAACCGGATGCGCATAGTGGAACGCCTTTTTTCAAGCATAATCATCAGCCGGCATTGACTTGGTGTGATAATGGAGACTTGTTGGCTGTGTGGTTTTCTACCAATGAAGAAAAAGGCCGTGAGATGGTGGTGCTCTCTTCGCGCTTGCGTGCCGGAAGCCGTGAATGGGAAAAGCCTCGTATGTTTTATCAGATAGCTGATCGTAATTTGACCGGAACTGCATTGTTGAACGACCGCCAAGGGACTCTTTACCATATCAATGGAGTGGAAGCGGCCGGACATTGGCAGAATTTGATGATGACTTTGCGTACAAGTACAGATAATGGACAAACTTGGAGTAAACCTCGTATGATTGCTCCAGAGCATACGAGACGCCATCAAGTGATAGCCGGAACCTCTATTACAAAGGAAGGCTGGTTTGTTCAGGCTTGTGATGCCGGACCCGGTGGAAGAGACGGGGCTGCTGTTCATATCAGTAAGGATAAGGGAAAAACTTGGACGGACCCGTGGAATGGAGCGCCCTTGCCCGATTTTAAAGAGGGAGGGACAGGTACCACTATCGCCGGAATCCATGCCGGAGTGGTGCAATTGAAGGATGGCAGATTGATGGCATTGGGACGTAACAATAGTATTCGTGATAAAGAAGGACGTCTACGTATGCCTATGAGTGTATCTGATGATATGGGAAAGACTTGGCATTATTCCGCTTCGGAATTTCCACCCATTGATGGAGGACAACGGCTGGTATTGATGCGTTTGAATGAAGGTCCTATTTTGCTGATATCTTTTACTGAACATCCTTATCGTACTCCGAAAGAGGAGCGTGGTATGATGTTTACTGAAAAATCAGGAAAGCCTTTTAAAGGATATGGCATGTACGCTGCTTTGTCATACGATGAAGGTAAGACCTGGCCTGTAAAACGTTTGTTGACTGATGGCACTTATCGTTTCCTTAATGGTGGGGCTTGGACTCAGTTTTTTGAAATGGATGAGAATCATGCTGAACCTCGTGGCTACCTGGCCGGAACACAAACACCTGATAATATGATTCATTTGATAACGAGCCGCTTTTATTATAAGTTTAATTTAGCTTGGTTGAAAGAAAACTAGTATAATAAGGTAAAGAGTATATATGAAAAACATTTTATCTGTTTGCGCATTTTTGCTAGTCTTTGGGATGCTCCCTTTATGGGGCAGTTCCAAGATTCTTTAAATGAAGATCAAACTATTGTACGTATTTGGGAAGGTGATAATTAGGATCCTTCTATTGTCCGTTATGGAAAGTCTTATTATCTGGTCCATTCTTCTTTTGTTTATATTCCGGGACTGGTAGTTTACACGTCGGATGACTTGGTCAATCTATGCTTATGAGAACGGATTTCAAACATTGGGTTGTCAGGATCCTTTTATGTGAATTGGTTCAGAAGGAGAATGGTTACATTTGAAAGAAGGAGTTATTTCTTTACCTGTACCGGATCACTTAATATGCTAATTTGCCGTATGGTTCTGCTATGTTCGCATGTCAATTGGCCTATTAGCAAATTGGCAAATTAGCACATTATTCAAAATTTGCACATAATAGACCAATTTTTACCTTTTTGTTCCCTGTCTCCTGTTTACTTTTGTATTAGAACAAATCTTAATCTATACAAAATGAAACATTTACATTTTCTTGCTTTTGCCTTGTGCTGGCTTGTATGGGGACATCTGTTAAAAGCACAAAGTATTGATCATTATAGTTCGTTAGATCCTTCGCAACCTATAGAATTTAAAGGAAACTGCCTTCGTTATGCAGATAAAGAAATTATTTTAGGTCCGAAAACATTTTTTGTTGATGGGCAGTTGTCCGATAGGGAAGTGGCGGGTAATCCTTATGTTTTTAATAGTTTCAATAAAGCTGCCGCTAATTTCTCAGCTGGTACGGAAGCGGAACCTATGAAAGTTTATTTGGCTCCTTATGTCTATTGGATTGATGATCCAGATGACCCTGCTATTCGTGTTGGTAAAGACGGCCGTGAACCGTTCGGCTTGGTTGTTAAATGCCCTTATCTCCATATTATCGGATTGAATACTCATCCTGAAAATACAGTCCTGGCATCCAGTCGTGGACAGACACAGGGGGCTGTCGGTAATTTCACCATGTTTGATTTTTGGGGAGACGGTCTGTTAGTAAAGGACTTGACCATGGGGAATTTCTGTAATGTCGATTTGGAATACCCTCTGAAGAAGGAATTAAGCAGGAAGAAAAGAATGTCTGCCATCACTCAGGCACATGTCGCTTATTGTCATGGCGACAAGATTGTGGCGGATAATGTACATTTCATCAGCCGCTTGAACATGAATCCGTTGAATGGCGCCAAGCGGATACTTTTTAATAAATGCCACATGGAAAGTACGGATGACGCATTGACCGGAACAGGGGTTTATCTGGATTGTACACTTCATTTTTATGGTCAGAAACCTTTTTGGAGAAGTGATATGGGCGGAGCTGTATTTTTGAACTGTGACTTTTATGTATGTCATGAGGAAGACCGGCAATATTTTTGTAAGTCGGTCGGGCCGTTAAGTATTGTCGATTGCCGTTATCATTCGAAGAAGCCGGTTTATGCGGGCTGGACACATGATCCTACAGATTGGTTGCGTTGTTACCAATACAATGTGAAACTGAACGGGCAACCTTATGTAATAGGGGCTGACAAGCCTTATAATACGGTTTGCATGGATCAGCTGAAGCAACTGAAAGCTTTCCGGCTGGAAGAGAATGAAGAGGTAGTTTATAATACTTACAATTTATTGAGAGGAGAGGATGATTGGGATCCTCTTCAGGTGAAAGACCGTGTCATTGCTATAGGTAAGCGGGATGGAAGGGATTATACCCGGATGCCCTCCTGTCTTTCTGTAGAGCCTTTAACGGCTTCCATCCAGACTGGTGGCCGGACGGTCAAATTGACTGCAACAGTAAAAAGGCATTGCAACTATGTACTGAATAATGTTCCCGTGAAGTGGAAAGTACAACAAGGTTATGAAAAGGATGTGAAATTATCTACTTCCGAGGGTTATGAATGTGTTGTCGAGGCAACTAATACGGAGGATGAAACAAAACATTTCACTGTGATAGCCTATACAGAGGATGGCTTGGAATGTGCGACGGAACTTACGGTTGCTCCCGATTATGTACCGGCTCCCTCGTTTACGGAAGAGCCGGAATTGAATATTGCTAAAGGAGTAGCTACTGTCAGTTATGCTTTAAATTTGAATGGGCGCAAGGATGAATCATTGATAACCTGGTATAGATGTACGGACAGGAACGGGACTGATAGACTTCCGGTTTCTGTATCCCGCTTGAATGAACCGGAATATTCCTATACGTTGGTAAAAGAAGATGTTGGTTATTATCTGATGGCAGCTATCGCTCCCAAGCATCTGCGTTGTTTGCCGGGGGAAGAACGGATTGTTGTTTCCAATTCTCTGATAAAGAAAGGGCAAGTGAATATCACTCATATATTTGAAACGGATTTTCAGAACTTTCCATGTAAGAATCAACCACAACTTTTACCGGGATTTTGGACGATTGGTGGATATAAGCCTTTGGATACGGCAGCATACGATTGGCAGGTAGTTCCGGATAAGGATTATTGGATTTATGGACCTGGAATGAATGGTTCTCACGGAACCGGTTTGTTGCAGGATCAGAAAGGAGCCCGTTTGCTGTATACTCCATTGGATGGCAGCTATGGAGATATGGCAATCACATTGAATGTGGATGCCAGTAAAACAGCAGGACAAGGTTTTGGTAGTGCTACAGGACAGTATTTGGATTTGTATATCAAGTTTGATACCCGTACTTTAACGGGATATGCATTGCGTATCATTCGTACGACCAAGTATAGTAATGCGGTTGATTTTATTTTGATGAAATATGAGAACGGGGTGGCTGAAGCCATCAGTCAACCGGTGTCTTCTACCTGCTATCGTACAAATTGTACTCTGACATTGACTGCTAAAGGAGGAAAATTGACAGCACATGCTTCAACAACGACTCCGCTTCCGGCGCCTGTAACTGATCCGAACTTGAAACTTTCGGTAGATTTGGAGGCGGATATAGCCTCGAACACTTTTGGGGGCACCGGTATCCAGCATACGGGCAGTTGTGGTGAAAGTACAACGATGCTGCATTATATGAAGGTGGAATGGGAATAGAATGATTAAGACTTGAATTTAATACTGATGAATCTATGGTTACATTAAAATCGTTTTTAGGTATGATTGCCGCAGTTCCTTTTATAATGGCGTGTAATCAGACAGGGCAGGTCAATGCAACACTTTTTCCTGCTTCCGGTTCGGAAAATGTCAATCCGGACACTCATTTGGTTCTTACTTTTTCCGAAACTCCTGTCCTTGGAGATTCCGGTATGATACGGGTTTATGACGCAGTTACTGACCAAGTGGTGGACAGTTTGGATTTGAGTATTCCGTCTGGTCCTACGGAGAGCCGTACGTATGGTCCGGAATGTGATTATACAAAAGTGCCTTATGACTATACTCGTACCGTTATGCCTACCAATAAAGATACTCGTCCGGGTACTCCTTCGGGAACGGCGGAACCTACTCCTCCTGTGTACCAGCTTACTATTATAGGGGGATTTACGGATGCCTTTCATTTTTATCCCGTCATCGTGCGTGATTCTATAGCTACTATTTATCTACACAATAATATGCTGGAATATGGGCATACTTACTATGTGACTATAGATAATGGTGTGTTAAATTTAGCTGATGGCAGTTTTCAAGGAGTCACTAAAGAAGATGAGTGGATTTTCACTACTAAATCTGACATGCCGGAACTTTCAGATACATTGATTGTGGATGTTGCAGGAAAAGGAGACTTTAATACAGTTCAGGGAGCCTTGGATTTTATTCCTGATTTTAATGAACAACAGACTGTGATTTTAGTTAATCCCGGTGATTATGAAGAATTGGTCTATACAAGAAATAAATGGAATGTTAAAATTAAAGGAGCAGGAATGACCGATACTAAAGTACATTATGCAAATAATGAAGTCTTTAATCCTCATCCGCTGACTGTGAAAACCAATGAGTGGCCCGGTACATTTCCTTCCCGTCGGGCGGCTTTCATGCTTGATAATTGCAAGGATATAGTCATTGAGGATATGACCATTGCTACAGATTTAAAAGGTCAGGCAGAAGGGTTGTTGATTAATGGAGAAAGGATTGCTTTATACCGTGTACATATTATAGGTTCAGGAGATGCATTGCAGGCGAATGGAACAATCTATATGGAATCTTGTGAGTTGGATGGTGGTGGTGATACTATTTTAGGACGTGGCAGCTTGTTTGCTTATAAAAGTAATTTCCGTAATGGTGGCGGCCCTTTCTCATGGGTAAGAAATACGGCGGGCAATCATGGTAATGTGTTTGTTGAATGCACTTTTTCTACGGAGGATGGTAAACAGGCGGATTACGGACGTACTAAAAGTAACCACGGTTCGGCCTATCCTGATGCAGAGTTTGTCTTGATAGATTGTAAAGTGAAAAATATAATTCCTGAAGGCTGGAGTTCTATTGGAGCGAAGACTGCTAAAATGTACGAGTATAATACTTGTGATATGGTGACAGGAAATCCGGTTGATGTATCCAAACGTCATCCATATTCCCGCCAGCTGACAAAAGATAAAGATACAGAGCTGATTAACAATTATCGGAACCCTGCTTTTGTTTTGAAAGGCTGGGTGCCGGATAGTTGTATAAATGGGACGAAGTAATAATTAGTGGAGATAAGTTTGCGCATCGAATATTGAGGTATCTAATTAAATATCGGAAACAGATATGGATGATCTATTAAAGTTGGAAACAGAAACTTTTAATAAATTATATACTGATTACAGGTTACGGTTTATTCGTTTTGCGCAAACTTATATTCTCGATATTTCTATAGCTGAAGATATTGTGATGGACACTTTAGCTTATTATTGGGAACATCGAAGAGATATAAAGCTGTCTCTTATACACATCTCCGAGCCCACGAGACCCTAAGACATCTCG
>ENA-OZVE01000073-OZVE01000073.1-human-gut-metagenome-genome-assembly--contig:-NODE-73-length-16652-cov-9.590348_pt1 | contig 16652 bp, 8 predicted proteins | sample MGYA00243439_ERZ654033 | MGnify/ENA primary metagenome ERZ654033 (study PRJEB26926, sample SAMN06164879) | human gut metagenome | biome: ENVO:00009003; feature: ENVO:2100002; material: ENVO:00002003... | reverse complement strand
TCTCGTGGGCTCGGAGATGTGTATAAGAGACAGGTTTGATACGGTCTTGTGTATAGGTCTTATCTATTTTATTCTCTTTTTGTCCGGTGAAAGTCATATCTCGGCTGAAGTCCCCCACATTGGCAATGAAACCTAAAGGTGAATCTTCCAGGATGGTCTTGTCCTTATAGGTAACGGAATAAACGGAGATACCCTGTTTTACGGATACATTTACTTTCAAAAAGGAATCGGGTCCTGTAACTGTAGCTTGTTGGGCAAAAGCTGACATTGTAGTGATGGCAAGCAGCCAAGTCATAAATTGTTTTTTCATGGGTATTAAATATGCTATTATAATGTAGAGCAAAGATAATTTATTTAGCGAGGCGAGAGCGTAGAAAAACGGAGCATTTATGGTATACAATCCGTTCATTTTACGCTCTGGAATAAGTCAGTCGGTTCCATTCTCCATCATCGAACTGGGTGTTGTTCCGAAATGTTTTGTAAAGCAGCGTGTGAAGTATTTGGGGTCATTGAATCCCACTTCGTATGCTATTTCGGATATGTTCATATTGTGCGTCAGCCGGTTACGGATAATAAGTTCCCGCGCAAGATTCAGCCGGTAGTTACGCATGAATTGTCCGGCAGACTGTCCCGTCAGATTTTGCATTTTTTTGTTCATCAAACTTTTGCTTACCCCCATTGCTTCGATGAAATCGCTTATTTCGTAATAGGAGTTCTTATAGTTTTCTTTCACAATCTGCATCGCCTTGTCCAGGAATTTCTTGTCACTGGATTCTTTTTCGATATTCAGTGCATCCACATCCATACTGTATGAGAACTTTTGTTGGAAACGTTTGCGGTTTTCCAGTATATTGGATATCCGGGCCAGCAGCAAAGTATCATCAAATGGTTTCAGCAGGTATTCGTCTACACCTATACGGAAGCTTTCGATGCGCGATTCGTTGGATGTTTTGGCTGTGAGCATCAGGAAGGGGATATGTGAGATGGCGAAATTGGATTTTACCCGGCGGGACAGTTCCATACCATCCATGACAGGCATCATCAAGTCACTGACTATGAAATCCACGTTCTGGGATTGGAGCACAGTCAATGCTTCTTCACCTTGGGATGCTTCGAGCACGTTATAATATTCGGCCAGAATGGAACGGATATAGGCGCGCATATCTTTGTTGTCTTCTACTACCAGAATCGTCAGTTTTCCATTGGTGGCAGGTTGCAAGGCCAGCGGAGATTCTACCGGTTCTTTAACTTGCTCTGTTGGTGCGGGCAGACTGTCTGCATCGGCATATTGCAAAGGAAGTAAAATACGGAAAGAACATCCTTTGCTCTGATTATTCTTGGCACAAATTGAACCTCCATGCAACTGGACAATTCGTTTGCATAGATAGAGGCCGATTCCGGTCCCGCTTTGTCCGTTGATAGAGGAATGCGTCTTGTTTTGTGATTGGTAGAAGCGGTTGAATACTTTGTCTATCTCTTCTTCGGGCAGTCCTGGCCCCGTATCCCGGATACAGATGAACAACTTTTCCTGCTCTTCCTGGCGGAAGGGGGTGGCATAGATGGTAATTTGTCCTCCTTTGGGGGTAAATTTCAAAGCATTTCCTATCAAATTGACAATCACTTTATGCATGGCATCCTCATCGTACATGATTTCACATGAAGGAAGGCGGAAACGACGTTCGATGGTTATTCCTCTTTCGGATGCATATGCGTCGAAGGGAACCAGCAGTTCATTGAGTAACTTGGCAAAGTTGCCCGGGTTGCGGACAATTTCCATTTTCCCTGATTCTACTTTGCGGAAGTCCATTAATTGGTTGACCAGTGAGAGCAGATATTTTGAGTTGCGCTCCACAAAATGTAATTGTTCAATGACTTGAGGATTGTAGCTTAGTTTCAATGCCCTTTCTATAGGTCCTACGATTAATGTCAACGGAGTACGGAATTCATGGGTGATATTGGTGAAGAAGGCGAGTTTGTCAACCGTCAATTCCTGTACTTTCTTTGACATTTGTATCAGTTGCCCTTTTTGTTTGGTTATTTTTTCGTTTTGCTGTTTCAATAGTTGGTTTTGACGATAGAGCTCGCTTGCCTGAGTGGAAAGCAGTTTTTTTTGTTCTTCCAGTTCACGGGTACGTTCCTCTACTTTGATGTGGAGCATTTCTTGTTGTTCTTTTAACGAACGAAGCCTCCATGATAATACCTTATATATAAGGAAAGATAGAAGAACCAATATGGACAGAATGAACCAGATGGTTTTATAGAAATAAGGTGATACGGCAATGTGGAGTTCTGCCATTTCTTCCAGCCATTGTTTGCCGTCGGGGGCATAACGCAGTTCGAAAGTATAGTTGCCGGGACGCAGGTTGGTATAGGCGGCTTGTCGCCTGTTGGCCGGCACTTTTATCCATTTGTCGTCAAATCCTTTCAAGCGGTAATAATAATTGGCGAATGTCGATGCATCATAATCCAGTGCGGCAAATTCAATATAGAGAGATTTGTCGCGTTCGTGTAACTGTAGGGTGCCGTTTGTGTACAATCGTTCTTCATTGGCCACACGAACATGGGTGAATGCCAGAGGAACAGCCTCCTTGGGATTTGTGTCTATGACTGGTTTGACTACAGACAGCCCTTTAGTACTTCCTACATACAAATCTCCATTGGCGGCACGGCATATTGCGTTCCAATAGAACTGGTTGGATAATAGTCCGTCTTTCCGGGTATAGTTGAAGAAGCTGTTGTTGTTAGGATTGAAGCGGGAGAGTCCGTTGGTGGTGGTAATCCAAAGATACCCTTCTTTATCTTCCGATATGCAGCGGACACTGTTGTTTATCAGTCCGTCTTCGGTGGTGAAGGAGCGGAAGGTATATTCTCCGTTTTCTGTTGGTGAGGATTTGTAGAAACCATATCCGTTGCTGCCTATCCATAGGGTTCCGTCTTTAGACTGGGTGATGTAGGTTACCCTTTCCTTCAACTTTGATTCCGGTTCGTCCAGCTTGATCCTCCAGAGTTGATAAATCAGTCTGGGGGCTTTCAAACTGCTTAGATCTATTCGGCAAAGTCCTTCTGTAAGTCCCAGCCACAGGTGGTTATCCTTATCTATATAGTATCCTGTACAGCCTTCAATTCCACCTAGGTTCATACCCTTGAATGGTTCGGTGAGCGTTTGTGTTTTCAAGTCGTAAACATAGATATTGGTACTGGTTCCCACCCAGATGGCATTATTCAAGTGGTCATAGCAGATACTTCCGGCCCATCCCCATGAGAAGTCTCCGTATTCGGGTATTTCTATGTGGTGGAATTGTTTGTTCTGCGGATTTTTCATGTCTATCCATCCTATGCCTCCTCCCCAGGTTCCTATCCAGAGCCTTCCATCGTTATCGCTGGTAAAACAACTGACGGTATTATGGCTTAGGTGGGCGGGTGCATCAGTGGTATAGTGTTCAAAAGTGTTGCTGCCGGGAGCCCGCCGGTTTAAACCTCCTTCTACGGTTCCTACCCATAAAACACCCGACGGGTCTTCATAAATGGCATTGACGGGATTTTGGGAAAGACTTCCGGGAATGGTGGGAATATGATAATAGTTTTGTACCAACAGCATCCGGCGGCTCATCTTGTTCAGCCCTCCCACTTCGGTTCCTACCCAGATAATGTCACCATCGGTCAGCAGACAGTTTACGAAGTCACAGTTCAATGTGTTTTGTACAATTTCTCCTTCTCCGGTATCTTTATTTATCCGCTCAAAATTGTCTGTCAACGCATTATAAAGGTTTATACCTTTTAGGGTGGCAACCAGCATGGTATGTTCTCCTGTTTCTGCTATGTCTGTGATAAAGTTTTGGGAAAGCGAGTTGTTGTCATTCGGATCGTACATATAATGCTTCATCAGTTCCGTATCCATATTGTATCGGAAAAGGCCTTGTGCGCTGCCAATCCAAATTTCATTTTCTTTCCGGCAGATTACTTGTATGGACACACCGGGTAATTGCAGGGCAGATGAAATGAATGTGGGTTCCTGTACTTCCATAGCCGATTCTTTGATGCGGTAGATACCGTCTTTGTAGTTTATCCAAAGATAGTCTTCCACCTCACAAATAGTCCGGATGGATTCTCCTGCCGGCACTTCGCATATTTTAATGATCTGTCTTATATTTCCTTGTTTGTCAAAGGTAATTTTGAATAAATTGTTTTCCGAACAAACCCAAATATTTCCCGCTTTGCTATGGAGAATGAGATGGGAGGGGCGGTTGCACAGTGAAATAAGTTTGTCTTTCGTATCAGCGACTTGTACAGTCTGCATGGTTTGTATATCCAATATGTCAATACCCATTTCACTGACAGCCCAAATACGCTTGAAGTTATCCTCACACAGTTTGTTTATGAAGTTGCTTCGTAGTTTGGTGTGGGTGCTTCCCATATTGAAGGCGGTAAATTCATAACCGTCATAACGGGCGATTCCTTCCCCACGGGTGGCAATCCATAAAAAGCCCTGGCTGTCTTTCAATATATCGTCCACGAAGTTGTGAGGCAGTCCTTCATCCATCGTAATAGCGGTGACGTTATAGCGTTCAGACCATTTTCCGGCGGTCCCTTCAGCTTGTATAGACAGGCTCGACAGAAAGATGAACAGAGCAAATAGCAAAGAATGTCTTTTCATAGTGTATAGTTCATTAATGACGTAAGAATATACCATTATGGAAACAAAGATATACCTTTTCGTTTTTCCTTAAAAACAAACAAATCATTTTTATCCCTCTGCTGTACAAATGTCCACCCTTTAAGCGATATTGTCCACCTGGCGAGCTTTTGGTTGCAGCTATATTTGCATTAATAATAATTAGTCAATGTGTCAATATGCCAATGTGCCAATTGGCTGCGCTATATGCCACATGGCCATTGACAAATTAGTACATTAGCAAATGGTCATATAATAAACAAAATACTATGAAACAGCAATTTTTTCCTCAAAGATTATTCATGGACATGAAGAGGTTAATAATAAATAGGTTGGTTGGTTTAGGCCTGTTGGTCGTAGGGGCATTGGTATCATGCAATGCACCTACGGCTTTCGTGCCTGTTCCTTCACCGAATCCTTGGGTGGATGATTATACCGCCCTTTCGTCTATGGAAAATTACAAGCAGTGGGGAACGTATAATGTACACGATCCGGCCTGTAAAAAAATAGGGGATACCTATTATATGTATTCCACTGATGCTATCTTTGCCGAGAACCGGAAAGAGGCGGAAGAGAAGAATGTACCGTTAGGTTTTATCCAGGTACGCAAATCAAAAGATCTGGTACATTGGGATTTTGTGGGATGGGCCTTTCCCGAAATACCTGCTCCGGCTATAGAATGGGTCCATAGTCAGGCGGAAGGAAAAGAGGCGACTAACATTTGGGCTCCCTTCCTGATGCCTTATCAGGGTATTTATCGTTTGTATTATTGTGTATCGGCATTCGGCAGGAATACATCCTATATCGGTATGGCCGAGTCGGATTCTCCCGAAGGTCCCTGGATACAGAAAGGGTGTGTGGTCAAGACAGGGGAAGGGGATGCGATGAATGCCATAGACCCTTCTGTTATTGAGGATCCGGAAACCGGAAAGTGGTGGATGCATTATGGCTCTTATTTCGGCGGTCTGTACTGTGTGGAACTGAGTCCCGAAACAGGAATGACTATGCAGCCGGAGGATCATGGGCACTTGATAGCACGCCGGGCCAATTACCGGAAAGACAATCTGGAAGCGCCGGAAATCATGTATCAGCCGGAACTTGGCAAATATTATCTGTTTACATCCTACGATCCGCTGATGACTACCTATAATGTACGTGTCGCTTATTCCGATTTTCCCGAAGGGCCTTTTGTGGATTTCTATGGAGAGGATATAAAAGATACAACGAATAATGTTCCCATTTTGACAGCTCCTTACCGCTTCGAAAATCATCCGGGATGGGCGGGAACGGCTCATTGCGGTCTTATTGATGCCGGTGACGGCCGTTATTTTATGGCTCATCAGGGACGGCTCTCTCCTCAGAACCAGTTGATGGATCTGCATGTACGTGAAGTGTTCTTTACTGTAAACGGATGGCCTGTGGTTTCTCCCGAACGCTATGCAGGTACTGCTCCGCGCTCTTTCACTAAAGAAGATTTGGCAGGTGAGTGGGAAATTATCCGTCTTCAGGAGCCGCCTCTGGAACGTAGCTTGGAGGCCGGTCAGATAATGTGGGGCGAAGGAGACTTGCGAAATGGGGAGCAGGCATTGTCTGCCCGTGTCGTTTTGGAAGCAGATGGCAGTGTTGGAGATGCAACTTGGGATTTTAATGTTAAAAAACAACTTCTTGCTATAAAAACAGCCACAGAAGATATTAACAATTTGATTATCTTTGCCGGACACGATTGGGAAAATGAAACAGAAACCATTCTCTTTACCGGCCTGGATGCTCAAGGGCATTCGGTATGGGGAAAGAGAATTAACTAATAAAAATTAATAATATTACTATCATGAAATTACACCGAACTCTATTCACAGCATGGGTATTTGCTGCCGGAGTAGCGCTACATGCACAGAATGCGCACAACATGGTCGTGCAGACCAATAAACTTGGTGCGGAAATACAACCAACCATGTATGGTTTGTTTTTTGAGGACATTAATTATGGAGCCGACGGAGGATTGTATGCCGAACTGGTAAAGAACCGTTCATTCGAATTCCCGCAACGTTTTATGGGGTGGAATGTTTTCGGTAACGTGACCTTGATGGATGACGGGCCGTTTGAACGAAATCCGCATTATGTCCGTCTGGGTAATTCCGGGCACAGGGAAAAACATACAGGGATTGAAAACGAAGGTTTCTTCGGTATAGGTGTCAAGGAAGGAGCCGAGTACCGTTTTTCCGTATGGGCACGTGGTGAGAACCAGAAACTTCGCATTGAATTGATCAAGAATGATACGATGGAGGAACGTCAGGCTTTTGAGTCAAAAGAACTGACAGTGAACTCGAAGGATTGGAAACAATATGAGGTGATATTGAAATCGCCGAGAACGGAACCCAAGGCTCATCTCCGTATTTTCCTTGAAAGTGCGGGAACGGTGGATCTGGAACATGTTTCTCTTTTCCCTGTGGATACTTGGAAAGAACGTAAGAACGGGCTTCGCAAGGACTTGGTGCAGGCTTTATATGATATCAAACCCGGTGTTTTCCGTTTTCCCGGCGGCTGTATTGTGGAAGGTACGGATGAGGCTACCCGTTACGAATGGAAAAAAACAGTAGGTGCGGTAGAGAATCGTCCGTTGAATGAAAACCGCTGGCATTATACGTTCAAGCATCGTTTCTTCCCCGATTATTTCCAGACTTACGGACTGGGCTTCTTTGAGTATTTCCAGTTGTCGGAGGATATAGGCGCCGAACCGTTGCCTATTCTGAACTGCGGACTGGTATGCCAGTATCAGAATGACCCCGACCAGCAGGTCAGCTTGTCCAAACTTGATTCGTATATACAGGATGCATTGGATCTGATTGAATTTGCCAATGGTGATGTTACGACTACTTGGGGAAAAGTTCGTGCGGATATGGGACATCCTGCTCCCTTCAACTTGAAGTTCTTGGGTATTGGCAACGAACAATGGGGACCGGAATATCCGGAACGTCTGAAACAGTTTGTCGAGGTGCTTCGTAAGGCGCATCCCGAAATCAAGATTGTCGGCAGTTCGGGACCTCAGTCTGAAGGTAAAGACTTTGATTACTTATGGCCGGAAATGAAAAATCTGAAAGTGGATTTGGTGGATGAGCATTTCTATCGTCCCGAAAGCTGGTTCCTGGCACAAGGTAACCGTTATGACAATTACGACCGCAAAGGTCCGAAGGTCTTTGCCGGAGAATATGCTTGTCATGGAAAAGGCAAGAAATGGAACCATTTTAATGCTGCTTTAATGGAAGCTGCGTTCATGACCGGACTGGAACGCAATGCCGATGTGGTACACATGGCTACTTATGCGCCTTTGTTTGCTCATGTGGAAGGGTGGCAGTGGCGTCCGGATTTGATTTGGTTTGATAATCTGAATTCCGTCCGTACTTGCAGTTACTATGTACAACAGTTGTACAGTCATAATAAAGGCACGCATGTATTGCCGCTGACAATGGATAAAAAAGCTGTGAGCGGTCAGGAAGGACAGGATGGTCTGTTTGCCAGTGCCGTATGGGATAAGGATGAAAAGGCTTGTATCGTGAAAATTGCCAATACTTCGGATAAGGCACAACCGGTATCAGTGACTTTCAACGGATTGAAGAACAGTGATAAACTTGTGGAAGGTAAATGCATCACGCTCCAGTCTGCCGATTTGGATAAAGATAACACGGTAGAGCATCCGAATGTCATCACTCCGAAAGAAAGTGATGTTACGATTGAGGGTAATGTACTGAATGTAGAGATGGCGCCCAAGACTTTCGTGCTTTACAAGTTTGTTAAGGCAAGTAATAAGTAAAAGATGAATCATTCCTTTAAATGCTAACACAGAGGTATAGAGAAACATAAAGCAGCCGAAGGGCTGCTTTATAATCCCAATTGCATCCGGAACTTTTAAAGGAAATGTATACCTGTCTCCCTTGGTTGTACCAAGGGAGTTTTTTTGATTATACGTATATTGTCATCTTGGATTGCTCACGGTATTTTGCTGTAAATCAGTAATGTACCGTGAAAATACATTCTAAATCCCCCTGAAACGGTTTGCCATTCTCCGCTGCCAAATTTGGTTTGACGGATATCGGTTGTTCTGATTCCTGTGTCATAGCTACGGTTGTTTCCTTGCAGGAGAGCGTCATAAGGCGTATTTTTGTTCGGGTGCGTTCATTGCTTCACTAAGGTGAAGAGGTGGCTTCGCTTAGGTGAACAGCCGCTTTCACACAAGTGGAATAACTGCTGCACCTGGGTGAAATATCAAATGGAGTGAGGTGAAGACACGATGAGAATAGGTTCTTCTGATGCCTACGAGCTACCGGGAGGTAACGAGGGGCTGATTTTACATTCTGTCCGAGAGAATCCCCGAAGCAGATGTATTTCGCCACCGGTATACCGATTGAGGAGAATTTGAAAGATTGTTTCACTGGAAGTTCTTGGTAATGAGTGAGTTATTGTGATGGAATGCTTTTGTGTTTTATGTAAATGAGTCAAAAGTGATTTTTGTTGTCGTTATGTTGTATGGGCGGGCTCATGGGCCTGCCCATACGGTGGAACATTTGATGGTTATTTCGGATTTTTGAAATATCCTCTTATTGGATGAGTCCTGTTTACATCTTTATTCTCTTATTGCGTACTTGCCTCAGAATGGTCTGCAACTCAAATACTTTCTCAGGATACTTTTCTGCTACATTCTCTTGTTCGCTCACCTTTTCCATTTCATATAACTGGGGAACGTTCAGGTTTCCGGTTTCTATTTTTTCTGCTTTCATGAAAGTGGTCGGATCATCATTCGGTTCAATGTATTTCCAGTCTTTGGTACGGACGGACAACGTGTGGTTCATGGATTGTTCCACAATCCAGGGGCGGTCTGTCTTGTCGGTTCCTATCAGATTCCCTAAACGGTCATAACTGTCCGGAGCGCTGCCTTTAGGTAATCTGGCGTTGATCAAAGCTCCTAAAGAGGCTAGCCAGTCAATCTGTGACATTAATACGTCCGAGTCTCCTGTCTGTTTTATCTTCTGTGGCCAGCGGACAATGACCGGGACGGCTGTTCCACCCTCGAAAGCGCTGTATTTGTTTCCTCTCCACGGACCGGAAGGTGTATGTCCGTTCAACAGCTCTTCTGCCTTGTCCTTATATCCGTCGTCTACAACCGGACCATTGTCGCTGGATAGAATAATCAGCGTGTTTTCAGTTAGTCCAAGTTGGTCCAATGTTTCCATCAGCTGGCCTACCGTCCAGTCGAATTGGGCGATTGCGTCTCCGCGTAGTCCCATAGGATTCTTTCCACGGAAGCGGTCATGGGGAAAACGAGGAACGTGTACATCATTGGTTGCAAAATACATAAAGAAAGGCTCGTCTTTATGCTGTTTGATAAAGTTGATGGCATGAACGGTGATGGAATCGGCAATGTTCTCGTCTTTCCAAAGTGCTTTTCCGCCCCCTTTCATAAATCCGATGCGGCTGATGCCATTGACGATGGACATGTCATGTCCGTTGCTGGGATGTAGGTTATACAGTAATTCGGGATTATCTTTGCCGGTCGGTTCTCCCGGAAAGTTCTTGGTGTAACTCACTTCTATGGGATCGGACGGATCATAGTTGGCTACCTTGCCGTTTTCTATAAATACACAAGGTACACGGTCGGCTGTAGCGGCCATGATATAGTGATAGTCAAAGCCTAAGTCACCTAAAGCGGCTGGTAAAGGAGCATTCCAATCCTGTCCGCCTGTCTTGTCTCCCAGGCCCAGATGCCATTTGCCGATGGCGGCTGTAGCATATCCGGCACTTTTAAACATGTCTGCCATGGTGTATTGTTCGGGACGGATAATCATTTTTACATCTCCTGCGGCAATGTCCGTGTCCGGTCTGCGCCATGCATATTCTCCTGTCAGCAAGGAGTAGCGGGATGGGGTGCTGGTAGCGGCTACGGTATGTGCATTAGTAAAACGAATGCCTTCCGATGCCAGTTTGTCAACATGGGGAGTTTCTACATTCTTGGCTCCGTAACATTTTAAATCTCCATATCCCAGGTCATCTGCCAGAATAACGATAACATTGGGCTTTTGGGGGGCCTGCGTACTGTTTTTTTGAACGGTTTCTGCTGTTGCAGAGTTACAGGCGGCTAATGAGGCAAGTAAGGATATGCCTGCATAATTTCTACTTTTCATCTCTATTTATTTAAGGTTTGATCCGGATACATGTCTATTTTCACTTTCCGGTTTCTCGACCTGAAGGTGAAGAACGACGGAAAGTTATCAAGAAAATCTTGAAGCAGCAAAAAAGAGGGCCGAAATATGATTTGAAAGTGTCTGGAATTAGATGATAATGCCCCCACCCAGTACTACATCATCCCTATAGAAAGCGGCTGCCTGTCCCGGAGCAATGGCTGTCAGCGGCTCGTGCAGTTGTACATGCAGGGTGTTATCCGGTTGCAGGGTTACTGTGCAGCGGTTGGCTTGTTTCCGATAGCGTATTTTGACGATGATGTCGTCCTTGTTTAGTAATAAAGCGGGATTGGTGATGCGCCATTCTTTCAGTCTCATTTCTGTTTTTTCCAGTGCTTTCAAGTCGCTCAGTATGACTTTGTTTTCTGCCGGAATGATTTCTTTGACAAAGACAGCCCGGTTAAGATCTATGCCCAATCCTCTCCGCTGGCCGATGGTATAGAAAGGATAACCTTTGTGCCGTGCGATAAAATTCCCCATTTCATCGAAGAATTTACCCGGTAGGATACTTCCTTCAGGTAATTCCTTATGTAGGAATGTGCGGTAGTCCATGGGGCAGAAGCAGACTCCCAGACTATCCCGTTTATGGGCGGCTTTCAGAAAACCACGCTCTGCCGCGATTTCACGGACACGGGCTTTAGTCAGGTTGCCCATAGGGAGAAGCATACGTTGCAGGATTTCTTGTGGCAGCCCCCATAGGAAAAAGGATTGGTCTTTATCCGGGTCGGCACCGGTAGTGATGTGATAGCATCCATTGATGAAGCGCCGGCGTACATAATGTCCTGTAGCGAAGTGATAAATTCCCATTTCATCGGATATTTTCTTCAAAAGAGGCCATTTCAGGTAGTTGTTGCACAAGGTACAGGGAACCGGGGTATGACCTGCCATATATTCGTTGATGAAATAGTCAATGATGGTTTTCCGGAAGGTGTCACGAACATCGTATGTGAGATGGGGGATGTTCAGACGTTCACATAAAGCGCGGGCGTCCTCCAGATACTCTGTATCATTTTCTTTTTCATAAAAGCGGAAGGTGATGCCGGTTACTTCGTATCCTGCATCCTGCAATAGAAGGGCGGCTACGGAACTGTCTGTTCCTCCGCTCATGCCTAGTAGGACTTTATTATTGGATTCTGTTTCTCTCATCTTTATAGCAGTTTTGTGAGGATGGATGCCGGAATATCCATTTTGGAGAAGGCAAACAGTTTCTTTCCCAAATCTTTCAAAGAGGCTCCGATGTGATATACGTCGGATTGGTCTATAATAAGAAAATGGTCATGTGCCTGGCTATTAGCCCATTGGCGGAATTGGATTCCTCGTTTCGTATTTACACGGTATCCTACTGATATAATCACATCTAAATTATAATATTCTAAGTTACGGGTAATCTGTCTGTTGCCTTCTTGGCGAACTGTTCGGAAATTCCGAACGGTTGAACTTTGGATTAGTTCTTCTGATTTATAAATGTTCTTTAGATGCTCGCTTATATTGGCTTTGCTGGATTGGAATAGTTCTACTATTTGTGCCTGGGTCAGCCACACTGTTTCATCTTCAATGCGCACTTCCATCCTCACTGATTCATCCGGCTGGTAGAGTATGATTTCTCCTTGTTGTTCCATGTGTTCGATTTTTTGAGTACAAAGCTAGCAAATATAAATCAGACTGATCTTGTTTTCAGGTTATAATTGAAATGTAGGATGGGAAATGAAACTCCGATGACAATCTATATGATAGTGCCATCGGAGTTCTGACATACTCTTCTTATTAAGGAAGGAATGCTTGCTATGTTTTTATTTTACCGGCATCAATGTGAATCCCCAATGATATTCCTTATTGGCGGGTAGGGTATGTTCCGGCAGAGGGCGGTCTCCCCAGCTGTCATAACCGGCTACACCTTGTTGCTTCATATCAATACATACTTCCACAAAATTACGTGGGGTGATATCATTGACATGTGTCATGCGGCGTATTACATTTTTAGCTTTTTCCTCATTATGGTTAGCAACTTCTTCGGGAGTGAAGTTAGTCCACTGACGGGGACGGCTGATAGCTTCTTCCGAGTCAAAGTCCTCTACGGAGTTGCGCAGGGCATTGAATCCGATAGTGCTGTCGGCACGTATTAACAATCCTTTTCCGCCTTTGTGGGTCAGTTCTACCCAACGGGTGTCGGTGCGGTGTCCGTTTTCTTGCGGACGGACATAGTTGTTGGTGTACATCTGGTCGGCTGTAGTGCGGTAGAGATCAACGAAGCTGCTTGCATTACGGTCGATGTAGTTTTCACCCGGTCCGCGTCCGAAGTATTCTACCTGGTTCATATCGGATGGCAAATGGAAACGTACACCGATACGTGGTACGTTCAGTTTGGAAGAGGCAAGGCGTTGAGCATCCTGTCCCGGTGTGAAAGTGGCCATTAAGGTAGCTTCTGATACTTCCGTGTCGGCAGCCTTCATATCGGTAGAAGTAAAGGTGATGCCTGCATGAACCACACCGTCGGGATAGATGGTATATTTCATGATGTACAGATTGCCTGCCGCCAGTAGGTAATTGACTGTTAATACGGTCTTGTTGCCGTCTGTTGTTGTGGTAACATCTGCTACATTGAAATTCTTGCTGGACTGTTTCCATATTTGCTCGCGCTTAGGCCCACCGTTACCATAATCATTGTCCGTCGGTGCGCGCCAGAAGTTAGGCTGAATACCAAAACCTTCAGCGAAATATTCTGTACCGTTTACTTTGTATGAAGTCACGAGTCCGCTTTTCTTGTTGAAAACGAACTGCATACGTGGTGATAATACGGTGATGATGTCACCATCCGTGCTGACGGTAGTCTTGCCGCTTGCTTTATGTCCGGTCATAGCCAATGGTTCTATGGGCAGGCGGAATTGTTCGGAAGCAATATCGTGTCCTGCAGGAATCAAGGGCTCCGGTTCTGTGGTGGTAACTACAAAATCTACAAAATATTCTGTGCCGGCCTTGGGTTTCAATCCGTTGAGGTTGATGTTCAGTTCTTTGGAACCTTGCGGTTCGATATCTAATGATACTTTTCCGCCTTTGATTGTTTTTCCGTTTGCCTTTACGGTATAACTGATCATATACTTTTTCAAGTTGGTGAAGTAGAAACGGTTTTTTACCAGGAATTTGCCGGCAGCCGGGTCGATGGCTTCGAAACCTACATTCTGATGTGCATATTTCACTTCTGTCATGGCCGGATGCGGAGTGCGGTCCGGAGCTACGATTCCATTGCATAGGAAGTTTCCGTCGCTGGGTGCATTGGTTCCGTAATCACCTCCGTAGGCCCAGTAGGTACGTCCATTTTCGTCTGTTTCCAGAATACCTTGGTCTACCCAGTCCCAAATGTAACCGCCTTGCAGGTTCGGGTACTTGTAGATTGCTCTCCATTGTGCTGCCAGATTACCATTGGAATTGCCCATAGCGTGTGAATATTCGGATGGTGCGATGGGACGGTCGCTGCCTTTCTTGCCTATTTCTTCCAGCCAGGCGGCACTGGGGTATTGGGGTACATACATATCTGTGTTCCATTCCCAAAGGGCGCGTTCATAATTTACAGGACGGTTCATCCCTTTTACTTCGCGTTCTTTCAGCCATAAATAGGTCTGATAGAAATTATAACCGTTTCCGGCTTCGTTTCCTAATGACCAGATGGCTACAGAGGGATGGTTTTTGTTACGCTCGTACATATTAATGGTACGGTCCATGTGCGGCTTCAGCCATTCGGGATGGTTGCCCAATGTTCCGCCCCGGCTTAAGTTATAATACATACCGTGGCTTTCTATGTTGGCTTCATCATATACATAGATACCATATTCATCACACAATTCATAGAACTTGCGGTCTTGCGGATAGTGGCAGAGGCGCACGCTGTTGATGTTGTTCTGTTTCATCAGGGTGAAGTCCTTGCGCATCAGCTCTTCGGGAACATAATGTCCTGTTTCGGGATTATGTTCGTGTATGTTTACACCTTTCAGCTTGATGGGTTGGCCGTTGACGAACAAGCAAACGTATGGTTTGCCGTTTTCGGCTATCTGATCGGTTGGTTTGATCTCGAAACGGCGGAAACCTACCGTATAAGGAATGATTTCGCTTGTTTTTTCTCCGTCTTTCAGAGATATCAGTAACCGATACAGGTTAGGGTGTTCTGATGTCCAGGTCTTGACGTTGCTGAGGGCGGCTTCAAAAGAGATGCTCTTCTGCCCGTCTGCTGTAACAGGACAGGGGGTGTTACCTTCTGCAACCACTTTCTTTGCGGCATCCAGCAATTCGTATGCTACGGTTACCTCTTTGTTGGCTGCTGTATGGTTGGTTACGTCCACATTCAGTTTGAAGATACCATTCTTATAAGTGTCGTCCAGTGTAGACACCACATTGAAATCTTTGATGTGGGTTTTGGGCTGTGAGAACAGGAATACATCACGTTCAATACCGCTCATGCGCCAGAAGTCCTGGCATTCCAGATAAGAACCGGTACTCCAGCGGAATATTTTGATGACCAGCGAGTTTTTGCCGGGTTTCAGGTAGTTGTTGATTAAGAATTCTGCCGGATTCTTGGAGTCTTCGCTGTATCCCACTTCCTGTCCGTTGACATACACGTATACACCGGATTTTGCTCCTTCCAAACGGAGGAATATGTCGCGTCCATCCCAATCGGCGGGAATTTCGATATCACGCTGATACACACCGACCGGATTGGTTTCGGGTAACTGCGGCGGTTGTGGATTTCTGGGTTTGAATTCGTATCCATGATTGGTGTAGATGGCCACTCCGTAGCCCTGTACTTCCCAGTTGCCGGGTACTTTAATCTCCTTCCAGGCTATGTTGGCATCCGGTTGCTCAATGTTGGCAGGCAGATCTTTGTATGCATCTGCATAATAAAAGTTCCATGTACCGTTTAGTAGTTTGTAATAAGGGCTGTTCTCATACTCGCCGGTCAGTGCCTGGGTCCGGTTGTCGTAAGTCATGAAAGCTGTGCGTGGATATTCCTTGTTGACGGATACGGTCTGAATATCTTTCCAATAAGGTAGTTTTGTATCTTCCGCATGAAGAACTTGTGTTGAATATGCGCATACAGCAGCGCCGATCAGGAATTTAAATAAGGTTGTCATTTTAGGTTTCATAGGTTCAAATAGAAAAATGAAGAAGAAAGGGCGCTAGTACCGGCGCCCCTTTCCTTAAGTCCTTTTATGTAAAATAGCAATTATTTAATTGCGTCTGCCAGTTCAGCACCTGGTTTGAACTTGGTTACTTTTTTAGCAGGAATAGTAATCGTTGCTTTTGTGGATGGGTTGATACCTGTTCTTGCACTTCTTTCAGCAACAGAGAATGTTCCGAATCCGATTAATGATACTTTGTCCCCTTCTTGGAGGGCTTTTGTTACAGTTGAAACGAAAGCTTCAACTGCTTTTTTTGCGTCGACTTTGCTCAAGCCGGCTTCAGCGGCGACTGCGCTGATAAGATCTGCCTTATTCATAACGAAAATGATTAATTATTAAATGTAACACAAAAGTTTTACCAAAATCAGTGACAAATATATGCTTTCAAAATTAGAAATCAAACAGATAGCCTAAAAAAGATGCTCCAAAAATCAAAAAAACGTAAGAGAACTCTTGTTTTCTGTTATATAACAGAATAAAATTGTAAATTTGCGCGCAATCAATGTTTTATAAGACGAAGAATATTTATGAACAGTATACCTACAGTAACCAAGAATTTATTGATAATAAATGTGTTGTGTT
>ENA-OZVE01000044-OZVE01000044.1-human-gut-metagenome-genome-assembly--contig:-NODE-44-length-19952-cov-7.937327_pt1 | contig 19952 bp, 15 predicted proteins | sample MGYA00243439_ERZ654033 | MGnify/ENA primary metagenome ERZ654033 (study PRJEB26926, sample SAMN06164879) | human gut metagenome | biome: ENVO:00009003; feature: ENVO:2100002; material: ENVO:00002003... | reverse complement strand
CGTCACGACGAGCTGCGCAAATTTGAAGAGATGCGGGATATACGCCGCCTGCTGGTTGCGGATCATCTGCCCGACGGCCTCTTCCACGGGGATATGCGGGGCCTTGCACTCGATGACGGCAAAGGGAATGCCATTGATGAACAGCACGATGTCCGGGCGGGCGTTGTGCTGCCTGTCCTGGCTGTCCACGGCGAACTCCTCCGTGACGTGGAACACGTTGTTCTGCGGGTTGTCCCAGTCGATATACCGGAGGTTAAAGCTGAGCATTTTGCCGTCGCCGACGGTCTCCGGATAGCTTTTGCCCAGCAGCAGCGCGTCATAAATCTTCTCGCTGGTGCGCACGAGGCCGTCCGTCAGCGGTTCGTTCAGATCCTCCATGGCGCGCTCGATGTTGGCGGCGGAGAACTCGTTTTCCGCACCCGCATAGACATAGCGGTTGAGTCTACGGAGCTGACCGCGCAGGATGTCCCGGAGCAGCACGTGATACCGGCTGCCGCGCTGCTTGTCGCAATCCGCCGGGGAAATGTAGGTGTAGCCCATAGCAGTCAATAAGTCGATAGCAGGTTGTTGACTGATATTTTTTTCGAGATAAAGGTCAGAATTCATGGAATACCTCCATCTGAGCTCATCATCGATAGGAAAGCATCTCAGATTCTGCTTGCATCTTCTTGATAATAGCGAAAACGATTGTTTCGATGTCACTGCCCGTACTATAATCCGCAGGAACAACGTAATTCACGCGATTATCCCTAAGAAGGGTTTCCGCTGCACTTTTTCCTTTTTCCGGATCGTAAACAGCGATAGATTGACCGCCATTTGTCTTTACAAGCTTCATACATGGAACGTCGGTCAGACCGTCACCAATGTAAATCATGTTTCTGAACGGTACTCTCCGCTCATTTTCAGGCGTGTATTGATTGAGCTTGTCTGCACTTTGGCTGTCGATGGTTAGAACGCCTTTATTGATTCGGAAAAGGAATTGTGTCTTTGCGGTGTAATTGACAGCATATTTGGGCCACTGAATCGTTCCGGTGTAATCATACATAAATTCACAGGCGTAGATTTTCTTGAAATAATGAGCGATTTTCGTCCCCTCAATGATTTCCTTAATACCCGAAGAAACAATGTAATGCTCAATGCGAACACCCATTTTCTCCCCGTATGCATTGATTCGCTCAAACCATGAATCAACTCCGTCAAAGTATTCCACACCTTCACCGAGTTTCTTAAAGGTTTCCCTCGTGATGGTTTCTCTTTTCTCCTTTGCTTTTTCCACCATTTTATACATGTATGCAAGAATATTGTCCATTTCCTGACTATCGGTCAACTGGCGAACCTCTCCCCAAAATGCAGAAGAACTCATGCCGAGGGACGGAATGAATCCATATTCCTGCATGTCTTTCGTACAAAGGGTCTTGTCAAAATCGTACATCAGGGCAACGATCGGCTTTTTCATCGTACTTCTCCTTTCGTTTTCACAATCCCCGTCAGCAGAAGCTGCATCAGGGCTTTTTTCTGTTTTTTCATTTCTTCCAGCTTACGCTGATGAAGGGTGATAAGGGTATCAAGGTTTCTGAAATACGAGCCAAGTTGCTGCTGCTCCACCTCATCTTTAGGAGCGAAAATGGACTTGGAGAGCAGGTCATCTTTCGTCATCCCTTTGATGGATGTACCCTGTACGGCTTGCAGTTCTCCCTGTAACATTTGGTACAATGCGTATACTGTAAAATGGGGTTCAGTTTGGAGCTTGCAAAGCGAAAGGAAATCTTGACTTGTAGTGTAAGAAAACGGCATAAATGCAAGCTTTCCGACGCCCACACGGGTCACAACAGCTATGGAGTTTTCTGGTACAAGCTGAGTAGCAGAGTTATTCAAACCGTCTCTTGAAATGTATTTTCTGGGCTCAACTCCAAACAGTTTTCCCTCAGACAAATCAGATGATTGAATCCAGGGAATATTACCGCTCCAGTATGTTTCATTTGAGGTAGCTGGAGTGCCGCCTCCGCGCGTATCTGAAGCAATAGTGGAAACCTTACGCTGTTCCCAATCGTCCGTAAAGCCGGGGAACCTCTTTTCCGGCACCTTCTGGCCCTTCTTCGGGAACATCTTTTCCAGACAGCCCTTTTTGAACCTTTTCAGCTCCTCGATTTTGCGCCCTTGCAGTTCGATTGCCTTGTCCTGCGTGGAGAGGATTTCGGCAATCTTTTTGCGTTCCTCTAACGGAGGTAATGCAAGAGAAAACTCTAGGAAATCAGAAAAATGAACGCGCTGCTTTTCAACCAACGAACCTGTTGAGACTTTGTTGTAGTAGGTAATCATCGGGCCATAGGTCAAGAAGCTATCCATGAAAACAAGGTCACTTTCATGGACGGTAGTGAAAATGTCATAATAACCGGATACAGCTACGGGAATATCTCCTTTGTGACGTGCAACTGCTCCAAACCGGATGTTCATAGGGTTATACGCATAGTCGTTGGGACGAACCACCTTGTAGGAATTCTCCTTCTTTACAAGGTGGCTACGCTCATATCGCTCTGTCTTTGCGGTTATTCCATCCTCAATGGTCAGGCTGTATAGAGGATATTGTTTCAAATCATCGGTATATTCACTCGTACTGGTAAAAAGGGTTGAAAAAGGAACCTCATTCCATTTGATAGGCACGATTCCTATCTTACCCTTCTTATACCCCTCCGGCACAATCCCTTGACGGATTTGTTCGATTCGTTTTTTAACTTCGGGTGTCATACGTTCACCTCATTCAGGCTCATTTGCCGTTGATGCGCTTCTTCTGCTCACTCTCAATCTGCCTGATGCTCTTTTTCGGCGTCGGCAGGTCTTCCGGCATGGTGCCGCCCAGCTCGGCGATGGTCTGTCTGACCTTCCTGCCGACCTCATAGTGGGTTTGATTGGCCTTTTCCTTGCCCCGAATGTTCTCGCGGCGCAGCTTTTCGTCTGTCTGCGTAGCGCGGAACAGGTTAGCAGCCAGCTCGGTGCTGCCCATGTGATCAAGAATCTGTTCGTTTTCCTTGAGACCTTTACGAGCGTGGATTTCTTTTGCGCCGAGGCCTCCGTACAGTCCTTGATAGCCGTAATTCTGGAAAATGGCGAAATCATAGGACTTGATAACGCCAGCCTTTTGCGCCGCTTCGGCCAGGGACTTGTTGTGCGCTTTCATTTCTTTGCGGATGGCAAGCCGCTTCTGATCCTCGGACAGCTCATCGTAGTGGTCGATCAACTCCTGCTGGCGCGTCTTTACGGCGAAGTAGGTCTGTCCAACTGCAATGACCTCCTTGCGCGGGTCGCCATTCATAACGATCAGGTAGCAGGCATAGCGGGAGAGAATGTAGTCATCAATCAGCTTAACACCACCGTTCGGCATGGGCGATGTTTTGTTGACCTCAACAAAACATTCATCCACAGCTATGCCGCTGTTTTCGCAGGCTGTTTGAGCTTTTTCAATGAGTTTCTGGAAATTCCGCCATTCCGTATATTCAAGTATGGATTGTAGCTCCCTTGCATACCAGAATTCATTGCCATACTCATTGACGTGCTTGATGCTTTCAAAGGTTTCTTCGCTGTAACGCGCAATCTCGTTGTTCATAGCCCCAGCTCCTTCATATACTTCGCCATCTGCGCCTGCACCTGCGAAAGCTCTGCCTCGATGCTGGCGATATTCCGTTTCACCTCGTCGATGTCCACCAGCTCCTCCTCCTCAAAGGTATCCACATACCGGGGGATGTTCAGGTTGTAGTCGTTCTCACGGATCTCAGCGCGGGAGGCGCGGTAGCTGTACTTGTCCACCTTGGCCTCGCGCGCCTCGTAGGTGCTGACGATGCGGGCAATATCGCTGTCCCGCAGGAGATTCTGGTTCTTGCCCTTTTCGTAATTGCCCTCGCCGGAGGCGTCGATGAACAAGACGTCGTCGCGGGTGCGGCCCTTTTTGAACACCAGAATGCAGGCGGGGATACCCGTGCCGTAGAACAGGTTCGCGGGCAGGCCGATGACCGCGTCCAGCAGGTTCATTTCAATCAGTTGCCTGCGAATCTTTCCTTCGCTGGCGCCGCGGAAGAGCACACCATGGGGGAGAACAACCGCCATGCGCCCGTTCTCCGCATCCAGACTGTTAAGCATGTGGAGCACGAAGGCATAGTCGCCCTTGGAGGAGGGCGGAACGCCCCAGTCAAACCGATGATGCTCGTCCAGAGAGGCGGTCATTTTCTCCGGCTTCTTTCCTTTTTCATCCGGACCGGCCTTCGAGAGGAAGCCGCTGTCCCATTTGTCCAGGCTGAACGGAGGGTTGGCGACCACCACCTGGAACTTCATGAGCTTGTCGTCCTCGAGGTTCTGCGGATTGGAGAGCGTGTCGCCCTGCCAAATGCGGGCGTCATCCACGCCGTGGAGGAACATGTTCATCGTGCAGAGCGCCCAGGTCTGGGCGTTCAGCTCCTGACCATAGACGGCAACCTTGCCGCTGGGCACCTTTTTGTAAGCTTTGAGCAGCAGGCCGCCGCTTCCGCAGGTGGGGTCGTAGATGCGGTCGTTTTCCTGCGGCTTGACGAGCGAGGCCACCAGCTCGGAAACCTGACTCGGCGTGAAGAACTCACCGCCTTTTTTGCCTGCGTCGGAGGCAAAGTTGGCGATCATGTACTCATAAGCGTCGCCGATGATGTCTGCGGAGCCGAGCTGACCGGGACGAAGATCGAGGTCGTGGAAGTCTTCCAGCAGATTGCGGAGTGTCGCGTTCTTTTCCTTGACGTCGCCGAAGTCAACCTGGGAGTTGAAGTCGATGGCGCGGAACACGTTGCGCAGCTTTCCGCTGTTGTGATCCTCGATGTGGGAAAGGGCGACGTTGATCTTCTGGCCGATCTCTGTATCCGTGCGGTTTTCGTACAGATAATCGAAGGTGGATTCCCTGTCGAGGGAGAACCGCTCCCGGCTCATGGCGCGCTCGACGCGCCGTTCGTCACCGTCGTACTGCTCCATGTACAGGGCGCGTCTTTCGAGGGTGACGTCGCTCAGGTATTTCACGAACAGCATGGAAAGGATGTAGTCCTTGTAGCGGGAACTGTCGATTTTTCCCCGGAAGCTGTCGCAGGCCTTCCAGAGAACGCGTTCGATATCGTTGCGGGTCGTCATGGTGCATACCTCATTTCATGGTCGAATGTACATTGCGGATCAGCAGATCGTAGTAGCGCTCCTTCTCTGCCGACAACTGGCGAAGCAGCGCCGTCTCCTTTTTCGCCAGCAGATACAGTTCGGCGATTTTCTGCTGCTGGAGGATGGACAGCGGGGGGATTTCAAATTCGGAGAAGAATTTGGCGTTGATGGCGCCCAGCATGTTGCTGCTGGTGTTTTCATAAATGGCTTTCCTGATCTTCGGCGTGTTGATCAGCCAGACCAGATATCCGGGCAGGAGCCTGTTTCGATCAACACGGATGATGACGAAGTTTGATGAAACGACCATGCCGGCGGATGCTTCGTCGATGAGAACAGCAGTGTACGGCGAGGTCAGGCGGATGATGACGTCGCCTACCTGTGTCAGGTACTCCGGCGATAACTGCTCCGCGGCGTCAAAACCATCCAGCTGTTCCATGCCGATGTATCCGTTTGAGTGGATGGCGCGAAAGCTCAGTAGGGGATACCGCATCTTGACGGGGGCGCCTTTGCACGCCTGTTTTCTGGATAAAACCAGCCCGCTTCGGACGGTTGCCAGTTCGCCTAACTTCATGGGTTCACCTCTATTTGTCATGGACGATAAATAACAGGTATGGACCTTTAAAATCCTTTTCGCTGATGGCAGTATAACATGAAATCTCCATTTTGTCAACAAGAAATTTGTCACGATGAAAAAATGACATAGAACGACGTCCTATCAATCCATCGGATTCGTTTCTGGCTCAGATTTACATCGGTTCAATTTATTAAACCGGATCGAGCGGGTAGTATTCCCCGACCGATCCGGTTTGAAATCTTTACGCAATCATCCCAAAGAACCTCAGCGCATCTTCAATCGCCTTTTCCTTATCTGTCGGGCAGATCAGCATCTTTGCGCTCTCGGACTTTGCTTTGTTGTAGCATTCGCGCTCGATAATCCCATGCTTTCTTTTCACCTGCGCGATGTACAGCGGCGTGACGTTCAGGCCGGTCTGTTCCTTCACGCGCGCCTGAATCTCGCCATAGGTCGCCTTGCTTTCGGCCTTGGTGACGGCGAGCTCGTCTGCGTCGATGCCGACCTTGACGATATCATCCGGATTTTGTTGGACCAATGACATAACAGTTTCAAGCCAATCCTTTTTGTCTAAACTGAATTGCAGTTCTTCCTCAGCAATCAGCGGCAGCTTGAAGTGGATGGATTTCAGCCATTGACCATTCGGCTGGCGCTGCGGGTATACCTGAATGTCTGCAATCATCGTCGCCATCAGGTCACGCTTTTCGATGTCGCTCATAACGCTGTAAAGTTTCTCGAAGTTCATGAGGATACTGAGGATGTTGTCCCGTGTGATACGGTCAGCATCAATAGCTTGTTTCTTGGCTCGTGCCTCGATTAAATGCTCCTCTGTCTCCTCAATTTTATCATACATCTTATAGAGCCGTTCTTCAAGGTCGGATTTTCTTCGCTGATAATGGCGGTCATCCGGGTCAAGTTGGTCGATGTCCTCTGCCAGTCTATCCTTCACCGCATACTGCTGGCGCAGCTGCTTTTCATAATGTGCAATTTCTTCCAGCAGCGCAGATATGTCGATTTCCGCATTGATTTTCTCTGCCATCATTGCCGCAAAGTCAGGACGGCTGACAAGCGAAACGATTACCTCCGCAACGGCTTGATCCATCAGCTCCATCGGCAGCTGATTTTTGAAGGTACACTTCTGTCCTTTATCCATCCGCCGATGCTTGCAGCCATAATATCGGAACTCCTTGTAATAAGAACCGTCTGGTCTCTTCTTTACACTCTTGCTGACATACATACCTGCACCGCATTCCGGGCATTTGATGATGCCCGTCAGCAGATAAGCGTGTTCGTTTTCCTGCCGATCATAGCGTTTATATTTTGTTGCCTGCGAACGAAGTCTGGCCTGCGCTTCCTCCCAGTCTTCTACGGAAACGATAGGCTGATGGATGCCGTCGGTCAGAAGGTAATCATCATTCCACACAATACGGTAATCGTTGCGGGTGCCATGAACCTTTTCCTGCTTTCTGCGTCCATAGGCGATTTTGCCGCAGTAAGTGGGGTTTCGCAGAATATCCTGTATGTAGGCTGCTGCGAACATATCGCCCCGCGTGTTCTTATGGGATAGCTTTTTAATGTCATGGCTTTCCAAGTATTGCGCAATCAACCGTCCGCCCATCTTCTTATGGACGTACAGCTCATAAATCAGCCGGACGGTTTTGGCTTCTTCTTCGTTAATATGAAGTTCGCCGTTGATAAGATCGTAGCCATACGGGGCAAAGCCGCCGTTCCATTTGCCTTCACGGGCTTTTTGAATGCGTCCTTCCATAGTCTGAATGCGGATGTTTTCACGTTCGATTTCAGCCACAGCGGACAGGACGGAGATCATCAGCTTGCCGGCATCCTTGGAGCTGTCAATGCCATCTTCTACGCAGATCAGATTTACACCGAAGTCCTGCATCACCTGAAGCGTGGAAAGCACGTCAGCCGCATTGCGACCGAACCGGGACAGCTTAAACACCAGCACATAGGATACATGATCCTTGCTGCATTTGATGTCATCCATCATGCGGCTGAACTCGATACGTCCCTCAATGGATTTGCCGGATTTTCCGGCATCCTCATATTCGCCGGCAATTTCATAGTCGTTGAACTCAGCATAGGCTTTCATCCGGTTTTTCTGGGCTTCAAGCGAATAGCCATCAATCTGCATGGCGGTGGACACGCGGGTATATAGGTATACCTTCGTTCTTTCCTTCATCGTCTTCTCCAATCACCTTCTGCGGAGTTTTTTGATTTTCTCCGCAGAAGGTTTAGACAGGTTATGCAACGAAAATTATATCACGCTGTTTTAGGTTATGCAATGGCGACTTTGGGCATTGTTGTTTCATCCGGACGAAGTTCTGGCTTGTCCTCCTGCTGATGAACAGACATTCCGCTCAATACACAGGCGTATTTGGCAATGAGATTGCTCAGAATATTCGTAAGTTCCTGCCATTCATCGGCTGCCTTCATTTCTCTGCTTCACCTTCTCATAACATCGGTCGTACTGCTTCGATTGAAAAAACTTTGGGCTTCTGTTCATTTTCTTTTTCCTCCCCAATCAGTAATTTCTTTCACTGACTTCTTTCTGCGCCTTGCGCTGCTGCTGGGAATACCTTGCCACAACTCCCGCCGGAATAGCAGACAGCTGCTGTTCATACCGCAGACAGCGCTGTTCCAGCTGCTGAATTGCTGACATATTGCTGAAATCGCGGCTGTGATACGCTCTACACGTCGAATCCAGTTTTTCGTTTTCCTTTTTCAGCCGTTCGTTTTCAACCATAACGGACGTAAATGCTTCCTGATACTGTCCAAGCTGGGCTTTCATTTTGCCGAACCGCAGCAGCAAGTCCTTTACCATCGGCACAAGCTGTTCTAACCGGCTTTTGCTGTTCAGAAGGTTTGCACCACTCAGCAGCACCTCCACCTTGTCAGCCAGTTTCGTCATTTTGCGAATATCTTTGGTAAATTCCTTAAACTCCTGCACAGTCATGTGTGTACGCCCTGTCTGCGCAGCGGATTCGCCGCGGCAAAGCTCCGGATACCGCACTGACATGTACTCGTAATATTCATCCTGCCACTGAATCAGCTTCTTGCGGTTGCCGATAATGTCTTTCGCACTGAGACGCTTGTCCGCCGTCAGCGGTACAAAGACCACATGCATATGCGGCGTCCCCTCGTCCATATGAATCATAGCAGAGACAATTGTTTCCGAACGTTGATGTTCCTGCAAGAACGCAAGCGAACGTTCATAATATGTACGGATTTCATCAGGTGATTTATCATCGAAGTACCCGGTGCTGACCGTGAAAAGCACTTCCACCAGTCGAATGCTGTCTGACCTTACGCGGCATCCGGCATCTGCAATTTGCCTCTCTGCCTCAGCGCGGTAATGCTGCGGCGGATGAATAAGGTGGCAGTTCAAGTCGCTGCGGCTGCGGTCAATATCCGGGTTGCTGGCGTATTTTTCTTTTGCGCGCTCATTATGTGCTTCAATTCGGCCGATTTCCGGGCCTTTGTATTTGGCGAAGCGCATAATGGCATAGCTGGGTGAACTCATAGTTTTTCTCCTTTGCAATTTCCGTTCTGAAAACACTATTTACGCTGAAAAGTCATCTTTCAAAGCTGCTGGATTGATATAAATTGTCCCGGCTGACGGCCGTCCTACGCCGGAATAGGTCGGAATATCCATCCAAATATACCCGTGCTGTTCCAAAAGAGTCAGTACAGGCTCCATGTCCTTGGCATCCCGAAAAAATCTTCCGCGGCATTTCTGATACAGGTCTGAACGGCTGATGCGCGTCACGCTGAGTTTTCGCAGTTTCGTAACGACATGCAGGGCTTTTTCAGCAGTTTCGTCTGCTCCCAATATGGAATAAGCATACAGCGCATGGTAAAAGGCATAGCTGCCAATCTGGATGGCATTTTCAACCGTTTCCATTTGGATGTCTCCATCCCCGTCCGCAGCAATATGCAGCAGCCCGGCAATCCGAAGCACCAGCCCGATATACTTGCTTCCCCATTCCCGCATGTCGCGGTGTTCATTGCGGAGATAGGCTTCGATGCTGCGGCAAAGTTTGTCCATCCGGTTTACTGCTTCCGGCGCGAGGTGCAGTGCAGTCGTTTCCCTTTCAAGCAAATGAAAAATCAAGCCCTCATAATCCCTCTGCACATCCGCTGGAATCGGTGCGGAACGGAAAGTCTTCGGCATAACGTTACTGGAAATATTGATGTAAAACAATCTCGCCAGAAAGCCTCGTCCATCCAGCAGACCATTCTGCATAATCTCGCTCAAGACGCTTGGCTGGGCGCTGATAATCATGGACAATGCTGGATTTCGGATGTAGTCAGGCTCACGGTTGATGCGGTCTACACGGATGGTATCACCGCAGATACCTTTCAGCCACACATCGAGGTTCGGCTTCTTGGTATATCGCCCGATGATGTTGTCAAACGCTCCACCCTCTGCGGAGATGAGTGCCATGCGCCCTTGGTTATCCCGAAGCAGCCTGACCATAGATTCGCTGGTGCAGTCATCAGTGAAAATTTGCAGCGGCTTGATTTCCGGCAATTCTGCCAGTTTGTCCTGTGTATGCTGCAATTCCAGTTCTGTCAGCTTGTCATACTTGGCTTCCAACTGCCGGGTCAAACGGTTGATGTCCCGCTGCAAGGATTCACGCTTCTGCCTGTTCCGACGCATTGCTGCCTTGTTTTCTTCATTATATTTCTGTTCGTAGTCCTCAATCGCGGCGGTCATAGCGTGGATAACCGCTGATTTCCGCGATCCCGGCGGTGCAATCAGAAATATGTATAGACTTGTCTGTTCGTAGTGCCCAATATTCCCTTCGACCTTGACTTTTCCTTGCAGGCAAGCAGCAAGTACGCCCAAAGCAGCCCCCGCCGCCATATCTACCGGTGTCTGCGTATGGATGGCGACAGCTTCTACATAGCTTCGCAGTCTGGACGGCAGGCAGTCAATCGGAAAAGACGGCAGTGAATCTGCGCTGGGCTTCAATGGCTTGAACGGCAGAAAGACACCTGCTGCGGTTTTCAGTTCCACAACTCTGTTTTCAGCGTTATTAGCGTTTTCAGTGAGAAACACGAATTACCTCCCTATATCAATGATGAGGACGCAAAAAGACAGCCGTATCACTGCGGCTGCCTTACGCAAATGACGTATTGGTGTCCTCTATCTAACAGGGCATGAGAGAGGGTGAATGTTTCCATCAGCTTTTATTTTTTTCTGTAAATCTCCAGCTGTTTTCTGATTTTTGCAAGGCGCTTGCTGACCGAACCGGCATTAGCGAAGTTGAGCTTCTGTGCAATTTCCGCAAGGGTATCGTTCTGCATACGAAGCAGAATGATTTTTCTGTCCGTGTCCGGCAAAGTCTGCATAAACTGTTTTATCTGTTCCTCATCAAGCAGCTGCTCCTCGAATGATTGCACAGCGGCGTAGCACATCGCATTGACAGGCAGTTCAGTATCATCTCCCTTCATCTGTTCCAAAGACAGCTCGCTTTCGGGACTGCGAGAGTGATACCATGAGCGTTCAAAATCCCGCTGTTTTGTGCTGCTGCCGTTGTAATCCTCATGCGCACGATGTTCCCAGAGCATATCGAATGTTTCCTGCCAATGCTGTTCCTCCACGATTTTCATCGTCATCTGTCCGAAAAAATCATAAAAGTTTTCATAGGGCATCCACGGCACTTCGTAATCTTTCCCCATAGAAAACAGTCGCTGAAAGCAGAATTCCGGCATTTTGTCGAGTTTCTCCCGGATATGTGCGGCCGTTATGTAGGCATACCGCCAAAGCGGGAAGTTGCCGGAGTACAGATAGAAAGAACCGGGGACAGGCATATAGCCGCCGTGCGGTGCAGGCACCTTGAAAAACTGCCAGCTGACCCACGCATAGCAGTCCCAGACCAATTCGAGGAACGTGTCGGAATTGACCATCCGCATCCATTTCTCATTATGGACAACCTCCCGCACTTTCCGAGGCATGGAAAGGAATGCCGGACGTTTCTCCACCAGCTCGCGGGGAAGCGCGTAGAACATAATCAGCCAGCGCAGATTGCTGGAAGACGGGATTTTGAAGAGTGACCCGCCCACGGGGATAAAGTCCTGACTTTCCGTCGTCAAGGTCATCACCTGCTTTCAAGTGTGGTTATGATTATTATAACACAGATTTTCGCATGGCGTGAAGTTGACGGAACGCAAACGACGAGAGGGGGAACGGTATACCTCTGCGGCGGTGATTGTCCGGCATGTGCCCTTTGCTGCTGAAAAACAATCTGCATCCATGCCGCAGACAGCATCAGCAGCACGTCCGGCTGGCGGCCGTCGCCTATCCCCTCCGCAGAGGTATAACACACTATACCTTGCAAGCAAGGTCGTGTGCCAAAGGCGGGCTGCGGCCCCCTTTGGAATCCCCCGGAGAGGTGCAGCCGTCGCAATCTGCTGCACCCCCATTTTTCCGCCAAAAATCCCCCATTTTCCCTACGCCGCATTGTGGAAATGATAGATATATGCTATAATGCTGTTAGTCTTCTGGATGGAGAACGGCTTTACCGAAATAGAAACGGCATGGATTGCCTTGAAGGAGCAACAACGATGGCTGACAGAAAGAACGATCAGGAGCGGGACGAGCTGTTCCGCCGAATCTACAAAATCGCTACCGATCTTGTCCACGCGGGGCATGTGGCGGAGTGGGATTTCAAGTCTTATGTGCTGGGGACGATGTTCTACCGCTACATTTCGGAGAACTTCGCGGCATATATTGACAAGGGTGAACACGAAGCTGGCAACCATGATTTTTCCTATGCCAAGCTGCCCGACGACGAGGCCGAGCCTGCCCGTGACGGTCTGGTGCAGGAAAAGGGCTTCTTCATCCTGCCCTCTGAATTGTTCTGCAACGTTCTCGCCTGCGCGGATAAGGACGAGAACCTGAACGAAACGCTGGAACGGGTATTCAACCACATCGAAAGCAGCGCTGCCAGCGGCGAGGCGGAAAGCGACTTCGCCGGTCTGTTTGATGATTTCGACGTGAACAGCAAGGCCATCGGCGAAACCGTCGCCAAGCGGAACAAGGTGCTGGTGGAGCTGCTGAACGGCGTGGCGCAGATGCCGCTGTTCTCCACCGATGGCATAAATCCTGATTTGTTCGGCGATGCCTATGAGTACCTAATGGGCATGTACGCCGCCAATGCGGGCAAGAAGGGTGGGCAGTATTTCACCCCTGCGGATGTTTCGGAGCTGCTGGCGCGCCTTGGCACCATCGGCAAAACGAGCATCAACAAGGTCTATGACCCTGCCTGCGGTTCTGGCTCGCTGCTGCTGAAAGTGGCGAAGGTGCTGGGCAGGGAGAACATCGACCACGGATTCTACGGGCAGGAAATCGACCTGACGACCTACAATCTCTGCCGCATCAATATGTTTTTGCACAACATTTCCCCTGACAAGTTCAGCATCGTGCGGGAGGATACGCTGCTCAGTCCGCAGCATTGGGACGACCAGCCGTTTGAGCTGATTGTCTCCAATCCGCCCTTCTCCGTGCCGTGGGAGGGCGACAAGAACCCGCTGCTCATCAACGACCCGCGCTTTGCCCCTGCCGGTGTGCTGGCTCCGGCTTCCAAGGGGGATATGGCGTTCATTATGCACAGCCTTTCGTGGCTGGCGAACAACGGCGCGGCGGCTATCGTCTGCTTCCCCGGCATTATGTACCGCGGCGGCGCAGAGCAGAAAATCCGCAAATATCTGGTGGACAACAACTTCGTGGACGCCATCATTCAGCTGCCCTCGAACCTGTTCCTGAATGTGACGATTTCCGTGGACATTATGCTGCTGAAAAAGAGCAAGCCGGACAACGCGGTTCTGTTCGTGGATGCGTCGAAGGAGTTTGTGAAGGTCACGAAGAACAACCGCCTTTCCGATGAAAATATTCAGCGCATTGTGTCAGCGGTGGCGGAACGCAAGGACGAACCGCACTTTGCCCGCCTTGTGCCGAACGCGGAAGTCGGCAGCGCGCAGAACAACTACAATCTGTCTGTTTCCACCTATGTGGAGCAGGAGGACACGCGGGAGCAGATTGACATTGTGCAGCTGAACGCGGAGATTGCCGAGATTGTGGCACGGGAACAGAAGCTGCGGGAGGAAATTGATAGGATTATTGGGGAGATTGAGGAGGACAATGAAAATGACTGAAAAAGCACGGCTCAAGAATTTAATTGATAACGCAAAAAAGCCCAACATAAGTGAATGGGTCTACGAAGTTGAATCCTTTTTAGATGATGCAAAAATCATCAACATAGAGGCTTGGGGGTTAATTGATGGTATAAAAAAGCAAGGAGACGCATTTCATCGGTGTGAGAATCTTGTTGCTTTGCTGAACCAAATTTATAAGAAGAATTACGATAAGGTATCTGTCCCAGCCATCACAAAAAGAAATCAAATTTTTATCGCCATGATGTTTTCCGAAGAAACGAACATATACTATGAAAAAGCATATAAACCTACTATTCAGTCTATGAATTACGCTGTAATGCGTATTGACCAAAAAGAATATACCGGGTCAATAATTGGAGAAATCCAGACGGAAATAACTGATTCTGTTGCGCTGATTGCTGATTTAACAGGCAATCGCGGTGGTGTATATTTTGAAGCAGGCATTGCAAGAGGCCTCCAGCTTTGCAATCACCCTATCAAACTTTTCCTCACTTGTGAACGGAAATTCTTTGAAAATGAAAGGGTACATTTTGATGTTAGTGGTGATAACATTCTTCTGTATGATTCGGTTGATGACTTAACAAGGAAGTTGCGGGCACGATTGAGTGCCGTTTTGAAAGTAGATGATATGCGATGACAAAACTTGAAAAACTAATTCAGGAGTTTTGCCCCGATGGGGTCGAATTTCGCCCATTGGAACAATGTTGTAATATTCTGGATAGAAAAAGGAAACCCGTAACCAAATCTTCAAGAGAAGCAGGAAAATATCCCTATTATGGAGCAAATGGTATTCAGGATTATGTTTCTGATTACATTTTCGATGGAACGTTTATTTTGGTTGGAGAAGATGGTAGTGTAATAACGGATAGAGGTACGCCAGTTGTTACTTGGGCATCCGGGAAAATATGGGTCAATAATCATGCCCACATTATCGAAGGCAATGGCACTGTCTTGCTTCGTTTCTTGTACCATTATATTCAAACCATAGATGTATCACCACTAATTCACGGCAATATTCCTAAACTTACAGGTGGTGACTTTAGGGCATTAACCATCCCCGTCCCTCCCCTCGAAGTCCAGCGCGAAATTGTCCGTATACTGGATACATTCACAGAGCTTACCGCAGAGCTTACCGCAGAGCTTACCGCAGAGCTTACCGCAAGACAAAAGCAATATGAATATTATCGTGACATGCTACTATCATTTGGCGAAAACGGGGGGGGAGAAACCGGAAATAACATCAACTTCTTCCTTGTTGCTGAAATTGCTGACACAAACATCGGACTTGCTACTACCGTAACAAAGTATAAAGCAAATCAAGGTGTTTTGCTGATTCACAATTCAGACATTCAGGAAAATGAAATTGTTTTAAAGCAACATGAGTATATAACCGAGGCATTTGCTGAAAAGAATCATAAAAAGCGTTTGCAAGAAAATGATGTGATAACTGTTCATACTGGGGATGTTGGGACTTCCGCCGTTATCAGCAAGGAATATGCGGGTGCAATTGGATTCACAACCATTACAAGCAGAATCCGCAATCCGCAAAAAGTTCTGCCAGAATACTTTTGTCATTATCTAAATTCACACCGTTGCAAAGCCGAAATAGCATCCATGACAATAAGTGATAGAAGTAATCTCAATCAAAATTGCTTTGAAAAGTTGCGCATTCCAATTCCGCCAATAGATGAGCAACGGCGCATTGTCACCATCCTCGACCACTTTTCCACCCTCTGCACCGACCTCACCTCCGGTCTCCCCGCCGAAATTGAAGCAAGACAGAAGCAATACGAATATTACAGGGACAATCTGCTATCGTTCACCCCGGCAGATTGACCCGGAAGGAGGTAGCCCGTGAGCTACTTTAATATCGTTTCTCAGAGCGACGAAAGTACCGTTGTCGCCGAATATACGCCGCAATCCCAGCGCTCGGAGGCTTACCAGAGCGAAGCTGACTTGGAAAACGAGTTCATCCGCCTGCTTTGCGAGCTTGGCTATGAGCGCCTTGCCATCCACAAAGAAGCCGACCTCATTGCCAATCTGCGCACGCAGCTTGAAAAGCTGAATGATTACCGCTTCACTGACGGCGAATGGCAGCGCTTCTGGAACGAGGTGCTGGCGAATAGCAATTCCGGCATTCTCGAAAAGACCCGCCTGATTCAAGAGGACTATGTGCAGGTGCTTCGCCGGGACAGCGGGGAGAGCAAAAACATTCAGCTCATCGACAAAAAGTGCATTCACCACAACAGCTTGCAGGTCATCCATCAATACGCCATCTCCGCCAAGGAGGGCGCTGCGCATGATAATCGCTATGATGTGACGGTGCTGGTCAATGGTCTGCCGCTGGTTCACATTGAGCTGAAACGCCGCGGTGTGCCCATTCGGGAGGCGTTCAACCAGATTGACCGCTATCAGCGGGATAGCTTCTGGGCATCCAGCGGGCTGTATGAGTTCGTGCAGATTTTCGTCATCTCCAATGGCACGAACACGAAATATTACTCCAACACCACCCGCTTCAACCACATTAAGGACGCGAAGGCGCAGAAAGTCAAGCAGTCAAAAACCAGCAACAGCTTTGAGTTTACGTCCTTCTGGGCGGATGCGAATAACCGCGTTCTCCCCGACCTTGTGGACTTTACCAAGACCTTTTTCTGCAAGCACACCATTCTGAACATCCTCACCCGTTACTGCGTGTTCACAGCAGAAAACATGCTGCTGGTCATGCGCCCCTACCAGATTGTCGCCACCGAGCGCATTTTGAACCGCATCGAAATTGCCAACAACTACAAGAAATACGGCACCGTGGCGGGCGGCGGGTACATCTGGCACACCACCGGCAGCGGCAAAACGCTGACATCCTTCAAAACGGCGCAGTTGGCCTCCAAGCTGGACTACATCGACAAGGTGCTGTTCGTCGTTGACCGCAAGGATTTGGACTACCAGACGATGAAGGAGTACGACCGCTTTGAGAAGGGTGCGGCGAACAGCAATACCTCCACGGCAGTCTTGAAGCGTCAGCTTGAGGACGACAACGCAAAAATCATCATCACCACCATTCAGAAGCTCGCCACGTTCATCAAGAAGAATACCGGACATGCAGTGTTTGACAAGCGGTTCGTCATTATCTTCGACGAGTGCCATCGCAGTCAATTCGGCGACATGCACCAAGCCATCACCAAGTACTTCAAGCGGTATCATCTGTTCGGCTTTACCGGCACGCCCATCTTCGCGGTCAATGCCGGCGTGAGCAAGAATCCCACGCTTCGCACAACAGCACAGGCGTTCGGCGACCAGCTTCACGCCTACACCATCGTTGACGCTATCCGTGACAAGAATGTTCTGCCCTTCCGCGCAGAATATCACAAAACGATGGATATCGAGTCGGACATTGATGACAAGGAAGTTTGGGACATCGACCGCGAAAAGGCACTCCTTGCGCCGGAACGCATTCGCCTGATTACGGAATATATTCTGACGCACTTTGACCAGAAAACGTATCGCGGCGACAAAACCTACACGTTTAACGTCCTGCAAAATATCGCTGAAGTCGCTTCCGCGGGCGCTCGGCAGCAAATCGAGGAAATCAAGCAAAAGCAGCGTGTGAGCGGATTCAACTCCATTTTCGCCGTGTCCAGCGTGGACGCTGCCAAGCTGTATTACGCCGAGTTTCAGCGCCAAATGGCAGCGAATCCACAGCAGCGGCTCAAAGTAGCCGTCATTTACAGCTATGGCGCAAACGAGGAAGAAACAGACGGCATTCTTGACGAGGAGAATCCGGAGGATACCTCTGCGCTGGATCAAAGTTCCCGTAACTTTCTGGATGCTGCCATCCGCGACTATAACGAGATGTTCCACACCAATTATTCCACGGACGGCGATAAGTTCCAGAATTACTACAAGGATGTTTCCCTGCGGATGAAGAATCGGGAGCTTGACCTGCTGATTGTGGTCAACATGTTCCTGACCGGCTTTGATGCGACGACGCTGAATACCCTGTGGGTGGACAAGAATCTGAAAATGCACGGGCTGATTCAGGCTTATTCCCGCACAAACCGCATTCTCAATTCCATCAAGGTATGCGGCAATATCGTATGCTTCCGCAATCTGCAAAAGCGCACCGACGATGCTCTTTCCCTTTTCGGCGATAAGAAAGCGGGCGGCATTGCCCTGCTGCGCGGCTATAAGGATTACTATTTCGGCTATACAGACACCGAAGGAATGTACCATCCGGGCTATCGGGACATGATTGAGGAGCTGACGACCGAATTTCCTCTATCCGAGGAGCATATTACCGGCGAACAGCATCAGAAGGACTTTATCGTGCTGTTTGGCGCAGTCCTGCGGATGCGAAATCTTCTATCTTCTTTTGATGACTTTGCTGGGAATGAAATTTTGAGCAAACGTGATTTCCAAGATTATCTCGGTCGCTACCAAGACCTGCAGGATGAATGGAAAAATCGCAAGCCCACCGGCGAAAAAGAGGACATCACCGACGACATTGTTTTTGAAATTGAACTCATCAAGCAGATTGAAATCAATATTGACTACATTCTCATTCTCGTCCAAAAGTATCACGATTCCCACTGCAATGATAAAGAAGTGCTCATTACGATTCAGAAAGCCGTGGATGCCAGCCCAGAACTGCGCAGCAAGAAGGCGCTGATTGAAACCTTCATCGCAGGCATCAACGATACATCGGACGTGCTGCTTGAATGGCGCACCTTGGTGGCCGAGGAAAAAGAGAAACAGCTTGCCGCCCTCATCAAGGAAGAAAACCTGAAAGATGCGGAAACCCGCCACTTTATCGCCCATGCCTTCCGTGACGGCGTTATCAAAACGACCGGCACGGACATCGACAATCTGATGCCGCCGATTTCTCGTTTCGGCGGCGGAAACCGTGCCGCGAAAAAGCAGACGATTATTGAAAAGCTGAAAGTGTTCTTCGATCGGTTCTTCGGCATCTGATACAGAAAAGGGAGTGAACGCCTGCTTGCAGACTTCCACTCCCTTTTTCATTGCCTTCGGAATACATCACTGTTCACTTTATCATCCCGAAGAACCTCAGCGCCTCCACAATCGCCTTTGCCTTTTCTTCCGGACACCCCGGCTGTTTTGCATCCTCTGTCTTTGCCTTATTGTAGCATTCCCGCTCAATGATGCCATACTTGCGCTTGACCTGCGCGATGTTCAGCGTGGACACTTTACACCCGAAGTGTTCCTGCACATACGCCTTAATTTCCTCATAAGTAGCGCTGCTCTCTGCTTCTACCTTCGTCACGTCCAGCTCGCTCATGTCCACATGAATGTCGATATGTTTTGCCTCTTTTAGTTTAGACAATACCATCACATTCTCCACCCCGCTCGTCCAGCAGAACATATCGACGCTCTGCACCTTCTGCACCCTGTACCCCTTCTCCACAAACAGCGCCGCGTCGCGTGCCTGCGTGGCAACGTTGCAGCTCACATACACCACGCGCTTCGGGGCAGCTTGCGCAATCGCGTCAATCACGGCGGGTTCAACGCCCTTGCGCGGCGGGTCGATCACAATCACGTCCGGGCGCAAGCCCTCCGCCACCAGCTTCGGCAGCAGCGTCTCCGCCGCGCCGCAGCGGAAATTCACGTTTTCGATGCCGTTGCGGACGGCGTTCTCCTTCGCGTTTTCAATCGCCTGCGGAACAATCTCGATGCCCAGCGCCTCCCGGCAGTGGCGCGCCATCATCAGCGTAATCGTGCCTGCGCCGCAATACACGTCGCATAGGCGTTCGTCGCCCGTCAGCTCGGCAAAATCCAGCGCCGTCTGGTACAGCACTTCCGTCTGCGCCGGATTAACTTGAAAGAACGCCGCCGGGCTGATTTCAAAGCGCAGGCCGCACAACTCATCCGTCAGCGTGTCACAGCCGTAGAGGGTGCGGAAGCGCCGACCCATGATGACATTCGTGCGCTCGCGGTTTTCGTTCAAAATGACGCTGACCGCCCCCGCCGCTGTCTCTTATACACATCTCCGAGCCCACGAGACCCTAAG
>ENA-OZVE01000011-OZVE01000011.1-human-gut-metagenome-genome-assembly--contig:-NODE-11-length-30457-cov-14.796461_pt1 | contig 30457 bp, 38 predicted proteins | sample MGYA00243439_ERZ654033 | MGnify/ENA primary metagenome ERZ654033 (study PRJEB26926, sample SAMN06164879) | human gut metagenome | biome: ENVO:00009003; feature: ENVO:2100002; material: ENVO:00002003... | reverse complement strand
CGTGGGCTCGGAGATGTGTATAAGAGACAGCATATACCCGGTACACGCTGCCGTCCAGCAGGTACAGTTTCTCATCGAATACGAAGCTCCGGCTCTTGGCGTCCGCCATGTCCCCTATGGCCTCCAGTGTCCACGCGCCGTCCGTGCCAATGTTCCGCCGATACAGCTTCCCGCCGGCATGGACCAGCACCTCGCCGGCCAGCCGGTGGATGCCGTTGATGGCCGCGTTGCCGTAGGCCGTCACCATCGTGGTGTAGCCGGTCCGCTTGCGGACCTTGCCCACCTGGTCGCGTATCATGTTGGGGGCCTCCGGGGACCTGGACTTGTCAACGTTGCTGGGGCTGTTGTTCAGGTCGACGCCCCGGAACGCCTCCACCACCACGCTGTACTTCTTGCTTGCCGCCGGGACCGTGAATTGAGCCATGCGTTACCACCACCCTGTCGTATTACGAACACCAGCGGACCGGATGCCCGATCCGCTGGATGCGTAAGCTGTCTGCACCTTCACAAGACCGTCCTCGTACTCATTCCGCAATATGGTCGCTATGGAGATGTCGTCCTCCTTGTACAGTTCCGCTGCGATATACAGCGGGATCAGTACAGCGGCCTCCGCCGCAAGGTCTATTGCCTCCTCATCCGGCGTTTCCGCCGTGATGGTCTGTGGGTATGCCTTGTACCATAGTGTGTAGGTGCCCACCACGCAGCCGGGGATGACGAACACGTCGTCGCCCTCCATGCTCCAGTCCTCCGCGGTACCGTAGGCGGTGCCGTCGGCGAACATGACCTCGCTGCTGTTCAGGCAGCGGAAGCGCGGCAGGTAGTCCTGCAGGGGTATCTTGTAAAGGTCCTTTGTCTTGGGCAGGATCAGCTTCTCCGCCGTTACCACCGGCTCGTCGGTGTCGGCGTCGACCTCGATCTGCCACGACTTGAGGATGGGGCGGCCAACGGACGCGATCTGCTGCAGCGCCTCGTTGGCCTTAGCGGGCATGGCATTGATATATTCACGGTTGATGTCGTCCTCCGTCAGCACAGCGCCCTCGTTGGAGTACATGGTCTGCAGTGCAGCCAGTTTCACATCTCCCCATGTCATGCCGCCACCGCCTTCCTCTTAGGTGAGGTCGGTGCCGGTGGACATATTGCCCGCAGCGATGAACCGCCAGTCCACGAAACCGGCGCCGAAGCGGGCGCGGCCCTGCCATACGTTGTTGTCGTTGTTGGTGTCGATGATGGACTTGACCTCCAGCGGCACGCGGTCCTGGAAGATGGGGCCGTCGTTCAGCTCAATGAACTTGCTGTCCAGCAGGAAGAAGGGCTTTTCGCTGCTCTTGCCCATGTCGGCCAGCGCGGCGGTCAGGTAGGGATCCACGATGATATTCCAGCGGCCGAACTGGTAGTTGAAGGCGTTGTTGCCGGAGGTGGGCTCCTTGTCGGCGCCCACGGCGGAGAACACGGCGTCCTTCAGCGCGCCGTCGTTAGGGATCCAGATCGTGTCCGGGGCCACGCCCAGCAGCTCGCCGTTGTCGCCCTTGATGTTCTGCATCTCGGTCTCGATCTTGCCCAGCAGGGTATTGGTGAAGGCGCACTTGTACAGGTTGGTCTGCTTGGCACCGTTGACCTTGTTGGGGTGTGTCTTGGAGAACAGGGCCTGCCCGTCGGCGCTGCCGCAGGCGAAGGTCTTGCCCTTGTAGGAAACGGTGGTGCCGTACAGGCCGCCGGCGTACAGGATGCGCCCGAACTTCTCGCGGGTGCGGCCGTAGGCGGTCACCAGCTTGTTGGCGCGCTGCTTCATGGTGCCCAGCAGGCAGTCCTCCACCAGCTCCTTCGTCACGGAGAAGGACTGCTTGAACGTCATGTTCACGATGTCCCGGAAGTAGCCGTCCTCAAAGCCGGTCTTTGGATAATCGCCGCCTTCTCCCACAGGCTCGAAGTCGCCCATAGCGGTCTCGCTGGAATAGCGCTCCGCCCAGTGGCGGCTCTTTTCCATGCGGTACAGATAGGGCAGCAGGCTCTCACGCTGGAACGCCTCGCCCCGGCTCTCCAGAAATGCCTTCAGCGGCACCTGGCAATCGCCGTAGATGGTCCCGTTCAGCCCGGAACCGATAGAAACGGTCAGAAAACCACTCATGTTATGTATCTCCTTTCTTCGCTCAGAACTTCACCGTCACACGGGAACCGACGGTCTGGCCGTCGATGCCGGTGACCTCTGCCACGCCGTCGGTCTTGGTGGCGGTGACCTGCATACCGTCGGTGTGCAGGGTGACCTTGTCGCCCACGCCGACGGTCGCGGAGTCCTCCGGGGCCACGCCGAGGGTGGTCTCGAACTCCATGTACTTCTGCACCTCCACGCACGGCACTACGCCGTTGTCGTCGATGGGGCCAACGCACACATGGCTGGGCGCCGCGGCGCCGCTGCACAGCGTCACCTTGCCGCTGTCCAGCTTCAGCGCCTCGCCCACCTGGTAGCTCTCGCTGTCAGTGGGCTGCATATACACGATGGGGGGCGTATTGCCCACCAGCATTCTGCTAAGCATGAACATAGTTTGTTATCTCCTTTCCCGCCCCGTGTCGGGGCTTTACTGTTTGTAGAATTCTCCGTATGCGGCGTTGATCTCGTCGTCCGTCGCATTGGGATTGATCTCGCGGTACAGCTCCTTCTGCCGCGGCGTGGCGACATAGGGCGCCTCACCCGCAGCGCCGGGCACCGGGGCCATGTGGCGCTTGCCGCTGGCCTGCTTGATGCCGGCCTGCTTGGCTGCCTCCATGCGCCGCTTGTCCACAGCGTCGCGGTTGGCCATATAGAAGGCGTCCTCGATGGACAAGCCCTTTTCCACATAGTCGCGGAAGGCTGCCCCGGTGGGCATGGCCACAATGTCCTCAAGGCTCTGGACGCTGCCGTCGTACTTCACGCGCACCGCCTCAAGACCCTGCCGGATGGCCGCCTGTGCCTGTGCGGTCACGTTCCGCGCTTCAGCGCTCATGCCCTCCAGGCGCTGGCGCTGCACCTGCTCCCGCAGGGGCTTCACGGCGTCATCCACCATGCCCTGCAGCGCCGCCGGATCCACGCCGGCGGAGAGCATCTTCTCCTCGCGCTCCTGTCTGGCCTTGGCCTCCTGATAGGCCCGGAAGTCCGCCTCCGTGCGGATGGGCCGGCCGGTGTAGGGGTTCGTCTGGCCCGCGAACAGGTCGGCATACACCGCGTCCACGCGGGCCTGCGCCGCCGCTGTCATGGCCTGCCGTTCCGCCTCGCGCTCCCGCGCCCGGCGTCCGTAGGCCTGTCGGCTGCGCTCCTCGGCGCTCTGTCCCGCTTCCGCGCCCGGCGCTGCTGCGCCGTCTCCCGCTTCAGCAGGATCTCCGCCGTCCTCATGGGCTTCCGTGTTCTGTTCCTGTGCCGCGCCTTCTTCACCGGCGCCGCCGGTACCGTTTTCCACAGGCTCCTGCGTGCCTCCTGTCTCGCCGCCCTCATCGGGCAGCTCCACGCCGAAGGCCTCCGCATAGTCCTGTTCCGTCAATCCGTTCATGGTGTTCTCCTTTCCGATTTTTCCGCGTTCGGTGCGAATACGCCCCTTTTCCGCCGGGGCCAAGCGAAATGTCTCGCCCATAGGCGGCGATGTTTTGTTGGCGTCAACAGTACACGCTTACTTGCGCTTGCCCTTGGTGGCGCCGGTGCCGGTCCGAAGGTCGTTACCGGTAAAGCGCACGGTGCCCTTCTGGGCAGGCGCCGCCTTCTGGGCGGGCGCTTCCACACGCTGGCTGCCCACGTTGGCGATGCTGCCGATGTAGCCCTTCTTTTTCTCCATGCCTCATGTCCTCCTTTCGCCGTATTCGGGTTTTTCCCGCCGTCCCGCCGGCGAAACGTTGTCCTGTGCAGCTCCGGGGCTGCGGTGGATGCCCCGCCCTTCGGCAGGGCGTCCGGTAGTAAGACAGGAGGAAAATCTGTCTGGCTCCGGGCGGCGTGCGAAACCACCCACCGCAGCCCCGGAGGGCCGCCTCACGCTTCGGCCGCAGCGTCCGCCGCCGGAGCGTCCTTCTTTTTTCTGAGCCGCCGGTCGTACCGGGCACATTGCGGGTTTCGGCACACATAGGCGGTCTCGCTGCCGCCGTCCGCGTTCACCGTGGCGCTGTAGATCATCATCTCCAGACCGCACTCCGGGCACTTCATGCCATCTCGCCCCCTCCCTGCTGTGCCGCCATCGCCAGCAGCTCCTCCGCCTTGGGTTCCGTGCCGCCGCTGCCGCCGGGGCTGTCCGGCGCCGTCGGCTGCGTCTGCTGTACCTGCTGGCCCTGCTGGTGCTCCATCTGATCCCGCAGGCTCTTGACCATGTCCCCGGCCATGGGGTAGTGCAGCTTCTCCATCTGCTCCCAGAAACGCAGCAGCGTCGTGATCTCCGTAGGGCTGCCCATGGCGCCCTCCTGGAAGTTCATCCGCGTTTCCTTCCACAAGGCCTGCCGGTCCGAGGCCAGCGGTGCCGAGCTGTCGCAGGAGAACAGGAAATCCGTGTTGTACTGCCACTCCCCCGCCTCGTCCTGGTACAGGAAGTCGTGGCGGTCGAAGGTCACATACTCTACGTCGCCGTGTTCGTCCGTCCGCCGGATGGTCCGCGGCTCGTCGCAGTAGGCCAGCATCCACTTGAAGATGGCCTCGAACAGGTCCTGGTACATGGCCCGCTTCATCACCCGCTTGCTCTCCAGACGCCCAGCCGCCTGCTGGGCGCTGAACTCCTTGGCCACGGCGCTGGTGGCCGTGGGGTCCTTCCGGCCCTGCATACTGTCCGTGATGCCGATGGTCTGTCTGGCCTGCTCGTAGATCTGTGCCATCATGGCCAGATCTGTGTTGATGTCCACCTGTGTGTTAAAGGTCCTGATCATCTCCACCTGCGCCGGGTTCTGCAGCTCTACCCGCACGCCGTCTTTGTCGGTGATGAACTGCGCGCCGGGCGGCACGGTGGTGAAGCTGCCGCCGGACAGCACCTTTGTGTTCAACTTCGTGCAGAGCTTGTTGAGGCTGTTCTGCTGGTCAAAGATGGCGTCAAGGTCGCTGCTGCCCCAGAACCGCCCCGGCATACTCACGTTTTTGCGGATGACCAGCGGGAACACGTCCGGCTTGTAGTAGGGGATGCGCGTCTGCTCCTGCCGGTAGGCCGCCTCCGTCATGGCCACCGCCGGACCGCCGCCCGGCTGCATCTGCGGCAGCAGCACGTCCGCCTCCAGCGCCACCGGCTGGCCCAGCTCGTCCCGCACGGTGCTGACCGCCGGGATCACCGCGCCGCTGCGCAGCACGATGTCCTCCGTCAGCTCCTCGTACTCCATGACCTCGTCCTCGAACTTCTTGGAGCCGCAGTATGCGCACTTCTTGCCGTCGCCCACGGCGCCGCAGGCGGTGCAGCGGTGTACCCGCCGGAGCTGGTAGTCCTCCAGGTCCTCCAGCACCACGTCGTTCACCCAGCGCAGCCGCCCGATGCCGCCCTTGCCGTTGCGGTAGTAGGCGGTCACCATCGTCACCAGCTGGTCCGTGGTGTCCGCCGACGCGCCCAGCCGCCGGGCGTCCGGGTCGCTCTCGTTCTCGTCGTTGACGTCCACACCGTAGAACTTTCGGATCTGCCGCTTCGTCTGCGGCGTCTTGAGGAAAAAGAAATCCATGTCTGCCACCTGCGTCATGCCGGCCTGCGGCACGATGCCGTAGGGGTGGAGAAGGCTCACCTTCAGGTCGCCCAGCCAGTCCTTGCCGCTGACGCTGTCCAGCCAGTCCACCAGCAGGCCGTAGCCGCCCTGCACTGGGCTCAGCCGTTCGCCCTCGTCGTTCATGCGCTCGGAGGGCAGCCGGTCCATTACGTCCCGCAGCATAGCCTCTATGACGTCGGCCAGCCACTCGTCCTCCTCCCGCACCGCCGTCACCTTCGGCGAGGGGATGGTGCTGTCTACCTGTGTCTCGATGATCTCAAAGCTCACGTTCCGCACATGGCTGGCAAGGCTCTCCTTGGCCTTGGTGCCGTCCGGGGCGTAGATGGTGTGCCCGCCCTCGTACTGCTGCTCCCGCCGGAGCATCCTCTCGCGCTCCCCGGCGATGGCGTTCTCCGCCAGCGCCAGACGCTCCTGCCACACCTGCAGCTTCTCCTGGTCCTTCCTGTTCATGGCTTCCTCCTGTCAAAATTCCCGGCTCCCGCCGGCAAGCATCGTTTCATAATCCCCGGCGTCGTCCTCGTCGTCCTGCCGGTCCATGCGCTCGATCATGTCGTGCAGCATTCCCAGCGCCTTCAAACAGCCCTTGGCGTCAAACTGCCATTGGCCGCTTTCCACATAGGCTTTCAAATCGCTGTCCCACTGCATCACCGGCTTGGCGGCGCTGCACCGTTCGTACACGCGCCAGACCTCCACCGCCAGCGAGTGGCGTGTCACGCCCAGTGCCTCAAACTCCGTTTTCAGCAGCTCGTCCCGGTAGGCCTGCACGTCCGGATCCTTCATCAGGCGGCTGGCCGTGTTGGCCGCGCTCTTTGCGCTGTACCCGGCCCGGATAGCTGCCCTCGTGCCGTTCATATCGACCAGCCACTCCCGCACGAAGCGCTTTTGCTTCTCACCCAGCCGCTTTTCCGTCCTGTCAGCCACGCCGCCAGCCTCCTTTCCCGCCGGTGAATACTCTCCGTTTTATCCATTGTGCAACACTTCAACGTTCAGTTATCACGGAAATGCGGAAAAACGCAAAAAGCCCGGAGGCCGTGCAAAATCACAGCTTCCGGGCAGTTCATTCAGTTAAAGCGTGCCAGTTATCCCAGAAAACAGGCATCCTACCAGCTCTCGTAAAAGTCCTTCCTCATGTCGTACAGCACGCTCTCCGTGATGGCGTGGTCCAGTGAGATGGCCGTCACGCTTTTCCGGGTGGTCATCAGCTCAAAAAGGGCATGGCTGTACGCACCTCCGACCATGTCGCAGGTGTACTTGACCTTCTCCTGTATCCACCGCGGCTGCTCCGCGAGCGTCAGACAGGTGTAGCGGATGAAGCCCTGCTTCTCCTCCGGCAGCTTCACACCCCGCAGCTTCTTAAACCCCATCCCCGTCACCTCCCTCCACCGGCTCCCCGGCATAGGCCACGGCCATCTCCTTGCTGCCGCCCACCTTCCGGGTGGGATCCCGCTGGGCCGGTATGTAGCGCACGAAGTTCACTCCTGCCTCCGGGTCGTACCGCGTCCCCGGCAGCGCCGAGGCCCCGGCCGGTACCCGCAGCGGCGCGGGTGACCAGGTGTACAAATGCTCCACCTTCGGCTTGACCATGTTCCGGCTGACGCTGTACTTCTTCTCATCTGCCACGCCCCGCGCCTGCAGAATGAGATACCGGGCCAGCGGGTAGTAGTCCTTCTGCCGCCGGAGGATCTGCACGTCCACCGTGCCGTTGCCCCACACGTCGTCCAGCTTCTCGCCGTACAGCCAGAACACGCCGTCCTCCAGCCGCAGGCCGTGGCCGGAGATGACCACATGGACGTGGACGCGCACCACTTCCCCGGTCTCGCCGTCCATCTCACTGGGCACGATCACCCATTTCAGCACCTTGCCGTGCTTCTTCATCCGGTAGGCCACACGGTCCGCGAACTTCCGCGCCTCCTTCTTGGCCCCTGCCAGCGTGCCGCCGCAATCACGCAGCGCCTCGTCGGTGAAGGACAGCGTCAGATACCCGTCGCCGTTGGCATAGTTGCAGTTCAGTGTCCGCGCCAGGGCGAGGATGGCCTGCTGCCGGTTGTTCTCCTGCTTCTTCTCGCTGCTGGCACCCTTGATCCGTGCCCCCCGCCGGGATGGCCTGCGCCCCACATAGGTCTTACGGCGCTCCACCACGGAGCCGCTGGTGATCTTGGTGATCATGTACATTCCCTCCTTCGCCGTCGTCATGGTATGACCCTCCCTCTCCCGCGATAAAATAGCATAGGTCGCGCCCGTGCCCGCACGAGCCGCCTGTTCATTTCTCCGCCCGCCGGTAAAGCCGCCTGCCCGCCGTCCACGGAGGAGCCGTCACGCGGTGCCGTTCCTCCGCTGCAAGCGGCCTTCCCGCCAAACATAGGCTTTTAACGAGCCCACAGATACGCGCCTGCGCGTATTATATATATAAGGTAGTCAGACACTCATATCGCCGCCCCGACCTGCCTACGTCAGTACACCACGCATGAGCGCAGTCCTTCAGCCCGCCAGGGCGGCTATACCAATGTCTGCCGATACCATCGCCCAGCCCCGGAAGGGGCTGGGCTTTTTCTCGTTTAGGTCTGTTCCTCCACGGCACGCTGGGCCTCCGCCGCCATGCCCGCGAAGGCCGCACAGAGTGCCGCTGCGCTGGCGTTGATGGCGCCCATCTCAATGAGGGCCTCGTCCTCGTTGCCGTCCTTGATGGCGTCCCACAGCTCGCTGTGCAGCTTCTCCAGCGCCTTGGCGTCCCGCTTGGTCTCCTCGATCCGCTGGCGCAGGACCGCCCACGCCTCGTAAAAGCTGGCATAGTCCCGTCCCATCTTGATCCGGCTCTGGCTCTGGGCCTCGGTCACCGTCTGGCTCACCAGCAGCGCCACATTCACATCCGCCATGGTTTAGTCCTCCTTCCCCGCCGCTGCCTCCGGCACGCCTTCCAGCTCCACCGCCACCGGCTCGCCGCCTACGCGCAGCCCGCCGGTCATCAGCAGCTCCACACGCAGGCGCATCTCCGTGAAGCGGCAGCGCTCCACCGTCACAGGGGCCTCGCCGTACCCGGCATCCACCGCGCCCCGCAGCAGGTCGAACAGTGTCTCCACCGTCACCACCTTTTCGGCCTTCTCCGCCGGCGCGGAGGCACTCTTTGTCATCACCGTCATATTTTCCTCCTTCTGCTCCGGCGCAGCCGCCGGAGCCGTTGTTTTTTCTGCCTCGGCCGCCGCGCGGGCCCTGTTGTACTTCGGCCGCATGAGCCCCTGCCGGCGGCGCCAGTCGGCGAGGCGCTTCTCCGGCACGCCCAGCTTCCGGGCCATCTCCTCGTCGGTAAGGCCTGCCTCAAACATCTGCCGCGCCGCGGCGGCGTCGAAGCTGAGGGGCCGCCCGCCGCCGTGGCTCCGTGGCTTCAGCATCAGTGCCCCGGCTTCCTCCAGCACCTCCCGGATCTCCCGCGGTGTCACCGCGTTCAGCTCCGCCAGTATGCCGATCTGCCGCTTAGGATCGCGGGCCGTGCGGTAGCTGCTCACGATCTCGCTCTCCGACATCTGCAGGCGTCTCACTGCCCCCCCTCCTTTCTTCCAATCCGTTCCATCTCTCCGCGACCTGCTCCAGAACGCGGTCGGAGGCGCCGGTACGCATACACGCGAGGCGCTTTTCCATGGCCGGTGCCGACAGCCCCTGCAGGCTGCATACGACCGTCACGGTGTTTTCGCCTGTTCGATACAGCTCGTACTGCAGCAGCCCCGCCGCGTCCATTTCCCGGACGAGCCGGTGCCACACCGCCTCCCGCACGATCCCCGCATGGCGTTCATCCAGCAGGTCTGCCATTCTGTACACCATGAACCTGTAGTTCACCTCGACCTTGGACACGCCGGGGCCGTTGGGCTGGGCCACCAGTACCCGGCTGCCCGGTCTCTCACCGCCCAGCCTGTGTACCAGCTTCCACCGCAGTCTGCTCAGCCAGGCCATAAACTTCCTTTTCATTCGTCCATCTCCTCCTTCAGCCAGTTTTCTATGCTATGTATCGTGTCCGGCAGGGCGGTCTCCGCGCCCTGCGCCTTGGCGTAGCCGTCAAAGCGGAAGTCGAACAGCTGCACCGCCAGCTCCCTGTCCGTCATCCGCCGGAAGGCGTCACCCCTTGTGGCCGGCACCACGACCAGTCCCACCCCGCCGCAGCGTGGGCAGCTCTGAGGCGTCATGCCCCGGCACTGCGGGCAGTGCACCGTTTTCCGGCGCAGTTCCTCTCGTTTCGTTTTCATTCCAGTACCACCTCCACGTCGTTCTCCTTCAGCATCTGGCGGATATCCGCCCATGTGATGTAGCCATCGGCCACGCACCCGGCGGCGTGGTTCAGCTCCCGGGCCAGCTGCTGCACATCGTCCATGGGCGCGGCGTGCTTGTCGATGAGAACGTAGAGCATCAGCTCAATGCCCCGGTGCAGGCCCTCCGTGACGCCCCGGTCATAGGCAGCATCCACGTCCTTCTGCGTCCGCGGCACCCGCCGCGGGTTCACCTTACTGCCCATCCCGGTACTCCATCACGCTGCGGGATTTGCCCTCCGCCAGCTTCTTTTCCACAAAGGAGATAGTTTCCCGCAGAATAGCGCAGCCGTGGATCCCGCAGTTATGCTCTCTCCCACAGCCCAGGCAGGCGAGGCTACCGGTCTGTACCTTCAGCCGCCGCAGGCTGGCGATCAGTTCCTTATCCGTCATGCTCTGCTCCCTCCGGGCTCTCCACTATGGGCATCCACCATTTCACGGCCACGTCCTCCGCCTGCGGATAGTCGTCCAGCTCCCAGCCGTCGTAGAACGTGGCGAACACCACGGCGTTGCACAGGGTGATGTTCCCAGCCTTACCGCTGGCCACCGCCAGCACCGGCACACCGTACTCCGGCTGCCGCGCCCCGGCGTCCACCCACTTCCGCTTCTCCTGCAGCACCGCGATCTCCTCGGCGTACCGGGCGCACCGGTCCGTCAGCTCCTCGATCTCATACGACGCCTCGATGCACAGGTCATAGATCTCCACGGTGGCTTTTCGCGTGTCTCGCGGCAGCTCCCGCAGCCTTCCCACCAGTTCAGTCCTCTTGCTCATCGCAGAACACCTCCTCCAGCAGCCTGTCCAGCGCCTCCTCGCTCTTTTTGGTCAGACGCCGCTGCCGCCAGTGGTCCTCCACCGCCAGCGCACCGGCCGCCAGCCACAGCAGCGACGCCGCGCCGCATACGATACTGAAAAAATCCATGTCGCACATTCCTCCTGTTTTTATTTTCCGGAGTGTTTCCACTCCGCTTCCAACTGCTTCCGCGTCGCCGGATCGGCCCGGCGCCAGTCCTCCCACATATCCGGTGTCCAGTGCCGCCGGTCTGCCGCCATGGCCTCCGCCGTGTAGCGCTGCTGGGGCCGGACACTGTGGGCGATGGCCGCCGCCATCACAAGGTCGTCATGCTCCCCCACCGCCGCCTGCGGCTTGCGGTTCTCGTCGTAGACGAAGGTGATCATCTCGCCCAGTGTCCACGCCGACACCACCAGCCCCGGCTCCTCGTCCATCACCGTGTGCAGCGTGGCCAGCATCTGGGGCCGCGTCTTGGGGGACGTCACCCAGCCCTGGGACTTGACCATCACGTTCTTAAAGGTGTCGAAGCGCTCCCGCTGGTAGAGCTTCGGGTAGTGCCACTCCTCCAGCTTCTTCTCCGGGTAGGTGGAGAAGTTGACCTCCACCGCCGTCAGCGCGTCGTTGTAGTACCGGCCCAGGCAGTAGATCTGCCGGGCATACTGTATCTCGGACAGCGGCATCTGCAGCTCCGCTACCTGCGCCCCGGTGCGGTTGTCCAACACGAAGGCCGTGAAGCGGTCGCTGCCCTCTCCGGCTGTGTCGCCGCCCAGCACATAGGGCGCGCCCTTCTCCGGCGTCTGCCAGATACGCACCGCCCCGGTCTCTCCGGGCTCGTACCGCCAGTTCCGGGGCGCTGCCCCCGGCTCCGCCGGCTCGTCGAATACGAACCAACCCACGGAGTCGGGCGCCGGTGCGTGCATCCGCTGCCGGCCCAGTGCCGCGTTGTCGAAGTAGCCCTCGCCGCTGAGCAGGAATGCCTCGTCCGGTGTGTTGGGGTACTCCTGCCGGAACATTGCCGCATCGTTGCCGCAGTTGGCCTTGATGCACCAGCGCCGCCACATGAGCTGCTCGTCGTCCAACCCGAAGTCCTGCCGCAGCTTCTCCTCCTCGTCGCTCCACACGGTGCCCGCCGGCACGCTTTTCCGGTACCCCGGCTCCAGATACCACGGCAGAAATACCGGCGTCCATGCGTTGACGCCTGCCACCGCGTCGTCCCATAGGGCTTTGAAGTGGTCGTAGCCGTTGGCGGTGGACTCGATGACCACCATCGTGTCCGGCTCATCCGGCACCGCCTGCATGATGCCCAGCAGCAGCTCGTCCTTGTTTTTGGGCCAGAAGGCGTATTCGGAGATATGTACATTGGTCAGCGTATCGCTTCGGCCCACGCCGCCCTTGCCCGCCGTCTGGCAGCGGATAGAGCTCCGCAGGCCCGGCCGGCGGCGCTTCTCCTTCTCGTCCTTGGTGGGGTTCTCGAACACCAGCTCCTTGGCGTTGGAGTTCTTCCGCATGGGCTGTGCGCCGGGCGGCAGGCTGTCGTAGAACAGCTTGTTCATTTTGAACAGGTTGGCCGTGGCCGTGTTTTCGTGGGCCACGATCAGCGTCTTTACGTTGGGGCGCGTCACCGTGTCCTGAAACATCAGCCCCTCTGTCACTGTGGAGATACCCTCCTGCCGCCCCTTGAGGACGATCAGGCGGATGGGCTTCCCCTGTGCCGCCTGCTGGCGGATGACGCTGTACAGGTTGTTCTGCGCGTCGTTGAAGCGCAGGTGCGCCATCGTCTGCTTCTTTGTGCGTATCCACAGCAGGTTTTCGCAGTATTCCTTGGGGTTCCGCAGGTTCACACCCTCGCCTCCTCTCCTCAAAGCCGCCGCCCGGATACCGGGCAGCCACTTTCAAAAGAGGGCGGTGCGGGGCGGCTCACGCCAGCCCCGCCGCTTTTCTCTTTGCCATGACCTTGCGATACAGTCGCTGGGCTGTCCGGCCGTCTGTCACGATGTCGCCCCGCAGGTAGTAGGTACACCCGTCCGGGGACTCCGCCTTCCGCGTGTGGTCCGTCTTGCCGGCGTAGTCGCATTTGTACCCATCCCGACCGGAGCGCCACACGCAGCTTCCGCAGTGCTCCGCCATGTCACGCGCCCACCTTCCGCACCTGGTCGGCCAGCGCCAGCAGTGCCCGCCGCAGCTTCTCCTGCTGGCTGTCCGGCAGCGCCTGCAGCAGCGTCGCCAGGGTGTTCACGTTTTCCACTGTCTGATCGAACACCACCTTGAACTTGGTCATGCCCTCATTGCTGGCGGCAGCGGCCAGCTTGTGGGCGGCCTCCGCCTCGGCCTTGTAGCCCTTGGCGGCATCCAGCGCGCTGTCGCGCTCCCGTTCGGCGTCCTGCAGCGCTGCCTCGGCGGTCTCCTTCCTGTCCTCGGCCGCTGCGGCAGCGCCGCGGGCCTGCTCCAGTGCCTTTTCCAGTTCCGCCACCCGCCTGGCAGCTGCTGCCTCGGCCTCCTGCCGGGCGGCGGCCAGCTGTTCCTCCGTGGCGTCCTTCTGCTCGATGGCCACCTCCGTGGGGCGGTTCTTCAGCACCTCCAGCTCTCCCCGCAGGGCCTCCACACGGTCCCTCGCCTCCTTGGCGGCCTCGCGGGCGGCGTACAGATCAGCCTTGGCCTGCTCCGCCTCCTCGCGGGCGGCGTTGCGCTCCGCCACGGCCTTCTCCAGCTCCTTCACCGTCATCTCCGCGGCGGTCTTTTCTGCGCCGTCCACCGCGTGTGTCTCACCGGCGAAGCTGTCGCGCTCATTTTCCGGCAAAGCCAGCAGTACCAAGGCTTTCCGCACGCCCAAATCCGCAACGGTTGCGGATTTGCCGTACTCTTTCCACAGCCGGATATACTGCTGCGCGCTGCGCTCGGAGAACTCTACCTTTTTCTCCAACCACGGCAGCCACTCCCCGTGGGAGAGCTGCGCCTTGGCCTCCACCAGCCGCTTGCCGATCTCCAGAATAGCCATGCCGGCCTGCTGCTTGTAGAAGTTGATCTCCTCCGTGATGACGTCGATGTCGCGCTCCTCGAAGGCCTCGCTCATATCATCCTCGCTGAACATCTTGCTCAGTTCCTCGCCCTCAGAATACCCCTCCGGCGTGGTGTCTATCATGTCATACATACTCATGCCGCGTTCCTCCTCGCTCTCTTTTTCGGCAGCTTCGGTCTGCCGTCCTCATCTCGTTTGCTGCCGGCCTTCAGCCATTTCAGCCATGGATCCAGCACCCCGGCGTACAGCTTTCTGGCGCTCTCCCGGTCCGGGTTGTCGGCGCAGCCCTCCAGCTCGTTCCGGTAGCCGTGTACCTGCACGACTGCGTTGCCGTTCATTTCGATGGTCGCCAGCGGCGTGTGGGGCCTGTCACGCCGGCGCAGGAACAGGATGGTTGTCGCTCCCGTCATGTGCCGGTCAGCGTAACCGCCTACGCAGTGCTTCAGCGCCTTGCCCTCCTCCACGATCTCGTCGGCGCTGACGGGGGCGCGGATGAGGAAGTCGTCCGTCCAGAACAGATACTTCTCAGACAGGCCGTGCAGCCGCTTCCTGTAGGCCTCCATGGCGGCCTTCTCAGCTTCCTTGGCCTGTGCCTGCCGGCGCTGGCGCTGTATGGCGCTCCACGCCGCCGTCACTCGGTCGTGCTTTTCCACAAGGTCCCGCGGCATGAGGATCAGCGGGTTCTCCATGTCCATCCCGCAGTTCTCCGCCGCGTCCAGATAGTCCTTGTATAGTTGCAGCACCCCTCTCCGGGTGCCGGAGCCGGGCCTGCCGCCTTCCTGCAGCGCTACCCGGTTCTTTTCCAAATAGGCCGTCAGCTTCTCCGCCGTGACGCCCAGCCGCTTCAGCAGGCGCACGGCGTAGTTCTCCTCGCCGCAGCCGATGGTGGCATCAGCGAGCCACGCCGCGGTTTCTATGGTCATTTTCAGCGGCGTGTCCCTGTGCCGGATATACAGCCGCAGCGCCCGCAGCGGCTCCCTCGAAAAACACGCCGCCATCGTTTCCTTGGGCGTGCATTTCATAAAGTCCCTGGGCTTGTCCGCGTCCCATTTGATGATGTCGGCGTTCCGCACGCCGCGCCCCACAAGGTCCTTCACCGCGTCCTCCAGCCCCAGCTTCACCAGCATTTCGATCTGCCTGGGATAAAAGCAGCACGCCGTCAGCAGTTCGACAAAATCGTCCGATGGCAAGTGTATCTTTCCGATACCGCACCAGCGCATAAAGCCCTTGTCCGCCTCCAGCAGCCCGATCACGTCATAGCCGCTGCCCAGTTCGGCGCAGTAGGTGTAGGGCGAATGTACTTTCCACAGCCCGCCCTTGCGTCCGTTGCTCTTGCCGGGCGCGGTCTGGCGGTGGTAGCTCATGGGTGTGCCGCCGCTGCACCACCATGGCCGCGTGGCCTGCTCCGCCATGCCCGGCGCGAAGCGGTACACACCCAGCAGCTTCATCTCCGGCAGCTCCGTCAGTACCGGCTCACCGTTCATACCGACGCGGCTGTAGTTCTTGTCACAGTCCCACGCCGTGGCCCACAGGGCGCCCCGCCACTGCCGCAGGATGACCGCCCGCCGGAAGCTCCACAGGTTGGCCCGCCCGCCGGAGTACCGCAGCTCCTTCACCGTGACCTCCGCGCCGCAGTAAGGGCACCTGCAGCGCCTTTTCACCGTGGGCGAATGGTCCCAGCCGTTCCGTGGCTCCGGCGTGTGGGGCACACGCAGCACTCTCAGCTCGTCCGCGTTGTCCGTGTCCGGCTTGACAAAGGTATGCCGCCGGCAGCAGGTAGTCCATATCTCGCCCTTGCCGCAGCGCTTGAACAGGAAGTGCCGGAACAGTCCGTTTACCGCCTCCATCTCCTGCGCTGTGGGCTTCGGGGCCAGTCGCTCCAGCTTGGAGGCCCTCTCCTTTTCGTCCATCATGGCGCTCACCAGAAGTCCGCCAGATCCAGCACCACAGCCTTGCGCTCCTGGGGTGCCGCCGGGACTACGTCGTGCTCGCACATGGCAATGGACAGCTTCATGGTCACCACGCAGCCGGGGAAGAAGAACGCCGCCGCCCGCTTGTAGGCCTCAAGGTCGCTCAGGCTGCCGCCCACGCCCCTCAGCACGGTCTTGACGCAATCCTCCACGCTGCCGCCCTGTACCACCGCCTGGGCGAACTCCGCGTCCTGCCGGCAGAAGTCCTCCAGCGCCGCCACCACCGGCTTGAACACGACGGCCTCTCGCTGGCCCGTCGGCGCCTTTGCGCCGCGCAGCTTCTCCAGCGCCTTGTCCAAATACTCGTTCATCGCACAGTTCCTCCTGTTTGTCTGTTTGTCTCTCGCCCGGCCCCTCAGTGTCCGGCATATAGCCGCCGGAAGTAGTCCTTTCTGGCGGCGGCCTTCCGCTGCTCCTCTATGCGGATGATGCTGATGCAGTCATCGCACAGCGGGCCGGAGCCGTGGAAGATCTTGCCGCACCGCTGGCACACGTTCCGCACCACCGGCAGCTTCTCCCGCAGCTCGCACCTGGCGGCCACCTTGGCCCACGGCACGCCCCACAGGTGCGCCGCCTCCACCGTGGCCAGCTCCCAGTTGGGGGCGATCACCGGCACGTCGTAGTGGCCCTCGCACTGTACCCACCACAGGAAATCGTCCTTCTTGCCCTTTCCCTCGGCCATGCTCACCGTCCCCTTCCGCACAGCCGGGCCTTTTCGGCCTTTGCGCTGTACTCGTTGATCTTGTGCCGCTGGTAGCGGTCTATCTCCTTCTCCCGCCGGTAGGCGGCCAGTTTTACCCGTTCCTCGGCCCTGGCGGCCTCCACCTCGGCGTACTTCCCGCAGCGGTAGCTCCCGTTCTCGTTCCGGCCGTGGCATCCGATGTATCGCTCGGCGCAGTTCAGACAGGGCTTCAGCTCGGCGTTTCTCCCTGTCTTAGGTCGGTTTTCCATGTCACCAGCTCCCTTCTGGCGCCGGCAGCGGCGGCATCCTCATGTGACATGAGGATGTCCACCACATAGCCGTACACACCGGTATCCAGCGCCCTGTAGGTCTTTTCGCCTATGGTCACGGTGCTGCCCAGCGGAATGATGTCCGGATCCACCGCCACCGCCTCGCCGGGGTGTACCCACTCTCCGCTGGCGGTTAGCACAAGGTCGCCGCAGCGGTTGAGGTGGCTGTACGGCGTGCAGCAGGCGCAGTAGCCCGTCACCGTGAACACGCCGGTGCTTTCCGTGACCTCCGGCTCCAGCAGGACCGCCATCTCCTGTGGCTCCTGCGCGGTGCCCTCCGGCGCCGGTCTGCTGCTTAGCAGCCAGATCAGCTCCACCGCCAGCAGTGCCGTCAGCACGGCGGCCACCGCCCACAGGGCGTTCCGCAGCCGCCGGATGCGGCAGGCGTGGCTGTAGGCCCGCGCCCGCCGGTTCCGTTCCATCCGTGTCTCTGTCACCGGCCCAGCGCCTCCACGCATTTCAGCACCGTTCCGGCCAGCCACGCCGCGCCGATATAGGCGCATATCCATCCGAAGGCGCTCATACCGCCAGCCTCCCCATCGTGTCCTCCGACCAGGTCTCGATGCGGTCCGTGTCCCGTACCTGCACCTGGTAGGCCCACGCGCCGTTCCGCTTCGTGGCCCGGAGCACCGTGCCTACGGGCGGGTGCCCGCCGTTTCTCTCCGCAGCCGCCGGGGTGAGGCACACCGCCTGCTCCCCTTCGGCGAACTTGGCGCCGCGGCTCTTTCTCTTGTTCATGCTCTGCTCCTTTCGTATCCCCGGCTTGCGCCGGGGGATGGCCTTTTCGATCAGTCCTGCGCCGGCTCCGCCGTCTTGGCCTTGATGTCGATGCGAAAGCCGGGGGCGACGCCAAGCGAAGAGCTGGCAGGGTTGGCGTCCGCGGCGCCCGACGTGTACACACTGCAGAAATAGCTGCTGTTGCTGGCAATCGGCGAGCGCAGCCAGGCATACCACAGGTACGCTTTCCGGTTGGCCTGACTCTCAGAGAAGAACGGCAGGGGCTTGTCCGGCGTATCGTCCCGCTGCATCCAGTCCGGCGCGTCCTTGCCGAACACCTCCACCGCGGACAGGGGCCACAGCTTGTCCGTGCAGCTGTACGCCTCGCCGTCCACCGTCTGGGTGATGGTGCGCTCCACCAACAGTGCCGCCAGCTCGTCCGGCAGCAGGGGCAGGAGCTCCTCGTTGAGGCGTTCTCTGGCGTCGCTCTCCGGGTAGTTCACATAGTCCGTGTTCCACCAGCGTCGGCCGTCGTACATGGCCATGTCCCGCACGCCCTTAAAAAGGCAGCCGGTAAGGACGCTGTCGGTGATGTCCGCCACCACAAAGGCGGCATCTTTGCCGTTCTTGAGTTGGAAGGCGACCTCGTCGCCCACGCGCAGCGCCGCCAGCTTCTCCGGGCGGGCAAAGTCCTCCGCGCTCCAAATGGTCAAAGTCTCGTGTTTCATGTCGTTTTCCTCCTGTTGTTGTTTATTTGCCCCCGGTCTCCGCCGGGTTCATTTCGCACGGTTGATAGGGATTTGAGATGTCCCAGCCCTCCCACTTCGCTAAGAATTCCTCCAGTGCCTCCGGGCGGCACTTGTAGGCACCCAGCTTCAAGAAAGGCAGCAGACCGCTTTTCCGCAGCTCGTGTACCTTCCCCTGGTTGACGCCCAGCAGCTCCGCCACCTCCGGCACCGTCAGCAGCCGAGGCAGCTGTTCTATGTTCGTCATGTCCTGCCCTCCTCTCTTGCGCCCGCCGGGATTGTCCTATGGCTTCTTGCCAGTCTTTCGTAAATGTGATATACTCAACCTGAAAGGTGGGATTGTATTATGATTGTTTCTCGCACTCTACCCCATCGCAGGCAGTCTGATCAGGGGCGAAACTGTGGCGCAGCTTGCCTTGCCATGTTGCTTGAGCATTACAAAATTCGGCCAAGCAATCTGAAAGAAATCACATCTCAAGTCTCCGACGCTGACAGGAATGGGCGGCCAATGTGCTATAACAATCTCATTGCCCAATATGCGCAGAAGCGCGGCCTATATTGTTCTGTCGTTTCCGCGAGAGACCCGCGAACTTTTATCCCTTTTTGTCTCGAACAGGGGCTTGAGCTGTTCGTGAATTACCATCCGGCCCCCAATACCACTTTGGCCCATTACGCTTTTGTATCCTATGTGGCCGAAGACAAGGTGTACCTAAACGATCCTCAGTTCGACGCTCCATTAGGCGTCAATTACGAGGTTCCTATGGATACGCTATGCCAAGAATTACAGAAGCGCGGCCCCAAAGACGAGCTTGCCATATCCGACACAATTCTCGTATTCGCAAAAGAGGGCTCCGATGCCCCCATAAGATACATTCCCGATGGTGATAATCGTTTTCCCTTTTTCGAGTGCATCGGTGACAAGGCCGTCTGTGTTTTAGCTCCATTTACCGGCCAATGGATCGAAGTCAGCAAGATCCTTTCGGCCCCCACGCCGTGATATACCGGCTTAAATGGGAGGTGCTTCGCCTTGAAGAAACTGCTCGTAGCGCTCTCGGCACTGCTCTTTTGCTACTTGGCATGGGACGACCTCGTGTCGCTCATTGCGAGCACCAAGTTTTGGCTTGGCATCGCGGAGACTGTCATTGCCTTTGCGATCCCGGTCGCCATCTATGAGTGGGCCATGCGTTCCCGGAAGAAAAAGAAATAGTCCCCTGCCGACCGCGTCCCTCCGGGCGCGGTCTTATTTACGCCACAAGTCATTGTTTAGTTGACTCTCTCGCCAAAAAAATAGAGATGAGTGAGCCAACATCAACCTGCAATGTATTGGCCAGCTCGACCGTGTCCTTAATGTCTGGCATTCGTTTTCCGTTGGTTATGTAGTTTAGCTTCTGTTTCGGCCAGCCAAGCTGTCTGGCGCAGTCCGCTTCTGTTTTGAAGCGCGTATAAATCATGCCGCGCAGTTCATTCATAAGTCGCTACCCTCCTTGTTTTCGTGGTCATCGTTTAGTTGACTTGCCATTATACTATCACCGAACTTCCTCGTTGTCAACTATTGTTTGATAATTTTGCGAAAATATTTTGCGCGTCATTTTCTTGTTGACACTGTTTGATAACTGTGCTTTAATTATCTCGGAGGTGTAATCATGAGTTTTGGAACTAAACTTAAACTGTGCAGGTCGGCACTCGGTCTGTCCCAACAGCAGCTTGCCGACCTTGTTGGCTCCACAAAGCAAATTGTGAGCCTTTATGAAAAAGACGAGCGCATCCCCAAAGTGACAACAGCCGCAAAATATGCCGACGCTGTCAAGGTCCCTTTGAAATATCTTATCACAGACTCCATCCCCATCAACCTGTGGGAGGCCGACGACCTTTTAGAGGATTACTGGCGGGCGTCCCCTGCGGATAGATTAAAAATTGTTGTTCACCGAGGGATTGATCCCCGGATAGCTCTTGACTATGAGCGCGTTTCCGCCCTCGCACAGTTAGCAAAAACAGAAAAAACCGCCGCCCTGGCCGGCGACGGTCTTTCCCCTCTGGATGTCAAGCTGATCGAGCTGCTGCGCTGTCTGACCGAGGATCAGAAGCGTCTGCTGCTGGCCCAGATAGAGACTCTATTAAGCCAACGAGGATGAGGATCTTCTCGTCCTCTGTCAGTAGTTGGAACCTTTCCAGTATCCTGTCATCTAAACTCATTTCTCTCCCCTTTACGTCCGGCTTCCTGCTTCCTTCTGTATTCATTATGCTGCCGGCGTAGACGAAAAGTCAATGAGCTATCCTGACAATTTCTGCCCTATTTTAACAATTCGCGTTTTTTCTCAATTTTTTCCTACCTATATTCGGGTAAAAATTTGCCCAATTTGGGGAATTGCTACCCAATATGGGTAATTTATGTAAGGAGGAGCACTATGTCCGTTATTGACGAGTTATCCCCATACATCCGCGCATACCCCGAAGCGTTCCGCATGGCGCGGGCCCGCCGCGGCCTCACCAACGAGGAATTGTCCGAGCGCTCCGGCGTTCCCTACTCCACCGTCCGCAACGCCCAAAGCGGCAACGGCGGCGTTACCATCGTGCAGGCGGCAGCGCTGGCCCGCGTCCTGGACCTGTCCATTGACGAGATGTTCGGCGCGGTCAAGCCGGAGGCGGAGCGCCAGCGCGCGGAGCTGGAGCAGCGTATCCGTGCCCTTGAGCTGGAACTGGCAGAGCGCAATGGCGAGATCCGCAGTCTGCGGGATAGCAACGATGCTCTCCGCTCCGAACTGACGCGGCGTACCTATTCGCTTATCACCGTCTGTTCGCTTATGTTCTTTGCTGTAGTCTGGTATCTAATTTGGGACTTTCGCCTCCCAAATGCGGGACTTATCATCGGCGGCAACATCTCGCTTGCCGCGTGGTTTATTCTGCTTCTGGTCATCGCGGCCGCCTGCGTCATGGGCCACTGTCTGCTTCGTATGTCTTCCCGGTATACGAAGCGATCCCACACCGTTTTTATCGGCCACGAGCCGGGAGGTGGCAAAGATGGGCAGTAAAGTGCTTACCCGCCGGCGAGGCAAGAAATACGAATACCGCTTCGAGTCCGCGTCCGTCGGCGGCAAGCGGCAGTGGATCTCCCGCGGCGGCTTCGATACCGCCGGCGAGGCATACGCCGCCGGCATGACAGCCTGGCAGGAATACCGGAACTCCGGTCTAAAGTTCACTCCGTCCCAAATGAGCGTGGCCGATTTCCTCAACTACTGGCTGGATAATTACGGTGTTTCCAACTTCAAAGATACCACCCTCACCAACTACCGCAAGAAGATAAAGAACCATATCGTCCCCGCCATCGGCAAATACCCCATATCTGCGCTCCAGACCGCCTCTGTGCAGGCGCTCATCGACGACCTGTTCAACCGCGGATACAGCCGCAACACCATCGCGGGTGTAAAGGGCATCCTCAGCAAGTCCATGAAATACGCCAAAAAGATGAAGTTTATCCAGAATAGCCCCGTGCCGGACGCCGAACTCCCCCGGCGCGGAGCGCAGCCCATGCTAAAGACGCGCACTAAGCAGCGGGGCGTTCTGGACGCCGATACCATTCGCCGGATATTTGAGCGCTTCCCGGAGGGGCATCCCATGCACATCCCGCTTGTTCTCGGCTACCGCTGCGGCCTCCGGCTCGGCGAGGCTTTCGCCCTGCAGTGGGAGGACGTAGACTTCGGCGCTGCCACCTTGTCTGTCAACCGTCAGATCCAATACCGCCCCGGAGGCGGCGATACCTCGCCGAAGGAACGCAGGCGCTCTCCGGATGAGCTGTATTTCGCTCCCCCGAAGTACGACAGTTACCGCACCATCCAGCTGGACAGCGCAACGCTGGCGCTGCTCCGACGTACCCGGCAGCACCAGCGGGAGGCGCAGCTCTCCTATGGTCCCTATTTCCAACGGCAATATATCACCCCGGCACGCAGCTCCGCGGACGATGTCCCCCCATTTACACTCAACACCGATGGCATCGGCACGGAGATCCACATGATCAACGTCAATGACGACGGCTCCCTTATCCGTCCGCGTACCATGCAGGAATGCTGCCGTGTGATCCACGGCTGGCGGAATGTGCAGAAGGACGGCAAGGTATCCCGCGTCCGATCCCCGGATGCCATTTGCCCCACCTTCGACTACCACTCGCTGCGGCACACGCACTGCACGGAGCTTCTCCTCGCCGGAGTTCCTCCCAAAGCGGTGCAGGTGCGCCTCGGTCACAAGGATATCAAAACCACCCTCAACATCTACCAGCACCTCACGCAGCAAATGGAGGCCGATACGGCCAAAAAGCTTGAAAGCCTGTATGCCGCAAATTAAAGAGCGCTGCCGGCGGCAGCGCTCTTTTCTCGCCTATTTCTTGTCCACGTCCAGAAAAAATGTGGACAAAATGTGGACAAAACCGGGTTTTCGGCCTATTCGTCGCCCGTTATTTAGGAAGTCACAATTTTGCCGAAAATCCCGCAGCCCTTGTACCATCAAGCTTTCACAGCCTCGGCCACCGCAACAGCCACGGCCACGGTCGCGCCGACCATAGGATTGTTGCCCATGCCCTTTTTGGTTTTTTATGTCTTTCCACGTTTTATCAAATTTTCCCCGTAAGCCTTGTGCCACAAGGCTTTTCCCACATGGTCGCTTTCTGTCCGTTTCCTCTTTTTGCCACGTTTTTCTGTGCTTTTCTGAAAAAATGTGGACAGAATGTGGACAAGAATTGCTATAGCATTTGACAAATTCCGATGTCTCGTTTATTCTAAGGCCATAAAGGAGGTATCGCTATGGATTTTGTCGACGTCGATTATACCGAGGTGCCAGACGAGCCTGTCACGGACACATGGTACACCTGTCCGGCTTGCGGCTGTCTAAATCATTCCGGCTCCCCCTGCGATTGCGGTTATGATCCGCGCCGCGCTGTGTCCCCGAAGAAACGCCGCAGGCGCAGGCCCTCTACCGCAGTGATCATCCTCTCCGTCGCGCTGCTTGCTTCGCTGGCCATCAGCGTAGCGAGGGAGATCTCCTACTCAGAGTGCCGCGCAGACCTGCTTGACGCCCAGGAGAACAACGCCAACGCGCGCACCAGCATATCGAACCTCACGTCCACCGTCAAGGGCCTACGGGATGAGCTTGACGCCCTCTCCCTTTACGCAGACAACGCCTGTGTAGTTCCTACCGGTGGACGTATGTATCACCGGGATCCCACCTGCTCGAAATGTGACCTGTCGGCCGGATACTGGATATTCAATACAGAGCTTGCCCTAAGCAACGGGTACAGAGCGTGCCCCTCCTGTTCCGTTGTTCGAATGCCAGTTCTGGGAAATTAGTCTTAAAGTGCAAAGCCGGAGAGCCTAAGCTCTCCGGCTTTAATCATTTCAGCACCGGCATTTTCACCGTGCCGCCGCCCAGCACAGGCATCTGTACGCCGGAGCTCTCCCGGCTACCCAGCACAGGCATGGTCACGCCGCTGCCGCCCAGCACCGGCATAGACACGCCCGCGGATCTGCCGGAGCGCCACGGCGCTTCATAGATTTTGCTCTCGGCCCACCCTTCCGAGTAGTAGAGTGCATCCTTCTGCTCGGAGGTCAGATCCATGGCCGCGATAACCTCCAGCTTCTCGGCCTTCTTGCTCATGGACGACGTGGCTGCCTTGTAATTGTAATACTGCGTCGCCGTGATCCCCGCAGACATTTCCAGCTCAGCCTGCGTGAGCAGCGTCTTGTCGCTGGCCATATCCGCGAAATAGATCTCCGCCTGCGCTTCCTTGCTGATATCGGACTGCTGTAGATAATCGAACTTCTGGGATACGGCGCTCTCCGTGCTGGTGGCCTTGATACCCTTCGTTCCGAAGTAGTATGTATAGAAGTCGTCATAAGACACGCCGTTCTGCTTCGCGTCCTGTGCCCTCTCGTATACATCCTTGTTGTATACCTGCAGGGCGTACTCGGCGCCGAAGCAGCCCTTGTTGGCCTCGCGGTACGCGGTGTCCTCATCCTCTCCGGCCGCAAGGTGACTTTCCACAGCGGCACGGAACACGTCTTCCTGCGCGATGGCGTTTTTCTGGATGCCGGTCACGATGGCCTTCAGCTCTCGCGTCTGCTGCTTTTTCTCACTGTCGGACAGCTCCGTGGACGCTTCCACCTCGCGGATCTGCTTCCACAGGTCAGAACAGGCGGTCTGCTGCTTGTTCCACCAGCGGCTCACCACGCCGGATGCCACGTCGCCGGCGTTCTTGGCATACTTCAGTTCGTTGGCCTCGTCGTAGAAGTCGCCGCTTACGCGGTTGCTGCTCATGGCGTCCACCGTGAAGGCCTTTTCAAACATACCGCGCTCGGCCTGCGGTGTCAGCACCGGCAGGAGGAAATCGCCCAGTACGCCGCTGTACTGATCCAGCACATAGTTTAGCTTTTTCGGCGAGATGCCCAGCGCCTTGCCCACGGCCTTGGAGAACACGTCCGTACTGCTGTCGTAGCGCTCGCCCGGTGCATAGTTCTGCAGGCGCTGGCTCTCAATGTCTCCGCCGTACCACGTCCGGCCGGGGCTGTCCGGGTTGAGGAGCTGCGAGTCGATAAGCGCGGAGAATATGTTGCTGGTCAGCGGGTTCGCCGGGGCGACCTGGTTGCCCATGGTGTTGATGGTGGAGAGAATGTCCACGTCCTCCCCCCTCACCGCATCCGCCACGCGGTCCGCCGTGATGCCCAGCAGGGACAGTTCGCGTCCCTTCGGGATCTTCAGCCAGTAGCCGTTGCCCAGCTTGAACATATAGTTCGTGTCCTTGTCGCTGTCCCGCAGATCGTCCCACTCGTCATCGTCGTGGTACACCAGCGCGTTCAGCAGGGACGGAGCGATGCCCAGCGCCACGGCCCGCGCCGCCAGCTTGGCCCACTCCTTTGCGCCCTTGGTCTCCGTCACCCGCCGGACGAGCTTGTCAAGCCCCTGCACGCCAGGGTTCAGGAAGGGTACATAGTTGGCGTTCAGCACCTTGCCCAGCGAGCCGGAGCGTCCGAAGTTCACGGTGATATCGGCGGCGGCATAGAGCGCGTCTGCCTCGGCCGCGAGGTCGCTTACCGCTTCGCCGCGCTGTTTTGCTGCCTCCGCCTCCTGCATGACGCCCATAAACTCCGCCAGACGCGGGGCCTGCTCCGCCGCCATGTTCAGCGCCTCCACACGCGCCATCACCTTGCCCATCCGTCCCTTCGGCTCCTTGACGGTGCCGGTGGTGTAGTCGAACACGGAGGAGTAGACGCCGCCCAGCGCCTTGTAGAGCTGCCAGTATTCCCCGTTGTTCTTTATCTCCGCCAGCGCCCGCGGATAGTTCCGCGCAAACGCCGCAGCGTCCCGCGTATTCAGTCCCGCAGTCTGCAGGTCTCGGATCACGTTCCTGGCAAGGAACGTGGGGTTGTAGCCCGTTACCAGCGACTTGAACAGGTTGTTGGCGCCGCGGGCCACGCGCGTCAGCTTGTTGCTCTCCGCCGTATCCGGCGACAGCGCTTTCACGGCGTCGAACAACGTGTCGTCCACCGTCATTTCCCACAGCTTGCCATCCATATAGGCCGTGACGATCTTGTCCTTGCTGGGCCTTTCGATGGCGGCATCGTCCAGTGTCTCCGGGTTGAACTCATGCTCGTACTGGCTCGCCTCCTTGACGTAGCGGTTTACCGCGTCCGTGTCGCCCGTCCGGAGATAGTCGCGCAGCAGGCGGTCCGCGAAGCGGTTTTTACTGCCCTCACGCACGACCTTCATCGTCTGCTTGCCCAGCGCTTCATGCAGCGGCACCAGGCGTTCCGTGCCGCCCTGTGCGCGGCCCACCGTCTTGCCGATACGCACCGCGTTCAGATCCCGGCCCCGGCCCGCGGCGTCCTTGTCCTGCACGCGCATGGTGGGCACATAGTTGGGATAGAACTCCTTGAGGAAGTCCGCGTTCTCCTGTGTCATAAGCCCGCTGTCCACCCGGTACTGCATCATGTTGTCGATGTACTTCCGTACCTGCGCCTGGTACTCCGCGAACTCCGGGTGCTGCGCCAGCAGCTTCTCGGCGCGGGCCCGGCTGTCCTCTGCGGAAAATTCATAGTCGAACACCGGCTTGTCCTGGATGGCCTCGGCCTTGTCCAAATTCCGCAGCAGCCTCTCCCTCTCACGCGCCAGCGCCGCGATGTCCGGATCCGGATCCTCCGTCAGCCGGTGGAGCTGGGCGGCGGTGTCCGTCCGAATATCCGGGTTCTCGGTGTCGAAGTCGCGCAGCGCCGCTTTCGCCTCCAGCACCTTTTCCGTCTTGCCCTCGGACAGGCTCATGCGGTCGATGTTGTGCAGGTCGAACATATAGAGCTGGAAGTCGTGGTAGAGGTCCTCCCCTCTTGCGCGGATGGGCGAGAACACATCGTTGAGGCTGTTCCCCACCTTCCTGCCCCTCACGTCCGTCTGGGCATCCGTGATCATGTTCACCCCGGCAGAGGACGACGCCCGTGCCTGGTTGTAGAACTGATATAGGTATGGATCGCTGACCGCCTCAGACAGCTTCGTGACGCTGTGCCCGGCATCCACCATCTTCCGGTAGAAGAAGTCCCACGCTTCGCGGGCAGCCTCTCGCTTGCTCTGCTTTTTCGGTGTTGTCTTGTCCGTGACCATGTCAGAGGTCGCGTCCTGCAGGTACTCCCTGCGGCCGATCACGTCCGCCTGGTCGGCGTACAGGCTGGCCAGCTCGTCGAGGTCGGCCTGCAAGACCTGTTCCCGCTCTGCCGCCGGAGGTGCTTCGCTCTGCTGCAGCCGCCGGAGCTGCGCGTCATACACGGCATCCTCCGGCGTGTACGGATCATCTGTGAGGATGTTCTCATCCTGCGCCAGCGCGTCCATATAGGCATCCATCTCCGCCCGGTCTGCCGCGGAGACAGGCTCCTGTGTCACCTCTGCCGGTGCGTCGCTGCGGCTCTCGTAGTTGTACACATCCTGCCACGTCATGGCATCTGCCGGCGTCGCCTCAGAGGTATCCCGCCGGATGATATTGCCGTCCCGCACAAATGCGCTCGGTGCACTCTCCCCTATCACCGGCATCTCCACCTCGTTGACATCTCCCTCCGTCTGTGCTATACTATCAATAGAGGGCTCGATGTCAGCTATAGTGTCCTGCGGTGTTGCCGTGGGCCTATCGGAGGCGGCGTCGTAGCCCTCTGCTTTTTTATAAAGCACATTCCCCTCCGCGTCCAGCGCCTCATGCAGATAATAGCGGTTCGCATCATCCTTTGTCACGATGGCTGTCACATAGGTCTGTTTCCCATCATAGGTCACAGGCGCGGCAAACACATAGCTGTCGTACCCTCTCCCCTTCCAGTTCGGTGTGTAGTTGATCTGCACACCGTTTTCTATTACGCCGGGTACGGCCGCCGCCAGTTGGATCTTTGCCTCTCCCGATCCGTGTCCGACTACGCTGTTTCTCACCCGGCTTTTGGAGAACAGCACGTCACCGAAGCCTTCGCGGCGCACCTTCCCGCCGATGCTCTGGAAGAAGTTATACACCCGGTCTGTGGCCCTGCCGGTTTTCCCCACCTCTTGGCCGGTCACATTGGCCACCGGCTCTATGCCCTCAAGGGCAGGGATATTGGACCGCAGCAGGCCAAGAACGCCCTCTGCGTCGCTCTTGGAGCCGTCGTTGAACGTCGCCGCCGCCTGCCGCTGGGCGTATGTATTCCCTGCGGCGTCCGTCACCCGCGGCATGGTGATTTTCCCCGCCGCCGTATTCGGCTCTGTAAGCCTCTCTGCGGCGTTCTGCGTTTCGGCGTCAAAGTTTACGACCGGTGCCGTCTGCACGTCCTGTGCCGCCGGTTCCGTGGCAAACTGCGGCATTTCCGCCGTGCTGGTATCCTGCGTTCGCTCCAGCGTCGGCATCTGCACCGTCCGACCTCTCCGAAGCTGGCCGCTGCTGCCGATAAGCCCCATAGTGCCGCCCAGCAGGAAATCATAGGCCATCTGCGCCGCGTCGTCCGTTGTGAAGATGGCCCCGGTGCCGTCGTCCAGCCCCAGCGCCCGGTCCGCCAGCGGGTTCAACACGTCGGAAACGACTTCTTCAAGGCCTTCACCGCCGGAGTTGATGAGCCACACAGCGGCCCGCTGGCCTGCTTCTGTCTTGGTCAGCTTGTCGGCCACTTTTTCCACAAGCTCGTCCGCCGTACCGGCGCCGTAGGCCTTGGCGAGACCGCCGAACAGCTTTTCCGTCAGCACCTCGATTGTGGCGCCCTTCAGGCCGGAAAGCGCCTGCTGCCCGGCTGTCTTACCCTCCCGCCGGGCCTCGGCGGAGGCGTCGCCGTATACGCGGCTGGCCATGGATACCATGCCCGCGCCCGGTGCGATGGCGTTCGCCGCCAGGTCGGCCAGGAGCTGCGTGCCGGTGTAGCCCAGATCCACAAGGAATTGCCCCGCCTTGCCGCTGCCCTCCTTGGCGGCGGCCACGTCCTTGTCGGCGCTGGCCTTCAGCCGGTCCGAAGCGGCGAAGGCATCGTTGGCGGTCTCCATCGTCCGGGCCTTTTGGCTCGCCGTAGCCTCCTTGTAGATATTCTCCATCTCGGCGATCTTGCCGTCGGTGTACTGCGTGTTGAGTATCTTGTAGTACCGGCTTCTCTCGTCCACCGTCAGCCTCTTGCCGGTGCGGGGGTTGACGCCGGTTTTTAGGGCCTGCTCATAGAAGGCCTTGTTGTCCTTCATCTGCTGGATCTTCTTGTCGTACTCCCCCTTCTCCATGATCTCCTGCAGGTTGCCCATGCCCTCCACGGCGCTGCCGCCGATGTTGGCGTAGGAGGATCCGATGCCCTTCACCGCGGCGCGTGCGGTCTTGTACGCCTTTTCCAGCAGCTCCCCGCCGCCGGAGTAGTCGCCCGCTCCGAATGCGCGAATGTTCGCTGCCCGGTCTGTCGCCGACTGCTGCGCCGGCTTCACGGTCTTTACCTTCGGTGCCGTGGTTCTCCCGCCACTCTGTGTGCCGGATCCGTTCGCCACGGACTGCACGCCCTTGGACGTGGTTTTCCCCAGCACGGGCATCTGCGTCCCCGATGTCTTTGCCGGAGTATTCAGCTTCGGCATCTGCAGCGCAGGAAGCGCAGAGGGCAGGGACGCAATGCGCGCCCCTGCCTTGCTCTGCTTGGTCTTTTTTTCGGTGATGGTCATAGCCATAGACTTCTTAGCCATGATAGAGCCCTCCTGTCAGCTTGTCCAGCCGTTCTGCCTCATGGTCGCCGCGAGGTCGTTCTGCTGTGCCGTGCTCAGCTGCCCCCACGCCTGCTGGATAAGGCGGTTGGCCACGCCGGTCATACCGCGGGAGGCGTACAGCATGATGTTATTCTTCACGGCGTTGTAATTGCCGAGGCCGGTGCCGGCCCCTGCGGCGCTGCCCTGCTCCTGCGTGGCCACCCCGCCTCCGCCGTAGGACTGATAGCTCGCGGTGCCGCCGGCGGACTGCTGCCGGGCGGCCATGCGCTCCTGCAGATAGTTCCGGTACTCGCTCTGTACCTGGCTGAGATAGTTTGCCATCTGCTCCGCGATCTGCGCGTCGCCAGAGAGTCGGGCCGCCGTGATGGCCTGCCGCAGCTGCGCCATCGTGTCGTTGTACTGTGTCTCAAGGTCGGTGAGGTCGTTCTGATAGTCGGCCTCCGCCGCGATCCGCTGGCTGTCCGCCATGCCGCCGTACACGCCGCTGGCCGCCAGCTCCTGTTCCATGTTCCGCTGGGACAGCATTTTGTTGATGTACGCCCGGCGCGCCGCTTCCTCGTGGCTGGTGCCCGCCTGCTCGATCTGGCGGTTGTAGTCGTTTACGGCCTGCTGCACCTGCGCGTTGACGGCATCGCGCAGGCGCTGCTCATAGTCGGCGCCGCCCATGCGGTCCAGGAAGTTCTCCCACGACATATCGCCGTTCAGCTCGTCCTGCGCCAGTGCCTCCCGGTAGGCGTTCCACGCCTCGGCGGCGCTCATGCCGCCCGCTGCCGCCTTGGAATTCGCGCCCCACAGGCCGTCCGCGGTGGTTCCGTAGTATTCCTGCATCTGCCGGACCTGGTCAGCGCTCAGGCCGCCGTTGTTGTAGCCGCTGCCGGAGTAGCCGCCGGAACTGCCGGAGCTTCCACCGTAGCTCCCGCCGGAGTAGCTGCCCTGCGCCACGTTCTTAGCAGCATCCTTCACCGCACCGGCGATGGCCCCGGCCACGCCGCCGGCAAGGCTCCTGTCTCTTATACACATCTGACGCTGCCGACGA
>ENA-OZVE01000005-OZVE01000005.1-human-gut-metagenome-genome-assembly--contig:-NODE-5-length-35886-cov-14.375317_pt1 | contig 35886 bp, 33 predicted proteins | sample MGYA00243439_ERZ654033 | MGnify/ENA primary metagenome ERZ654033 (study PRJEB26926, sample SAMN06164879) | human gut metagenome | biome: ENVO:00009003; feature: ENVO:2100002; material: ENVO:00002003... | reverse complement strand
CGGACAGCCAGATTCCCGAAATCGAGTTCCGCATTGTCGAGCAGATAATCATAGACTACTATGATGCCTATTTCAACGGATTTACAAGATACACCGACGAGCAACGGGAGGTACTGCTGAAAAACCTGTTTGCGGCGGCCAGCCGAAAGAACCCAAACAAACCACCCAGAGAGGTGGATGAGATGGTGCGCAAACAGATAGAGGTGCTTGAGGCACGGCGGGCGGCTCTCAAAGTGTCGGAACTGAACTTCAACTCATTCTTTGACTACTCATTCGACCGTCTGGAGCAGATTTGCACCGAAAATGACATCACGACAATCAGCTACTCGACCTATTCGACCATGCTGCAGCCGTTCTACAAGGGAGGCGCGTATGAGAAGATTCTCAATGAGAATGTGGATTCGGCACTGTTTGACGAGACATTCATCGTCTTTGAAGTGGATGCAATCAAGGAAAACAAGAAACTGTTTCCCATTGTCACACTGATTATCATGGACGTGTTCCTGCAGAAAATGCGCATCAAGAAGAACCGTAAAGTCCTTGTCATTGAAGAGGCTTGGAAGGCCATTGCCAGTCCGCTCATGGCGGAATACATCAAGTTTATGTACAAGACCGCCCGTAAGTTCTGGGCTTCGGTCGGCGTGGTGACGCAGGAGATACAGGACATCATCGGCAGCGAAATCGTGAAGGAGGCCATCATCAACAACTCGGATGTGGTGATGCTGCTGGATCAAAGCAAGTTCAAGGAACGCTTTGACGAAATCCGAAAGATTCTTGGCCTGACCGAGGTGGATTGCAAGAAGATATTTACCATCAACCGCTTGGAGAACAAGGAGGGGCGCAGCTTTTTCCGCGAAGTGTTTATCCGCCGTGGTACGACCAGTGGCGTGTATGGTGTAGAAGAACCGCACGAGTGCTACATGACCTACACGACCGAACGGGCGGAAAAGGAGGCACTGAAGCTTTACAAGAAGGAACTTCGGTGCAGCCATCAGGAAGCTATCGAGGCATATTGCCGGGACTGGGATGCCAGCGGTATCGGGAAGTCCCTGCCTTTCGCACAAAAAGTAAACGAAACGGGGCGTGTGCTCAACCTCCGTCCTGTGCATGAATCCAAATAAGCATTGCAGCCATGAAACGACTACTCCTTATCCTGACCATCGCCTCGGTCACACTCTGCCAGACGGTTCACGCCCAGTATTACAGCGTGAACTACGACACCCGTACCGTTGCGGCGATGGTGGCCGCTTTCGGTACGGAAGCGGTCGCCGAAGGGTACTACCGGGAGCAGGTCGATGACATCCTCAAACACTACACGACGGCGGAGGTCGCCGCCGCAGGAATATTCGCCGCCAAATTTTTGGAGCATAAGGCCTTGAGCGACCTCGGCATCTGGAACAGCCGCACGGAAAACTACTACTACCGGCGCATCTACCGGATGGTGGCGGAGAAAATCATGCCCAAGATATGGGTGGTGGCGAAGCAGATGCTTCATTCGCCGCAAACGGCTATCTATTGGGGCAGTTACCTGATGAAAGTCTGCGATGATACCAAAAGTCTGTGTATGCAGTTCGAGAGCGTGGTGACCAACAGCACGCTGACCTTTTCGGACATCGCCTTTCTCGAAATCAATCCGGAGATTGCCCCCTTGCTAAAGCTCTCCGAAACGGGAAACATCGACTGGCAGCGGATGATGGACAACTTCGCCCGCATACCGGGCAACTTCACGCACGAGAACCTGAAAAGCGACCTCGACAACCTTTATAACACAGGTGTCGGCCTTGCAACGGCTGGCATAGCCAACCTCGGTGACGCCCTGTTGCAAAGCAGCTCGTTCCATGACCTGCTGGGCGGAAAGGTTGAGGAAATCGGCAACTTGTATGAACACTACGGGAGTCTATTCGAGCAGGCGGAACATGACATCGGCGGCTTGCTGATCGACATGGTGGGCGGTCCGGACAACGTGGCCGGTCTGTTCAACTTCAGCGACTACAACCTCACGGCATGGATGACCGACTACCTGGACGAAGCGATGGGGAACTATTACACGCAGCGGTGGTACATTGCCCGGCGTGACCAAGGGAGCGTATCGCTGTGCGACTACTATCCTCCGACGGACGACAACAGCATCCTGAACGGGGGCGCATGGGTGCGGTTCAACACGAGCGACCCGAATTTCTATCCTGATGCCTCGCAACGGGAACAGGTACTTGCCAACTCGGAAGGATATGCCGGCTGGTCAAGGAACCGAGTGCGGCAATTGAACAGCCAGAACGACGGGTTCAGCTACAGCATCAACTATTGGATGAGTGCCTATATCATCAGCAAGAAAAACAAGCAGACCAAAAAGGCATACGCATACGAAATCCATGTGAGCAAAAACTGGAACAAAGAAGAGGTCGTCTATGAGGAAGTCTTCGATTCCTACTCGATGGACTTGAACACGTTTCGGGCGCAACTGAATGTCCGGCTTGCGGAGTTCAACGAGAACGAGGACGGCTACACCTATTATATATCTTCCGGTGCGCGGAACTATTACCAAGCAACGGACGCAGCCAAATTGAAGGGATGCGAGAGCGTGACCATCAGCGTGACCTGTTCCGACGGGGTTACGCTCGGCCAAGGTTCGACACAGTACAAGTGCCGCAAGTGCGGCAGCTCGTTGAATGCCCACACCAAGGAGTGCGCCATGCAGACCTCGGTGACGGAAAACGACCTCGACCTTTCGGAACTGGACGCGCTATTGAACGAGGCGAACAGCCAAGCGGCCAATATTGAAGCGCAAATCGGGGCATTGGAAAACGAGAACGCTGTCCTGCTGAAGAAAATCAGTACGGCGAGCATTGAGGATGCGGCGAATTACCGGCAGCAGTACAACGCGAACAAGACACGGATAGACCGTCTGAAAGTCGAACTCGCGGAGTGGAAGAAGAAACAGTCCGACTATGCCCAAGCAAAGTCGGATGCCGCAGACGACAACAGCGTGGCGACGGATGACTATTATCGCATCCCTGCCATCATGCAGGACTGCAAGGCGGCATACGGTCTTACTTGGCAGGACGGCGGAGCATGGAACGGCTACTCGTATGTACGCAAGGCGACCATGCCGAATATCAACGGTATCATAACATTCAGGGCTACGGTCTCCATTGCCCGCAAGCCGAAATATTTTCTCGGCATAAAAATACACCGTGCCATCATCCAAATCAAGTGGGAACTCACCTCGGAATATACGGACACGCACGTTGCTGACGTGCTGACCCTTGATCCGGGACTTTCGGATGCGGAAAAGGCCAAACTGGTAAACGACCGGATAGCCGAAATCGCCCGTGAGCATCCGTCCTGTAAAATCACGACGGAATACGCCCGCAGCGCACCGACGGAAGAAACGCCATCAGGCGACGTGTACCATCTGCTGTGGTCAAGCGACCGCCTTGAGATAGCGCGAGAGGTGGATAGCAGAATTACAAGGATATACGCCGACTTGGTATCGCTGGAAAAGATGATGCACTACAAGCGGAGCATCCTTGACGTGATGAAGGATGTACTGCCCGGACTGGATACGGACGAAGGCCGCAGGCTGACACTCGTGGAGGAATGCCATGACCGCTGGGTGGAGAATGCACGGACGCTTCGGAGCGGCAACAGCAGGAATAGCAGAAAGGAGGTGCGGCCATGAAACGTACCATACAGATTGCCGTCGTGCTGTTCGCCCTGCTACCCGGTATCGCCAAGGCGCAGTGGACTTTCGATATAGTCTCCGTCGAAGCCTACATCAACGACCACAAGAAGCAGCGCAGCCTGCTGTTGGCCCGCAATACCTTGGAATACAGCAACAAACTGTTGCACGAGTACAGCTGTAAGGAAGTCGGGGACTATAAAGAGTTGAATATCGACCTTGACCGGTACACCCGTGCGTTTGATGTCATCGACATCATGTATCAGTCGTTGCGCACGGTGCTGAACGTCAAAAATACCTATACATCGGTCAGCGACCGTATCGGCGACTATAAATCGTTGTTGGAGGATTTCAATGCGAAGATCTTGAAACGTGGACGCATCGAATCCGCAGATACCCTGATTATCTCCATCAATGCGAGGGGGCTGAGGGCGATTGCCCGTGAGGGGGAACAGCTCTACAAGTCCGTGAGTGACCTTGTACTGTATGCCACCGGAGCGGCAGCCTGCTCGACCTCCGACCTGCTGATGGTGTTGGAGGCCATCAACCGCTCATTGGACAACATCGAGCGGCATCTGAATCGAGCCTATTTCGAGACATGGCGGTATATACAGGTGCGTATCGGCTATTGGAAGGCAAAGGTATATCGCTCCCGTACCATGCGGGAGATTCTCGATGACGCCTTCGGGCGTTGGCGCGGAGCCGGAAGACTGGATTATTAACGACAAAAAGAGAAGAATATGAACAGAAAACTATTACTCATGGCAGTGGCGGTCACCGTAACGACAGCCGTACACGCACAGTATGTAACGTACAACCATGATTCGCCGAAGCAGAATCAGGTAACGGTCATGGAAACCGGTACGGGCGCACTCTCGCCCGACCTCTATTATTCCGTGCTGCACAACAAATACAAGAAGTCGGCGGCGGCCAAAAACAAGCTCTCGTTCCGCACACTTGCCGGTATCAATCTCTACAACCAGGTGGACGAAGCGGAAGCCATTGATTCGGCTTTGGTCAAGCGGGCGAAGGTCGAGGCGTTGAACGTTGCCGACCGGCAGGTGGACATCGCGTGGCTTGCCGAGGGCGATAAGGTCAGCAGACAGATGGAACGGTTCCGGCGCAACATCGACCGTATTCTCCTGTCCGGCGGTACTCCGGCCGACAAGGAACGGTGGACGGAATACTACCACGTCTATCAGTGCGCCATCAACGCCACGAAAGACGCCTATATGCCAAACGCCCAGCGAAAGAAGGAGTATCTGCGCATCTACGAGGATGTGGCACGGCAGAACGAGATTTTAGTGGGCTACCTTGCCAAGCGTCAGAACGCAACGGCGACGAATGCACTGCTGAACGCAACGGACAACCGTACCCTGCATAAGGGCGGCATTGTCCGCAATGCCATGAGCCGGTGGCAGGAATCACGCCTTGCGGTGCGTGGCTCGCAATCGGGCGGCAACGGAAACGGCGAAGATGACAACGAGAGTGTAAACAGAGGGAAATAAAAAGACAGGGCTATGGCAAACGGAGATATACTTTCGGATTTCGGCATCAACCTGTTGGAGGAGGAAATAGATGATGTCATCTTTCAGACCAACGAGTTTCTGACGGATGCGACTTTTACCGGTGCGCAGGGACCTTTTTGGTGGATATTGCAGATGTGCATGGCACTCGCGGCACTGTTCTCCATCGTCATGGCAGCAGGTATCGCCTACAAGATGATGGTAAAGCACGAGCCGTTGGACGTGATGAAGCTGTTTAGGCCGCTTGCCGTGTCGATCATCATCTGCTGGTGGTATCCGCCTGCGGACACGGGTATGGCGGGGAGCCGGAACAACTGGTGTTTTCTGGACTTTCTGTCCTACATCCCGAATTGCATCGGGTCGTACACCCATGACCTGTACGAAGCTGAAGCTTCACAGATATCGGACAGGTTCGAGGAAGTTCAACAGCTCATCCATGTGCGTGACACGATGTACACGAACCTGCAGGCGCAGGCGGATGTCGCCCACACGGGCACATCCGATCCCAATCTGATAGAGGCGACAATGGAGCAGACCGGCGTGGACGAAGTGACGAGCATGGAAAAGGATGCGGCGAAGTTGTGGTTCACGTCTTTGACGGCAGGAGTCATCGTGGGGATAGACAAAATCATCATGTTGATTGCTCTCGTGGTGTTCCGAATCGGTTGGTGGGCAACGATTTACTGCCAACAAATCCTGTTGGGAATGCTGACGATTTTCGGACCGATACAGTGGGCGTTCAGCATCCTGCCGAAATGGGAAGGTGCTTGGGCGAAGTGGCTGACACGCTATCTGACGGTGCATTTCTACGGGGCGATGCTCTACTTCGTAGGTTATTTTTATTACTTAACTCATTCTATATCAGATAAATTATGTATATACATAAGCCATACGCAACAAACCTGCACCAAAATATCAATAAAAAAATCAAATGAAGGTGCTGTGAGGGCATATTGGCAGGTCAGTATTGAAAAAATGGTTGTTTCCCTTTTTCTGTTGTCCTCTCATTTTTCTCTTGTTTGGAGTTGTTTTCTCTCAAATTTTTATCCTCGGATTTCATCAGATTTCGGTCTCATCATCTGGCACGAAGCTGCGATGTTTGATATATTTTCAAATCGAAGATAAAATCATTCTCTGAGACTTTTAAGTATGATTATTGGCACTAAATCATACTTAAATGATAATTACAATTAAATTCAGTCTTCTATTCGATATAAGATTGCATTGCACTGATATACCCATAGTAACTTTGCTCTTGCCGGACTGATGTTCTTGGGCAGATGTGGACAGTTGTTCCTTATCGAAGTGGCTTATACACCTACAGACATCATCAAGGCACATAGACATATACATATATTCACTCTATTAATAATTGCGTATGACACAACAAGTACAAAGTAACAAGGAGGCAAACCTCAGCAAGCAGGTTGCCGAACTCCAGGGGCGAGTCAAGTCTTTGGAGCAGCTTCTTCATCAGGGGAAGGATGTGCTGACCTTGGAAGAGGCAGCCAAGTTCATGGGCATTGCCCGCAGTTCACTCTACAAGATGACCCACGAGCAGACTATCCCGTTCTACAAGCCGAATGGCAAGATGATCTTCTTCGAGAAGTCAGACCTCTTGGCATGGGTGCGAAAGAACCGTGTGTCCTCTGAGGCGGAGATTTCCGAGGAGGCAGAACGAATCATTCAGCGTCTCGCTACCAAATAGACTGGAGTATGGCAGAATACGAGTACAAGCAGGAACTGGCAGTAGAGCTGGCTGTCCACTGGGCAAAGACCGGGCTAAGGCAATTCTCCATGCGTGATGCAGTCAATGACTATATGGAGGAGGTAGGTGCAAACCAAGCCATGACGGATGAGAGCATCATTGACAGGAGAAGAATCTGTGCGCAGCAACTCACCATCAAAAGCATCGCTTTCCTGAGCAAGGATGAATTGCATAAGGTGGAACAGGAATTAAAGAGGATAGCAGAGGACGATGCGCCCAAGCAACAATTGGGCATGCGTAGATAACATTTCCCCTTCTTCCCTCTGTTTGGAACAACAACGTATATCTGTTTCAAGAGTAACAAGGTTAATAACCTTAATGCCGAAAGAATAATAATCCTAACGCTGCAAGGTTAATAATCCTATCTGGTATGAAGCAGTATTACTACAGAAGGACAGCAGAAAGAAACGTTCCATCTTTCCACCTCTCTAAGCCCATTAGCACCAACGGCACATCAATCTCATATTGCCCATTGTACGCAGATACTGTACCAGTCTTGTAAATGTGGAATGCCCAAGGAATTTATCAATTAACCAAATGTCAAACCAGGGACGGCATGGCAGGAACACCATGCGCAGGAAGCAAGACACATCTGTCTGCCGTTCCTTTTTCTCTTTACTGAATATGCAAGGCAACAACAACGAGGCAGCAATTCTGCCTATTGACTCTTTTCTGGAGAAGTCATTTCCCTTTACTGACATCACGCTTCATCTTTCAGCGGATGCGATTACATTCCTTATGGGGACAACAAAAGGACGGCTTAACCTCATGTACTATCTGTACATCCTCCACACTATGACCATCGGTGACAAGTCGCAAATAGTGCGAGGCATCCGTGTCGAAACGGGCACCTGCCAATGTTCACTCTCGGTCTCTTCCCTTGAAGAAGTGTGGGGTATCAAGCGCAAGCAGGGGCGCAACCTGCTCGACAAGATGGAACAGCTGGGGCTTATCAGCCGCTCGTCTGATTTCGTCACCTCCATCGTAGATGTCGTGAGTGTGCAGGATGGTCATGCCATGGGACAGGTGTTCACCAATCCCAACTGTCTTCTCCTTGCTGAGAGAAATCAGACTTCTCCAGTTTTATCACCACCAGCCCAATCTGTACAAGGCGCAGATACGGCTACTGTCATCATGGAGACATCAGAAAAGCCTCAGGCGACTATTATCACCTCTTCCGAGGTAACTATACCCTCCAAAATAGCAAAGATGCCTCAGAGCCTCTTTGATTTCGCAGTCGAAGACGGAACTGATGTTCCTGATGGGCAGCATAAGTAGGATGGTTGGGTGCGCAGAGCTTGCTCCACGGCCCAACTGATTAAGTGGGGGCATAACACAATATGCCCGTTCACCTCTGCGAGGTTCAGGGCGGCACAGCAACGGTCTCATGCCCCACATGTTCCCGTACCTGCCATGCCAGCCTATAGCCTGGGACATGGATGAATGCCCCCACTACCACAAAGCAATACAAGAAAAGGAATGTCTCACGATCCATAGGCTTGGAACGTGAGGACATCCCCAATTTAAAACTATAACGTAACAGAGCGGAAATATGAGTAATGAGCCAAAAGGTGCAATGCACTTTGAGGGCAGAAAGTCCATCGGAGCGATGGAGGCTGCCGAGAACCAGCGCAGGTGGGACGAGAAGCACTATCAGACAGTGAACAAGAAACCGCTGCATTGGTACGACATCACCCGTGCACATCTCAATTTTGAGGTCTCCAAGGGTGGTATTATCCAAAAGATTGGAACATCAAAACCTGTTGAGGAACGTTTCAAGGAGAGGTTGGAGGAACTGGGCGTGAAGCCCAACCCGGAAGTAAAGAAGAACGACCCAGCAGCTGCGAAGATGTCCAACCAGATTGTGGAGTTCGTTTTCAGCGGTGACCACGAAGTAATGAACATGATGGCATTCGGGAATCAGGCTGTCGATTTCGAGCGTGACGGAACAGCGGACAACAGCCACATCCAGCGAATGACTGAAATCGAGCAATGGGCTACCGACCTCTATGACTGGATGGCAAAGAAGTATGGTGAAGAGAACATCATCGGATTTGATGTACATCTTGATGAGACTACGGCACATTGCCATGCGACCATCATTCCTGTTGTGATGAGAACAGAAAAGAAGACTGGCAGGGAACGGCCTGTGGTTTCATACAAAGGGCTGTTCGGTAAGGACAAGGCAACTGGTCAGGAGATTATGAAGCAGCTGCACACGGAACTCTACGAACAGGTGAACAGCAAATATGGGTTGATGCGTGGCGACCCTGTGGAGATTTCGGGCGCACAGCATAAGGACAAGGTTCAGATGTACTATCAGTTGAAGCGTGAATTGCCGGAGTTGGAAAATCGTGCCATTGAGCTTAGAATCTTTATCAGCAAGTTGGAACTGCAATACAATGGACTTAGCCATCAGATTGAATCCTTGAAGCAGGACTTGGAGAACAAGAAAATCACTCTGGATGAATATGAGGAACGAACATCAGAACTGATGAAGCAGAAGATTGCCTTGGGTGACAAAATCCGTGACCGCAAGAGCCGACTCATGCAATGCGAGAACCAGATTGCATCGCTTCGCCAGCGGCAGGCTAATGCTGAGGTTGCGGTAAGACAAGCGGCAAATAATGTGGAAAGGATGAAGGAGGCACAACTGGGTAACTCCGTCATGATGGTCAAAGGGGCAATCTTCGATGATATGCTTTCTGGCTTGCGAACATTCCTGGATAACATGCCGAAGCCAACTGCCTATGCTTTGGAGAGAGTGCAGGGAACTATCGTTGAAGACCTGTTTGACGGCACATTGGAAGATGTCATTTCCACTGCCGCAGGAATGGTGGCAGCCGCCATCGGTGATGCTACCACCCCCATGTATTCAGGTGGAGGTGGCGGTTCGTCTTCTGATGACAAACCAAAGAAAGATGATGAGGAGGACTGGTGGAGGTTTGCCCATCGTGCCGCCAGATATGCCAGCAGGAACAAACCTTCCAAGTCGGCTACTCGGAGCGTGAGAAGATAGGCATCAGTCGCTGCCAGTGTTCTATACAGGGGAAAGGGTCATACAGGGTAAACAGCCCTCGGAAGTACGAGACCTTTTCCCCTTTTCTTATGGCTTCCGTTGCCATCTCTTTCACTCCCTGCTGTTCTGCAAGTATGGTCAGTTGCCGTTCCATCCGTTCACGTCTCTTAGAGAAATGGTCAATGGAATAAAGGCGCAAGGCTTCAAACGCATCGTTCTTGCCATTGTTACGATACAGTTCCAGCAGGTCATCGTAGGCATCAGGTTCCCAAGGATGATGCCCGATAAGGAATAAATAGTATTGTTCCGCTGCCACAAATCCTTGCTTCTTCTCAACATCCCTACAATATGCGAGTGTGTCTGCCAACCTGTTCAGGTAGTCGCTGATTTCCATGTCCGCATCCACAGGGATTTTGTCTTCGTTATCACCCTCATAAAAGTCAAATGGAGGAAGACTGGCACAATACTCGTCATAGCGTTCTCCGAGTGTCGGGTGCTTGATATTCGTTGGAAAAGTGAGAACGAAAGGTTTCTTTTGCTGTCCCTTTTTCTCGCCTTTGGGGAAATCTGCTGTTTTCGGGTTGGATGGACAAATCTTTGGACCTTTTGGGTTTTGCTGTTCCTTCACCTCTATTGGCAATAGACCTTGCCTTCTGAGTTGCTCAATGGTTTTCTTTTCAATCTTGTCAATCCACCCTGAGTTTTCTTTCGGAAACCTCTTTCGATAGACTTTGATACAAGCAGGTAGCTTTTCCCATTCATCATGTTCCATGCACAACTCAATGTAGGGCACAAATGGCTTTACGCCAAGGTCACCATGATTGATGACTTTGGCGTAATAGTTCAATGCTTCAACTATATTGCCTTTGGCTTTCTGTTTCTCGGCATAGTCGAAGTATTTCTGTGCATCATATTTTGTTAGTGCGCAACCAAACAGGCTATTTAGGAATCCCATTCTATATTATTATCCATTCAACTTGTGAATTTATCTGCAAAGTTACGCTTGAAAAGCGCAAATTCAATCAAATGGACAGAAGAATTAGAATTATTTACCATGAATTGCCCACAAATACTGTCTTTTTGCAATGAAAGGTGTTACTTCCCCAAGGATTTAAGCATCTTGTTGATGCAGCGTTTCTTCTGCTCCATATTGGGATGAACATAGAGATTCAAGGTCGTGGAGATATTGGAATGTCCTAACAGTACGCTTACTGTCTTGTAGTCGCATCCTGCCTCAATGCACCTTGTGGCAAAGCTGTGCCGGAGTCCGTGGAACTTCAACTTCGGGATGTCAAGTTTCTCCATGAGTCTGTTGTAATAGTTGCGATATGTGCGTGGCTCTGTCGGTTTGTCCTCGTTGGTCAACACATAGAAATCTCCATTGACCACTTTCTTCATTGGCTTCACCATGGCCAGCAACTCCTTGCTCATGGGTATCTCCCGGCATGAGTTCACCGTCTTCGGGGTATTGATAACAAGCTGCGTATGTTTCTTCTCACCCTCCACGACGTATATCCTTTCGATGGTGCGTTGCACGGTGATTGTTCCGTCAGCCACATTGATGTCGCTCCACTTCAAAGCGCATATTTCGCCAATGCGCAATCCTGTACTCAGACTGATGTAGATGCCGAGGCTCATGAAGGTGAAGTTGTGCCGCACATAGTCCAGTATCTTTCTGTGATTGGCTACGGAGAGAACCTCCAGTTCCTTGGGCATGTTGTTGGCAGGATATTTTATATCCCACTCATAGTGGTTCATCCACTCGTTCTTTACCCCGAACTTCATCACCATCTTCAGGACGATAAGAATGTCCTTAACCGATTTCACACTCAATCCACGCTCGATCTTTTTCAAGACGAATGCTTGAACTTCATGCTCATGGAGCGAATCGTTGTCACCAAACTCAGGAAGAACATGGTTCTCCAGAATTAACACGTAGGCAGCCATTGTGGACTGCTTCACGTAGGGACGCTTGTACTCTTTCCAAGCCTCCGCAATTTCTCTAATCGTTTTGTTGCTCATAATTCTATAAAAAATGATAAGTGCTTATAATTAGAGAAATATAATGAGCGATGTTCCCCATTTGAGATTTCCAGAGTTTACGGAAGAATGGAAAAGGAAAAGGTTTAAGGATGTATGCAATATAACAACAGGCAATAAGAATACCCAAGACAAGTCCGATGACGGAATTTATCCTTTTTATGTTCGTTCGCAAATTGTTGAACGAATTAACTCATGGACTTTTGACGGAGAGGCTATTCTAACTGCTGGTGACGGTGTAGGTGTTGGCAAGGTTTTCCATTATTCCACAGGGAAAATTGGTGTGCATCAGCGCGTTTATATTCTGAGCGATTTTAAATGTGATGGTAAGTATCTATATTCATACTTCGCAGGGAATTTTTATAATCGTGTCAAGCGAATGAGTGCTAAAAACTCAGTAGATTCTGTAAGAATGGAGATGATTGCAGATATGCCCATTTCTTTGCCATCTAATGAAGAACAAAAGAAAATAGGCCATTTGCTGGCATTACTTGATGAACGTATTGCTACCCAAAACAAAGTCATTGAGGATTTGAAATTACTAAAGTCCGCAATTGCAGAAACAGTATTCAACAACATGAAAGGTCACCTTACAAATCTTTCAGCTATTTGTAATATTGTAAAAGGCAAGCAAGTTAATGGAGAAGAGCTTTCTGAAAAAGGGAAATATTATGTTATGAATGGCGGCATCACACCGTCAGGCTATTATGACCAATGTAATACTCCTGCCAATACGATTTCAATAAGCGAAGGAGGAAACTCATGTGGTTATGTGCAGTACAATAAATCATCATTTTGGAGCGGCGGACATTGTTACACACTACAAGACATCTGTAGTGGAGTTGAGTCCCAATATCTCTTTCATTATTTGAAACGATATGAAAGCAACATAATGAATTTACGTATAGGAACAGGGTTGCCGAATATCCAAAAGAAAGATTTAGAGAATTTCAGAATCGAATTACCACCCTCTAATGTTCAAAAGGAAATCGCCACATGCTTAACTGCTATTGAACACAAAATATTGGTAGAAATCAATTGGCTGGATAGAGTCCAAAAGGAAAAAAAGCATTTACTTCGTCAGATGTTCATATAAACATCTGGCGAAGCAGATAATGCTTTTGTTCCACTAATTTGCAATGATAATGAGTCTCGATATCTATTTTATCCAATAAAACTGATATTTTCTTGCCAATTGTATGCTGTTCCTCAGAACTTGGGATATAAATTGGGATGTTGCATATACTCTCAAAAGATAGGCATTGGCGTACACTGCCTTCCAATCGTTTTTGCATTTCATAGAAGAAATAGCTTGTTGAAAAGAAATGTTCCATATACTCTGTTGCAACACCATTTTTCACTCTAAAGCATATATACATTGGGCTTACAATACCTGTATCAATGGTTGTCAATCGTGCGATAGAACCAACATTGATTCTTGCTGGATTGTAGGCAAAATCGTTCTTGTGAACAATCTTGTAGTTTGATGTGTCCTCACTCGCAATAATTCTATCTTCAAACTGTTCGCTCTGATTTATAAAACCCTGTTTATTGCTGACAGACAAAACCATATCAATAGACTTGTCTTTGTTCCTTTCTGAAATTTGCTCAATAACATCGCCTATGCGACATGGATGGTATGAGCGATTGCGATAAGCCCTTTCAATAATTGCGGACATTTCAGTTTCTTAATCCTTAATCAAGGGAATTGCGCATAGGGTTGCTGGAATGGGTAAGCCTAATGTTTGCTTAAAAGAATGTCTTGAATGTACATCCTCAACATTGCAAGAAAGTGAAGTGTCAGATTTAGGACCTTATCCTGTTTATGGAGCAAATGGGATTGTGGGGTTTCTTGATAGTTATAACACACCTGACGAAGCAATCTATATTGTAAAGGACGGCTCTGGAGTTGGTTCTGTTGCCTATGTAAAAGGAAAATGTTCAGCAACTGGAACCTTGAATATCTTAACTGCCAAACAGGATTACTCACTTCAGTTCCTATACTACATGCTGAAAGTGTTCAACTTTGAACCATACAAAACAGGAATGGCTATTCCACATATTTATTTCAAAGATTACAGCAAAGCCAAGATATTCTGTTTATCATATTCTAAGCAACTTAGATATGCCAAGATGTTGGAGGCTATAGATGCCAAACTATTGATAGAACAGAAAGTTTTCATCAGTTTGAATAGCCAGAAGCAATACTTACTCCGTCTGATGTTCATATAAACATTTGACGGAGAAGATACTGTTTTTGAGTTACATACTGTTCAAGCATCGCTCTTTCGGTGCTTATCTTCATTGCTACACTGTTCAATACTGAGTGTATTCGCTTTTGATTATCCAAAGATGGCAAAGTAATGCATGCTTTCTCAAAGTCTGCCTTGCAAAGATTAAACCGTGTGCTTCCTTGTGCAAACGGATATATGAACTTTCTAAACGGAGTAGAAGAAACGTAGTATGATATGTATGGTGAATAAGCCAGTTCCTCGTTCACGATATGGATTCCAAAGCAAAAGCTATTCAAATACACCTCATCCTGTCCTAAATAAACAGACCCAATCCCAACTTCCTCTGGTGTTTCAGAAGAGAGAGTAAACAATACATCACCATATTGAACAACATTCTGTTTCTCGCCCTCGTCTATTTGTACATATTGATAGTCGTTATCATTCACGACATTGTTGGAATAGACATTCAAATATGTAATGAACGGTTTCCCTTTCCCGAAATCCATAGCTGACTTTCCTGATAATCCCGAGTACGAATATCCTAATCCCGCAAAAGAAGTCCTTATACCATCACCATATCTATAGTATAAAGAATTATTTAGTCCCTTGATTAAGGATTCCAGTTTCTCAATGACTTTGTTTTGGGTAGCTATTCGTTCGTCAATGAGAGACAATAGACGTGTTATCTTCTTTTGTTCCTCGATGACAGGATGATAAACTCTAATATGCTTTAAGTTTTCACCATACAGGTGTACGACTGAAACACCTTGGGCGACACGAGCGATGTCTTTTTTACGAGCACCATTAAGTTGATAGGCAAAGAATCCTCCATCATCATGTTTGAGTCTTATGATATTCAGATCTCCACCCAGCAGGATGTTATTAAATGGAACACACCGGGCTGTTGATATGTCTATAGCAGTTTCTCCAGAACATGGGATTATGACATCATTAGCCTTACTTTTAACCAGCGATGATGATTCCAGCTCTGTTCTGCTATATACCACACCAATAACTTCAGAATTGTACTTGGTGTAAAGTTCACCATACAATATGCAAGGAGAGCCTTGTTCAGATAATTGGTCTTTAGATATTCCACTGCCTTTTGTTATCTCTGAAATTTTGCCCAATGTAGTTTCTTCCCATTCCCCACTGAACTCCGGAAATCTCAAAGGGGGAACATTAAGGACTTTTTTATCTTTATTATCTGCCATAGTTGTCATTCTTTATTCTTTTACATTAAATACCTTGATGTCGCAAATTGCGACTTCAAGAATCTGCATTGTCGTCATTATCAGAAAGCGTGGCCTCTATATCTTCAATAGTAGGCAATTGGCTTTGAATATGCTCAGGCATGAGTTTTGACAGCTGATATTCAGAGATGCTTATCGGCTGGTTTGTTGATTCAAGGGCATATTGCGCCATCACGTTATTCTTCGTCTTGCAGATGAGCAATCCGATAGTTGGATTGTCAGTCGGTTTCTTCTTGATGTGGTTGACTGCACTCACATACACACCTAATTGTCCCAAATGCTCACCTTTGAATTTTGTGACCTTCAACTCTACGACCACATAGCATCGTAGCTCCAGATGATAGAAAAGCAAGTCGGGATATACGGTGTCTTCTCCCACTTGCAAGGGAACTTGACTCCCGACAAAAGCAAAGCCTGTGCCTAACTCAAGCAAAAACCGTGTGACGTTATGAGTAAGAGCGTGTTCTAACTCCCGTTCTCTGTATTCACCGTCAAGTGTGAGGAAATCGAAGTTATAGGGGTCTTTCAATGTTTGAGCAGCCAGCTCGCTTTGAGGATTCGCCAACAGCCTATTGAAATTATTCACGGCCTTGCCTTGTCGCTCATATAGGTTGGTATCAAGGTAATTAAGCAGAACAGCACGGCTCCAACCATTTTCAACTGTTTTTTTTAGGTAGAACACGGCACGACTTACATCCTTGCACTGTGATATGATATACAAATGATGTCCCCATGGAACGGAGAAGAAAACATCCTCGCTGATTTGTGCAACAGGTTGTTGCCTCATATCATCGTCTAATTTGGCAACAGGTTGTTGCACATTTACATCTTCTAATTGTGCAACAACTTGTTGCACAATTGTATTTTCTTGATTATAAAAGAGATACCATTGTCTGATGTATTGCAAGTTTCTATGAGAGAACCCTTTCATATCAGGAAATTCTGTCATTAGTTCACGGCTTAGTTCTTTAAGCCATCCGTCTCCCCAGGAGGCAGATTTCTGTTTCTCACAGATGTCTGCACCCATGCGCCAATAAAGGCGGAGCAATTCTGTATTCACTTTGATTGCCGCCTTGATTTGTGCGCTGCGTATATCTTGCTTCAACTGCGAAACCCAACTTTTGAAATCGCGGTTGGTTGCCAAAGTCATGTTTCCTGCCATTGCTTAAATTCCTTGTTATGTTCAATTGCTATTATTCTACCATGCTGGTGGAAAATTGGAAGTCACAAATTGCGACTTCAAGTTAATCAGACTATCCCCAATTCTTTCAGATACACCTCTATTTCTTTATCCAACTCGGCACGCTTGGCTTCCAATTCCTTGATTTCCGCCATAACGGCCTTGATGTCGATGGGTTCTTCCTCCTCAAAGGTATCGACATAGCGAGGGATATTGAGGTTATAGTCGTTGTCGGCAACTTCTTGCAGGGTGGCTAGGTGACTGTATTTCTCAATCTCCTTGCGCTCACGATAGGTATCAATAATCTTTTGGATGTGCTGCGGACGGAGCTTGTTCTGCGTCTTCACCTTTTCAAACTCCTTGCTGGCATCGATGAACAGGATGTTGTCGTCTTCCTTGCGGCATTTCTTTATCACGAGGATGCAAGTCGGGATGCTTGTGCCATAGAAGATGTTGGCTGGCAATCCGATGATGGCATCAATGTAGTTCTTCTTCTCGATAAGAAAACGACGGATGACACCCTCGGCATTGCCACGGAAGAGCACACCATGGGGAGCCACACAAGCCATTGTGCCACCCTCGTTCAGATGGTAAATCATGTGAAGGATAAAGGCATAGTCGGCAGTCTTGCGTGGGGCGAGGCGACCAGCTTTGCTGAATCGGTCGTCGTTGTTGAACTTTTCCGCTGCACTCCATTCGGCAGAGAAAGGAGGATTGGCTACCACAGCATCAAACTGCTCGTCGGGGAAGGCATCGGCTTCGAGTGTGTCGCCATTCTCTATACAGAAGTCACTAAACTTCACGCCATGCAGCAGCATATTCATGCGTGCAAGGTTGAAAGTGGTTGGATTCTTTTCCTGACCATATATTAAATCTGCCTTGCCGTTGCGTGCCGTACGGAGCAGCAGCGAGCCTGAGCCACAAGTAGGGTCATAGACATTCTTCAGACGAGTCTTCCCTGTCGTAACGATGTCGGCCAGTATCTGGCTCACCTCTTGTGGAGTATAGAACTCACCAGCTTTCTTTCCTGCACCTGCGGCAAACTGACCTATCATGTATTCGTAGGCATCACCGAGGATGTCAATGTCGGAAGCCTCGCTCAGTCCGAAGTCAATGTCGTCGAGTGCTAGCAGTACGTTGCTGATAAGCGTGTTCTTATCATCAGCAGTCTTGCCCAACTTAGGCGAAGCAAGGTCAATGTCAGAGAAGAGTCCTCCGAAATCTTCTTCACTATCTCGTCCAATAGTACTATCTTCAATCTTCTTCAGTGAACGTTCGAGCATAGGCAGGATATTCTCCTTGCGCTTGATAGCCTCGATGACAGATGAATACAGAAAATCTGGTTCAATGAAATAGCCCAGATTCTCCATACTTATTTCTCGTATTTCGTCTTTCAGTTCCTGTTCGTCACTCGTCCAAGCTTCCTTAAAGGTCATCTCGTCCGCTTCAAGTTCGCCATTGATATACATTTCTATCTTCTCCGACAGATACTTGTAGAAGATGAATCCGAGGGTGAAATACATAAAGTCACTTGCCGACATATTGCCTCGCAAGGTATTTGCCACAGTCCAAAGCTGTGTGCGCAGTTTCTGTTGCAGTTCTTCCGACATAGTGTTATGATATGGGTTCTATTTTATATCCTAATTTCTCTGATAGCGATACAATGTCCTTAAAATCAATAGGACAATTATCACCTACTTGTGTAGTCACATAGAAAGTTATACCATCGCTGCTAACCAAAGGACTCTTTTCACGCCATCTAGTATCTTTTCTCATATCTGTTGATGTCTTCTTCCATGTCTCCACCTCATCCTTTGATAGAACATATTTTTTAGGCTTCAGTTTATACGGCAACTGACCATTAAACACAGAAACTATCGTGTTATATGTGGATGGATGGTCTCTTATATATAGTTTAACCAGCTCAAAAGCACATTCGCCTTTACAAAATATGCCCTGACCATTAATGGAAAACTTTTGCTCTTTTTTATCGGGTATAGACTCATTTATCCCTAATACAGGTCTTGGGCTTGAATTGTCAATAGGCGAAGTTTGTTGAGGTGTTTGACATTTCCTTTTGAGAGTAATCTCTATATCATCCAAAAGCTTTTCCACATCCGTTTCAGAGTACCCTTTTGAAATAAAATGTGATTTCAGTAAGGATGAACACAAATTCACGCCCTCATCGGAAGTCAACTGCTGAATGTCAATCTCCAATTGCTTTTCCTTTTGTATCTCTTTAATTCTATTGGTGCAATAATCCGTAAGTCGATTCTTGTCAAAATCTACAAAGTTGAAAAGGCTGACAAACGTAGTGCCATATGGATTCTCTTTGTCGTATTCCAATGTAAACATCAGCAGCGGCAATTCTGCATCAGTAGGCTCGTCATAATACAATTGTATCACGTCTCCTATATATAAACCGAAATCCACTTTCTTCTGGCGCATATAGGAAAACAGTTGATCTTTATTCCTATCAGTCTGAATATGATTGGGTTCTTTGGATTCTATCACCACCTGTGGAATCTCGTCTTTGTACAAGACAAAATCCGGACGAATGGTATTTGTTGCCCCAATAGGAATACACTCTTCTGCAACGATACCGTTTTGCCATCGAAGATAAAAACGGAACACTGAAAAAATACTATTCTGGAATTCTCGTTCCGAACACTTCCTGATTTTGCTATTTAAGAAGTCTTGATATATATCGTTCCAACTAAAGTCCATATTATTTTCTTTTTATAATAAGTGTTTCATCTACATACACATCGCTGCTTCTATTGTCAGAATCGATTGATATATGTGAGTACTTTGAATTAGGATTCTGATTTATGATAATTACCATGTTCCAATACGCATTGCATGGAATAGCAGACCCTGGATCCAAACAAAATAATTTTGTTATTTCATTATTTCTTTCCTCATAGCCAATTGCTAAAATAGCATGTGCTCCACCTTGTTTGAATACTTCTGCTATCATAATTGGTTCATCGCAATCTAAACTTTGTCTAATTGCACTCAACATCTTTTGCTGCCCTTTTGCGGTCGCATCATATTGTTCAGCATGTGAAGTCACAGTTTTGGCAAAGGAATGCTGTAGTTTACTTTCTATTTCAGTAAAATAGAAACCATCTCGGCACAATCCGTTTTCGGTGAAAAACTCTTTGTACAGCCTTCCTTTAGAAACTCGACCGTCAAACTTTGTATTCAAATCAATAACCTGTTTTCTTGTCAGCACTCTTAGGGAAATTAAATACATCATCATAGAATAGACGGCACAAGCACCATCCATATCTCCTTGATGCAAATGAACATGCTGCCATTTCTTGTTGTAAATACTGACGCCCCAATTTTGCCGGCATTTATAATCATGTCCTAAATCTAGTGACTGAATAATCTTTATCATATCAATATCTTTTATTTATTCCCAACTAAATGTACTAATAATGTTTCTCAGCTTTGTCGTCAGACTTTTCAGAAGACCAGAGCGTTGCAGGAGGCGAAGTCCTTTCTTCTGTTTGATGGCACGCTGGAGTATTTCTGGCTTCTCGCGATGCAGATAGTCGTACTCCTGAACATACTTGACAAGAGCCTTTTCGTCAATATCTTCCTCCTTTGCCAATTCGGAAATGGCACGCAAACGAGCTTCTGTAACGTATTTCGTCAGACGGCTTTCCAAGTCCATGGTTCCATCTGCCTTTCTGCGAGTGAACCCCTCATGGTCGTTATCGACATTCTCCCGGATGAAGTTATCGATGATGCGTGTTTTGTTGCGCATCACAGGGTCTTTGATCATCGTGTCGATGATATGCTGGCGCTTTTCCCCATAGTCCTCACTGTCAGGATTGAGGTCGGCTATCAGTGCGAGGATATATGCCACATTGATGACATCGCTGTGGAGCAGTTCAAGGCAGAAGTCTATGTCGGTGATTTCGCCCTGCTGGTCTTCTGCCACCATGCTTGTGGATTCGTCTGCCCCCTTTTTCTGCTCATCATTGTCTGTTGAGATAAAGCCAAGTGTCATGTCCAGATACTTGGAGCGGTAGTCGTTGAACTGTTGGTCGGTCATTTCAAATGAAGGGTCATCGGCATCAAACTCCTCATATATCTGTATCTCGGAACGTTTCTTGATAATATCCCTGAAAGCAAGGATGAAGGCTCTCTTGTCGTATTCATTCTGGATACGGTCAACCGAAGCCATGTCGGGATAGCGAGCGAGGAACGTATGGCATAGGGCGTTCAGCTCATTCTTCACATCCTCGAATGGCGCACGCAGCACGAAGCCCAATGCTTCGGGAGCATTGGTGTTGGAGAACAATTTGACGGCCTTATCTACATTGTCTTTCAGATTGCGGAAGCAGACCACCTTGCCAAACCGTTTCTTCTCGTTGAGCACTCGGTTGGTGCGGCTGAATGCCTGCAGGAGTCCGTGATATTCCAGATTTTTATCCACATACAGCGTGTTGAGCTTCTTGGCATCAAAGCCTGTGAGGAACATTCCGACAACCAACAAGAGGTCGAGCGGCTCCATGTCGGCACGCTTCTTCTTCATTCGCAGGTTGATGTCATCGTAATAGGCACTGAAATTGTCGGTCGAGAAGTTGGTATGGAACATGCCATTGTAGTCGTCCATGATAGCCTGCAACTCGTCTGCCGTCACCTTGTCGTTGGCAAAGCCTTGGTTCATGCCAGTCTGCTCATCATCCTGGCTGTCATTGGCAGCGTAGGTAAACACCGCACCGATGCGTATCTTCGGATTGAGTTCCTTGAAAATTTTGTAATATCGCAGAAGCATTGGCACTGACTGTATGGCAAACAGAGCGTTGAAATCCCCATCGTAGGTCGATTTGTTGAAGTTGTTGAGGATAAACTGCGCTATTTCCCTCATGCGCTTCTCTTCCATCACATCCACATCACCATTCTCCTTGTAGTATTCCACCAAGAAGCCCAGCACGTTCTCATCGGCTATGGCATCCTTTATGAGATAGCGGTGGAGACAGGTGTCAAACACCTCGGCTGTGGTATGTTCGCCTCTGGCATTCTCTGAGAAGATAGGTGTACCTGTGAAGCCAAATATCTGCAGGTTCTTGAAGAAACGCACGATATTCTTATGGCATTCGCCAAAATGACTGCGATGACATTCGTCGAAAATCATCACTACCTTCTGGTTCTTCACCTCTTGCAGATGCATGTTGTAATAGTTTCGAGTGACGGCACAGTTTAGTTTTTGGATGGTGGTAATGATGATTTTGGAGTTGCTGCTGAGTCGTTTGATTAGTTCATGAGTATTGTCCGTACCATCAACGGCTCCCGGCTCAAAGGCTTCGTATTCAGACTGGGTCTGCGTATCGAGGTCGTGACGGTCAACGACAAACATCACCTTATCTATACCATCTATCTCGCTAACGAGCTGTGCTGCCTTGAACGAAGTGAGAGTTTTACCCGCACCTGTAGTATGCCAGATATATCCGTTCTTGTTGGAGTTTTGCACCTTGTTGAGTATGCGCTCCACGGCATAATACTGGTAAGGGCGCAACACCATCAGGCATCTGTCACCCTCATGCAGCACAATATATTTGCTGAGCATCTTGCCTAATGTACATTTGTCGAAGAAGAACTGCGCAAAGATAGAGAGTTCATTGAACGGAACATTCTCCGCATCCGTCCAATTGAAGGTGAACTTATATCCGCTGTTGGGATTGTTGGCGAAATAGCGTGTATTGACACCATTGGAGATAACGAACAACTGGATATAGTCGAACAAGCCGTGGAACGATGTCTTGTGATAGCGTTGAATCTGGTTGTAGGCCTGTTTCAGTTCCACGCCACGTTTCTTCAACTCTATCTGCACAAGTGGCAAACCATTGACAAGGATGGTCACGTCATAACGGCACTTCTTCCTGCCTTCGACAGTTATCTGATTGGAGACCTGAAACTCATTCTGACACCATTGGTGACGGTTCAGAAACTCCACCCAAATCCGCTTGCCGTCGGCAGTGTCCAATGGGTAAAGGTCACGAAGTTTCTTGGCTTTCTCGAAACGAGTGCCACCTTCAAGGTAGATGAGTATCTTGTCAAACTCCTCTGCCGTGAACTCCGTCCGTCCATGTTCAGCCAACTGCTTATGGTTGTGCCTCTCCAGTTGGAGTTTGAAATTGGATTGCAGATTTTCCTCCTCAGCAATTTGGACGTATTCATAGTCCATCTGCTTTAAGGTTTCTATCAACCCAGTTTCCAATGCTGCTTCACTTTGTGCCGTCATAGTTTCAACGTTATTTTATTCAATATCATCAAGACGCTTGAATATCTCAATTCCCAATGTGTTTTCTATCTTGCACAATGTTTCCAACGACATATTCTTTTGACCTTTCAGCACTTTTGAAATATATTGCTGCGTGCAATTCATCTTCTCTGCAAGCATCTGTTGCGTCATTCCAAGTTCTGCCATCCTTTTCGACATGGCTAAAACTATTTGTCGGGAGTATTTCTCCCAATCTTTGACTTCCTGCTCCATATTCACTCGTTGTTCATTTACGCTTGTTTGCGTCAAAGTTCTATTGTCAATCGTTGTGTTCATGAAGATAATCCTGCATCTTATTTTACGGGTGCAAAATTACACAAAAACAATGAATAACACAACTTTCTGGTTGTATTTCTGCCGTTTAACGAAGAAAAAACTCGTTTTGTATGTGTTTTTACCTAACAATCCCATTTCCCATATGCAATTTTATTATTAACAAGAGGGAAAAGAAGTGTTCCAAGCACGAACCATTATTGTGGCTCGCACATCGAACACTTCTTGTGAAATCAGAAGATGCCGTTAAGCATATTAACCGCATCCACTTTCTTTTCCATGACCACATCGGCATAGATTTCCGTGGTGTGTATGTTGGTATGTCCCAACATCTCACTTGTGGTGTAGATGTCACTTCCTGCTGTCAGGATGAGAGTGGCAAAGGTATGACGGCTGCAATGGAAGGAAATAGATTTGTCTATTCCTGCTTTAGCTGTCATACGCTTCAAGGCACGGTCGGCATTGCAGAGAAGGGGGATATGTGTGAACACCCTGTCATCAAGTGAGGCGGTGCCACGTTCTGGCATCCATTCCAAAGCCTGCTTCCCCAAAGGGATTACCGCAGATTTCTTCGTCTTCTGCATGGATTGGACATACACTTTTAGCCCATCCTCTGTCTCTCGGATGTCTCGCCAATACAGTTGTAGCAAGTCGCTATGGCGCAAGCCTGTAAAGCAGCAGAACATAAATGTCTGCTTCGTAGTTGGACTGCCAGTTTCGACTTCCGCCATGCGTTTCAACTCTTCTACGGTAAGATAGTCCCTGTCGCTCGGTGTCTTAGCAAAGGTCTCTCGCTTTTCCAGTTCATAGAACGGATGCTTCTGTAACACGCCTTGTCCTACTGCATATTTCAGCATAGAGTTAACATCGGTCTGTATCAGCAACATTGTTTTGGGTGACAATGGCTTCGGGCGGTCGGGAGACTTCGTGTTTCGGTACACATCTTTGATATATGTGAGAAAGTTCTTGTAGAAGGGCTTGTCCACCTTGTCCATCATGAGACCAGGACGGTGGATGTGGGCCAGATATGACTTGACAATGTTGACAGTGCTCCGCATATGCTTCTGATACGCAAGCGAGTATCTGTCTCCCTTTTGAAGGTGGAGTAGGTATTCATCCATCCATTTTGTAAACTCAGTAGCAGGTGTAGATACATCCTTTTCCTCTGATTTGCTGCCAATCCCCAGTATTCTCTCGGACTTTATCTTCAATGCCTTTTTCAGCGTGGCTTCGTTTACCCTGCGGTCGTTGTCTGTCTTTTCTGGAATAAGGTAGAGATTCAGCGATTCATACTGACGCTTTCCTCCCTTTTCATAGAATTCCAGATATAGGGTCGTGTTGCCACTCTTATGCTTGCGGCTGCGTAGTTCTATCTTCATAACTTTCGGCTTTATCGTATTTTGTGAAAAGGTCGTTGACGAGGTTCATTGCATCAACTTTCTTCTTGTCCACGATTTTGGCATAGATGGCTGTTGTCGTCACATTGGCATGACCAAGCAACTTGCTCGTCGTGTATATGTCCACTCCGAGAGTCAGCATCATGGTGGCGAAGGTGTGGCGGCTGCAATGGAAAGAGACTTTCTTCTCTATCCCTGCTGCCTTTACCAATTTCTTGACGTGATAGTTGATTGTCGCATCACTGGCTGGCAAGGTAAAGACAGGTTCATCCAAATCTTCCTTCGGCTGTAAGCAGTTCAGTGCCTCCTGCGACAAGGGAATATTATTCGGCTTCTGCGTCTTCTGCATGAACACATGGATGTAGAGGGTTTTGCCATCTGGTGTCTTATAGACCTTGCGCCATGTCAGTGTGCGTGCATCACTCAATCGCAAGCCAGTGAAGCAGGAGAAGACAAACGCTTTCTTCACCTGCTCATTGGAACATGGCAAAGCCATCAATGAGCGCAGTTCCTCAATGGTCAGAAACTCCCTGTCCTCTGGTGAAGGCTGGAACTTCTCTTTGCGATCAAGGCTCTTCATCGGATTTGCCGTCAGCAATCCTTCTCTTACTGCCTTGTTCAATGCTCCATTAAAGACGGCTTGATGATGGTGGGCACATCCTGGAGATATAGTCCTCTCATTGATTGTACAAACGCTGTTCTTTGCTGTTGCCAGAAATCGAAGGAAGCCACGACAGAAGTCAGCATCCACCTCGCTCATGGAAATATAAGGTGTCTTTTGCTGTTCCAGATACTCCTCAACTTTCTTCCGCATATCGACACGACCTTTCAAAGTCGATGGACGGAATCCGAAATTCTCCTGTTCGTACTTGCGCAGCCAGTCGAGCAAAGACATATTCGACTGCTTAATCTTCTCGTACTGTTTGATGCCTCGTTCCTGCAATGCAATGATACGGTCTGCCTTGATTTTCTCCGCCACCTGTCGGGTGTGGATGTTCATCTGCTTGTCCAGTGGGGTCTTCTCTGGGATGAGATACAGCCCTAAGGATTCATACTTGCGCGTACCTTTTACATAGATGTCGAGATAGAGCCCAAGGTTGCCGTTAGCAAGCTTGCGCTCCCTGAGCCTTATCGGCTCTTTTACTTTTAATGCTTTCTTGGGTCTTCCCATATTTGTCTGTTTTTATTTGTTTTGATTTGCTTTCGGCAGTGCCTCAAGCGCATGATTTTGATGCAAAGTTATATCAAAATTCTGAGAACATGCAACAAATCTGCAACAAATATACACCTAAAACATCAAATATAAGGAAATCAAAGAATAAGAAAGAAATAAGCATAATACCCTCTATATCAGTTATATTACTTCACTTTTATTTCTTTTTATTAGATTTGTTATCATTCGTTTTTGCCTATACTTCGTGGGCTTCTATGTGCTGCTGCTCTTTGACATTGTATTGTGCATCCAAATCGAGAACCTGACGGCGATAACCGCCAGCGAGCAGACGATGGCTGCCTACCTGCAAAACTCGTTCTTCTCGGCAGGCTACCTGATGGCGGCTTCGATTGTAGCCCTCAAGTGCCTGAACCTTGTTCCGGACTTGGCGGCATGGATGATACCGGAGGGCGACACGGCATTCTCTACCCGAAACTTCGGCGAGGGCGTGGCACAGCAGGCGAAGATGACGGCAACCGGAGGGTTGGGCGGCATCATGAGATAATCCGCAAAAAATAATATAAACCCAATAAAAATCATAACAACATGAAATTGCAAGAGAAAATCAAAAGTTGGTGCAAGGATGAGAAATTCATGTCCTTTGCACAGGAACGAGCGAGAAAAGAGGTTTGCGAGGTGACGGAAAACCACCGCATCGACCCGCAGTATGAAGAACTGGACGAAGCCTTCGAGTACGACGACCGGTACATCGCCCCCTTGGTGACGTACCTGACGTACAAGCTGCGTCTCGCCCTGCTGCAGCGGAACGCAGGTAAGCGCAAAAGAGGAATCTGGTGGGTGCTTGTCCACGTGGAGATGCAGGGCTATTACGTGGAGATATTCTCGGCGGAGTTCGAGAATCTTTTGACGGAACTTCGGGATGCGGTCATACCCATGCTGCACACGGAATATGTACAGATGTTGAACGGTAAAAGGGAATAACCGATGGTCATCAAGAATTTGGAAAACAAAATCAGACTGGTGGGTATCATCTGTACCGCTTTTCTCGTGGGATGTGTCATCATCAGCTTGTCAAGCATCTGGACAGCCCGGACGATGGTCTCGGATGCGCAGAAGAAGGTGTATGTGCTGGACGGCAACGTGCCTATCCTCGTGAACCGCACGACAATGGACGAAACGCTTGACGTGGAAGCCAAAAGCCATGTGGAGATGTTCCACCATTATTTTTTCACGTTACCGCCGGATGACAAATACATCCGCTATACGATGGAAAAAGCGATGTATTTAGTGGATGAGACGGGGTTGGCACAATACAACACGCTCAAGGAAAAGGGATTCTACTCCAACATTTTGGGTACGAGTTCGGTGTTCTCCATCTATTGCGACAGCGTGGCTTTCAACAAGGAGAAGATGGAGTTCACTTACTACGGACGGCAACGCATTGAGCGACGGAGCAACATCCTCATGCGGGAACTGGTCACGGCAGGGCAGCTCAAGCGTGTTCCCCGGACAGAAAACAATCCGCACGGGTTGCTTATCGTGAACTGGCGTACCCTGCTGAACAAGGACATCGAACAGAAAACGAAGATCAACTACTAAACAACGGAGGCTATGAATATCAAGGGATTCAGGCGGATGCTCTTCGGTGAAAAGATGCCGGACAAGAACGATCCGAAATACAAAGACCGTTACGAGCGGGAGGTGTCCGCCGGACGAAAGTTCGCCCAAGCGACACGTATCGACAAGGCTGCCGCCAAGGTGCAGGGATTCGCCAACGCGCACCGGATACTTTTTCTGGTCATCGTCTTCGGTTTCGCTATCGGAGGGTTCACTTGGAACATTTACCGCATTACAATGGCATACCGCAACAGCCGGCCGACACGTACGGCGACGGAAATGCAGGATTCGGTGCTGCGGGAAAGACACAAGAGGCTGCAAGGGGGTGAAATAAGGGAAAATCGGAACGAGAACAAGAAAAATGAACCGCAATAAAGGAGTGCTTATGAATACACGGTTTGAAAAATCAGTCCGCTCGTCGGACGAATGGTACACCCCGAAGGAGGTGCTGAAAGCGTTAGGCAGGTTCGACCTTGACCCTTGCGCCCCTGTCCGTCCGTTGTGGCCGACCGCCGAAGTCATGTATGACCGGAACATGGACGGATTGTCCCTGAAATGGGAAGGGCGTGTATGGCTCAATCCTCCGTACTCGCGTCCCCTTATCGAACAGTTTGTCCGAAAGCTGGCGGAACACGGCAACGGCATCGCGCTGTTGTTCAACCGTTGCGATTCCAAAATGTTTCAGGACGTCATTTTCGAGAAAGCGACGGGCATGAAATTCCTGCGCCACCGCATCCGGTTTTACCGCCCGGATGGAACACGCGGCGATTCTCCCGGTTGCGGCAGCATCCTGATCGCATTCGGAGTGGAAAACGCAGAAGTGCTGAAAAACTGCAGCATTGAAGGCAAGTATGTACAACTCAATTAAAAGATGTATGATGAAGATATTTGATAAAATCAATTTCAGGGAGCCGAAGTATATGCTTCCGGCTGTCCTGTATATCCCGCTTCTGGTTGCATCGTACTTCATCTTCGACCTGTTTCATACCGAAACGGCGGAGATTCCGGACAAGACGCTGCAGACAACGGAGTTTTTGAACCCCGATTTGCCGGATGCCCGGCTTAAAGGCGGTGACGGCATAGGCAGCAAGTACGAGAACATGGCCAAATCATGGGGTAAGATACAGGATTACTCCGCAGTGGATAACATAGAACGAGATGAACCCGATGACAACAAGGAAGAATATGAATCGCAATACACGGTGGACGACATCGCCTTGCTCGATGAGCAACAGCAGGAAAAGGCTGCGGCAGCGCAAATTGCCGATGCCAAGACACGCGAGCAAGAAGCTCTCGCGGAACTGGAGAAAGCCCTTGCCGAAGCAAGGTTGAGAGGACGCAATGAGGTATTACCGGCGACCGATACGGACAGTACCGCATCGGCGCAACCCCCGACGGCAACCATAGAGGTCAAGGGAAAAATAGAGGAAGAGAGCCGTTCGGTAAAAGCCCCGTCAGAGAACGAACCGCCCAGCGAAGTGGTACGCAAGGTAAAGACGGCTTCGGATTACTTCAATACGCTTGCGGTCAATGCCCGTGAACCGAAACTGATAAAGGCCATTATCGACGAGGACATCAAGGCGGTGGACGGCTCGCGTGTGCGGTTGCGTTTGCTCGACGACGTGGAGATCAACGAGTGCGTGGTCAAACAAGGGTCGTATCTGTATGCCACCATGAGCGGCTTCTCGTCGGGGCGTGTGAAGGGGAACATCACCAGCATTCTCATCGAGGACGAACTGGTGAAGGTCAGCCTGTCCCTTTACGACACGGACGGCATGGAAGGGCTTTATGTACCGAACAGCCAGTTCCGGGAAACGAGCAAGGATGTGGCAAGCGGTGCGGTATCGGGGAATCTGAACATGAATACCGGCAGTTACGGCAACAGTCTCTCGCAATGGGGAATGCAAGCCGCTACGAATGCCTACCAGAAAACGAGCAATGCCATCGGCAAAGCTATCAAAAAAAATAAGGTAAAGCTGAAATACGGCACTTTCGTCTATCTGGTGAACGGACGTGAGAAACAGTAAAAACGGAAGCCATGATAGAGATTGACAACATATATAATATGGACTGTATCGAGGGCATGAAGATCATGGCGAACGGCAGTGTCGATGCCGTGATAGCGGATTTGCCTTACGGCGTGTTGAACCGTAGCAACAAGGCGGCACACTGGGACAGGCAGATACCGCTCGAAGCGTTGTGGAAACAGTACCGCAGGATCACCAAGCCGGGAAGCCCCGTTATCCTCTTTGCGCAGGGCATTTTCTCGGCGCAACTCATGCTCTCGCAACCCCGGATGTGGCGGTATAACCTCGTGTGGCGGAAAGACCGGGTAACGGGTCACCTGAATGCCAACCGGATGCCGCTACGCCAGCATGAGGACATCATCGTGTTCTACGACCGTCAGCCGGTATATCATCCTCAAATGACGCCGTGTCCACCGGAACGGAGGAATCATGGACGCCGCAAGACGGACGGTTTCACGAACCGCTGTTACGGTGAAATGAAACTGGCTCCGGTGCGTGTTGCCGAAGACAAGTACCCGACCTCTGTCATTTCCATACCCAAGGAACACAAGACAGGAGCATTCTATCATCCGACACAGAAGCCGGTAGCCTTGATAGAGTACCTGATACGTACCTATACCAACGAGGGCGATGTGGTGCTGGACAACTGCATCGGTTCGGGTACGACCGCCATTGCCGCCATCCGCACGGGGCGGCATTACATCGGATTCGAGATTGAACCGACGTATTGCGAGATTGCCGGACGACGGATTCGGGAGGAACTGGAACGTGGTCATGGGATTAAAGAAAGCGAAATAAGGGAAATAAAGAAATAAACAATATCAACAGAAACGATATGAACAAGAAAATAATTGTAACTGCATTTCTTCTGGCGGTAGGACTTTTTGCCACACGGAACGCACAGGCTCAGCGTACATACGAAGAGATGGAACGGCTGACGGTCAATGAACAGGTAACGACCGTCATCACAGCCTCGGAACCGGTCCGCTTTGTGGACATTTCCACCGATAAGGTGGCGGGCGACCAACCCATTGAAAACATCATCCGGTTGAAGCCCAAAGAGACGGGACACGAGGACGGTGAAGTGCTGGCCATCGTCACCATCGTAACGGAACGCTATCGCACGCAGTATGCACTCATCTACACCACGCGGATAAGCGAGGCGGTGGCAGACAAGGAAATTCAGCTACAGGAACGGGATGCCTACAACAATCCTACGGTCTCGATGTCCACAGCCGACATGGTGCGTTTTGCAAGACGGGTGTGGAACTCGCCCGCGAAAATCCGCAACGTGGCGACCAAGGCGCACCGAATGGTAATGCGCCTGAACAATATTTACTCGGTGGGCGACTATTTCTTCATCGACTTTTCCATCGAGAACAAAACGAACATCCGTTTCGACATCGACGAGATACGGGTGAAACTGTCGGACAAGAAACTTTCGAAGGCAACTAACGCGCAGACCATCGAGCTGACGCCTGCCCTGGTATTGGAACATGGCAAGACGTTCAAGCACGGCTACCGGAACGTGATTGTCGTGAAAAAGATGACCTTTCCGAACGACAAGCTACTGACTATCGAAATGACGGAACAACAAATCAGCGGGCGCAATATCAGCCTGAACATCGACTACGAGGATGTGCTGTCGGCCGATTCATTTAACACCGCTTTATTGGAGGAGGAATGACGATGAAAAAGACGTTGAAAACAGTTTTGTTACTGATGCTTGTCTGCATAGGGTTTGCCACCAATGCCCATGCGCAACGCAACGGCAGCCGCCTTTCGTTCGGCGTGGGATTGCTGTATGAGAACGGCATGGACGTAACGCTTGCTTACGAGCATGAAATGAACTACCGTCATGCGTGGGAGTTCTTCGCCAACGGCTATCTGAAATGGACGGAATGTAAATCTTGCGATCATATTTGTCCGGAATCCTTCTGGCGCAACTACCGCACTTATGGTTTCGGTGTGGCGTACAAACCTTGTGTGGTGCGTGGACGCAACCATTACGGCAACTTGCGTATCGGAGCTTCGGCAGGGAGCGACACGAACAAGTTTCTTGCCGGAATCCATGTGGGTTACGAGCACAATTATGTGCTGCGGTCGGGATGCACACTGTTCTGGCAGGTAAAGAGTGACATGATGATAAAAGGGGCGGATTTGCTGCGGACAGGTATCGTGCTGGGGGTGAAACTGCCGATAAAATAAAGGAAAAACAAAAAACGAAAATAACATGATACGAAAGATTCAATGGTTTGCAATGGCAGTGACGGCGGTATTGTGCGCTGCCTGTGACGCCCATATCGACGTACCTGATACGGCGGTACGTCCGGGACATATTCTCTGCGAGGACGGTACGGCTTTATCCTACGTACAGTATGAACAGTCGGGAAAACGGGCAATAGCGGTTGTCTTCGATACCGAACACCGTGAAGGTACGGAAGGGAACGGCTATGCGGTTTACCTGTGGGACATTGCTCCGGCGGCTTTTGCCGACAGCCTCGGTGTCGCACAAGGGACGTCGGCCGACATCGGGGCATTGGACGGGAACATGAACACCTTTGCGCTGTACGACACAAGGGAGACGGCTTCGCCTATGGCGGAAGCGGTCTTTGACCTGTGGCGGTACGGACAGAGTGCCTATATCCCGTCGGTGGCACAGATGCGGTTGCTGTATGCTGTCCGGGAAACCGTCAATCCTGTCATTGAACGGTGCGGCGGTCATCCGTTGCCGTTGGATGAATACGACTGCTGGTACTGGACATCGACGGAGGTAGCCGGACAAGAGACGGCGAAAGCATGGCTTTACTCGACAGGAAGTGGTGCGATGCAGGAGACCCCGAAGATACAGGCGCACAAGGTGCGGCCTATAATTACCATAAACAAATAAAATGTGCAACGATATGAATGATATAGATATGCTTTTTTGTATAGTATTGATGGTATTGGGGGCTTTCCTCATATACTATCCCATGAAAGATGAATCACCTCGGCAAAAACTGAAAAAGCTCGCCGATTCCGTTGCGTCTGATAAAAAGGACATTGATTATCAGATTCAACGCTTCAGCTACCTTTTGGACAACATGGCGGCCGACAATGGGAAAGGTTCGGCTCTGAGATGCCAGATTGCCAAATTGGAGGAAGTTGTCAAGGAGTTGAACGGCAAACGCAAGGAACTTGAGTCAAACAACCGGTCGATGACGGATGTTAATGACGAATTGAAGCGAAGCAATGCCGAACTTTTAAGGAAGGCTTCTGAATTGCGTGATGAGATACAGCAACAGGAAATTAAAATCCAAAAGCAGGAAGAATACATCAATTCTGTCCAGAGAATCAAAGAAGGGCTTGAGATAGCCTTGGACAACATTCAGGCAGAAGAGGTGCATTATCTCTCACAGCCGATATTCAGCATGAAAATGACGCCCATAGTCAGAAGCAAACTCGAATCTCATGGGATATTGTATGTCGGCGACCTGATTCAGCTCAACGAGGAATATCTCATGGAAATCTGGGGTTTAGGACCGGTAGCACTTGAAAGAATAAAGACGAAACTGAACGAAAACGGTGTGTGGTTCGGTATGGATGTCATACGAATCAACGACCGTTGGTATCGTCGGAAACAAGAATTAACAACGGATTGATTCATGGAAGAGAGCAAAGAATTACAAGGGTTCTACAAGATATTCCGTGCGGTCATCTATATCTCCGTGCTGATGGAGTTCTTCGAGTATGCCATCGACCCTGCCATGCTCGACCACTGGGGCGGCATACTGATTGATATTCACGGGCGCATCAAGCGGTGGATGATTTACAATGACGGTAATCTTGTGTACAGCAAGATTGCGACGTTCCTGCTTATCTGCATCACCTGTATCGGCACGAGGAACAAGAAGCATCTGGAGTTCGATGCCCGGAGACAGGTGTTATATCCGCTAATCAGCGGACTGTTCCTGATTGTGTTCTCCGTGTGGTTGTACCATCATCCGATGGAAACGAGGCTCTACACGTTGCCACTAAATATCATCTTCTACATGGCGACCACGCTTGTCGGTGTGATATTGGTACATATCGCACTGGATAACATCTCGAAGTTCATCAAGGAGGGACTGGGTAAAGACCGGTTCAACTTCGAGAATGAAAGTTTCGAGCAGAGCGAAGAGAAGGTGGAGAACCAGTATAGCGTGAATATACCGATGCGGTACTATTACAAAGGTAAATTTCGCAAGGGATGGGTGTCGATAAGCAACTGTTTCAGAGGAACATGGGTGGTTGGAACTCCAGGCAGCGGTAAGACGTTCAGTATCATAGAACCGTTCATCCGCCAACATAGTGCCAAGGGCTTCGCGATGGTGGTCTATGACTACAAATTTCCGACACTTGCCACTAAACTTTACTATCATTACAAGAAAAACCAGAAGCTCGGCAAAGTGCCAAAAGGATGCAAGTTCAACATCATCAACTTCGTGGATGTGGAGTACAGCAAACGGGTGAACCCTATTCAGGCAAAGTACATCAACAACCTTGCAGCGGCGAGCGAAACGGCGGAAACCCTGTTGGAATCCCTGCAGAAAGGCAAGAAAGAGGGAGGCGGAGGCAGTGACCAGTTCTTTCAGACTTCTGCCGTGAACTTTCTTGCCGCCTGTATCTACTTTTTCGTGAACTACGAGCGGGAACCCTACGATGCAAACGGAAAGAAACTGTATGCGGAGAAACGGCAAGATCCGCAGACGAAGTTCTGGAAGCCGACGGGTGTCGTTCGTGACCGTGAGGGTGGCAGCATCGTGGAACCTGCCTATTGGCTGGGAAAATACTCGGATATGCCGCATATCCTTTCATTTCTCAATGAGAGCTACCAGACTATTTTTGAGGTACTGGAGACGGACAACGAGGTCGCGCCGTTGCTCGGCCCGTTCCAGACGGCCTTCAAGAACAAGGCGATGGAGCAGTTGGAAGGTATGATAGGTACGCTGCGTGTCTATACCAGCCGTTTGGCCACCAAAGAATCCTACTGGATATTCCACAAGGATGGGGACGACTTCGACCTGAAAGTTAGTGACCCCAAGTCACCCAGTTATCTGCTGATAGCCAACGATCCGGAAATGGAAAGTATCATCGGAGCGTTGAACGCACTGATATTAAACCGTCTCGTTACCCGTGTGAACACTGGGCAAGGGAAAAATATTCCGGTCAGCATCATCGTGGATGAGCTGCCGACATTGTATTTCCACAAGATAGACCGACTGATAGGTACGGCGAGAAGCAACAAGGTAAGCGTAACGCTGGGTTTTCAGGAGTTGCCGCAGTTGGAGGCTGACTACGGAAAAGTGGGAATGCAAAAAATCATCACGACGGTGGGTAACGTGGTGAGCGGTTCGGCTCGCTCGAAAGAGACATTGGAATGGCTGTCGAATGACATTTTCGGTAAAGTGGTACAAGTTAAGAAAGGTGTAACCATCGACCGGGACAAAACGAGTATCAATCTCAATGAGAACATGGACAGTCTTGTACCCGCCTCGAAAATTTCGGATATGGCGACGGGATGGATTTGCGGACAGACGGCACGTGATTTCGTGAAGACGAAAACCGGTACGGGAGGCTCGATGAACATTCAGGAGTCGGAAGAGTTCAAGACTACAAAGTTCTTCTGCAAGACGGATTTCGATATGAGGGAGATAAAAGCGGAGGAAGCGGCCTATGTACCGCTACCGAAGTTCTACACCTTCAAGTCGAGGGAGGAACGGGAACGCATCTTGTATAAAAATTTCATACAAGTCGGACAGGATGTAAAAGACATGATAGCGGATGTACTGAACAAGCGTGGGGCGAAATAAATCAAAATCCCTGCAATAATTTACGTGGTTATTGCAGGGATTTTTGTATTCCATTCAGCTACCCGAAATCTTGCGGACATAAATGAATCATCTGACAGTTTCCGATTTGGAATCGTTTTCCGACAGCAGATTTTGTAATTTGTCGATGTCCGGTAGAGTCTTGCGCAAATTTTCCGGCATTTCTTGGGCTGTGCGGTATGTCGCCACGCCCATAGGCTTATCATAGTCGCGCACCATGATTTCGACAAATTGGCGGTTGGCATCCTGACACAAGACGATACCGATTGAAGGGTTCTCGTGCGGTTTCTTGTCGGTCATATCATATACAGTCAGATAGCCGCTAAGCTGTCCGAGATAGTTCGGGCGGAACTTGCCCCGTTTTAATTCAACGATTACGCTGGCATTCAGCTCCCTGTTGAAGAATACAAGGTCGGCAAACATTTCTTCTCCGGCAACTATCAGGCGATGCTGGCTGTCGATAAAAGTGAAGTCGTTTCCAAAACGGAGAATGAACTGCTTGATATTGGTTACGATTTGGTTTTCGATGACCTTTTCGTTCCAGTCCTG